>CEWJ01016493.1_pt1 | contig 29339 bp, 17 predicted proteins | sample 350291 | NCBI WGS metagenome assembly CEWJ01 (sample SAMEA2622923, study PRJEB7988) | marine metagenome | isolation source: saline water (ENVO:00002010), including | reverse complement strand
GGAATTTCTGCTTCTCCACCGCCATCTCCGCGTTGCGACGGAACAGGTCATAATTGAGTTGGTTATCCTTCGTGAGCTTGGCGCGACTAATCGAGAGGATGGCCTTTAGCGTCAGGCGATCCGTAGCCTTGCCCTCGTTTATGGCCTTCAATGAGAGGTCACTCCATCGGCCGTTTTGACCCGGATACCCCCGCCAGGTAGCAGACTCCGGAGAGGATTCCATCTGGTATTCCCAGTGTGCATCAAACAGTTGCCACAGCCGTTCGTCATCCTTCGCGGAATCTTTCGCGGCGATCAGCGCATCACATTTTTCGCGGAATTCCGAATCTTGATTCTGCGCTTGGCTAAGCGGAGCCAACGCAAGGACGAGTGTTGCAAACAAAATGAGTCGAATCATTGCGGCGCAGTTGTAGCACTTGGCCAAGCGCGGGAAAACCACTTTGACCCCGGCCCAATGCCGGCCACGAAAAAACTGGTAATTTGCCGCCTAAAAGCCCAACTTCTGGCCAGACAATGAGCGTGATCGAGAGACAGATCAAAGTCAGTTACCGGCATCAGATTCTATTCACAAAGGATCTGTTTGCTCCGGACAATGGACTGTTCTGTGACACACTCGTCGACGGCCAGCACGATTGCATTCACAAGGTGCTGGTCGTGATGGACGAAGCCCTGTGCCGCGCCCAGCCCCGGTTGATCGATCAAATCGAGGAGTACTTTGCGATTCGCGAGGATCGCCTGCACTTGGTTTGCGACCCGATGCAGTTCGAGGGAGGGGAACGCACGAAGAACTCGTACTTTCACGTCTCGGAGATCCAATCGAAAATCGAAATGCACCACATCGACCGCCACAGTTACGTGGTCGCTGTTGGCGGTGGCGCGCTGCTCGACATGGTCGGGCTGGCTTCCTCGACCGCGCATCGCGGGGTCCGTCACGTTCGCATTCCGACCACCACGCTCAGCCAGGCGGACTCCGGCGTCGGCGTCAAAAACGGCATCAACGCCTTCGGCAAAAAGAATTTCATCGGGGCCTTTACTCCGCCATTCGCAGTCATCAACGATTTTCAACTGCTCTCCTCTCTCAGCGATCGGGACAAACGCAACGGCTATGTCGAGGCGGTCAAGGTGGCGTTGATTCGTGACCTCGAGTTTTACGAGTGGATTGAGCAACAGGCTGCCAATCTCGCTGCGTTCAAACCGAACGCCATGGAACACTTGATCTACCGGTGCGCCGAGTTGCATGTGAATCATATCGCGACTTCCGGGGATCCGTTCGAGTTTGGTTCGGCCCGTCCTCTCGACTTTGGCCACTGGGCCGCCCACAAACTGGAGCAACTGTCCGAGTACCGCATTCGCCACGGGGAAGCGGTCGCCGTCGGCATCGCACTAGATGTCATCTACGGTCGCCGTATGGGATTCATGTCCGCCGCCGATACCGACCGCATCCTCGACCTTCTCGAAAATCTGGGCTTCGAGTTGTTCGCCAACGAACTGCTTCACGAGGATGAATCCGGCACGCTGCAGATTTTCAACGGACTGGAGGAATTCCGGGAGCACTTGGGCGGGAAACTCACCATCACCCTGCTGAAGGCGCTCGGCCAGGGGTTCGAAGTGAACGAAATGAACCTGCCACTGGTCATCGAGTCCATCCACGAACTGCGAGACCGTCAGGCGGGCCGGGAACAAAAAATCATCCCGGCATCGGCGTAAACCCCGTTCCCCCGTGAATCGCACCGCTGTCCTCAACATTGTCGGACTGAGCCGGCGGCACATCGGCGAGCACACACCGGCCATCTCAAAATTCCTCTCGCTTGGCCAGGCGGCAATAATCGATCCCGCCTTCCCGGCGGTCACCTGCACCGCGCAATCCGATTATCTGACCGGCAAAAAACCGACGGAGCACGGTATCGTCGGCAACGGCTGGTACAATCACGAACTGGCCGAGGTCACTTTTTGGAAACAACCAAACCAAACTGTGCAGGCGCCAAAAATCTGGCACGACCTCAAACAGACGAACAGTTCGTTCACCTGTGCCAAGATGTTTTGGTGGTACAACATGTACGCCGATGTTGAATGGTCAGCCACACCGCGACCGATGTATCCGGCGGATGGCAGCAAGCATTTCGACATCTACTGCTGGCCGTTCGAGATGCGACCGGGGCTCAATGGAAAACTGGGGGAATTCCCCTTCCCCACGTTTTGGGGCCCGATGGCCGGCCGGCGGTCTCCCGCCGGCAAGCCGGAGGCGGTCAGCGAATGGATTGCCAATTCAGCCAAATGGATCGAGGAACAGCAGCAACCCACGCTCAATCTGGTTTACCTTCCGCATCTCGATTACAATCTGCAGCGACTCGGCCCACAGCACCCGGACATCAACGACGACCTGCGGCGAATCGATCACATCGTGGGAGGGTTGATCGAGTTTTTCGAATCACGCGGCGTCCGGGTCGTCCTGCTTTCGGAATACGGCATCACTCCGGTCGATCAACCAATTCATCTCAACCGACTGTTCCGTGAGCAAGGCTGGATCACCATCAAGGAGGAACTCGGGCTGGACCGACTCGACTGCGGAAACAGCAAAGTATTTGCCGTGGCCGATCATCAGGTCGCTCACGTTTACATCAACGACCCGACTATTGAGGCCAAGGCCCGTTCACTGCTTGAGTCCACTCCCGGCGTGGCCTCCGTCTGGGGGGCTGCTGAAAAAAAGGCCAATGGCATCGCGCACGATCGCGCAGGCGACCTGATCGCCACCTCCGCCGAGAATGCCTGGTTCACATACTACTACTGGATGGACGACCGGCTGGCCCCGGACTTCGCCCGCTGCGTTGATATCCACCGCAAGCCGGGCTACGACCCGGTTGAGTTATTCAAGGATCCCACTCGCGGAGCGATGCCACGCGTGATGCTCAAGTTGCTGCGAAAAAAACTGGGGTTCCGAATGCTCATGGATGTCATCCCCCTCGACGCCACGCTCGTCAAGGGCTCCCATGGGTGCAGGCCAAACGACCAGGCGGACTGGCCGCTGCTCATCTCAAAACAGGCCGGCCTCGCCACCGACACGCCGCTGAAATCCACAGACGTATACGGCGTGTTGCGATCGCATGTGCTGGGGTGATGCGCTTGGCCAAACGCTGAGAAGAACCGATCAAGTCTCAAAGGAATTCCCGCAGCCACAGGACTGCTTGGCATTCGGGTTCTTGATCTTAAACCCGGCACCGTTGAGGTCGTCATGGTAATCCACGATCGCTCCCTGAAGATAATTCGCGCTGAATTCATCCACGAGAACTGTTTCCCCAAAAAACTCGACGGCGTGATCCTTGTCCCGTTTTTCATCAAACACCATCCCATACTGAAGCCCACTGCAGCCCCCCTCCTCGACAAAGATTCGAAGTGTTTTCTCCGCGTTTTCCGGTTCGTTCGCCCGGACCACACCCACCTGCCTCGCCGCGTCCTCGGTCACCGTAATGACCGGTTCTGTCAAAGTTTGTTCACTCATCTCAACCGCGCGAAACTACTCCTGCTTCCCGGTAGCGTCAACTTGGCCAAGCGCATTTTTGCAGAAATCTTGAAATTCGCGCTTGGCCAAGCCACCTTGTCCCACCTGCGATATGAGCGCTCAACCTGTAAAAACATTCACCGCTGATTCCCTGCCCGTCCGCGTCTACGCCACCGAAGCCGACATGGCCTCGGACGTCGCCCAAAGGGTGCACGATTATCTCGTCGAGACCATCGAGCGCCAGGGCGAGGCAGCCGCCATACTGGCCACCGGTAATTCACAGATTCAATTTCTCCGTAACCTCGTTGACCTGGGCGGAATAGACTGGAGCAAGATGACGCTGTTCCACATGGATGAATACCTCGGCGTCGACGAAAACCACTCTGCCTGTTTTCGCCGATACATGCGCGAACGCGTCGAGAGTGAGGTCAATCCGAAGGTGTTTCACTACCTCGGCGGCGATGCGCCCGAGCCGATTGCGGAGTGCGAGCGTTACGAGGCATTGCTCAAGACACAGCCAATCGACCTCTGCTGCATGGGAGTCGGTGAGAACGGCCACATCGCCTTCAACGATCCGCCAGTGGCCAATTTTGAGGATGAACGGTTGGTGAAAATCGTGGAACTCGATGTCGCCTGCCGCATGCAACAGGTCAACGAGGGGCACTTTCCCGATCTTGAAGCCGTGCCGAAATACGCACTCACCCTGACCGTGCCGGCACTTTGTTCGGCGAAAAAAGTGATCTGCGTGGCACCCGAGACGAGAAAATCCAAACCTGTGAAGGCGCTCATCGAAGGGCCGATCAGCACGGACTGCCCGGCGTCCTTTTTGCGTACCCAGCCGCAGGCCACGCTTTACGTCGATACCGACTCGACCAGCCTGCTCGAAAAATACTGATCAGCCACCCGGAGGCACCCGGGGAAGAGGTGGCTGCCCGGGAATTGGCGGCAGCGGCGGGCCATAACGCCCCGGCACCGGGGGAAGCGGAGGGCCATCGGTTGCAGGACCATCACCGGCTCCACCGGCGGGCGCATCGTTCAATTCATTCTGAAACGGCAGCGGCGGCATCGGCACTCCAGCATTCTCTGCATCCTGCTTTTGCTTGATCATTTCAATCGCCTGAATTCCCGGATCCCGATCCTGCTGGATCACAGGCGGGGTCGGGTTGGTCGACCCGCCCCGCATGGGCACGGCTCGAAGCGAATTGGAACTCCGACTGGGTATTGACCGACTGCCACTTGAAGTACGACTCGATGACGTGGAAGAACTCGGGCGGCTCGGACGCGCAAAAGATGCGCCGGATGTCCTGCCGGAGGTTGGCCGCGAACTGCTTGATGAACGAGACGATGTCCTGGAGGAGGAAGAACGTGAACTCGACTTTGTCGGTGCCTTGGCCACGGCGGTCTTGTAGGTGTGCTCGTCGTTGCTGAGGCTTAACTCAATCGGGGTTCCGTTCCGCAGTAACTTGACCAGACCGGTCTTGGCGTCGATCGCCGTGATCTCGATTACGCCCTGCTTGTCCCCAACCGGCATTTGAAAATATTTCGTCTCAGGCGGCTTGGCCGTGGTGTCGATCACAGCGAGACAGGCTTTCTCCACGCCCTTTAACTTGAAGATCCCGGTGAATTTCAGGTCGAGATTCTTGGGCGGCTCGGGCGGTGGGGCGGTCTCCTTTCGTGGCGGCGGTTCGTTGGACAGGTTGAACGCGTTTCGCGTGGATATTAACGAGTAGTCATGCCCCTGTGTCTGGGGATCCTGAATGGCCTCAACCTCCAAAACCAGGACGCCAAGCACGAACAACGGAACCATCGTCCGTCTCAAAAAACCTGATTTCCTCTCCGTCACGATTCACTCTAACACCGCCTTTTCGGAATGGTTGCTCGATTCTACGATATTTTCGGGCACAAAAAAACCGCTTGGCCAAGCGCTTGGCCAAGCGGTTTGGAAAACTCTCCGGCGACTTAATAGGCAGCCTGAGCGCCCTTCACGGTGCGTTTTTGCATCCACGGCATCATGGAACGCAGGCGCGTGCCCACCTTTTCGATGCCGTGCTTTTCGCCGTCCTTGAGCAATTTGTTGTACTGCTTGTAGCCGGTCTTGTACTGGCGCACCCATGCCTTGGCAAACTTGCCGTCCTGAATGTCTTTCAAGGCCGCCTTCATCCGCTTTTTCACGCTGGAGTCGATGATCTTCGGCCCCACCTTGACGTCGCCCCACTTGGCAGTCTCGGAGATAGAAAAACGCATGCCGCTGATGCCGGCCTCGTTGATCAGGTCGACGATCAGCTTCAACTCATGCAGACACTCGAAGTAGGCCATCTCCGGCTGATAACCGGCCTCGACCAACACCTCGTAGCCGGCCTGGATCAGGGCGCTTGTGCCGCCACAAAGGACGGTCTGCTCGCCGAACAGGTCGGTCTCGGTTTCCTCCTTGAAGGTGGTCTGGATGACTCCGGCGCGCGTCCCGCCGATGCCCTTGGCCCAAGCGAGGGCGATCTTCTTGGCCTGACGATCGGCGTTCTGCTCGATGGCGATCAGGCTCGGCACGCCCTTGCCCTCGACGTACTGGCGTCGGACGATGTGCCCGGGGCCCTTCGGCGCGACCAGAATCACGTTGACGTCCTTCGGCGGCACGACCGTCTTGAAGTGCACCGCGAACCCGTGAGAGAAGAGCAGCGTCTTGCCCTTCGTTAGGTTCGGCTCGATGTCGTTCTTGAAGACGTCCGCCTGGCGGGTATCCGGCACGGCCACGAAAATGACGTCGGCGCGTTTCACCGCCTCAGCGTTCTCGTAAACCTTGAAGCCTTTGCTCTTGGCCACCTTGGCCGACTTGCTCCCCTTGTAGAGCCCGATGATGACATTCACGCCGCTGTCCTTGAGGTTGAGCGCATGGGCATGACCTTGTGATCCGAAGCCGAGCACGGCCATGGTCTTGCCCTTGAGGACATTCAGGTCTGCGTCTTTGTCGTGATATACTTTTGCTGCCATAGTTTTGCTTGAGTAAAATTTATTTTCGCGGCAGGGCCACCTTGCCGGTGCGGGTCAGTTCCTGGACGCCGAATTTTTCCATCAACCCGAGGAATTTGCTGACCTTGCTTTCGCTGCCGGTGATCTCGATGGTCACGCTGGCCGGCTGCACGTCGACGATCTTCGCGCGGAAGATGTCGGTTATCTGCATCACCTCGGCGCGCGACTGGGGATCCACACCGACGCGAACTAGCACCAGTTCGCGATCAACATACTCGCCGTCGCGAAAATCCTGCACCTCGAGCGAGTCGACCAGCTTGTTCAACTGCTTGACGATCTGATCCAGCGTGGTGTCATCACCACGGGTCACGATGGTCATGCGGGACATACTCGGATCGTGGGTCGGAGCCACGTTCAACGAGTCAATGTTGAAGCCCCGGCCACTAAACAGCCCGGCAACGCGCGTAAGCACGCCAAACTTGTTTTGAACCAGTACTGAAATAGTGTGTCGCATGGTTTGCGTCGCCGGTTGGCCAATCACTTCACTTTAAAAACGAATCCAAAGTAAAGGAAAAGCCTCGGGGATTCCGGGCAACCGGGCGGAGACGCTAGGATAAGCCCAAAAGCGGGTCAACCTTTTTGCCATTGGAGAGTCGCATCGAGCATCAGGGCTCAAGCGAGAGTACTACGGGTAAAGCACGAATCGCTCTACCATCCGGCGCGATATAACGAGCCAAGACAGCGGCCTTTTTTCTGGGTTTATTTTTGGAATCCCAACTTATCTGAAAATCATAAACTATTCCAATCCGGGAATTGGACATTCGGGTCTTTAAATCAATTGCCTCATATCTCCAAACCTGCAAAGGCTCTCCCTCTACAACTCCCTCAAATAGGGCGAATTCAATTTTTCCATCTTTGATTTCAACGGGCTTGGGTGTGCCATTTTGGATTGCATATATCTTGGCTAAAAAACCATCAACTCCTTCCTGATTATCGAAGTTTAGAAGTGAAGGAGATGTAAAAAGGCGAATCGAATCTACCTTAGAGCCAACAAATAAGCCGATTTTATTATCACCTTTACTTTTAGTCTCACCTACCACTACACACCCGCAAACTATTTGGCTTGCAGTAAAGCAAAACAGCAAAATCTTGGAAAAATTCCAGTTAAATATTGCCTGATTTGAAGGTACAGGCATCAAATCTTGTCTTTCAACTTCTGCTGCTCCCTCAGCGACTCATTAATACCCTTCTCTTCACGTGCATTGGGCTTAATAGTATCTAGAATCCTCAACTGAGCATCGTTCCTCTTAGTCTTACGATTCTCCATAGGTTGCATAAAAATCGAATCATCAATGGATTTACGACTATAGTTTTCGACTTCTTCAGGTGAATTAATCACATAAGGCGTCATTATGATAAGCAATTCAGTTCGACTTCTACTCGTCTTAGTCCTCTTAAAAGCAGCGCCAAGATAGGGGATATCTCCTAGAACAGGTATTTTTGTTATTCTCTCCTCATCTTGTGTGCTGATCAAACCTCCAATCACGATCGTCTGACCGTTTTGAACACTTACTTGCGTGGTAGCACTTCTGTTATTGATAACCGGAGCTTTAAAATTCTCCGATATTGCCACTTTAGAAGTCGAAAGTGAACTTATCGTCGGCTCAACTTCCATCTTCACTACTCCATCAATACTAATTCTTGGAGTAACAGAAAGTTGCACGCCAACGTTTTCATAAGTAAACGAGTTTACTAGGAATCCTCTTTCGTTGAAACTGCTTCCAGTTACAAATGGTACACGCTGACCTATGTCAATACTTGCCGGTTGATTATCTGCGGCTAGTATTTGCGGTCGACTTAAAATCTCTAAACGACCATCACTCTCCATAGCCCGCAGCATAAAATTCACATCACCACTTGTTATGGTTGCAGTAAGCCCACCCCCAACAGAACCAGCAGAAAAGTCTTGTTGCTCAACACTACTAGAATCACCATTAGATTTTCCGTTAATGAACCGATTAACTGACCAATCTAGCCCTTTATCAAAAGATCCATCCAGAGTAACTTCTGCCAGCAAAACTTGAATTAAAACCTGACGCTGTGGCTGGTCCAACTGCTCAATCATGTCAGAGACCTGCTCGAAGTAACGTGGACTGGCTGAAACAAGTAGAGCATTGTTAGCTTGCTCAGCCACGATAGCTACTTCCTGATCAAGCAAGCGCTGGGCAGTTCCAACGGCTTCCTGCCCCAGCACCGCTTGCACACGCTCACGTGACTGGTCAAGAAATTGCTGCAGCGCAACTGCAATCTCCTCGGCCTGTGCATTTTTCAAGCGGTAAACCTTAGTGATTCGTTCCTGAGCAGGACTAGAATCAAGTTCGTCGATAATTTGAACCGCCAATTCGACATAGTGTTCAGACCCACCAACTAACAGGCTGTTGGTCCGAATATCGACTGTAACCGTCAGTGCGTTTTGTTCGGCAGTTCCAATTGTCGGGTCATCTCCAATTTCGGATGAAGATTCGGTTGGCTTGACGAGAGTATAACGAATCGACCGCGAGGTCGCTTCGCCCCCGGCAGCCTGCAATCGGAATAGGCTTGTCAGTACATCCGCCATCTGGCGTGCGTCTGCATTTTTCAAATTGAAAACCTTGATCTGTGCGATCTGCGGCGAACTCGAATCAAGCTTTGTAATCACCTGCTCGATCAAAGGCATGTTGTCGACCGGAGCCGATACTACCAGTGAGTTGGTTCTTGGGTCTGGAGTGATTAGAACACCCTCGCGTAACCCGGTAGTGACAAGATCATTTTCCTCGGCTGTACGGGTTATGAACTGTAACAGTTCCTGGCGGTCAGCACTTTGAGAGGTCAGATTTTGCGGCTTGGTGTTAAGCGCGGTGTTGAGCAACAAAGCCAAGTCTGTGGCACTCGCATGCTTGAGGCCGAACACACGTATCTCCGAAACTCGACTCACCTCGTCAGTGTCGAGTTGCTTGGCCAATTCCTCGATTCGCTTGAGATCGTTTTCTCCAGCGGATACCACCAACGCATTGATGCGCTCATCCACATTTACCGCCACAGCCGGTCCCACCGTAGTACCAGTATCGCGGTATAGCCCCTGGATAATCTGCGAAACACTCGTCGCATTGGCCTTGGTCAGGGGAAAGACGGCCACATTGATGTCCGGGCTGGATTGCTCGGCATCCAACCGCTCCACCAACTCGCGCACCATTGGCAGGTCCTCGGTCGCCGCACCAACCACAAGAGCATTTGAAATGGAGTCAGCAATGATTGTCACTGGCTGCGGTGCTTGGCCGCCCGGAGGAGCCGTTCGACCGGCAAACAATCTATCAAGCATGAGCTTCAATTTTGCCGCCGAGCCATTGACCAACGTGAGCACCTCATACTGGTTTTGGGCCACCGCTGCATCGGCATCAAGTTTCTGCAGCAGTTCATCAATAATGGAGAAACTTTCCTTGCCTCCTGTGACCAACAGTGTGTTTGTTCGCTCATCCGGGGTCACCGCAACAGGCAAGGTTGCGTCAGGATCGCCCACAGAAGCCTCTGCGGTGCGCTTCGACTTGAAAAACGACTCGATCGTCAAGGCCAATCGGGTTGCAGAGGCATGCTTTAGTTCATAAATTTTTAAAGAACCAGATTGGGCATAATTTTTGGTGTCGATTTGTTTCACCACCTCGCGAACGACGGCAAGGTTTTCCGGACTAGCGGACACAATGAGGGTATTGGTGGAATTATCCACCGAGATGGCAATGCTCTCGCGGTTGGCACGCGCGGCTCCAGAGCGAACTGCCCCCGGGCGATAGAGCCCCTGTTTTACCAATGAACGCAGCATCGAAGCCGCGCGTTGTGCATCCGCGAACTCCAGTGGTATGATGGTCAACTGACTGGATTCCGCTGTCGGCTCGATGTCCACCTTCGCCACCAATTCTCTTATCAACTCTAGGTTTTCACCACTGGCAGTGATAATCAACGAATTGGTCAGGCCGTCAGACTCGACGTTAACCCTCTCCTGCGGTTGCGTAGGTTGACCGGGTAATGCGAGATTTCGACGTCGGGCCGAGAATACATCGTTGAGCATTCCCGCCACCTGCGAAGCATCATTGTGAATTAAAGAAAGCACTTCCACTTTGATACCCGGGTTTTCAGGTTTAACGTCCAAGCGCTGAATGAGGCTATTCACAATAGCTAATGTTTTTTGAGGCGCGGCGATGATCAAAGCATTAGTCCGCCCATCAACAACGACGTTAGGACGATCCTCCGGCCTCACCTGCCCTCGCGGCTGGCCCCGGTAAAGATCCTCAATCACGTTTTGAATGGTAGCGGCGCTGGCATGCTCGAGCGCATAAATCTGAATCGCCTCCATGCCGCCCACCGACGGAATGTCCAATGTGTTGATGACCTCCTCGATCAAAGGAAGCAAATCAGATCTTGCAGCGACAATGATGGTGTTAGACCTGTCATCCCCCTGAATCGTCAGGGTGTCACGCACCGCCGGCGCCTCGGAAACAGTCACTCCCTCACCCTGCAAATGCAGCCTCAGTCGGGTCACCTGCCGACTGAGGCCCTCACGCGAAGGGTCATTGCTGTTCTCGTTGAAGACCGACTGCAGCATCGGCAACACTTGGTCTATGGAAGCGTGTTTCAACCGGATGATTTTCACATCGGTCACGAAGTTTTCAACGTCCTTGTCCAGATCGGCGATCATCCGCTCGGCTAGGTCCACCGTGTCGGGATCGCCGCTCATGATGATGCTATTTGTGCGGTCATCGACGCCAAGATTCAATTCATTGACCAGCGCCTTACCACCACTCCCGTCTGGCTCCGCGCGTCCACCAGGGCCTTGGCCAAGCGCTTGGCTTTGCGAGAAGATATTGTCTAGCGTATCCCGAACATTTTCCGCATCAGCGTGCGACAACGCGATAATTCTAATTGTAACACCATCAACGACGGAAACCGTGTCCATGATTTTTACGAGTTCCTTCAGGGCGATCATGTTTTCAACTGTCGAGGTCAACACCACACGGTTCACTCCGCCTCCAGACTCACCAAAAATCTTAATTGGCTGCGTGAGGTCAAGTTGGATTGGCTGGCCCTCTCCATTGGAAATATTGAGTTTTTGCACCTGCTCGACAAGGGTTTCAGCTTCGTCGGTTAGACCGCCTTGGCTCGCATCCGGTCGCAGCATCGTCTGAATAATCTGTGCAAGATTTTCCGCATTTGCCTTGCGCAATTCGATAATCTCCACTTCTGCCTCAGCAAAAGCTGGAGGAACATCAATGCGCTTAATAATTTCGGAAATTTGATCGAACATATCAGGCCTAGCCAAGACAACTACCGATTTTGTTCGTGTATCTGGTCTTACATCCAGAATTTCACCCGGACTGGTTACTTTCAACTCTTCAAAATACTCTTGGAGGTAGTTTACAGCATCTTCAGGTTTTGCGTTTCGTAATTCATAAAATTTCATGTCGATCTGACTTAGACTAGGTTTATCCAGATTTGCGACCAACACATCAATGTATTCAAAATCCAAAGCTTCCGCCCTAATTATAACTGAACGAGTACGTAAATCAGGAACAGCAACGACCTTAGGTGGCTGAGGAACTTTTTTTGGCTTACCATCTTCTATTACAGTTTTTTCTGGCCTAGAGTATATATCCAAAATCGCCTTAGCCAAACCTTCAGGGTCAGCTTCTTTCAATTCATATGTTCGAAACTCCGCATCGCTTTCAATGATTGTATAGTTCAGATCATTTACTATACGCGAAACACGATCCAATTCATTAGACTTTCCTGAGGCTAAAATTGCATTAATTTTTTCATCAACCGCAATGTGTATGACACCATCTACATCTATAGAATCTTCTAGAGCATCTTCATTCCCGGTAGGGGCTTTCGGTAGTTCTTCTACCAACTTTATAGTTACACCTGATAATTTAGAATAAAATCCTGTTAAGGTTTCAGCCAGATCCCTTGCTGGAACACCCTCTGATGAAATAACTCTAATTTGCAGAGTATTATCTACCGCAGCTTCGTCTAAATTACTAATTAGATCGGTAATTTCAATAATTTGATCCTTTGTAGCTATAAGGGTGATACTGTTTGTAAATAGATCAGCCTGAATGATAGGTCTTTTAGACTCATCCTCCTCAGAAAAAAGCTGATTAATTTGCTCTTCCACAATAATAGCATCTGCGTTTTCAAGAAGCACATAGCTAATTTCCCGTGGCACTCTTTCTGGTTTTTGATCTAGCATCGACAATAGGTTTGTAACCATTGTCAAATTCTCCTTGGGCACTAAAACAAACAAACTATTAGTATTTTCAATCGGCCATATTTCTACAGCATCATCAATCTGCCTGCTGCTAATTTTCGACTTGGGATTAAGCCTTAAAACTTGCTCTACCATACTCTCAAGCATCTCACCTACAGCTTCAGCCTCAGTGTGCTCTAATTGAAACAACTGTAATTCAGCATCCTGAATTGCCTCAATAGGCTTAACATCCAAAAGCGAGATTAGTTTTTCAGTCATCTCCAGTTGGTCAGGAGGTACCAAAACAAATAGACTGTTAGTATCCTCATGCGGCCAAATCCTAATTAATCTTACCATTTCATAACTGGTTAAACCTGGCTTAGGGTTAAGTGCCAACATTCTCTCAACCATATCCTCTAGCATACTGGCCACATCTCCTGCTTCACCAAATTGCAATGGATAGATTTTTATTTCCCCCAAGCGTTCTTGTACTTCACTAGAGGTGTCCAACATCGTAATTAGCTGTTTTGTTAGATCTTCAAGATCTGGAGGAACTACTGCCAGAACAGTGTTGCTGTCCCTGTGAGACCAAAACCGCACAGTATATTGACGCGCCCGCCTTTCCTCTTCAGTGCCAGGGGTCAACATGGCCATCCGATCAATTATATCTTCAACAACTTCAGCTAGCCTAGATGCTGTTGCATGTTTAACAGGATAAAATTTTAACTCGCCCTGTTGAAGTGCCTCTTCCGACTTTTGGTCAAGCATTGGCAGTAATCTTTCAACCAAGGGGAACTGACGCGGAGGAACCAGAACAAATAAGGTTTTGGTAGGTTCGTCCCCCCACACTCTTACAGAAAAACGTCGGCGTGAACGGTCAGTTTCCGTTCCTGGCATGAGATTCAACACCCTCTCGATCATGTCCTCAAGCGTCTGGCCAACCGACTTCACCTCGCCATTCTCCAGTTTGTAAATTCGAATATCGACCCCACCCTCAGTCTCGCCCTTAACATCTAGCTGGCGAATCAACTCAGTGACGGATTTCACTTTATCCATAGGTCCAACGATCACAAGACTGTTGGAGTTCACCTCGGGGGTCACCGTCACCTCCGGTTTTTCGTCGCTGGAACTACTGCTACTACGGCTATAATAACTACTACGGCTCCGAGAGGAAGAACTTCGATAAGTACGCTCCCCTCCCTGTAGAGCTCGGTTTACTGCATCCGCAACAGAGGCAGCCTCTGCTTTTTCAAGATGAACGACCTCCATGACCGAGGCCTCCGGTCGATCCATCTTCTCGAGCGTCTGCACCAGTTCCTCCGCCGTAGCCAACTGCGACGGGGTACCCTGCACAATGACAGCATTGATTGCCGCGGCGGCAGTCACCTTGGCCTTGGCTGGTTGTGAGGAGGAACTTCGACTGTAGCGAGAGCGGTAGTAACTGCTACTTCGATAACTGCTACTGCCAGATGAAGTGTCCTCCGCGTTCAACATATCCCGCAAAACCTTGGCGATCTCATCGGACTTGCCCTTGGCCAATCGGAACGTCTTGATGCCGTGCGTCACCTCTGCGGCAGCTTGAAAATCTTCGATCAACTTCTCGATACGCACGAACTGATCCGCCGTGGCTGCGACCAGCAGGTGCCGGGTATCGTCATCAGCCTCAAACCTTGGCTGAATCCCACCGCCAACCTGACCGCTTGGCTTTTCGAAAATATTATTAAGTGCCTCCGCAAGATCATCAGTATCACCCTCAGGTAAACGATAGGAACGCACCTCCACTTCACCGGTAAAAGTCGGAGCATCAAGTGCGGAAACTAACTCCTCCACCTTGGCCAAGTCCTTTGACTGGCCGGAGACCACCAGCGAGCGGTCATCCGCGGAGGCAGTCACAGTTAGCTTCAAAGCCTCGTCAGTCTGCTCCAACTCCGTTGCAAGTACGTTGGCGATGACGCTCATCACGGAGGCAGCAGAACCGTTCGTGAGGGCGTAAATCTTTATTTCCCTGTCCTCGCCAACCGTCTCAGCGTCCAGTGTGGCGATGACTTCCTTGATCAAGGGCAACTGGCGGATATTCGCCGTGACGATCAACCGGTTTCCGCTGGCGTCGGCCATGATCATCGCGTCGGCATCGCCCAGTTCCGTTTTCCCCTTCATCTGATCCATATAGACCTCCTTGGCCTGCGTGGCCGCAATATCCGCCGGTGAATTCACCAGGGTAAACACCTGCACAGCCCGATTTGGCTTGTCGGTCAGGTTGTCCAATTGCTCGATGATGACCGAGGCTGCCTGCAAATCCTCCGGTTCCCCGGACACGATCAGCGAGTTGCTTTTCGGATCCGAAACTGCGCTGATGCCGGAGATCGCCCCGGATAAAATGGTCGCAACCTGTGCCGGATCGTTTGCCTGAAGTTTGAAAATCCGAGTACCGGCGGTCTGCAAGCTGACTTGGTCCACCTGCTGGATAATGCCCTCGAGCACATCAAATTCATCGTCCGGCGCCATGACGATCAGGCGGTTCGATGTGGCATCCGGCAACACCAGCACTTGGTCAGGATTTGCCCCGGGCTGATCCTTCAACTTTTCTGTATAAAGCTGCGTCACTGTTGCCGCCAGGGTGGTTGCCTGGGCGTTTTTCAGGTCGTAAACCCGCGTGATTCGTGGCCGGGTTAGCTTGGCCTTTAGGCGAAGCTCGGCAACGATTTCCTCAATAGCCTTCACGTGTTCGTTTCTCCCGCTCACAACCAGCGACTGCGCGGCAGGGTCAGCTAGGATTTGGGCATCCGCCGGATTCTCCGTACTCCCCTTGAATCGATCCATGTATACCTGCTCAGCGAGGGATTGCAGTCGCTCAACCTCCGACGTGTCGCCCAATTTGATCACTCTTGAAATACGGTCGGGCTGCTTGGTTTTCAGGCGAAGCTCGGCAACGATCTCCTCAATAGCCTTCACGTGTTCGTTTCTCCCACTCACCACCAACGACTGGGCGGCAGGGTCAGCCAGAATTTGGGCATCAGCCGGATTCTCGGCACTCCCCTTGAATCGATCCATATAAACCTGCTCAGCGAGGGATTGAAGTCGCTCAACCTCTGCCGTGTCGCCCAGCTTGATGACACGTGAAATACGGTCGGTCTTGGTATCAGCCGGCGTCTCCAAATCGGAAACCATCTGCCTGATCTCCGCGATTTGAACAGCCGTTCCCATGACCACGACCTGTTTGTCTGTCGCTCCCGGCAGGATTGTCGCCGAGGTTCCAGGTAAGCCATCGACCTTGGCCTGATAGGCACTGGTCAAAACCGGCACCAGAGTGGCGGCGCTTGCCCGGTCCAACTCGACCACGGTAACCTCACGTTTCGAGGCTTCCGGTGTCACCAATAAGCCGTTCACGACAGCCTCCGCCTGCTCGATCATCTCCTTGGGCGACACGATGATGAGCCTTTTGCCGCTTGGCTCATGATTAAAGCTCACGTTGTTGACACCCTCGACACCCCGCATCTGGGCTCCCCAGACCCGCGCCGCTAGCTTGGCCAATTCCTCGCCCTCATCGTCCGGCAATTCGATTACCTTGATCTCCTTGGCCACGTTGGGGTTCCCCACGTCCAACTGCTCCACGATCATGCCGACCGCCTGCAAATCCTCCGGGCTTCCAGCGACAATAAGCAGGTTGCTGGCTTCATCCGCGGCAACGCTCACGCGTCGTTGTTCCCGCCCACGGTAATCCTTCGTTACGAAGGTCTTGTTGATGATATCGGCGATCGTCTTGGCATCCGCCGCCTGTATTTTGAAAATCCGGTTGCCCGCAGACTGGCGAGTGGTGGAATCCAACTGCTTCACCAGGCGATCGATCTCGTCAATCTCTTCCTTGCTCCCGGTAATAATGATTCGGTTCGCGTTTTCATCCACCGTGATAGTTGTGCGCGACTTATAGTTGTTTCCGTGCCGATCCTTCATAAGGGCGGTGAACAGTTCCTCCACCAGCGGCCCGACCTTGGCGGCCTCTCCGGCTCGTAATTCCAGTATTCGCAACTCGAGCGGTTGTTGACGATTGTTCGTGTCCAATTGGCGTACCACCACCTCGGCGGCGGCCACGGATCTCTCGGCTCCGCTCAGTATCAGGCTGTTGCTCAACTCGTCGACCAGCAGGTTCACCTTCCCGCGGTTGGGGCCAGTGTTGAAACTTTTCTCGATCAACCCGGACATGTTTTGGGCGTTGGCCGAATTCAGGCGAACAACCTGGGTGACCTTCTGGCCACCGGTATCGCCCTTGGCCGGGCCTAGCATTCGCACCAGGCTCTCCACCCGGCCCACCTCTTTTTGTGGACCACTGATGATGACGCGGTCGTTCTCGGAATCGGCAAGAATGGTCGCTGCGTTAGCCTGCCTGGATGGATTGTCACGCAACTGATCCTGATACAGTTTGCCGATCGACCTGACGACCTCGTCCGCTTGGCCAAGCGGAACTTCAACAAACTTGAACTGGTGCGGTCCAAGATCCTCACGGCCCTCGTTGAAATCCCGGGCAAAGACTTCGACCTGCTCAAACTCCGCCTCTGTGCCAACGACAACCAAGCGCGTGCCGTCCTTGTCGGCAAAGATCTGCGGACGCGATCCGTCAGGCGTTACCTGATTATCGAACAGCCGCTTGGCCAAGTCAGCCAACTCCTGGCCGTTGCGATCCTTCAATCGCACCACCCGCATCTCGCGCTTGGCTGGGGTCGGGGTCGCCGTCACCGTTTCCACGATCTGGTCGATCACCGTGAACTGTTCCTCCGTCGCCGTCAGCACCAGCCGGCTGCCCGGTTCATCCGGCAGAATCAACGGCCTGGGCATTCGCGAAAACTTGGCCTCCTGCATCCGCTGATCGATCAACTTCTGAATCGCCTGCACTGTCTCGTTGAACTTGCCCGGCTCGCGGCGCGGCAGACTGATGGAGCGAATCTCGCGTTCAATCACCAATCCACTACTGGCCCGGTACTCCTCAAGGAATGCCATAATGCGCTCATGCTGCGCACTGGTGGACAGGACGATGAACCGCTTGCCGCCCGTGTCCTCGACCACCTGCGGCGTAGGGCCCTCGCTTGGCTTGTCATTTTCAAACAACTGATCAATCAAAGGCTTCACCTTGCGGGCTTCCGCGCCCTCGAGATCGACAAAGCGCATGGTGCGCTCCGGCGTGGTTGGCAAAACGTCCAGCGACTTCACGACATCTGCCACGATCGTATGCTGCGCGGCATTAGCCGTCACAATCACCCGGTTGTTTTCACGATCTGGAATCAGCCGGGGGCGGGGCTGCTCCTTGAACGGCACTTCATTCATGCGCTCATTCACCAGCGACTCAATATTGCGGTAGATGCGATCCACCTTGTGGTTCGCCAACGTCAGCATCGAGGTCGTGCGCGGTTCAGCCAGCGGTTCCTTGAGGCCGGCCTCCAGTTGTCGAACGATCGCCTCTGCGGTCCCCACGTCTCCAGGTGAACCGGTTACGATCAGGCTGCGGGTTGTCGTGTCCACCGAGATGGATAACCGTGGCTTGGTTTCGCCCGAAGGGTAAATCTCAGATGTCGCATTTTCCACTGCACTGCGAACCGTATCCAGATCGAGTGTCTTTATTCTGAAGACTCGCGTAACATTGATTGAAGCACTGGCTGTACGCGAACCCCCAACAGCAGTAGAACCATCAACCTGCAAAACAAAATTCTCGATTAATTCGAGTTGGCCGGATACCGGGGCTGTCGCAATAATACGATTAAATTTTTCATCAACAATGATTCTAGCCTTCAACTTTGCCGTCTCTGATGGTTCGCCCTTCCCCGCAACACCCTCAACTCCATCGCGAATCATTTCCGCAAGGTCATCGGCATCCACTTTGCTTGGGAAGAAAATCTTTACCTCACCAGCCCTACCGTCACCTACTTCGAACTGCAAAAGTAAATCACTGGCCAAATCAACCTGTTCAGTTGGTCCAAACAACACCATGGTTCGTGACGCCTCATCATATACTGCCGTCACATAGGTTGACGGTTCAGGATCAAACGAATCGTACCGCTTGGTTTTATCATTGTATTTTAAGCGCTTGGGTGCAGATGCTTTGCCAAATGTCTTATTGATCAACTCTGCCACGACCAAACCCGAGGAATGTTTAAGCAAGTGAGTTTTCATGACTCGCTCAGCATCCGCCCCAATATCAATCTCAGATAATAAATTTTGAACTCGCTTTATACTCTCTAGGCGGTCCGTGATAATTAGCCCTTTGCCTTGGGTCATCGGCGCAATAGAACCTGCATTTGATAGGAGTGAAGAAGCCGCAGCAGAAACCTCCGCCGCATCCAGATGCTGCAACTGTACGACCACAGTAACTATCTGCCCCGGACGCACATCGCCGGAAGCATCCCCCCCGCGTATAACCTTGAGCGGCAGCTTCTTTATATTCTCCAGCTTGGACAACTGTAGATAGCGACCGGTCTCCACCAGCGCCACACCCTTCATCGAGAGGATCACGTTCAACACATCCAGAGCCTCTTGGTATGTGTAAGGCTGCGGGTCATAGAATGTCAGCGTACCCTGCACCGGAGATTCAATGATCAGGGGCTTGTTGGCCATCTGGGAAAACCGCTGGAGTGCATCCGAATACGGCACTCCCTCAAATTGAATCCGAATGTTGCGTTCCTCCGCCGCTTCACCGTCTGGCTCCTTGTCCCCTGCGTTGGCATCGGTCTTGGGTGTCGCCTCCTCGACCGGCGCTGTCGGCGGCGCCTCCTTTTCCGCGTCTTGGCCAAGCGCTTGGCCAAGCGGATACAAAACAACAAGTAACAGACAAGTGAGCAATCTGAATTGATTCATATTGGTAAAAAAATCGGTTAAAATAAAAGGCCCGCCTTAAAAAACGCCATAAACAACACACCCCCAAGGTCAGGCGGAGGGATACCTAAACACAAAGAAAGTAAAGACCGTTCAGCGACCCATGTCCACGGGGACTTATTCACAACTTCCCCACAGGTTGAACACAATTCTTGGCCAATCAAACGAAAAGCCGGCCTCAACAGACCGGCTTCGCATCTTAATTATTCAACAGAAAATCAGGTGACCACTTGCCAGTTCGCAACTGCCTGACGCTGGGCATACGCTCCGTGAACACGGCGCAACGTCTTGCCGGTACGAGTCTGATACTCCGCCTCCTGCTTTAATGACGCCATTTCCCGGCTTAAATGCGCGCTGTTTGATCGATCCATCTCCATGATCCGGTCCACGGCCTGCTGCACCTCGGGGTCATCTGCGAACCGAGACCGCCCCTCCGTGGCAGGCGCTTCCAACTTCAGGATTGCAGAACGAACCGCCGCTTTTTCCTCCTGGACGGCATCAACACAATCGAAATCCTTGCCCCCGATCGCCTGCGTCTCCTCCCCGGTCAACGCCCGAAGCTGATCCAGCAATTTCAGCAATTCCCCTTTCGTGTCCATTCTTATCCGGATACGTCCAGCGTCCCCACCTCTGCGGAAGCTCCGCCCCCTGACGGCGTACTGACATTTTTCATTTCGCGGCGGGTCATCTCATCCCAGGCATCACGAATCGTTTTCACCCGCTCCATCACTTCATCGATAGGCTCCGGTTTTTTGTCCATATTCGCCTCCTGCAATAGTCGGTCAAAGTAGTCATACAACCCGGCCATCGTTTCACCAAACTCCGTCGCCTTGTCCATGTCCAGACTCGAACGCAATTCACGGATAATCGCCTGGGCCTTTTGGATGTTGCCGTTAATCACCTGATGATACTCAACCGGATCCTCCAACCCAAAACCACCCTTTGCATTATTCAAGAATCGGATGATTCCATCGTACAACATCAGTACCAAATCGGATGGCGAAGAGGTATTCACAGACGTGCTCTTGTACGTATTCGCCTTGGCGTAGGGATTGGCCGGTTCAGCGGAGGGCACGGGAGCGCCGGGTTGGGGGCGGGTATATGGATTCATCCTATCTCAGGGAATTACTCGGGGGCGACCGATCAACGATGCTCGACGTAGCCCTTGGCCAGCAGCTTGGCGATTTGGTCCATGGCCTTGTCCGGATCATACTGGTCGGCTTTTTCCTGGGCGATGACACGCGCCTTGCGGGCGGCGAACTCCGCCTCCACCTGTCGCTCTGCCTCCTCAAGTCGATGCGAACTCAACTCAAGCACGTCCTTCGCAACCAGCGGCGACCGTTGCGACTGCTTGGCGGCGTTTCCCGGTTTGTTAACTCCACTGGCCTGTCGAGGGCCAAGCGGATCATTTACTTTGTCGATAGCTGACATGATATAAGATTCTACAGTTTACGGTGTCCGGCGACCGTCGGGCTCCTGCCCATAAAAGAACCCCCTGCCTGGGTCATGGGGAACACGCGCTCCCTCGGTGTACGCCGCATTCAACGGCTTCACCAGGCGCTGCATGGTCATGACAACTTCCTCGGCCGTATAGCGCCCGAACCTCCGGGGTGAATTGAGCAGACCAAAATCATAGTCCAACTCCGGGTCGGACAACCCGTTTTTCACGCCGTTCCGAATAGCAGAGTTGATGACGTGCTTCTCGCCGGCGTTAAACACTTCGTCAAATTCCCAAACCACGGTGCCATTGTTGCTCTCCGAACTCAGGTGCACAAGCCCCATTCGCCAACCGATGCTCAACGGCGGATACGGCTTGTAAACGGAGAGATGGCTAAACAGCACTCCCTGACAGTCGTATTCCTTCATGATTTGCTCGATAAAGTCGTTCGGCAATTCCTCGATCATTCGCCAGGCAGACTTGCCGGTCAGTGCCTCCATCTTGGCAGGGGGAACAATCACCACCTCAAACAGGCCGGCGTGCGCCACCTGCGTGTGCATTGTTTCCTGTAGGATCGCCCTGCCGGAGCGATGCTCCCGAGTATCCAGCGCGGATGTCAACGGCAACAGGGCCACGCGACGCATGTCGGCCGGCATCTCCCCACCCGCCAGATGATAGTTCGTCGGCTTATGGAATGGCCCGATTACCGCGCCCGGCTTCTTGGTCACCGTGCGGCAACCGGATGTGATTGCCAGAACGAGCATCAGCATCCCGGCCCGGCTAAGCGCTTGGCCAAGCGCAGACTGCCACCCTCTGTGTCGTTTATTATTATATATCATATATATCTTAGTATTATAGTTAGGCGAATCGCTTGGTTAAAAACTGCATCTCCTGGTTAGTCTTGGCCTGGGCCTTTTCCATTTCGACAAAACTGCGTGTCAACTGGTCCTTGACCACCTGAGCCCGTTTTTCCAATTCGGCTATACGCTTTTCTATACGGTCAATCTCCTTGGTATAGTTGTCACGGTGATCGACCAGTGCGCCTTCCGTCCCGTAAAAGTCGCCGAGCAGCAGGGCGGTATAGTCCTGGACGACATCGGCCATACCCTCAGCCTCTGAGTAGTCCGCCGAGGCACCGTCCCCATAATCGGTCACCGTTTCGGTCGCAAAAAACTTTTGCACATCCCCCAAGTTCTCACGCAGAGCTGTGTCGAGGGCGGACTCATCCTTCAGGTTGATCTGGTTATCATAACCGTTTCCACCGAAACCAAGATCGCTCAACCGGGAATAGGTGCTGCCGGCTCCGCTCATTTCCCCCATCGTCTTGCTGCGCAACTCGGAGCCAATCTCCGCCACCAAACGGTCGTTCGACAAGGCGCCGGCGGTGACCTTGCCATCCGAGTCGGTCGACACTGAGGTATGCATGGAGATCAGCGACTGGGTATTGCTGATTTGTGATACGAAATCCTTGATCGCATTCTTCACCTTGTCTGTGTCACTCGCAACGGTGGCGGTCACGGTGTTGGCCGAAGCGTTGAGCAGGTATTGGTCGCCCGTGCCGGAGTCCCCGATGTTCACGGCGTTCGTCCCTGCGGTCGCATCGGAGGAGGAGGTGTGGAGCGACACCTTGTTGCCGGACAACGCACGCACGTAATAGTTGGTCTGCGCCGACACGCCACTCATCAGGGCGGACGGTGCGTAAAACTTGACGAGATCACCGGTGGTCAACCCGTGGGAATTGGTGGTTGTCAGGACGTTGTTGCTGCTATCCACCGTTCCGATCCGATGACCGGCTCCCACGAGATTCGCTGTTACTGACAGGCCAGACACGCCGGAACTGTCCTCGGTGATCGTGTTTGAGTGACTGGTCAGGATATTGCCTCCGTTCAATGCATAGAGCATGTCGTTGCCACGGGTCAGCGAAGCCTGATCTGCCCTTTCTGTGTCGGAAACCGTGCTGGTCCAATAACCGGTGAGGGAGGTTGCTGACGAGGCCGCATCGGCCGTCAGGGTCAGTTTCGCTCCGTTAACGAAATGAAACGATTGCCCGGACAGAAACGACTCGCTGCGCGAAACGGTCGTCTCGGAGGCGCTGAGATTCGATGAGAGGGCACCGGTCAGGGTCGTCGCACCGGAGGCCGGGTCTGCCGTCAGCGTGAGGATGCCCCCGTTGGCAAACCGAATGCGGTCTCCCACGGAGAAATTCTCCGAGTTGCTGCCGACCGTGATACTTTGCACAAGATAGCCGACCTCATTGTCCGCCAATGCGCCGCCGGACAACGTACCGCTCAGGGTCGTGTCGCTCACCGCTGCATCGGCGTCCAGTGTGAACGTGGCGCCGTTGCCAAACCGAATAACATCACCGCTGGTCAATGCCGCCCCAAGCGAATCCACTGTCAACGACGTGGCCCCACTGGAGTAGCCGGCGGAATAATTGATCTTGGCCGGCTTTGCTGTGGCAGCCGAACTCACCGTCAGGCTGGTCGGCGAGGAGATGTTAAACGTGCCGGATTTGTAGCCGGTTTCGTCGTTCGTCAGCGTGGCTCCCGTCAATGTCCCGTACAACGTCGTGGCCCCGGCGGAGGCGTTTGCACTGAGGACGAGTTTGCCTCCGTTTTCGAAGTAAATTGAATCCCCGCTGCTGAGCGAAGAGGCCGTGGCATCAACGGTGATGCCGCTCGAAGTATAGTCTCCCGTGCCGTAGCCGGTGGCGTTGTTTACGCTCACCGAGATGCTTGCGGATTGTGCCCCATTGGCCTGTATGGATTCGGAAGCCAGCTTGACGGCCTGCAGAAAATTGCCCTTCACATCCTCGAGGCTGATTCCAATGTCCCCGGTGTTCGAATTGGTTAGCAGAAAGCGATCGTTCACGCCGTCGTAACTGGCCACCACGCCCGCGCCGGACTGGGTGATACCAGCAAGGATGGATCCCACCGTGTCGTCGCTATTCCACTCGATGGTTCTTCCGTTCACGCGGAAACTGCCGGTCGTCCCGATGAGGGTCGTGTTGAAGTTCGCACCGGCCAGGGTGGACGCCACGCTGATGCCCCCCAGCTTGTAGACACTGCTGACGGAGCTTGTCCCGTTGTTGTTCAGTCGCGACGCCGTCAGGAAGTTGCTCGTGTCGTTGGAGCTACCCAGTACCAAAGTTTTACCGGAGGTCGAACTCAGTGTGATCTTGTCGGTGGATGCACTGTACGACACAGAAAAGTCGGCGTCGGCATCGGTAATTTTCTTGAAGATGCTCGCCAACGAATCGGTCGTCTCCACAGTGATGATAGAGTCATTGATGGTGAACGTCCCGGTCGTAGCCTTCACGCCAAAGCCGTTGCTTGCAATGTATGTCGATCCGTTCTCGTCATCGGAGATACCACCGCTGAGTGTGCCGGAAAGACTGGTCGCCCCCACCGCCGCGTCAGCATCCAGAGTGAATTTCGCCCCGTTTTTGAAAACCACCACGTCCCCGTTGCTCAGGGAGGTCGTCAGGGTATCGACGGTTAAGCTCGTCGCTCCATCGACCGCCGCGCCATTGGCGGTCAACCAGTCGACCTGACGCCCAGCGTCCGCTCCCCCCTTCTGCTCGGCTGTGGTCGCCCGTTGAAAGAACTCAAACTTATATGAACCAAGCGCGGCCCCTGACTCAACTTTGGCCGTTCCAACGGTTTCATCGGAAACCGAGGTGGTTCGCGACTGATACAGCTTTTCGTCTTTGAGAGTCTTGGCCTTGCTTTCCACCGAGGATAGCTCGTCCTTGATGTTGCCCAGCAATTGGTTTCGACGGGAGACATCGTATTGCTCGCGCCGGGCACGACGCTGCGGCGCGCGCTCGATCTCGACCAATTGATCGACCACGGACTTCCAATCAAAGCCCGAAGCAAGTCCTGAAAGGCTTAAATCCATCTATTTTGAGTAAAAACCGACAAAAAACCGACCCATTCCGAGCAAATAATGTGCCGTTTGACTTTTTACATGCGCGGATTGAGCTCAAAACGGGTGATACACAGCTTGGCCAAGCGGGCCAAATTTGCTAAACGCCGTCCCAGTATGGCCGAATCGGCACCCCAAAAACCCTCCCCCGGACCCCGCTGGTGGCCGGTCGCGTTTATTTTCGCCGGCCTGGTCGTGGCGCTCCTGATCATTTGGAACACCGGCACCGACAACCGGCAGATGCAGGTACTGAGAACCCTCTCCGGCTTGATCATCTCGGTCGTTTTGCTCCTCGCTTGGGCAATGTTTTTCTCGCGCTTGGCCAAGTGGACGCGATTAAAAATCCTCGGCTGTGTGGCGGGAGGAATTATCGTTTTTCTAGGCTGCTTCCGGTTCAGTCAGTTCAGCGGGAACATGGTGCCAATTTTTGAATGGCGCTGGGCCAAGCGCGACCTCCCGACCACGGACACCCAACCCACGGCCAAGCCGGTCGGGCAACCGGAAGCACACCGCTTGGCCAAGCTTTCATTCCCGCAGTTTCTCGGGCCAAGCCGGAATTGCAAAGTGCCCGGCCCCGAGTTGGCCACGGATTGGAGCGCCAACCCGCCAACCAAGCTTTGGCGTCAACCCATTGGCGCGGCGTGGTCCGGCTTTGCCATCGCCGGGCATCGCGCGGTCACGCAGGAGCAACGAGATGAAAACGAGGCCACCGTTTGTTATGACATAGAGACCGGCAGGGTGCTTTGGCTTACGGAAAACCCCGGCCACTACAACACCGCCATCGCCGGTGAAGGCCCACGGGCAACTCCGACCATTTTTGAAAACATGGTGTACGCCCTGGGCGCCGAGGGCATCCTGAGTTGCCTCGACCTTCAATCTGGCAGTCAGGTTTGGCAGCGCAACATTGCGGTCGACGCCGGCTTGGCCACCGATGGGCCAAGCGATCAAACCGGCGCATCCAAGCCCCGCAACAAAAGTAAGGAATGGGGATTCAGCAGCGCCCCGCTGGTTCATGATGGAAAAGTAATCGTGAGCGCGGGCGGTGAAGACGGCAAGTCGCTCATCGCCTATGCTGCCGACTCCGGCGAGCCGGTCTGGTTCGGTGGCAGCAGTCGCGCCGGCTACAGCTCGGCGCTTACGGCCACAATCCTCGGCGAGGAACAGGTTCTCATTTTCAATCAAGACGGCCTCGCCGCGCACAACCCAACGGATGGGAAAGTCCGTTGGACTTTCGAGTGGAAAGCTGCAGTCCCGCACGTCTCCTTGCCGCTGATTCTCACCGATAATCAAGTGTTACTCAGCCTCGGTTACGGCAACGGCAGCAAGCTGGTGGAGGTGTCAAAAGACGGTGACCAATTCACAACCAAACAGCTCTGGCACTCCCGTCGCATGAAGGCCAAGTTCACCAATCTCATCCATCACAACGACCATATCTTCGGATTGGACGACGGTATCTTTGCCTGCATGGAGCTGAACCGCGGACGGCCCGCGTGGAAGGACGGCCGCTATGGCCACGGCCAGATTTTGCTTCGTAATAATCACATCCTGGTCATGGCCGAAATGGGCGACATCATCCTGCTGGAAGCCAATCCGGAGAAACATTCCGAACTCACACGTTTCACCGCGCTCGACGGCAAGACCTGGAATCCACCCGCCCTCGCCGGGGAATACCTGCTCGTCCGCAATCATAAGGAAGCCGCCTGTTACAAGCTCCCGCTGGCGACCGCCGCAACCGTGGCTGCTCAATGAAGGAGGATTTCATTCGCCGCAAGGAACGCTGGGCAAAAAAAATGTCCGGCAGGGAACGGCCGACTCGACCGAACGCCGGGCGGCTCCCTCCCGGCCAGCATGAGGTGAACAACTTTCCCGTGCTCGATCTCGGCGTGCACCCAGAGATCCCGCTCGACAAGTGGCAGTTAAAAATCCATGGCGAAGTCGAAAACCCGGTGACGCTCAACTGGGATCAATTCATGGCCCTGCCCCAGTTCACCGACGTCAGCGATTTTCACTGCGTTACAACCTGGAGCCAGTTCGACATGGAATTCGAAGGCGTGGCATTTTTCACGATGGCGGAACTGGTCAAGCCAAGGCCAGGCGCGAGCCATCTTTTCTTCACCGGGTACGACGACTACACGACCAATACTACGCTCGACGATTGCATGGACGACGACGTGATGGTTGCCCACTCATGGAATGGCCAGCCGTTGACGCTGGAGCACGGCGGCCCGGCCCGCATGGTTATCCCCAAGCTCTACGCGTGGAAGGGTGCCAAGTTCATCCGCGAAATCGAATTCCGCGATCACGACGAGCTTGGCTTCTGGGAACAGCGCGGCTACTCGAACACCGCTGACCCGTTCGTTGAGGACCGGTTTTCCTGAGCTTGGCCAAGCGCACCTCAGGCCAGCAGACCGTCAATGATTTTCGGCGTGTCCTCCGGCCCGATCAACCGCTGGTCCAGCCCTTGGTACCGGTAGCTGAAATGGAACGGATCCAGGCCAAGCAGGTGCAGGATGGTCGCCTGCAGATCGTGCACGTGCACCGGATTCCTAGCCACGGTGTAGCCAAGTTCATCCGTCTCGCCGAAGGTGATCCCGTGATTCAGCCCACCGCCGGCCATCCAGACAGTGAAGCAGTCCGGATGATGATCGCGGCCAAGGAATTTTGAGCCGTTACGCTCCTCGTTCATCGAGGTACGACCAAACTCGCCGCCCCAAACCACGAGCGTCTCGTCGAGCAGCCCGCGCTGCTTGAGGTCCTTGAGCAACGCCGTCACCGACTTGTCGTTCTCCGCGCACTTGACCGGCAGACGCTGGACGAGGTCGTTGCTGTTGCCGGTTCCGTGAAAATCCCAGCCCCAATCGAACAATTGCACGTAGCGCACCCCCTGCTCCACTAGTCGCCGCGCCAGCAGGCAGTTGTTGGCAAAGGAGGCCTTGCCCGGCTGCGCGCCGTACTCGTCGAGAGTTACCTGTTTTTCGCGCTTGATATCCATCACCTCCGGCACACTGATCTGCATGCGGTAGGCCAGTTCGTACTGGTTGATGCGGGAAAGCGTTTCCGGATCACCGATCTCGCGGTACTCCTGTTCATTGAGTTTTTTCAACGCGTCCAGACTCCGGCGACGCACCTCGCGACTCATGCCCTTCGGGTTGGACACGTACAAAATCGGGTCGCCTGTGCTTCGGCATTGCACACCCTGAAAGACGGACGGCAGATATCCGCTGCCCCAGAGACTCTTGCCACCGGACGGATCCGTGCCCCCGGAAATCAACACCACAAAACCGGGCAGGTTCGCGTTTTCTGAACCCAATCCATAGGTGATCCACGACCCCATCGAGGCGGCTCCGTTCCGGGGTGAACCGGTGTACAAAAGCATCTGTGCGGGCGCGTGGTTGAACTGGTCCGTGTACATGGACTTCACGAACATCAGGTCGTCGGCCATCTCGGTCAGCTTGGGATACATGTTGCTGATCCACTGCCCGTTTTGTCCGTGCTGCTTAAACGTGTGCGGTGAACCGAGCAGCTTCGGGTGGCCCTTGATGAACGGAAGGCGGCGTCCCTCGATGAACTCCTTCGGGCACGGCGTGTCGTTCAACTCATTCAGCTTCGGCTTGTAGTCGAACAGGTCCAGCTGCGGCGGCGAACCGGCCATGTGCAGATAGATGACATTTTTGATTTTGCCATTCGCGTGGGGCATGCGCGCGGACAGCGGAGCCGGCGCGGCCGCGTTGGCTCCCGCACCGCCCATCAACGAGCCAAGCGCCAGCGAACCAAGTCCAATTTGGCAGCGCTTCAAAAAATGGCGCCGCGTGGTGAATTGAGCCTGTTGGAAGTTCAGATTCATTTCGTTAACCTTTCATTAAAATGGCATCGAGATTCAGGAGTACGTTGGCCACCACGGTCAACGCCGCCATCTCGGAAACGTCCGCCCCCTCGGGGAGCGGTACTGTTTTGCCGTACAAATCCTTCGCGGCCGCCGTCTCTTTTTTGTAGTGGGCCAGTTCGCCCTCGTACAGTTCGGTCAGCGCTGCCAGCCGATTCGCCTCAAGCGGTTTGGCCAGCGTGAGTCGAAGCGCGAACTTCAGCCGATCGGCCGCCGTCGCTCCGCCCTCGGTGAAAATCCGGTGCGCCATCGCCTGCGCAAACTCGACGTACGCTTCATCGTTCATTGTCACGAACGACTGCAGCGGCGTGTTGGTGCGAATTCGGCGGACGGTGCAAATCTCCCGGCTCGGCGCATCGAAGGTGGCCATCGATGGATACGGCACGGTGCGTCGCAAAAACGTGTAAAATCCGCGGCGATACCGGTCCTCGCCGGAACTGGTCGCCCACGTGCGCTGCCCGTTGAACGCCGCCTGCCACAGGTTCGGCGGCTGCGGCGG
>CEWJ01014638.1_pt1 | contig 29518 bp, 24 predicted proteins | sample 350291 | NCBI WGS metagenome assembly CEWJ01 (sample SAMEA2622923, study PRJEB7988) | marine metagenome | isolation source: saline water (ENVO:00002010), including | reverse complement strand
GGAGAAGTCAAAGATCCAGGTAAAAATATACCCTTATCTATTATATTATGTATGGTGATCGTTCTTTCAATATACCTAGCGCTAAACTATGTCCTTGTTTATGTTCTAGGCTTCGATAAAATGATTGATTCGGAATTAGTTATGTCTGACGCAGCTTCAGTATTTTTAGGAGGCAAAGGTGCAGCTATAATTACCATCATAATACTTATATCTTTGATTGGGGCCAACAATGGTTTTGTGCTAACTGGTGCTCGCATAAATTATGCGATGTCAAAAGATGGTTTGTTTTTCAAGCAAGCCTCAACGATACATAACAAATTTAAATCTCCAGCTAATGCTCTTTTAATGCAATGCGCGTGGTCTTCAATATTGACACTGACTGGTACATTCAATCAACTGATTACCTATATAATTTTCGCTTCTTGGATATTTTATGCCATGTCTGCTGGTGCAGTAATAATACTAAGAAATAAACTTCCTGATCTTAAAAGACCCTATAAAACTCCACTATACCCATGGATACCGATCATTTTTATATTCTTTGCAGTGTTTCTAACAATAAATACTATTTTAGAAGCGCCAAGAGATGCCGCCATTGGATCTGTTTTGATATTGGCTGGTCTTCCGTTCTATAAGTATTGGAAAAATAATGACTGAAATAAATAAACATATAAAAAATGCCATTAACATACATCGTGATGAGATAATTTCATTTGTAAAAGAACTTGTAAGAACACCAAGCTTAGCAAATGATGAAGGGGGTGTTCAAAATACTATACATGAAAAGTTGAAAGATTTAAACCTAGACTCTCAAAAGATTCCTGTAGTTTTTAGCGAATTAAATGATCATCCTGCTTTTAACGATGATGGATTTTCTCCTGACTCGAGAATCAATGTAACCGCCACATGGAAAGGTAATGGTAAATCAAGGTCTCTCATTTTAAATGGTCATGTTGATGTTGTTCCAACTGGGCCTGAAAATCTTTGGAATTATAGTCCTTGGTCAGGAAAAGAGGAAGATGGAAAAATCTTTGGAAGGGGTTCATGTGATATGAAAGCTGGACTTTCTTCAGGTTTATTTGCAATAGCTATATTAAAAAGTCTAGGCTTCAAACCAGATGGAGATGTCATTTTTCAATCGGTTGTTGGTGAAGAGTCAGGTGGTTGCGGTACGTTAACAAACATTGTAAAAGGCTACCATGCAGACGCAGCAATCATATTAGAACCAACCTCGCTTAAATTATCTCCAATCCAATCTGGTGCTCTAACTTTTAGATTAACAGTTCACGGTAGAGCTACGCATGCTTCTATGCGATGGGATGGAGTCAGCGCAATTGAAAAATACACAGGTCTTCACAACGCAATTATTAAACTTGAAGAAATGCGCCATCATTCATTTGACACAAAACACTACGAATCCAAAGATAGAGTTGCACCAATAAATATTGGAACAGTAAGAGCTGGTCAGTGGCATTCTACGGTTCCGGAATCTATAATTGCCGAGGGAAGATTGGGTGTTTTTCCAAATGAGTCTAATGAAGAAGCAAGGAAGAATTTTGAAGATCATGTTTTTGAATTCTCAAAAAATGATTCATGGCTAACTGAAAACCCTCCGGAAATTGAATGGTTTGAAGGGCAATTTGAATCCGGTCAAACACCAATAGATGACCCTCTTATTAAAGAATTGAGTAGTGCATATAAAAATGTTCTTAACCGTGAAGCTGTGATAGAAGGCGTCACTTATGGATCTGACTTGCGACTGTTTACTAATCATGCTCATATTCCAAGCGTTCTGTTTGGACCAGGCGATGTTCGTTTGGCCCACGCTGCAAATGAATATGTAACTATTGAAGAAATAATGTTTTCAACCGAAGTTATTGCAAATATGATTATCAATTGGTGTGGAGGAAATTTTGAATAAAGAATTTGGCTGTCAGGATATGACAAGTACTATCAGAAGAGTTCTTATTAAAAGCCCAGAAAATGCATACAAAAATCAGGTTAACATTGACTCTCAATACCAAGACTTGAATTATTTTGGTAAGCCAGATTTTGTAAGGTCACTTGAAGATTACGAATCCTTTCGGTCCATACTTAAAAAGAGTGGAGTTGAAATTCATGATCTTCCTGCAGATGATATTACCAGTCTTGATTCTATCTATACTCACGATCCTTGTTTGATTTCAAACTCTGGTGTTGTCTTATGCTCAATGGGTAAAATTCTAAGACAAAAAGAGCCTGAAATGATTTCTAAGTATTTTAAATCATTAAATATTCCAATTATCGGCAAGATATCTCCTCCAGGAAAACTAGAGGGCGGAGATATTGTTTGGATAGATAATCGAACTGTAGCTGTTGGTGTAGGCTACAGATCTAATCTAGAAGGAATTGCACAGCTAAAAGAAATTCTCTCAGATGATGTAGATGAAATCATTCCTGTACATTTACCTCACTGGACAGGGCCATCTGATTGCCTTCATTTAATGAGTAATATCAGTCCAATAAATAGAGATCTTTTTCTTGTTTATTCAAAACTACTCCCTGTTAGCTTCAGAGAATATTTATTAGACCGCGGTATTAAGCTTTTAGAAGTACCCGATGATGAGTACGAATCAATGGGTTGTAATGTCTTAGCCATTGCACCAAAAAAAGTTATAATGATTGAAGGTAATGATGTAACCAAAAATCTACTTGAAAAAGAAGGAGTTGATGTATCCACATATCCAGGTTTAGAAATATCATATAAAGGCGCAGGTGGACCCACTTGTCTTACACGCCCATTTTTAAGAGAGGAATAAATGATTAGAAAATTTAATACATTAGAAAGTGAAATTACTATTCCATCAAAATGGTATTACGAGAATAAATTCTTGGATGAAGAAAAAAGGGAGATTTTTCTAAAAGAGTGGCAATTAGTTGGCTCACATTCACAAATAAAAAATCCGGGAGACGTCCTGGTTGCAGAGATTGCTAACAACCCCATAATAGTTTCACGCCAAAAAGATAATACTTTAAAAGGGTTTTATAATGTATGTCAGCATAGGGGTGGTCCTCTTGCTTATGAGAATTGTTCTTTAAATAAACTTCAATGCAAATATCACGGATGGGTTTATGATTTAAATGGAAATCTTAAAAGCGCTAGAGGTTTTAAAAAATCTGAATTAAAAGTAGAGGATTACGACCTAACTCCTGTTAATATCGCTGAGTGGATGGGTCAAGTTTTCGTAAATCTTTCAAGTAATCCTGTTGACCTAGGTAGTCAAATTGATGAAATAAAGACTCTTGTCTCACCAATTGATTTTTCAAACTACACCTTTAAGTTCAGAGAATCATATGAAATCAATTGTAATTGGAAAGTTTACATGGACAATTTTTTAGAGGGTTTTCATATACCATTTGTACATCCTGAATTGAATAAAGTTATCGACTATAAATCTTATAAAACGGAAATTTACGATCGATTCTCTTTGCAGTGGTGCCCTTTAGATAGTGAACTTAGTCCTTACGGAAAAAGTTCAACACCTGAGGAAAATAAAGCATTCTATTTTACAATTTTTCCAAACATAATTTTAAATATTGCACCAGGACGACTTCAAACCAATATCGTTGAACCTAAAGGTTCAAAATCGTGCGTTGTACATTTTGACTATCATTTTGATAATCCAGAAGAAGCAAATATTGAACAAGACGCAGAGTTCAGTGAAATTGTTCAGCAAGAGGATATTTTAATATGTGAAAGTGTGCAAAAAGGGCTCGAATCAAATGGATATGATCAAGGTAAATTCTCACCTCTGCACGAACAAGGTGTTTTACACTTTCAGTCGCTCATTAGAAACTCTTTAGGCTTTTGAACAAAATTGTACAAATTGGTTCAGGAATGATAGGTTCAGCAATGGCCTATGATCTTTCACAAAAGCATGATGTGGTTGTAGGTGATTTTAATGAACAATCACTTGCTAAAGTGAAAAAGCTTAATAAAGATATTTCTGTACAAAAGCTTGATGTCACAAATCAATCAAAATTAAAAAGCTTTATACATGAAGCTGATATTGTGCTGCTTGCAGTTCCAGGTCATTTAGGATATTCCGCTTTAAAAACTATAATTAAATCTAAAAAAAATGTTGTTGATATATCTTTTTCAAATGAGAATTTTTTAGACTTGCATGAATTAGCTAAAAACGTTGGTGTTACAGCAGTAGTTGATGCAGGACTCGCCCCTGGCATCCCAAACTATCTTCTTGGCTTTCATAACTCTCAAATGAAGATAGACAGCTTTGAGTATTATGTTGGGGGTTTACCAAAATATCCAGAGCCTCCATTTAATTATAAAGCACCATTTTCACCTATAGATGTAATTGAAGAGTATACTAGGCCTGCTAGGATGATGGTCAATGGGCATATTGAGACTAAACCAGCACTATCAGAAATCGAAATTATGAATTTTGAAAATATTGGTACTCTAGAGGCGTTCAATACTGATGGATTGAGATCTATACTTTACACAATGAAACATATTAAAAACATGAAAGAAAAAACTTTAAGATATAGTGGTCACGCTGCCCTTATGGCTAACTATAGAAACGCGGGAAAGTTCAATGATGACGAAATTCAAAAAACTTCAAAGGAACTATTTACTGCCTGGAGGTTAAAAGAAGATGAACCAGAACTAACAATTTTAAAAATAATTATAAAGGGGGAAAACAAGATCATATCTTATAGCATTTATGACGAGTATGATTCAACCCTAAATTTTTCCTCAATGTCAAGAACTACAGGGTTCACTGCAACTGCCACGGTAAACATTTTATTAAAAAATATATTTACTAAAAAAGGCGTATTTCCACCTGAGCTTTTAGGTCAAGACAAACTAAGCGTTAATTATCTGAAGGAATATTTAAAGGAAAGAAATATTCATATTAATCAAAAAATAGAAAAATATTAACTTTTCTAATAGCCTTAAAGTTGTAAACAACTTTAAATTTTAATACCTACAAATGCACTAAAAAAACAAAATTTAATACTATGAGTTTTTCTACACGACATATTGGTCCAAACGCCGATGACATAAATAAAATGCTTTCATTTCTTGGTTTTGATTCAGTGGAAGAGTTAATAAATGCAACTATACCAAAAGATATCAAATACAATGAGAGTCTTAATATTGGTGAATCGATCAGTGAATTCGATTTTTTAAAAACCATAAAAAATATCGGCGAAAAAAATGAAGTTGTAAAGACTTATATCGGCACAGGTTACTATGGAACGGTTACACCTCCAGTAATTCTTAGAAATATTTTAGAAAATCCAGGCTGGTACACAGCATACACTCCCTATCAAGCTGAAATTTCTCAAGGTCGACTTGAAGCCTTACTAAACTTTCAAACCATGGTTACTGATTTGACAGGTCTTGAAATATCAAATGCTTCTCTACTTGATGAAGCTACTGCTGCCGCTGAAGCAATGGTCTTGATGTATAGGTCATGCCGAAATAGAGACAATTTCTTAGTCTCTGATAAATGCCATCCTCAAACCATCAGCGTTTTGAAAACACGATCTGAACCCATTGGTATAAAACTTAAAGTTATTCCGATTGAAGAATTCAACTTTTCAGAAAATACCTTTGGCTGTCTAATACAATGCCCATCAACCGATGGTAAAGTATTCAACTATAAAAGTTTATCTAAATCAGCTCATGATGCTGGTGCTTTAATTGCTGTTGCAACAGATTTGCTGAGTCTTGCGCTCATCACAGAACCTGGAGCTTGCGATGCGGATATTGCTGTTGGTAGCTCACAAAGATTTGGTGTCCCATTAGGATTTGGGGGTCCTCATGCGGCCTTTCTCGCTGCCAATGAAAGCTTCAAAAGAAAAATGCCAGGAAGAATAATTGGACTTTCTAAAGATTCAGAGGATAATCTAGCGTTTCGTATGGCACTACAAACTAGAGAGCAGCACATTAGAAGAGATAAAGCTACATCAAATATTTGCACTGCCCAGGTTTTACTTTCTGTAATAGCAGGTATGTACGCAGTATACCACGGCCCTAAGGGTATTTTTCAAATTGCAAATGCTATTCATGGAAATGCTAAGAGACTTGCCTCTTCCCTTAAGGAAAATGGCTATAAAATCAGACATGATCAATTCTTTGATACCATTAGATTTGGAACAAATGGTAAAAAAATTAATACAGAAGACCTTGGCGTTAATTTTAGACATTTCAACAATGGTGATATTGGGATATCATTAGATGAAACTACCTCGGAGAGCGATATTGATAATCTTCTTAAGCTTTTTAAATGTAAGGATAAACCTAGTGACCATTTTACGCTAAAAGAGACTAGAAATTCTGAATATTTAACGCATGAAGTTTTCAATTCGTATCATTCGGAAACAGAAATGATGCGATATCTAAAGAAATTAGAAACAAAAGATCTCAGTCTTAATACCAGTATGATTTCTCTTGGCTCATGTACAATGAAATTAAATGCAGCAGCTGAAATGATTCCAATTTCATGGCCAGAGTTTAGTGGACTTCACCCATTTGCTCCTGAATCTCAAACCCAAGGGTACCACGAACTTTTCAAATCACTTGAAGATTGGCTCGTAAATATAACAGGTTTACATTCGTGCTCATTGCAACCGAATTCGGGTGCACAAGGAGAATATGCAGGGCTTATGGTTGTTAGAGCCTTCCATCAAAATAACGGAAATCCACACAGGAATATATGTCTCATTCCTGAATCAGCGCATGGAACAAATCCAGCAAGCGCAGTAATGGCTGGAATGCAAGTTGTTGTAATTAGATGTGATGAATCTGGAAATATAGATGTCGATGATCTAAAACAAAAAGCTGAGGATAATAAAGAGACACTATCAGCATTAATGATAACATACCCTTCTACGCATGGTGTTTTTGAAGAGTCTATTTCTTATATATGTGACATTATCCACCAGTACGGTGGCCAAGTTTATCTTGATGGCGCTAACCTAAATGCAATGGTTGGTTTATCAAGACTAGGTGATTTTGGAGCCGATGTTTGCCACATAAATCTTCACAAAACATTTGCTATACCGCACGGAGGTGGTGGTCCTGGAATGGGCCCTATCTGCGTTGCTAAGCACCTCTCCCCTTTTTTACCGGGACATCCTAATTTAAAAAATAGTGAAACTGCTATTTCTGCTATTTCTGCTGCTCCTTTTGGAAGTGCAGGTATTTTACCGATATCATGGGGCTACATAGTTATGTTAGGAAATGATGGACTTAAAAAGGCATCCGAAATAGCAATTTTAAATGCAAATTATATGGCGAAAAGACTTGAAGGCGATTACAAAGTTCTTTATCGAGGTTCAAATAAAACCTCAGCACATGAATTTATCATTGACCTAAGAGATTTAAAAAGTGAGACGGGAATTAGTGATGAAGATGTTGCAAAAAGACTGATTGATTATGGCTTTCACGCCCCTACAATGTCATGGCCTGTACCTGGCACACTTATGATTGAACCTACAGAAAGTGAATCGCTTATTGAGCTTGATAAATTTTGCGATGCAATGATTTCAATCAAGCGTGAAATAAATGACGTTGTATCAGGTAAATATGAAGCAGATGACAATCCTCTTGTAAATGCACCGCATACAGCTCTTGCTGTCATGTCAGATAATTGGGTGCACAAATATTCAAGAGAAACTGCTGCCTACCCCGCTCCATGGCTAAAGGAATATAAATATTGGCCAAGCGTAAGACGAGTTGATAATGCATTCGGAGATAGAAATCTTGTTTGTACCTGCCCCCCAATAGACGCATACTCTAAGTAAAATAACGAATAAAAAGCATGTTCAATTTTTTAAAAAGTGACATACTAAGAATCCTTGACGCGACACAAAACGAGAGAGATATTTTATTGTCTCATAAAATATACAGCTCTATTCAAACTATTGACGATCTTCATGTATTCATGGAAAACCATGTTTTTGCAGTGTGGGACTTTATGTCAATTCTTAAGACGCTTCAAAAAAAACTTACATGCACCGAAGTTCCCTGGACACCAAAAGGTGGAGGTACTCCCGCGAGACTACTCAATGAAATTGTTACAGAAGAAGAATCCGACATCGATATTTACGGTGAATATAAGAGTCATTTTGAAATGTATTATCAAGCTATGAGTGAAGCTGGTGCAAATACAGAAAAGATTGAATCATTTTTAACAAACGTTGGTTTAGGGGTTGACGAAGCCCTGATTAAAAGCGACACACCTAAACCCGCAAAAAATTTTGTTAATACCACATTTTCCATGCTAGAAAATGCTCCCGATTATGTTGTAGCGTCTATGTTCACATTTGGCAGGGAAGAAGTTATACCAAATATGTTTCGATCGATAATTGGTAAAATAGACAAAGATCTCAAAGGTAAGCTCAAAAATTTTATATACTATTTGGATCGTCACATTGGCGTTGACGAGGATGAGCACGGTCCTGCTGCTTTAAAAATGATTAAAGTGTTATGTGGAAATGATGATGAAAAATGGAATGAAGCTGCACATGCAGCTAAGAAGACAATGGAGGCAAGAATTGTTTTTTGGAATGAAATTCTTGATGAACTGAATTATGCTAAATCTGCTAATTCCCCATCTATATATTCATCTCTATAATCAAAAAGCTTTACGTTTTGGATTGTATTTATAATTGAAGAGTCTGCTTGCACACCAACTTTAATATAATTATCTGTGTAACCCACTATTTTATCATTCCTTAAATATTCAAAGAGTACTGGACGTGATGATTTAACAAACTTATTTTGATGTTCACGGAGCATTTTTTGAGAAAATTTTCTCAAAATCGCGCTGCGTTTAGCGCGTGTTTTATTATCAACTTTATTGTCCAGTTTTATTGCATCAGTATTTGGTCTCTCTGAGTATGTAAATACATGTAGGTATGAAATTTTTAATTTATCGATAAATTGAACAGTTTCAACAAAATCATCATCTGATTCGCCTGGGAAGCCTACGATAACATCTGCTCCAATAGTTGCATCTGGTATTACATTTTTAATCATTTTAACGCATTCAAAATATGTTGAACGCTTATATCTTCTTCGCATTAAGGTTAATATTTTGTCAGAACCAGATTGTAATGGAATATGGAAATGAGGCATGATCTTTTTAGAGGACGAACAAAAATTAATTATTTCTTTACTTAGCAAATTTGGCTCTATAGAGGATATACGGAGTCTTTCTATGTCAAGCTTATCAAGCTCTTGGATTAAAGACAAAAAACTTTCATTGCTTGATTTGCCAAAATCTCCAATATTGACTCCTGTGAGAACCAGCTCTTTTGCCCCTTCTCGAATAGCTTGGTTTGCAAGTTGAATTGTTTTTTTTACTGAGTCATTTCTACTTTTACCGCGCGCTAAGGGAATTGTACAAAATGAACAAACGTAATCGCAACCGTCTTGAATTTTCAAATATGAACGTGTTCGATCCCCGATCGAATATGACGGTTTAAAGGAATGCGTTTCAGAAATATCGGCTCTTATTACTTTAGTTTCTCCAGCAATATCTAAGCTGTCGAGTTCATTTAGTAAATTGAATTTTTTTTCAGAACCAATAATAAGATCAACACCTTTTATGTTAAAGATTTCATCAGGATTAAGCTGAGCATAACAACCAATTACAGCTACCTTAGAATTGGGATTAATCCTTTTAGCTTGACGTATTAGTTTTCTTGCTTCTTTATCGGCATTATCCGTTACAGAGCATGTATTCAATACGTAGAAATCAGCAAAATCCTTATAACCTACTTTTTTAAATCCTCTTCTTGTAAAATCTTTAGAGATCATAGAGGTCTCTGAAAAGTTCAGCTTGCAACCCATGGTATGGAATGCAATTTTTTTATATTCGGTGCTCATAGATAATTATCAAAAAATAGTTCATAAATTTAATCAAATATCATTTTACAGTTATAACAGTAATTTGTACATTTTTAAATGCCAACAGAAAATAAAATTAGAGACCTACGAGATAAAATTGACTCACTTGATGATAAAATTGTTGAATTGTTAGAGAAGCGCTCTTTGATTTCTAAAAACATTGGGAAAATAAAGCGAAGCACCGGTAAAGTAGTGCTTGACAGTCAAAGAGAAAAAGAGATTATTGATCGTCTCGCACTAAAAACAAAAATTTTAAACAAAGTATCGTTGCATTTAATTTTTAAAAATATCTTCAAAATATCACGGAAGATTCAATCATAAAAATAAGTTTGATTAGAGCATTAAAATTGGTTAATATGCACCATATGATTCATTTAAAAACAAAAAACTATTTTAGTGGCTATTACTTTTTTACCTGGAAGAGGGTTTTGCAATAAAAGGTATATCTACTTTTATCATTAATCAAAACCCCGGTCCTAATCGGGGTTTTTTTTTACATAAAGTTAAAGGAATATAATGAAATCTATAGGAATTCAAGGCGGCAAGGGGAGTTTTTCAGAAGAAGCTGCAAGTCAATTTATTTCAAATCACGGTATTGATGATTATAAAATTATATATCAAATATCATCTCAAAGCGTTCTAGATGGTTTGGATACTGGTAAAACAGATTATGGTATTATTGCAATGGAAAATGCTCAAGGAGGTGTCGTTATTGAAAGCATTGAAGCTCTCGCAAAGTACAAATGTTCAATTATTGAAATGTTTCATATTTCTGTTGATCAAAACCTACTGGGAATTAAAGGAACAAATGTTGGTGATATAACTGAGATACGATCACACCAACAGGCATTACGTCAGTGTAAAGATTTTTTGAGTGAGTATTTTTGGACTAGACCTCTTATTGAAGAAGATGACACAGCTGAATCCGCAAGAAGGCTATCTGAGGGTAAGCTTCCCAATACCTCTGCTGTAATTGCTAATAAAGCTTGTGCTGATCTATACGGGTTAGAAATACTCAAAGAAAGTATTCATGATTTAAAGCACAATCTTACCCTATTCCTTGGATTAACTAAACTAAAATAAATTATGAAAAGTGTTGGGGTAATTGGCCTAGGAAGGTTTGGAAAAGTTCTAGTGAATATTTTACAGAAAGGGTATACGATATCTGCTTACGATATACATGATAAAGCACCTATGTCAAATGTAAGTTTTTGTACTTTAGATAAAGTATTGGAAGAACGTGTTATTTTTATTGCCGTCCCAATCAGAGGCTTTGATTCTTTAATAAAAGAAATATCCAAAAAATTAAAACCTGGAACAACCTTGATAGATGTATGCTCTGTTAAATCATACCCTGTTGATATCATGTTAAAATATACTAACACAAAAATCGGTATCATTGCAACGCATCCAATGTTCGGGCCCGATTCATTTTCAACAAATACTAAATTAAAAATGATGATGTATAATGTGCGTGATATAGGCAATCAATTTTTAATATGGAGCGATTATTTTTCAAATCAAGGAATTGAAATAATAGAAATGTCACCTGATGAACATGATCGTCTTGCTGCAAGAAGCCAAGGCATAACACATTTTCTTGGAAGAATGCTAAAGCAGTTTGGAATACAAAAAACTCAAATAGATACACAAGGATTCAAAGACTTACTAGATTTGGTCGATCAGACATGTAACGACACGTGGGACCTGTATACTGACCTGCAATTGTATAATCCGCACACTCTAGATACAATTACAGAACTACGAAAATCAACAGAATCACTTGATAAACAACTAAGGGAAATCAATGATGTGGAAAAAAGATAGCTGGAAAAATTTTGAAGCGCTTCATATACCTAAATACGAAGATATAAATAAACTAAATGAAGTGTTGAATACACTCAGAGGTTTTCCGCCTCTTGTTTTTGCTGGCGAAGTTAGATCGTTGCGAAAATCACTGGGTCATGTTGCAGAAGGAAATGCTTTTTTATTACAAGGGGGTGATTGCGCAGAAAGCTTTTCAGAGTTTCATGCTGATAATATTCGTGATACATTTCGAGTGATTTTACAAATGGCTGTCATTCTTACATCGGGAACCAATCTCCCAATAGTAAAAGTTGGAAGAATGGCAGGCCAATTTGCCAAGCCACGCTCAAGCCCAACTGAAATCAAAAACGGTGAAGAACTTGAAAGCTATAGAGGCGATATAATTAACGGTATAGATTTTGAAAAATCATCACGCAAGCCTGACCCTGATCGTATGTTAAAAGGGTACTCACAAGCAGCATCAACTTTAAATTTATTACGCGCCTTCGCTGATGGTGGGTATGCAGACTTACGATATGTTAATTCATGGAATATGGGTTTTTTAAAATCAGGACCCGAATACAAAAGATATCATAGTCTAGCTAACAAAATACAAGAAAGTCTTAATTTTATGGAAGCGTTAGGAGTAAGCTCAAAAAATACGCCACAACTCACTAAGACGGAATACTATACATGCCATGAGGCTTTGTTGTTGCCTTACGAAGAAGCACTGACTCGAGAGGATTCAACTACTGGTGATATTTATGATACGTCAGCGCATTTTGTTTGGATTGGCGATAGAACAAGATTTTCTGGCAGTGCACATGTTGAGTTTTGCGCTGGAATACAAAATCCCATAGGCATTAAATGTGGTCCAACGCTAGATCACGATGATTTACTAAAAATTCTGGATAAGCTTAATCCAGATAATTCTCCAGGTAGGATAACATTAATATCGCGTTATGGCAGTGAAAAAGTTCAGGAATATCTTCCTGGGTTGATTGAACTGATTTCTAATGAAGGTAGATCTGTGGTATGGTCATGTGATCCAATGCATGGAAATACTGTTAAAAGTTCAAATGGTACAAAAACGAGGCCCTTTGAAAACATTCTAAATGAAGTCAAAAACAATATTAAGATTCATAATTCGCAAGGTAGCTGGTTTGGTGGAATACACCTTGAAATGACTGGTCAAAATGTAACAGAGTGTACTGGTGGAATTGACGAAATTTCAGAATCTGAATTGAAAGACAGATATCATACGCATTGCGATCCAAGGTTAAATGCCAACCAAGCAATCCAGCTGGCATTCTTAATAGCAGATGAACTAAAGAATAATGCCAATTAAAGGAACTATAACATTACCTGGTGATAAATCTATATCACATAGATCTGTTATGTTAGCTGCTCTTTCAAACCAAAGCTCAAAGATTACAAACATATCAAATGGAAAAGATGTTAAATCAACAATCTCATGTTTAATAGATTGTGGTATAAATATTGATATGTCACCAAAACAACTTTTTGTTAACGGTGGAGAATTCAAACAACCTAAATCAGATTTAGATTGCGGAAATTCAGGAACAACAATGAGATTGCTCATTGGCCTACTTGCAGGACAGGGTATAAATGCTAATTTCATTGGAGATAAGTCATTGTCAAACAGGCCAATGGATAGAATAATTGAACCTTTAGAAAAAATGGGTCTTAACATAAAAAGCAGTGGTATAAGACCACCGGTCCATATTTCAAAGAGTAAGTTAAAAGGAATTAATTACAATATGCCAATTTCGAGCGCACAAGTAAAATCTAGTATTTTACTTGCAGCACTTGGATCAGACACAAAAACAAAAGTAACTGAAAAAGTTACTTCAAGAAATCATACTGAAATCATGTTGAAAAATATTGGTGTAGACATCACCACAGAAGGCAGATCTATAATAGTAGCTCCTTGTGATAAATTTTTACCGCTAAACATTCACATTCCTGCAGACCCATCGACCGCAGCCTTCTTTATAGGCGCTGCAGTTTTGATGCCAAGATCTAGATTGAGGGTTATGAACATGCTTTTAAATGAAACAAGAATTGGATTTATGAAAGCGCTTGAGAAAATGGGGTGTTCATTTAAGTATTATAATGTACATAACGAGGCTGGTGAAAAAGTTGGTGATATAGAAGTGACCCATCACAATCTACATGGAATCAATATTAACGCATTCGACATCCCTTCAATTATTGACGAACTACCGATGCTTGCACTTATTGCATCTCAGGCTAAAGGTATAACGAAAGTAAGTGGTGCAAAAGAGCTCAGGGTTAAGGAATCCGATAGGATAAAAGCAATATGCAAAAACTTAAGAGAAATAGGTGGAGATATAGTAGAGAAATCAGACGGATTTATTATTAACGGTGCTACAGAGTTAACCTCGGGCAATATTGATACTTTTGATGATCATCGTATCGCAATGACGTTTCATGTTGCATCTTTAATATCAGGAAAAAAGATTAGTTTAAATAATACCAACTGCGTGAATATTTCTTTCCCAGATTTTTTTAAAACAATAGAAAGTATTGTACGATGAGAAATTTAGCGGTCATTGGATATCCTATAGAGCACAGTCTCAGTCCAATCTTACACAACCAAATCTATAAGGCTCTTAAAATAAAGGTGTATTCCCGCAAAATAGCGGTTGATCCCAAAGATTTACCCGAATTTGTTAGAAGCAATACGGACTGTTTATACAATGTAACTATTCCCCACAAAGAAAAAATCATTAATCTATTAAAATCAACTGATATGGATGCAGAAGAAATAGGTGCTGTTAATTGTGTATCAAACTTAAAAGGTTATAATACTGACTGGATTGGATTTAAAAAATCCATTTATAAAAGTGATGTTGAAATCGAAAATAAAGATTGTGTTATCATAGGATCTGGAGGGGCTGCAAGAGCTATTGCATATGCTTTAATCAAATCAAATTGTAATTCTATAGCAATAATAAATAGATCAAATAAAAGGAAAAAGAATTTAATTAATTGGATTAGCAAATTTGGAAATTATAATTCAACAATTAATCAAGGAGATATAATCATCAATTGCACCCCGCTTGGTATGTGGCCAAATATAAAAGATAAACCTCTATACTCTGGTAAAATATCAACAAAACAAATTGTAATAGACACTATCTATAATCCATACGAAACATCTTTTTTGCAATTTGCTAAAAATTCCGGAGCTAAAGTTATTTCTGGACTAGATATGTTCATTGAGCAAGGTTTAGCTTCGATAAATATTTGGGAAAAAAATAATATCACTCAAAACATAAGCACAAAAAACATAAAAAAAATATTAAAGGCAAAACTATGCTAAAAAGATTACAATTCTTAACATCTGGCGAATCACACGGTAGAGGGCTTTTAGGAATATTAGATGGACTACCGGCTGGAATTGATATAAGTGAAAAATATATAAACCATCAACTTAAAAGGCGTCAAATGGGTCATGGTAGAGGGGGCCGAATGAAAATTGAAAAGGATCAAGCACAAATATTTGGAGGGGTTCGTCATGGAAAAACCCTCGGATCACCTTTAGGGATTTTGATAGATAACCTTGATTGGGAAAATTGGACAAAAAAAATGTCAGTTGAGCCTGTTAATGAAAAAATAAAACCAGTTACGCTTCCAAGGCCCGGACACGCTGATCTAGCAGGTGTACACAAATACGAATTTAATGATATTAGAAATGTTCTTGAAAGATCAAGTGCCAGAGAAACAACAATGCGCGTGGCGCTGGGATCTGTTTGCAGAAAACTTCTAGAAGATATTGGAATTTTTATTGGTAGCAGAGTTGTACAAATACATGATGTAAAAGATGAACAAAAATATAATTTATCACCCACAGTTATGAACAGCAATGCGGATGATTCTCCAGTAAGGTGTTTAGATAAAAACTCCGAGAAAGAAATGGTTTCTGTAATTGACAAAGCAAAAAAGGCCGGAGATTCTGTAGGTGGTATATTTGAGGTCATCGCTACTGGAGTACCTTACGGACTAGGATCTTACAGTCAATGGAATAATAAATTACAGGCACGGATATCAACAATGATGATGAGTATCAATGCCTTTAAAGGGATAGAGATTGGTACTGGCTTTAAGAGTGCTACTAAATTTGGCAGTCAAGTGCATGATGAAATTGGTTATGAAAATGGGAAATTCACTAGATACACTAATAATGCTGGAGGAATTGAAGGTGGTATGAGCAATGCTCAACCAATAGTAATTTGGATGTCAATGAAACCTATTTCTACCTTAATTAAACCATTAAGATCTGTTGACATTGCAACGCATGAAAAAAAGAATGCACATAAAGAAAGGACGGACTCATGTGCTGTTCCAGCAGCCTCGGTCGTTTCCGAGAGTATGCTTTGTATAACATTACTAGATGCACTACTCGAAAAATTTGGTGGAGATAGCGTGAATCAGTTAAAATCTCACATGAATAGTTCTGCTAAATATTGAAAAAAATATTTTTAATAGGAATGATGGGTTCAGGGAAAACTACAATAGGGAAAGTGCTATCTGAAAATCTACGTTTTCATTTTGAAGATTTAGATAAAACTATTGAAAGCATTTTTAAACTATCAACCAATGAAATCTTTTTAAAATACGGAGAAAAAGAATTTCGTAATGCAGAAACTAAAGCCCTCCTTAATTCTGAAGCTGTAATTATTTCATGCGGTGGAGGAGTTATTTTGAAGCGTGAAAATAGGTCCTTTATAAAAAAGGGGGTATCTTTTTTCCTAAATGTAGATTTAAATGAACTAGTAAGGCGCTTGGAGCATGCAAATAATAGGCCTTTGTTAAATTCCAAAAATCTAAAAGAAGACCTGGAAAGTTTATGGAAAAAACGGAAAGATTTATATTTGGATACCGCTGATTATGTCATAAATATAAATAATGAATCGCCAAACGATATTGCCCAAAAAATAATGGAATATGTAAAATGAGCGAAGTTATTGTTGAACTAGGATATAGGACGTATAAAATAATTGTCAAAGACGGATCAATAAATACTCTTCAAGAAAATTTAGATGATCATAAAAGAATAAAAAACCTTGTATTGATTAGTCATGATTCACTGATGAGATTTTACGGTTTTTCAATCAAAGAAAATTTAGAGAAAATAGGATATAAGGTTATTGATATATCTTTACCGGATGGTGACAGTTCAAAAGATATAGAAATATATAAATCAATCATTGAAAAAATGATTCAATCAAATTGCGATAGAACATCGATAATTGTAGCGCTAGGCGGTGGTGTTGTTGGCGATATATCGGGTTTTGTAGCTTCTTCATTTATGCGAGGAATTAATTATTACCAAGTCCCAACAACATTATTATCAATGGTAGATTCATCTATAGGTGGAAAAACGGGACTTAATTTTTCAAATAAAAAAAATGCTATTGGTTCAATTTATCAACCTGATGCAGTGATTGTTGATCCAAATTTATTGAGCACATTACCTTTCGCTGAAAAAGTTTCTGGATTAGGGGAAATAATCAAGTATGGCGCTATTTACGACAGAAATTTTCTTGTTGATATATCTAAGTGGATAAAAAACATTGACAATTTTCCATACTCAAAAGCAATTGAAAGGTGCTGTCAAATAAAGGCTGAAATTGTTTCAAAAGACGAACGTGAAAACGGACTAAGAAGGATTCTCAATTTTGGCCATACAATTGGGCATGCATTAGAATCTTTCATGGGCTATGAAAATATAAGACATGGTGAAGCAGTTTCCTTTGGGATGAAGTGTTCAACATGGATATCGCACAAAAAAGGATTTTTAAGCACCGATGATTATAATCTACTCATTAGTATAATAAATCAATTACCTCTACAAAAATTAAGTGCGGTAAATCCTGAAAAAATAATGCATTATATTGAATTTGATAAAAAACATGAGAACGGAAAATTAAATTTTATACTTCTAAAGGGTTTGGGCAAGGTTACAATTTCTCAAGATGTAACAAAAAATGAAATTTTGGAATCATTACAGGTGTTAAATGAGAATTAAAATTATAAATGGTCCGAATTTAAATTTACTTGGAATGCGTGATAATCACATCTATGGGAAAGAGACATTGAGTGAAGTCGAAATTTGGCTACATTCTAAAATAAAAAATGAAAACTCAATCAAGTGGTTTCAATCAAATCATGAGGGTAAAATTATTGATGAGATTCACTCCTGCATAGGTAGCTATGATGGAATCATTATTAATCCCGGTGCGTTCACACATTATTCATATTCCATAAGAGATGCTATTGAGTCTGTGAGCATACCTACGGTTGAAGTACATTTAAGTGACATTCATAACAGAGAAGATTTTAGAAAGATATCTGTGATAAAAGATGTATGTATAGAGCAAATATCTGGTTTAGGAAAAACGGGATACTTAAATGCGGCTAAAATTTTGATTGCTCTTAAAAATAAAAAAGAGAAATCTAGTTTTTAAAATTTAAAACTGTTCTCTCAATAATTTTACAGCATTGCAATAACTCTGACTCATCAATTATTAGTGGCGGAGCAAATCTAATAATGTTGCCATGAGTTGGTTTGGCGAGCAACCCATTATCTTTTAAGCTATGACAAATATCCAATGCAGTTGAGCTTTGAGGCGAGTCATTAATAACCAGTGCATTTAACAAACCTTTACCCCTTACCAAATGCAATAAATCGCTTTTGTGAATAATATTGTTTATCTCATCTCTGAATATGTTGCCGAGCTTAAAAGCATTTTCAGGTAAATTTTCCTCTTTAATTACTTCAAGCGCTGCTTGAGCTACTCTACAAGCAAGCGGATTACCACCGTATGTTGAGCCGTGCTGACCTGGTTCAATTGTTAGCATAATTTCATCCGAGCTTAATACAGCTGAAATCGGAAGAATTCCGCCTGATAGCGCTTTACCTAAAATCAAAATATCTGGTTTGATAGCTTCGTAATCACTGCATAGCATTTTCCCTGTTCTTCCAAGCCCAGTTTGAACTTCGTCCGCAATAAAGAGTACGTTATTTTCCTTACATAATCTGTATGCTTCTTTTAAATAGCCTGCGCTGGGAACAACAACTCCTGCTTCACCTTGAATTGGCTCCACCATAAATCCAGCAACATTTTCATCACTCAATGCAGTTTTTAGAGACTCTAAATCGTTATATGGTATAATTTCAAATCCTGGCATAAACGGTCCAAAATCTTCAAAGCAATCAGGATCAGTTGACGTAGAACAAGCAGCAAGAGTTCTGCCCCAAAAATTACCCTCTGCAAACAAAATTTTTGCCTTATTCTTCTCTATTCCTTTGACTTTATATGCCCATTTTCTACATAATTTTAAAGCGGTTTCCCCTCCTTCTACGCCGGTATTCATCGGAAGAACTTTATCGTAACCAAATAAGGACGTAATGTATTCTGCATATTCACCTAATGCATCAGTATAAAACGCTCGCGATGTGAGTTGTAACTTTTCGGCTTGCCCTATAAGAGCAGATACAATTTTAGGATGACAATGTCCTTGATTAACAGCTGAATAGGCAGAAAGGAAGTCGAAGTATTTATTACCATCAACATCCCATACGTTAATACCTTCTCCTTTTGATAAGACCACGGGTAATGGATGGTAGTTGTGGGCGCCGTATTTATTTTCAACATCAATTGCACTAGATGTTTTCACACTTATTTTGCTCATTGTTAATTTTCCCATATTTTATTTTTTAAGGTATTTTAGGCATGATATTCTTGCAAGGATTTCACGCGTATTTTATCTTTTTGGCTTGATCTAAGTGCTCTCACAGCTGCCGAGGCTGCCGATAAAGTTGTTATTGCTACAATTCCTTTTTGAATGCACGCTCTTCCAATTGCCTCCTCATCGTAACGCGCCATCGCACCAAAAGGAGTGTTTATTACAAGCGATATGTCGCCATTTTTTATTCCATCTACAACATTAGGCCTACCCTCGCCTACTTTAAAGATATTTTCAACTTTTAAACCATTTCTTTTCAACTCTTTTGCAGTTCCTTGTGTTGCAATAAGATCAAAACCTAGCTCAACTAAATCTCTTGCTATAGGTATGACATTTAATTTATCGGAATCATTTACAGAAATAAAAACTTTTCCTGTTTTTGGAATTACATTTCCCGCGCTTATTGAAGCTCTTAAAAAAGATTCTCCCATTGATTCAGAAACTCCCATAACTTCACCAGTAGATTTCATTTCTGGGCTTAAAAATATTGATTCTTCAGGAAATTTATTAAATGGTAATACAGCTTCCTTTACAGCGGTATGGTTTACTTGATCCCATGGTTTCAAATTAAAGTCAGAAAGTTTTGCGCCAGCAGCAATCCTTGCGGCTAATCTTGCAAGCGGAGTGTTGGTTACTTTGCTTACAAAAGGGATGGTTCTACTTGCACGGGGATTCACTTCAAGCACAAATACAGTGTTATTTTTAAAAGCAAATTGTATGTTAATTAAACCTATGACCTTTAATTCAATCGCTAATTCTTTTGTGATTCTGATAATGTCATCCATTGCTGTAGTAGTTATTTTGTAAGGTGGAAGCACGCATGCAGAATCCCCAGAATGTATGCCGGCTTCTTCAATATGCTGCATAACTGCTCCAATATGAACTGAATCTCCATCGCAAAGTGCATCAACATCAAACTCAAAAGCATCTTCTAAGAATTGATCGATTAAAATTGGGTGTCCTTTCGTTACATCAGCATTTCTTGTGATGTAATCTACGAGCTGATTTTGAGAGTACACAATTTCCATAGCCCTACCACCAAGAACATAGCTAGGCCTTGCAAGCACAGGGTATCCTATTTTGCTAGCAACTTCGATAACCTCATTAAGCGTTCTCCCCGTTCCATAATCAGGACATTTAATTTTTAATTTATCTAATATTTTACCAAATTTTTCTCTATCCTCTGCTAGATCTATACTGATAGGCGATGTACCAATAATTGGAATGCCAGCTTCATCAAGCGCTTTTGCTATTTTTAAAGGAGTTTGTCCTCCAAATTGAACAAGAACACCATCTGGTTTTTCAAATTCAAGTATATTCAATACATCTTCATAGGTCACTGGTTCAAAATATAGTCTATCAACTAAATCAAAATCAGTGCTAACCGTTTCTGGATTACAATTAACCATTATTGTTTTATAATTCTGATCCTGAAGTCCGAACACTGCCTGAACACAACAATAATCAAATTCGATTCCTTGTCCTATTCTATTGGGACCTCCACCAAGAATAACCACTTTCTTACCATCCAATGGTTTAATTTCATTTTCCTCATCATATGAGGAATAGCAATAAGGAGTTTTAGCAACAAATTCCGCTGCGCAAGTATCGACCACCTTAAATGATGGAGATATTTTTTGTTTCTTTCTTTTTTCTCGGACGTCAACTTCAGAAATATTTTTCATTTTTGAAATTTGAGCATCTGAAAAGCCATTTTGCTTTAGTTCGAGAATCGATGCGTTTTTGTCAAAGCTAACTAAATGTTTGATTTGATGCAAAAACCATGGGTCAATCTTAGTCGATTTGTATACATCATCAATAGAAGCGCCTTCCTTGAAAGCCTCTCTAACTTTTAATAATCTAAAGCTTGTTGCATATTGCAGGGTGTTCATATCTAAAGACCGTGCCCTAATAAGCTCCGGATCATCATCTTTTATAGCTTTTGGCTCAAGCCCATTTAATCCAACTTCCAGCGACCTGAATGCTTTTTGCAAAGACTCTCTGAATGTTCTTCCAATTGACATAACCTCTCCGACGCTTTGCATTTGAACACCTAGATGACCAGTCGCAGAGGGAAATTTTTCAAAGTCAAATCTTGGCACCTTAACAACTACATAATCAATAGTAGGTTCAAATGCAGCTAAGGTTTTTCCTGTTATATCATTACGTAGCTCATCAAGGGTATATCCCACAGCTAGTTTGGCAGCTATTTTTGCAATGGGGAACCCAGTCGCTTTTGATGCAAGCGCTGATGAACGACTAACGCGAGGATTCATCTCAATGATGATGCACCTACCTGTTTCTGGATTAACAGCAAATTGAACATTAGATCCACCAGTTTCGACACCAATTTTTCTTAAACACTGAATCGACCAATTTCGCATAAGTTGAAATTCCTTATCAGAAAGAGTCATGGATGGAGCAACAGTTATTGAATCACCAGTATGAACACCCATTGGATCAATATTTTCAATTGAACAAATTATAATAGCATTGTCTGATTTATCACGAACAACTTCAAGCTCATATTCTTTCCATCCAAGTAGGGACTCTTCGATTAATACTTCTGCAATAGGACTGGCTTGAAGGCCATTTTCAACGAGATCTTGAAACTCCTCATAATTGTAAGCTACGGATCCTCCTGTTCCCCCAAGCGTAAATGATGGACGTATAATTATAGGGAACTGTATTTTTTCTAGCATCATCTCAGCTTCTTCCCAAGTATTTACAAAACCACCTTGCGCTGTATCAATACCTATTTCATCCATTGCTGTTTTAAATTTTTCTCTATCTTCAGCTTTATTAATTGCATCAACTTGCGCACCTATCAGTTCAATATTATGTTTTTTAAGAATACCATTTTTATGTAATTCCATTGCAACATTTAAAGCAGTTTGTCCCCCAACTGTAGGTAAAATAGCATCTGGCTTTTCTTTTTTGATAACCGCTTCAACATATTCTGGAGTTATCGGTTCAATGTATGTAGCATCTGCTAAGTTAGGATCGGTCATTATTGTTGCAGGATTTGAATTAATCAATACAACTCTGTAGCCCTCCTCTCTTAAGGCCTGAGTAGCTTGTGTCCCAGAATAATCAAACTCGCACGCTTGACCAATTACTATTGGTCCTGCACCAATGATAAGAATAGAATTTATATCATCTCGTTTTGACAATTTCAACTCTTCATTAATTTTATAAATTTATCAAATAAATATCTGCTGTCATGAGGTCCTGGACTTGATTCAGGGTGATGCTGTACAGAAAATGCCTTAAGATCTTTGCACTCAATTCCTTCATTAGTCTCATCGTTTAAGTTCACGTGCGTTGGTGTTACATTTTTTGGCAAGGTTTGTAAATCAACCGCAAATCCATGATTCTGGCTAGTAATTTCTACGACATTTGTATCCAAATTCTTTACCGGATGGTTGATTCCCCTGTGACCAAATTTGAGTTTGAACGTTTTTGCTCCCAATGCTAAGGACAAGATTTGATGGCCAAGACAGATTCCAAAGATTGGCTTAGCGCCTAATAGCTCTTTGACCATTTCAATTCCGTATGTAACCGCAGCGGGATCTCCAGGACCGTTACTTAAAAATACGCCGTCAGGGTTAAAGTCTAAAATTTCCTTAGCGGTGATAGTTGCGGGAAATACAGTTACGCTACATCCGCTGTCAGCAAGTATATTCAAGATATTCCGCTTGATGCCATAGTCTATTGCAGCAACTTTGTATTTACCCGTATCAGCCCATTTATATTTGTTTTTTGTACTAACAACTTTAGCCAAATCAAGGCCTTTCATTGATGGAGCTTTTGCTAATTTGCTTGATAAACTATCTATCTCGCTATCAACGGAAGATATAATTCCATTCATAGATCCTTGATCTCTTATGTGTCGAGTAAGTGCCCGTGTATCAATATCTTGAATACACACAATTTTGTTATTTTTTAAATATTCATCTAACGAAGCTGTTGATCTCCAATTTGAAGGTACCAAGGACTCTTCTTTAATGACAAAACCTGATACTTGAATTTTATCAGATTCGACGTCTTCTTCATTGATTCCGTAATTGCCAATATGGGGTGAGGTCATTGTAACGATCTGACTACAATAAGATGGATCTGTTAAAATTTCTTGATACCCAGTCATCCCTGTATTAAAACATACCTCTCCAACCGTCTCTCCATGGTGACCTAATTGCTTACCCTCAAATACTCTCCCATCTTCAAGAAGCAAGATTGCAGTCTTTTTAGTTTGCACCTAGATTCTTCTCCAATATTATATTAGAAATAACAAGGTCTTGTACGGCAGTGCCTACTGAATTAAAAAATGTAATGTCCGAATCATCAACACGACCTTCCCTATCTGAATTAAATATTTCACCAATCTCCCCCTCAACTTTATCCCAACTATAATCATTATTCTCTATTGGAATTAACAGGTTACCAGCCTCTTTATGGCTTGACACAAAAGAATCAACAAATACTTTTGACTGTTGAATCACCTTGGTTGAAATCTCTCTTTTATTAGGGCCATGTGCACCAACGGCATTTATATGTACTCCATTTGAAATATGGCTAAATTCGAATAATGGGTCGCTTGAGGTTGTTGCTGTGCAAATAATATCCGCATATTTTAAGTCGCTCAGTTTGCCTTGAGATACGTTACTATCAAATGTATCACAAAAAAGCTCTACTTTTTTAATGTCCCTACCTATAACCTTTATTGACTCCATTGACTTTACACAACAAATAGCATCTATCTGTGCCTTAGCTTGAACCCCGTTTCCAAATACCACTGCATTCCTTGCATTTTTTTTTCCGAGAACTTTGGTTGCGTATCCTGACGCTGCACCTGTTCGAAGTGACGTAACCGATTTACCATCAATCAATGCAACAGCAACACCTGTTTTTGCATCCATGGCGACAATCACACCATTAATTAAATCATAACCTATTGATGGATTGTTTTTATGAACATTAATCAGCTTGATTGTGATATACTTTCCGCCGTTGATGTATGCAGGCATAGATAAGTGATGTCCATCATGATCAGAGATTGGCATGTTAATTCTTAAAGGTGCTACAGCTGTTTTATTGTTAACTGTGGAAAAAGCTATTTCCATCGCATCAATCGCTTCTTGCATCGAAACAGCAGATCTAACATTATCCGCTGAAAAAAATGGTAAGCTCATTTAGTATCTATTTTTTCGTTAAAGCCCAGGCTCCATCCCAATCATCACCTGGTGGGTTATCTTTGTAATGTTCACATCTAGGAATATAGATTTGACTCGGATTTGTCTTTCTACCGGGAAACATATCCTCAAGCTCATTGGATGCTTTGAAAGCATCAATTGCTTTTGCCCAATCCTGATTCCTATATAATTGTAACGCCTCATTGTATGCCGGTAACAATTTATCATAGCCCTTTGGCATTTTGTCTTTCTCTGAAATTAATTCAAATACTTGAGCGGGCTCAGTTTTTCCCATAACAATTACATAATCTAAATCGCGCCAAATAAATTTATCTTTGCAAGCAGAATAAGTTTCATTTGCTACTTGAATATATATTCCATATTGTTTTGCTGATGCTTCAAGTCTTGCTGCGAGATTAACGGTATCTCCCATCATTGTATAATTCATACGCATAGTAGAACCCATATTACCCGTTACAAGTTTACCGGTATTTATACCTATCCGATTTTGCATATTATGAACAATTTCAGGCCACCTGTCACCTTCTGCTTGCCATTTTGTTCGTAGCTCTGCTAATCTTTCTTGCATCTTTACTGCAGTTAAACATGACCAATACTCATGGTCATCGACTGGAGCTGGTGCACCGTAAAACGCTACGATTGCATCTCCAATATATTTATCTAATGTTCCTTTATTGTTTAATAGTATATCCGTCATCTCAGTTAAGTAGTCATTCAATAGCTCCACTAAGTCTGGAGCCGAAAGTTTTTCTGAGAAACCTGAAAAACTCTGGATGTCTGTAAAGAATGCGGTATGATAACCTTCCTCTCCACCTAAGGAGGGCTGCTCTTTGGCTTCGTACATTTGATCAATCAGTTCAGGTGATATATAGGTGCTAAATGTATTTTTTAGAAAACGCTTATCTTTTTCTGCGCCAAAATAGTTGAACAAGAATATTCCACCAAATGTACCCACAATAGATAAGATAGGTCTGACAACCTCATACATTTCAAGGTCATTAAAAAATTGCAAGTTAGCATAAACGATCCAACCGAAAATAGCTACAACTGGAACTGGGAGGGCATAAAAGGGTTTCTTTGGGAATGATATAAAGATTCCAACAATTAAACAGATCAATAATATGCTATAAAATGTTGCGGTACGACTTTTTACTGTAACGAAACTATCCTGTAAAATACTGTGCATTACATTCGCATGAATTTCAACACCTGCAAACGTTTCTTGAACAGGAGTATTTCTAAGATCCATCAGTCCTGGTAATGAAGCTCCAACTAAAGCAACTTTGTCTTGCCAATAATCCGGCGGAAGCATTTCTGGATCCATGCAATAACTGTAGGGTAAATAGTAAAAAGTTTGAAAACTCCCAAAATAATTCACATACATACGTCCATTATCGTCGATCGGTATTGTTCTCACAACTGTTTCGGTTGTGTCAATTAATTTTAATGTGTTGTTCTCAAAATCGTAGTCAAATCCGCCATCTTTTTTTATCCCAAGTATATCAATGACTGCAGACATTACCAGTGTTGGATAAACGTGATCGGGTCCATCAAAATAAATTGCAGTTGGCGCCCTTCGTATTACCCCGTCATTATCTTGTGGAAAATTTGCAGAACCATTGCCAACTGAAGCAGATAATAAATCAACATAGGTATTTCCAATTCTGTCTGCTTGGGGAAGTCTGTTTTTTGCTTCCTGAGGAATTCCAGATATAATGTGATTTTCAAACCTGTATCCTTCAGGCTCAGCATCCATCTTTGGTAAAAAATTTAATGTATCTTCCTCTTCAAAAACGATGGCGTGATAGGTCTTATTTGAATTTCGAGTTTCAACTACAAATTTGCTAGGATCATTGCTAAATAAAAATTGGTCGGTTACATATTCAAGGTCCTGATTTTTTGAAGAATTGTTTGATGAAAGAGCCTGCACAAGATCATATTTAAATGTGTTTTCCTCATCAAAAATAATATCAAAAAGGAGGGCCTTGGGGTTTCCTGATGTAACGGTATTGATTAGCTGACCGTGATAAGCATGTGGCCAGTTATGATACCTACCTAAACCACCCTCTTCAACAGGTCCAACAGATGTATTATCGATATCAATTACAACGACATCCTCAATAGACATTTGTTCAACATCTGCAGTGCGAGATCGCATTCTTGAATCGTAGGAAATATATTCATATCCCTCTAGTAAAGAATCTATAAAAGATATTTTATAGCTCGCCCAGCCAAAAAAAATGGCCATTGAAAGGCCAATTACAATTCCAGCACCAACACGCTTGAAAAAATCTGTTAAGACAACTATCGAAGATTCAACGGAAATATCCTCAAAATTATCTAACACTTTTTTCATGCACTAATTTCCATCTTTAGCGTCCTGCTCTTTGTTCCACTTAACAAAGTCTAAACCATCATCTGCGTCTTGGTCAAATTTAAACATGGAATATTTTCCGTCTTTTCGGACATTGATTTGCATACCCTCAACTAAACTCACCCAGTCTTCAAGAGAAACCTCGTAAGGCCCGGCAACTTGGGATGGGGCCTGAACTTCCGTGACAGGTCCTAATTTAAATTTAGGCGCTCCGCCGCCTTGCGGTGGACCACCTTGTCTCAACTGCTTTTCTCGTGCCTCCACAACATTTTTTGCTGCATTAACATCAACCTTTCCCTCGTACACTAGTACGGAACTTTCATCTTGACCCGATTTAGCACGATAAGTTGTTCCGCGTATAGCAGCAACCGCAGTCGGAGTTCTAACAGCAACGTTTTTCTTTTCACCAAAAGCAGCTTTTGCTGCAACCCAGACATCGCCTTTCTTTAGAGTTGCTCCAAAGTCTTTTACCATTGGCTTAACATTGGCTAAGGTGATTTCTAATTCTGAGTTCTGCCCAATTCGTAGCTTTCCGCCCCCAGCTAATGATATTTCACAGCGTGATTTTGCTAGTGTTTTAATAACATCCTTTTCATGGACCGGAGTTCTAGGCATTGCTTTTTTAAATGGACCGGTTCCTTTTTTCTGTATCTGAACCCTTCCCAAAGGCAGGGTTATTTTACCAAATTCTTGTTGGCCTTGAAGTAGGGCTGGAACGACTAGGGATAAAAAAAGAAGGGGTTTTAAAATAGTGACTATATTATTCATTCTGAACTTGATGAAAATAAGAATTCTCGTATACGATTGGCAATATAATTAACGGGTTTAATTATCCATTTAGCCCATATTGATTTTTTTTCTTCTCCCGTAGCTTCATTGGGCTTTTCAACTACCTCAAGGATATCTTTAGGCGCATCAAGCCCAGCAAATTCCCATGCCATAATCTGAATATAAGGGTTAATATCTTCTAGCTCTCCAATGAATGTTCTCTCAACGCTCACTTCTGGTTCTTTGGTTTCCACATTTATAAGCTGACCTGCTATTAAGCATGTATCTGCAACCACGTTAAATGATCCCGTTATTACTTTTTTAATTCCAACTAATTTTCCAATCTCAACCGCACAATCACTTGTGTTGCAATCCATTCTATCGTAATTCTTTTCATTGAGCAATTCGTTAATCTGAATCCTTTCAACTAATATGAAGGACTTTGTTTGGTGCAATTCAAGTCTAAGAAATCCAGTGTATAGGGCAACGTCTTCATCGATCATGCCTTCAGCGGAAAATGAAAAAAGAGCTAGAGTAGGTTTAGCCTCATACCTACTAGGTCTTGACTGAGACGTCAAGATAGAAAAAATAGCTAAAACCAAAAATGCTTTTTTTAACAAAGCACACCTTATATATAGGGTACGCTACGTACGCTATTTATTTTAAGAACACCATCTTCTTGGTTTTGTTCAATACCATTTTACCATTTTTATCTTTTACCATAGCATGGTATAGGTAAACACCAGTTGAAACTTTATTGCCAGCGGTATTCATTCCATTCCATATGAAATTATAATATCCAGCTGGTCTTAATTCATTTGATGACAGCCTCGTGATCTCCTCACCAAGCAAATTGTAAACGATCAAATCCACCCGCGCTTCTTCTTGAAGGCTTATCTTGATAGAGGTTTGTGGGTTAAATGGATTTGGATAGTTCTGACTTAGAACAAATGCGTCAGGATAAAGACTGACGCCAGCATTATTTTGCTCAACGAATTTTTTGGATCCGATTACAAGTCTAAGATTCTGTTTCAAATAGGATCCCGATCCCGTATTAGCGAAACGGTAACCACTTTCCCATTTTAAGTTTTGTGCCTGCTTATTTGTCTTATTTATTATAAAGATATCATATTCTTCAGGCACGTAACCCAAACCTTCAAAGGTTAAATAAGTTCGCTGACCATTTGTTGGTGCAATAATTTCAAGGTCCCAGTAATGCCCTTCATCATTTGGCTTTCTTATATCAACAGAATATATATCTGGCACTTCATCTCTGTCGCGATTATCAATTGAGAGTGAAATATTTCCAGGGACCAAAGGAGGTTCAAATTCATCTAAGCGATCATGTCCATCCGATGCCATTTTTAAAACACCAACTGAATTTGATTCATCACGGAATCTGCCTGTAGACGCCAATATGTTCACTACCCACTCGTCAACATCCATAGAAGTGTTGTTAATTTCAGGAGTGGTTATTTTTGCAAGTCTTTTACCAAATACATCTCCGGTACCATCTACGTAAATATCTGGATCTGTTGCTGATTTATAGATGTACCCTTTCCACGGCTCCAGAACGGACCCTGGATTTGTCCATCCACCAAACGTACTCCAGGTAAAGATACTTCCTTCATC
>CEWJ01030582.1_pt1 | contig 29780 bp, 24 predicted proteins | sample 350291 | NCBI WGS metagenome assembly CEWJ01 (sample SAMEA2622923, study PRJEB7988) | marine metagenome | isolation source: saline water (ENVO:00002010), including | reverse complement strand
TGATTATCTCACGTCTTCCACCGGCCAGAGGCTTAGGGTTTTGTCGGTGAACTCGGTTTCGGCGCAGTTTTCGGCGATGATTTTTTTGGGCTCGGAAAGGTTGAACGGCGGAAGCGTCAGGTTGATCGGACGCCATTGGCCAGTGACGATGTCGTCGTTGCGGGCCACTTCGGGGAAGCTGGTGGTCAGCAGCCACCTGGCCCCGGAGAGCGCGATATTGGCCAAGGCGGCCTGTGCGTCATCAAACGACAGGTGCACGAGGCAGTCTCGGCAAAGGATCGCGTCAACGGCTGGTAGCGTATCATTGACGAGGTCGATTTTTTGAAATGTCACCCCATCGCTCGCGTACTTCGCCCGGTTACGCTCGATGAGGTCGCCAACCAAGTCGCCGCCAATGTACCGCACGCCACTCAGATCGGTGTGTTGCATCCAGTGAAAGTCGCCGCACGGCAGGTCGAGCAGCGACGACGCACCCAACTCCGCGAGCAATGCCGGCAACTCTCGGCGGATCGGCTCGGTTTCCTCCAGCGTCGAACCGGGGCCGGAGACCGACTCGGCCTCGTCCCAGTGGTTGGTCTCATAAATGTGCTTGAAGCGATCCTCGGCAGTGGCGAAGCGCTTGGCCAAGCGCTGGCCGGAGCGGCGCTGCAGCATTCGGTAGATCGGGCCGGCGAACTTCCGGAGCGAGCGTTCAGCGAATTGGCGCAACTCGGCCACTACTCGTACTCCTTTCTGGAAAAAAGCCACATGCCAAGCGCGAGGAAGCCAATTGATGCCGCCAGCAGCACGGCTACCGCAATCCCCCCGGAGACCGGTTCGTACGGGGGCAAGTTAGCGTTAGGCGCCAAATCAAGCGGAGAGTCGTCGTAAAGCCAACTGTTGGCGTAAAAAGAAACGGTGATTCGTTTTACCACGCCGGGAATGTTTGCGGTAAGCGTCTCGATCATCAGCGCGTAGGCCAGCGCGAGAAACGTCGCCCGGCGTAGCCAGGCGCTGAACAGCAAAAACAGCGCGACATAGCAGACCGTGGCCAGGGTTACCACCGGCGCAAACTCACGCAGCACGGCCACGCCATCCATGCCAACCGTCACGCACAGCGTACCCAGACAGCCAAGCGTGATGCCCATCGTGAGCAGCAGCACCGCCGAGAATTGTGACAGGTAAATCTGTGGCCGCGGGATGCTGGTACTCAGCAAGTATACCAGCGTTTGGCCGGTGCGCTCTCCCGAGATGGTTGACGAGGCGTAACCCAGCGAAATGAGAGGCAGCAAAAATCCCATGAAGAGTGGCGAGAGAATCTGCTCGGCGAGTTGTTCCCCGGTTCGCGGTTCCGGATTCCAGGGCTTGGGCACCGCCCAGACGATCGTGATGGCCAGCGCCAGAAAAAGCAGCACCCCGATGACGATCGTTTGCCGCGAGAAAAACTGGCGGCGCAGCGTCAAGCGAAACACCTGCAGGCAGGCGGCAAATCGTGAAATGTTCGGCTGGCTGTCCATGCGTTATTCCGGCCGCGCGGCCCGCTCCATCAAATAGTCAAACACGGCCTCGGCTGAGGTGTCGGTGGCTTTGAGCCGGCTCAACTGAATGTCATCGGCTGTCGCGAATTCACCAAATTCGGCGTAGAACCGGTTCGGGTTTTGCACCTCCAAAAACAGATCCTCCGGCGGCTCGACGCTCACCGACTTGACCGACTCGAGCGCCATCAATTGCGGCGCGACCTGCCGGGGAGATCCGCACGAGACGCGCACCTTGAGCGGGTAGTCGTCCAACACTTCGCGGATGGTCTCGAGCGAACCGGAGGCCAGCAGTTTGCCACGGCAGACGAACAGGATGTGGTTAGCCAACTCATCCATTTCGTTGAGGATATGGCTCGAGATCAGCACCGCCTTGCCGGCATTGGCCAAACGCTGGAATAACTCATTCAACTCCTCGCGCCCAACCGGGTCCACGCCGTTGAGCGGCTCATCGAGCACCAACAGGTCAGGGTCGTGGATCAGCGCTTGGCCAAGCTTGATCCGCTGCCGCATGCCCTTCGAGTAGGTATGAACCGGCCTGTTGGCGCGGTCGACCATGCCCACCGTCTCCAGCACAGCCTCGGTGCGGCGTTTGGCCTCGTCTCCGGTGAATCCATGCAGCCCGGCGGTCACCTGCACCAACCTGCGGCCGGACAACTCATCCCACGTCGCGTCGCCGTACGGGCAATAGCCGACGTGCGCCTTGGCCTTGGACAGCCAGGCGTCGTGTCCGCAAATCTGCACATTTCCGAGGCTTGGTTTGCTTTGACCGGTGAGCAGCTTGAGCAGCGTAGTCTTGCCGGCTCCGTTCGGTCCGATCAGGCCGGTGATGCCCGGGCCAATCTCGAGGCTGATGTCGTTCAGCGCCATCAGCGGCCCAAACCATTTCGAGACATTTCCCACCTCGACGAGGGGGCGTGCTGCGGTGGTGGTTGTGCCTTTGATGGTCATGATTGATGCTGCAACTGGCGCAACCGAACGACGATGGCCAACGCCGAAATAATACAGACCGCACAAACCACCACCGCGGCCCCGGTGAACAACGGCTTGTCCACTCCGAAAAACTTGTTCCCCACGATGTAAAGGTCGTTCCAAAAATCGAGCAACCTCCACGGCGACTCCTCCATCGCATCCCGGCGACGCATTCCCGGCTTGCGCATCGCAAAAGTAAGGATACGGCTGAGGATCGGGAGAAAGACAAACAACCCGCCCCACAGCATCACCAGCGGCACAGGCTTCGGCATCCAAGACACCAGCGCGAAGAGCAGCAGCCCGACCGCCAACGAAAGCAACGCCCCGTAGCCGAGTATTCCAAAGAAGATCGGGTATTTTTCCCCAAAATATGTTCCGGTATCCCCAAGCAAACCGTACTCGATGAACAAAACGAGCGCCGGCAACGTGGTCGTCAGGCTGATGATCAATCCGATCGCCAGCAGTTTGCCGGCCGCGTAATGCACCACGTTGATTCGGCGTGACAGGTAAAAAATCAGGCCACCCCGGCTGTGGTCGTTGCCCGCCAGCACCGACCCAGCAAACGCCAACAAGATCATCGTCACCGTTCCCTGAGCTACCATGAAATTCAAAAACGTGGTGCCGGAACCGTCCAAGTCTTTCAGCATGCCGGTGATGAACTGCTCCACCTGCGGGTACTGTTGGCGGAGGGTCGCCAGCAGGTAAATCGCACCGAACATGAAAAGAAAACTCAACAGCGCAAGGGCGAACAGCACCCAAAACAACTTCCGCCGAAACACGAGATGCATCGCCGTCCGGGCGATCGGCCAGGCAGCAAACCAGGCCTTGTGCTGGATGACGGATTCGTTGTCCGAATTGGATTCGCTCACGACACCACCCCGCTTTCCTCGCGCTTGGCCAAGTCGATGAGCGGCGGCGGCGTCTCCATCCCGACCAGCTTCCGGTAAACTGTTCGTAAATCCATCTCCTCTGGCTCAAGCCCGGTGAGCGTTACCTCCGTCCGCTTGGCCAAGTGGAAAAACTGCTGGCTCGACCAGTCGCCGGAGACCACCGCCCGCGCCTGGCCAAGTTCCTCCCCGGGCGACACCTCCGCACCGGCCTGCTGCAGGGCGGCGAGATACGCATCATTGGTGGAGTCATTGCCATTTTTCCAACGAAGCGAGAAGGCATGCGCCTGCCCGGCGAGCATCTCGTCGAGCGGCCCCGAGGCGGCAACCCGGCCCTTCTCCATGATGATCGCGTGCCGGCAAACATGCTCGATGTCACCGAGTAAATGAGTCGAGAAAAGCAGCGACTTGCCCGGCCGCTGCGCCAACGACTTGAGCATCGCCAGCATTGCGGTGCGGCCGTCGGGATCCAGCCCGGAGGTAGGCTCGTCGAGCAGCAGCAAATCGGGATCGTGCACCAGCGTGGCCGCCAGCTTGATGCGCTGCACCATTCCCGCCGAATAATTCTCCAACCGCCGGTAACGCGCCTCCTCCAGCCCCAGTCGCGAAAGCAACTCATGGGCGCGGCGCAGCGCGAGCTTGCGCGGCATGCCGTTCAACTCACCGGACAGGCCGACATACTCGATGCCGTTCAGCCCCGGAGTCAAGCCCTCTCGCTCCGGCATGTAGCCGATCCGGCCGCGCAACCCGACACCGTTTTTCGCAACGTCCGACCCGAACACGCGCACCGTGCCGTCGGTGTGGCGAACAAGCCCGAGCAGGATTTTGATCAGCGTCGATTTGCCCGCGCCGTTCTGTCCAACCAACCCGATCGCCCCCTGCTCCACCGAAAGCGACACCCCATCCAGCGCCAGCACGGAACCGTACAGGTGGCTCAGGGAATCGATTTCAAACAGAGACGTCACAGACCAAGCATTAACACTCTTACCGACAAAAAGTTACAAGGCGCCCCCATCCCCGGCCAAGTTTTCCAGCCAGTCACAGGTCGGGCGAAGCACTTTTTCCCAGCGAAACTCAAACGACCGACGCCAGGCCGCCTCCCGCAATTGATCGTACCGGTCAGGGTCATCGACCAACTGGCGGATTTTTACCGCAAGACTTAGGGGTGTCTCCCCGGTGCTGACGAGGCCGGTGATCCCGTCCACGGTCGAGTCCACCAATCCGCCGACCGGATAAACCACCGCCGGCGTCCCCATCGCGTTGCCCTCGATGACGTTCAGCCCCCACCCTTCCCGCACCGAGGTATGTAAAAGCAGGTGCGCCTTTTGCAACTCAACATTTTTTTCGTCGTCATCAAGATGCTCCTTGAATGTCACCGCATCCGCTTGGCCAAGCGACCCGGCCAGACGACCGAGCAGGTCACGCTCCCAGCCGGAACCGACCACCGTCAACGCAGCAGGGCAACCGGCGTCGTTCAACAGCGCCAACACACGGATCACATCGCTGACCCGCTTGTTCGGCGCGAGGCGCGACAGCGCGATGAGGCGCAGCGGTTTGGCCAGGCGCTTGGCCGGCAATTCCGGCAGCGGCTCAGTGTCGGTTCCGTTGGGCCGAACACTGACCTCGTCCACTCCATGCTCCAGCAACTGTAACCGTGTCGATTCGGACACCGTCCAAAACGGGACGTCGGCATAAAACTGGTGGATCAACCTTTCCTGCGTCTGGCCGATCACGCTCGTTGGCCAGCGGTAAAACGATTCCCAAATCGGCCCCAGCACCTCGTGGATATAGGCGATGCAACGCGTGCGCGACCACCATTGCGCGAACCACGGGATGCCGTGATGCTGGTCGATCACCAAATCAAACGGCCCGTTTTTTCGGGCAAACAAAAACGCATGAAAAATCGATGTCCCCGGCCGGCCTCCGCGGACGATACGGATGCCATCGATCTCCGTCTCCGGCTTGGCTCCGTCGAAGTCATTTGCGAACCAGACGACGTTATGCCCGCGCCGCGCCAACTCAGTCATGTGCTTGAGCGTGACGCGCTCGGCCCCACCGGCCAGCGGGTTTTCCGGGTCACGCCAGTTGAGCATCAAAAAACTCAGCGGCTTCATTCGGCAGCCCTCCCAAACTCCGCGACCATCAAGGCATTCGCATAAGGGAACGGACTCCCGTAGCGACAATCCAGCGCCACCTCGGCGGTGGTCGGTTCCCATCGCAACCTCCCGGTGCGCCGGATGAAAAATGCCCGGTCGCTCTGCAGTTGGTCGTCAGCGATCATCGTATCGAGCGCGGGATTGTAGCCGAGCGGTAAGGTCAAAACCAAACGGCCCGCATCTGCCAGCAGCGCTTGGCAAGCGGTGATCGCGCGCCTGATTTTTTCGCCGCTGTCGCCGTCGGCTTCGTCATCGAAACCGATGTGTTCGAAGGTCGAAATCGAAAGGATCAAGTCGAACTGCTCTGCCGGTGAGTATTCCAAAATATCCTCATTCACGACCCCCTTGCCCCGTTCGAATTTATCGATAACAACGTGGTCAACATCGCCGTAATGCGACAGGACGTTGCCCACCTCCAGCACGCGCTGACCAGTGTGCCGACCCAAGTATTCACGGGCGATCGGCACCTCAACAGCGCGCTCATTGGCCCACGTCATGTTGTAACGGTGGTAAAAGAGCGGGAGTGTCTTGTCCGAAAAAGTGAACTCGCGCCTGGCCAAGCGCGGGATGATGAACGGCGCGAAGGCACAGCGCAGCGGCTTCATCAACAACTCGCCCGCGCCGAACCGGCGGACAAACCAGACCACCTTGCCCAAGCGACTGTTGTACAGGTGCGATGCCATCGCTCAACTCGACTGCAGCTTGGCCACAATCTGGTCGACGTCAAAAACACAGCCACCCCACGTGCCGCCACCCACGCCCTGCAGCACCGCCCACAACCGGGTGTCATCCGGCAACGCCGAGTGCGGCGCGATATCGTCACGCGTCTCGCGCTTGGCCAAGCGCTTGGCCCCTTCCTCAGCGTCAAACCGATCATCCCCCTCTCCAACAAGGTTCACGAATCCCTCAAGCGAATTGCGGTCGAGTTGAATCGAGATCACATCTCCGCTTTTCAGTTTGCCGATCGGCCCGCCGGCCAACCCCTCCGGGCCAACATGCCCGATGCACGCGCCGGTTGAGACGCCGGAAAAACGGGCATCGGTCACCAACGCCACATGTTTGCCGAACGGCAAAAACTTCAGCGCCGAGGTCAGTTGATACGTCTCCTCCATCCCGGTGCCGATCGGCCCGCAGCCGGTCACGACCAGCACATCGCCGGCCTCAATTTCGTTTTGCTTGATCGCCGCGATGGCGTCGTGCTCGCTGGTAAACACCTTGGCCGGGCCTTCGTGCGCGTAGACGCCGTTTTCGTCAACCAGACTCGGATCGATCGCGGTGCTTTTGATGACCGCCCCCTCGGGCGCGAGGTTGCCGCTCGGGAACATCACCGTACTCGTCAGGCCACGATCGCGGGCGCGCTCCGGCGAAAGGATCACGTCTTCGGGATCGACACCGTCCTGTTCCTTCAAGATTTCGCGTAAGCGCTGGCGGCGCTCGGACTGTTCCCAGTCGTTTAATTCCTCATCAATCGTCCTGCCGGTGACGCTGCGCTGACTGGCATCGATCAGGTTTAACTCGCGCAAATGCAGCATCACCTCCGGCACACCCCCGGCCAAAAAAACGCGCACGGTCGGATGATGAGTCGGGCCGTTTGGCAGCACGTCGACGATCCGGGGGACGGCCTTGTTGATGGCACTCCAGTCGTTCACCGTCGGTCGTTCGATGCCCGCGCAGTAGGCGATCGCCGGGATGTGCAGCAGTAGATTCGTCGAGCCACCAAACGCAGCGTGCAGCGCCATCGCGTTTTTCAACGCTGCCGGCGTGAGGATGTCCTTCAGCGCTGTGCCGTTTTGTTTCATAGCAACGACGGCTTCCGCCGAACGGGTGGCAATGTCGAGCCACACGGGTTGGCCGGAGGGAGCCAATGCCGAGTGCGGCACGGCCATGCCCATTGCCTCCGCAACAACCTGCGAAGTTGCCGCCGTCCCCAAAAACTGGCAGCCACCACCGGGAGAGGCACACGCCTTGCAGCCCAACTCCGTGGCTTCGTCCAGCGAAAGCATGCCGTGCGAAAACCGGGCGCCGATCGTCTGCACCGCGCCGGCGTCCTCCCCCTGCTCAGGCGGCAACGATACGCCGCCGGGGACGATCACGCTCGGTAGGTCGCCCATACCGGCAAGCGCCATCATCATAGCCGGCAGCCCCTTGTCACAGGTCGCCACGCCGAGGATGCCCTTGCGCGTGGGCAGCGAACGGGCGAGGCGACGGAAAACCTGAGCGGCATCGTTCCGGTAAGGCAGGCTGTCAAACATACCAACTGTCCCCTGCGTGCGGCCATCGCAAGGGTCCGAGCAGAAGGCCGCGAATGGCAGACCGCCTAGTTTATGCAATCGATCGGCAGCCGCCTCAGCCTGTAGCGCGATCTCCCAATGGCCGGTATGAAATCCCAGCGCAACCGGCTGTCCATCTGGAGCGCGTAACCCTCCCTGTGTGCTGAGTATGAGATAATGGTCGCGGCCCAGTTCGGAGGCTTTCCAACCCATGCCGGCACTCTGGGTCATCCCAAAAATGTCACCGCTGGGTTTACTGCGCATCTCCTCCGCGGAAAGCGGCAGCTTGCCGGCGGGGCCAGGGGACTTGGTTTGGATGGAAAAAATGTCGTTCGACGCGACGTTGCTCACGTGGCGATTGAAGCATCAATCGGCCCGCAAAGCGACTCGCCTATACCGGATGCACTGCGCTGGCCAGCAGTGTCTCGAAATGCGGCTCCTCCTCCTCGCGCGCGACGACACTGACCTCGATCTGCCCAAACCCGGCCGCCTCGAGCCACTGGTGCAGCTCCCCCTCGGAGAAGCCGGGCCAGCGGTCACCGAACAATTCGGCTGCCTTGTCGAACTTGTGTTTCACGAGGTCGAGAATCATCACCTGCCCGCCCGGCTTGAGAATGCGAAACGCCCCCTCGATTGCCGCAGCGGGATCCTCGGCATGATGCAACGCCTGGCTGAGGATCGCGAGGTCCACCGAGGTGTCGTCGATGGGTGGACTCTGCAAGTCACCCTGCCGAAAATCGAGGTTCTTCAGGCCGTTTTTCTTTGCCTTGGCCTGCCCGAACTTGACGATCTGATCCGAGTTGTCGACAGCAATTACCTGACTGCATTTTCGCGCGAGCAACTCGCTGAGCAGCCCTTCACCGGAGCCGAGGTCGGCCACGACGATTTCCGGCACCAACCTTAGGAGCAACTGGCCAAACGCCTGCCACGAGCGGCCCGGGCCGTAGACGCTGTCGAACCGGCCGGCCACGCGGTTGAAGTAAACGAGATCCTGATTTTCCCTGCGTTCGAGAATCCGCTTCAAGTTTTGGAGATCCGCCTCGTGCTCGGGAATCTCGGCAGCTCCGGCGGCGGCCAACTCAATCAGTCCCCTGTTTTCGTTGCCGCGGGCCACGCGATAGTAGGCGTTCTTGCCGTCGCGACTCGACTCAACCAACCCGGCGTCCTGTAGTTGGCCAAGGTGCATCGAGATACCGGACTGCCGCATGCCGGTGATGTCGGTCAACTCACGCACCGTCAATTCACTCTCGCTCAACAACGCGACCAGCCGCACCCGGGGCGGGGCGGAAAGTGCGCGGAGAGCCTTGATCGTGGAAGCCATCGATCAGAGCTCGGCCGCCCACTTGGCCAAATCGGCTTCACTCGCGGCCGCCTCCGCCACGTGCAGCCGGTCTCCCGCGCCGACCGACTGATACACATCGCTCATGTGAGTGGTGGAAAATTGCGAGCCGGTGTTGTGCAGAAACTTAGGCGTGGCGCCACCGGTCAGCCCAATCCCCTCGAAACCACCCAAGCGATAAAAACCGGGGTAAAACAAATCCGGCGCCACCATCGTTTCGTCATCCATCGAGAACTGCCCGCAGTCCGCAATCGTGGCGTCCGCCATCGGCGAGGCCGACTGCACCCATAACCCGGCGCGATCGACCCCGGCGAGGATCACCTTGTCGCCCAACCGGCGGGCGTGCCGCGTCACGGCAAGGAGGTCGAGCACCCGCTCCTGCAGGTCGGTGCGATTGTACACAGTGAAATAATTCCGGGTGAGATCGCGCTTGGCCGCAACGTCTGTGTTGGCCAGTGCGCCGGTCTGGTACAAGTCCGGCGCCAGCACACCCACGCCCTGCTCCAGCAGCGCCTTGGCCAAGCCGGTCGGGGCCCCTTTCGGCCCAAGCAGCGCACCACTGCCCTTGGGATGCACGACGATCGCCCAATTTTTCGCGCCGCCCTCCGGGGCGAATTGTACCACCGGAATCCGATTACCGAGTCCGTCCAGGCCAAGCGCAAGGCGCGTGACCGCGAGGTCGCCCACGGCCGCTTGGCCAAGTTTTTCGGTCAGCAATTTTGCCGGCGCAATGGGCATCTGCAGCGTTCGTTCCCAGGCCAAGCGCGTCCGTTTTTGATATTTCTTGAGCGAGTTTTCATCGCTTGGCTTGCCATCGATCAGTGCATCGTGCGTCTGCCGCTTGAGATATTTGATCAGGTCTTCTCGGTTCACTGCGGACTCCGGCACTTTGCCCCCGGTGAGAATCAGCAGCTTGTCGTCCGGCTCCTTGGCATAAGGAAACTCCTTCTCCAGCGTGTCCGACACGTCGGTCAACAGCCACTTGTTAAAAAAACCGTAGACCGACTCGCGCGTGGCCCGGTTGTAGTTGTGCACGTAATCGTGCAACACGTAGTCGACGTGTTGTGTCGCCCCGAGCGCATGGTAGGCGGAACGAATGCCCGGCCCCTCAAGTTCCATCGTGGTCTTGGTCCAGTCGCCGGTCGCGGCGACGAGCATCTGCGGTCGCGGCGCCACGGCGGCGGAAATTTCCATGTTGGAAAACTGGACGCGCAGCCCCGGCGCATTCTCGCAAAGGCAACCGCCCTGCATGGAGTGGGATACCATCACGCACGGTGCCTGCGCCGCGAGCCGGTCGTCGACCAAACCCAGCATGAACGTCTGTGTGCCGCCGCCGGAACCTCCGGTGCAGGCCAGCCGCGAGTGGTCAACTTCCGGCAGTGTCTCGAGAAAATCCAGCGCACGAATGCTGTTCCATGTCTGCAAACCCATCAGGTTGATCCCCCAGAGCTGGCTCACCAAATCGTTGGCGTACGTGCGGTGGTCACCGGCCTGCTTGGTGTCATTGTAGCCGAACATGTCGTAGGCGAATGCCACCATGCCGCGCTTGGCAAAGTTAATGCACCGCGCCGGCACACTGCCTTCCTTGCGATTGACCAGCCGCCCCTCCGCCCAGTGGCCGTGCGGGTTGAGGATCGCCGGCACCTTGCGGTCGGTCTTCAGCTTGGGCCGGTAAAGGTTGCCGTAGAGAAAGTAGCCCGGATGAGTCTCTATCGAAACATTTTCCACCGTGTAATCGCCGCGATCAACCCGGCCGGTGATCACCGGGTTGAGTGGTGTGCGCTCCGGCATCGGGTAGAGGCCCAGCGCCACCTTGGCCTGCAGCCGAATGGTAGCCGCCCGGGCCTTCCACGCCCCACCGCTGGCCACGTGGGGAAAGGCCCACTTGGTGTGCAATGTCTTCGGGCCGCCGGTACGAGTGTCCTTCGATGGCAGAACCTGGGCGTGGGATTGTTGCGCTTGGCCAAGCGCCAAGCCAAGGGCACTTACAGAAAGCAGTAACCGGAATGTCATGCGGCGACCGTTACACCCCGTGAACGCGTTTTCAAGTCAGGCGTTGAGTGAGTCATTCTTGATGACGAAGTAGGAAGGACAAACAGGAGGACAGATGGTTTATCACAATTCGCGGCAGCGTCGTGGAGTGCGGTGCTCCGCATCGCTTTGGATCGCCCCAAAAGCGGCAGTCCCTGCCGCACTCCAAGACGCTTCCGCGCCCAATCCAATCCGCTTGGCCAAGCGTGGCCTATCGGGATCGTCAGGCGTTGAGCGCCTCGGCTGACTTGGCCAGGCTGTCGTTGTCGGCGACGTTAAGCACCTCCAGCCCGCGATCAATCCTTCGCATGAACCCGGTCAGCGCCGTGCCCGGGCCAAGCTCGATGAAGCGCGTCACCCCGTCTGCAATCATCGCGCGGATGCACGCCTCCCATCGCACCGACGACGTCACCTGATCCACCATCGTCCCGGCAATGCTCGCGGCGCCGGCATGTGCTTTGCCGGTGACGTTGCTATAGACTGGCACCGAGGGCTCGCGCAACTCGACCTTGGCCAAGGCCTCGGCCAAGCCGGCCTGTGCCGGTTGCATGAGCGGCGAGTGATACGCCCCGGCCACCGGCAACGGGATCGCGCGCTTGGCCCCGGCCGCCTTGGCCGCCTCGCAGGCGGCGTCCATTTTGTCGGCATCACCGGAGACGACGATTTGCCCGGGACAGTTGAGATTGGCCAGGCTCACGCCGGCCTGTTCGCAGACTCCGCGCACCGCCTCCTCATCGAGACCGACGATTGCCGCCATCCCGCCGGAGCTGGCCTCGCATGCCTCCTGCATCAGCTCGCCGCGACGCCGTACCACGCGCAGGCCATCCTCAAAGCCAATCGCATCCGCTGCGGCCAACGCAGTGAACTCGCCCAGCGACAAACCGGCCGTGGCCTCAAATGAAATCGACGGAGCTTGTTCACGTAGCAGTTTAAGCGCGATCCAGCCGACGAGATAGATCGCCGGTTGCGCGTGCTCCGTGCGCACCAGTTCCTCCTCCGGCCCGGAAAAACAAATCTCACTCAGGCCGTAGCCCAGCGCCTCGTCGGCCTCGGCAAACAGCGACTTCGCAGTCGGATGGGCCTCGGCCAGATCCCTGCCCATCCCGACAACCTGGGCTCCCTGCCCGGCAAACAGCAATGCAGTCTTCGCCATGTGCGAGAGCGTAGCAACGGAACGGGCGCGTGTGGAGAATCAATCGAACGATTATTTCTCGGAAGGCAGCGGCGTGAGATAATTGTCGTGGGTGCGGGACGCGATGCTCTTGTCGCTCGAGGCCGCGCCACCGGCAATTCGCAACACCTCAGCGATCTCACAGTTGGCTGTCAGGTCCAGCGGTGTCCCGTACTCGCAAACCTGATTGAGCCGCGCTCCGTGCCCGATGAGAAATTCCGCCGCAGCGGAGTCGTCGCGCTTGGCCGCGTTATGCAGGGCACTGCGGCCGTAGAGGTTTCCGGTGGGCACATCCGCACCGGCCTCGACCAGCAGCTTCAGCACAGGCAACCCGGCGAACTCCGCCGACGCAATCAACGGAGTGGAGCCACGGCAATCGCGGGCGTTCACCTCGGCGCCGTTGGTCAACAGCAGACGAACGACCGCCTCGCGATTCTCATCGGCGGCCCGATGCAGTGGGGTCCGTCCAAACTGGTTTTGAAAATTAACCTCGGCACCGTTGTTGAGGAGATGTTCGATGACCCCGATGTCCGGGCTGCCGACCGCCTCGTAGAGCAGCGAGTTGCCGACGGAATTCACCGCGTTGGCCAAGCCAGGCACTGCGGCCAAGCGCTTGGCCAAGCGCGGCAAGTCTCCGGCCCGTACGCTTTGCCAGGCGGCATCGGTGGCCGGGCCGACCGGTTGTTGGCCGCAACCAGTCAGTGCCAATACTGTGGCCAAAATCAAAACAAGGCGATGGGTGTAGGTTGGCATCGGCAATAGACTAGTCCAAAGGCTTGATCGGGTAAAACTCGGAAGGGGTGTGTTCGCGGGTCATAATCTTGCGCAGACTCGCCACGACCTCCGGATTGTCAGCAGCGACGTCGTTCGATTCGCTGATGTCCGTCTTCAGGTCGTACAGTTGGATCCGAAGCGGTTGCTTGTTGTTTTTGCGCAGGATGTTTTGACGCACCGCCTTCCAGCGACCGGCCCAGACCGCCTGCTGGCCGCCGTAACCGGAGAATTCCCGATACAAAAACGGGCGTGGATTCTGTTTCCTGCCGCGCAACACGTCGGCGATGCTCAGGCCGTCGATGTTTTCCGGGGCAGCCTTTTTTTCGCCGATCAAATCAAGCAAAGTCGGCATCCAATCCTCGAGGCCGGTGACATAGTCGGAGGTCGTTCCCTTTGGCACACGGCCGGGCCAGCGCACGATCATCGGCACGCGGATGCCGCCCTCGTACAGCGAACCTTTCAGACCACGGAGCGGCTTAACGCTCTCAAAAAAATCGTAGTCCACCTCGGCCTTGAGATGCGTCGTGCCGTTGTCGGACGTAAACACCACGATCGTGTTCTTGGCCAAGCCAAGCTCGTCAAGCAGATCGAGTACGCGGCCGATGTAGCGATCCATCCGCGTGATCATCGCGGCATAGGCGGCGCGCGGCGTGAAGTGCGGCGTGTAGCCGTAGCCCCGGGCGCGGACGAACGGCGGGTCATTCCACTTTTGTGCGAGGTACTGTTTCAATTCCTCATCCGGCACGTGCAGCGCGACGTGCGGGATGACTGTCGGGTAGTAGAGGAAGAACGGTTTCTCCTTGTGGTCGCGGATAAACTTCAGCGCCTGTTCGTTGATACGGTCCGGCGCGTAGTCCTTGCCCTTAAAGACATCGTAGCTCCGCGGGTCGGCGGGGTCGGCGCCCTTGGGTAGAGAGGCGTGCCCTGGCACCGGCGGCTCGTTGTTCAATGGCACGCGCTTGAGGTTGCTCCACAAATAATTCGGGTAGTAGCTGTGAGCGTGGCGTTGGCAGTTGTAACCGTAGAACCGGTCGAAGCCCTGATGAATCGGATCGCCTTCCGAGCCGGGGAAGCCCAGCCCCCATTTGCCGAACGCGCCAGTGGCGTAGCCCTGGTCGCGCAGTAACTCGGCCATCGTGATTTCGCCCTTCGGGATCGGCCGCTGCCCCTCCGGCTTGATCTCGCCGTTGTTCCGCACGAAGGCGTGCCCAGGATGCTTGCCGGTCATCAACACGCATCGCGACGGCGCGCAGACAGCGTTGCCGGAGTAGTTGCGAGTGAACCGCATGCCCTGCTTGGCCAAACGGTCGAGGTGGGGAGTCTTGATTTTTTTCTGCCCATAGCTGCCCAGCTCCGCGTAGCCAAGGTCGTCGGCCATGATGAAAATAATGTTCGGCTTGGCCGCCTCGGCCGTGGCCAAGCCCCCGACGAAAACCAGCGCCAGCGCCAGCTTGGCCAAGCGCCAACTTTTCAGTGTCGATCGTTGCATCGGCGGCAGCGTCACATAACCGATTTGAGGGAACAAGGAAAGGATGGTGAACTAAAAACAAAGAAGCCGGCCAAGCCGAAGCTTGACCGGCCAAATTTCATTCCGAAGCGCCAAGGTTGAAGAAACCTTCAAGCTCTCCGGTGAACTTTCGATTAATGCGATGTCGGTTTTAGCGGAAATCCACGACAGCACTCGCATCAGACACCGTGCGAACTGGCCTCAAGCTCCACCAAACTCCCCGATTCGTCAAGTGTTTTTTGAGTGATTTTCAAACGAATGAGGCGAAACCGACACAACCACAAACGGTTGCGGTAACATTTTATGGCCGCCAAACGTACTTTCCGGAGTGGCACTGGGACTGCTTCCCGTTCTTGTGGCGTCTTTCACGATTTGACGCCGCCCTCTTTTGCCCTACTTTTTCCGAACGATGATGCGACTAACAAACATTGCCCTGCTCACCGCCGCGTTTTTGGCGGTTGACGCCTCCGTTGCCCAAGCGGCGGATTGGCCCAACTGGCGCGGCCCCGATCACAACGGTGTTTCCCGGGAAACCGACTGGTACGAGAAATGGCCCTCGCGCGGCCCCAAGCGACTCTGGAAGGCCTCGGTGGGCACCGGCTTCGCGGCGGTCTCGGTGGCCAACGGACGGGTATTCACCATGGGCAACCGCTCAGCCCGCGACCAGATCATCGCGCTCGACGAGGCCACCGGCGATGTGTTGTGGAAACACACCTACTCCGAGCCGCTCACGCCGAACCTCTACGATGGTGGCCCCAACGCTACCCCGACTGTCGACGGAGATTACGTCTACACGCTGAGCAAGACCGGCAAGGCGTACTGCTTTGAGGCAGCAACCGGCGACGTAGTCTGGACGAAGGATCTGAAGCGGCTATACAACGCACAGGTACCAAGCTGGGGCTTCGCCTCGTCGCCACTCATTCAGGGCGAACGCGTGGTCTACAACGTCGGCACACGGGGTGTCGCCCTCAAGAAGGATACCGGCCGGCTCGCGTGGAAAACCGGCAGCGGCACCGCCGGCTACGCGACCGCCGTTCCATATGATCACAACGGCAAGGATGCAGTGGTGATGTTCGCCGGCGACAGTGCCTACGGCGTCGACCTAGCGAACGGCAAACAGCTCTGGAAAAAATCGTTCCGCACCAGCGCCAGCGTCAACGCCGCCGACCCGGTGCTGTACGATGACAAGATTTTCCTCACCTCAAACTCGCGCGACGGTGAGCTGATCGAACTGCGCGGCACGAGCACCCGTTCCAAGTGGAAGAACCGCAACATGCGCATCCACTTCAACGCCGGCGTGGTCGTGGGCGATTATCTTTACGGCGCGGACGGACGGATTGAGCGCGGCAAGACCGTCCGCTGTATCAACATGAAAACCGGCGAGACCGAGTGGACCAAGAGCAGCATGCCTTGCAGCTCCATCACCGCCGCCGATGACAAGTTGATCATCCTCACCCGCGACGGCAACCTCTACATCGCCGAGGCCTCGCCAAGCCGGTTCAAGCAACTGGCCAAGTCCCGCGTGATCACCGGCACCTGCTGGACCGCCCCGGTGCTGGCCAACCGCAGCCTTTACGTCCGCAACTCCCGCGGCACACTTTACAAGCTCCAGATGAGCGAGATGGTCGTCGAGCCGCAGCCGTTGGCCGTGAAACTCGACGGGAACGACCTCAAGTTTTCCTGGCCGGCCAAGGGCAGCTTCATCCTCGAGTCTACCGACGCGCTTGGCCAATCGGCAGACTGGCACGAGGTCGGCAGCGGCGCGGCAAAGGAGGACGACCGGATGACCGTCCGCGTGCGCCCCGCCAAAACCGGACAGAAGTTTTTCCGACTGCGAAGCGAATGAACTTGGACAAGCGCAACGGATTCACCCTGATCGAATTGCTGGTGGTAATCGCCATCATCGCAATCCTTGCCGCTCTGCTGCTGCCCAGCCTGGCCAGTGCCAAGGAACGCGCGCGGCGGACGAACTGCAAAAACCACATCAAACAATTCCTCACCGTCGCCCACCTATACGGCGGAGACAACGAGGACAAGCTGCCCAGCGGGCTGTCCGACGCCAAGGAGCCGAAGGACGACCACACCCCGTTGATCTCCACGCCAATCCGCGCCGAGCTGCTCAAGTACGCACCGTTCAACATCTACGAGTGCTCCAACCTCGGCAAACCGTTTGGCAACCCGAACGGCTGGCTGTTCGAGGGCTGGGGCTACGTGATCGGCTACAACTACCTCGGCGGCCACTACCAGACCCCGTGGCCACCGCTGGACGGATTCCAGGGGTGGATCTCCCCACAGACCCTCTCCGATGATCCCAGCCTACCGCTCGTTACCGACCTCAACACATGGTCGCCCGGCTACATGCACACCCTCGCCCCGCATGGGCCAAGGGGACCGATCCTTTTTGACTACGGCACCGCTGAGGACGAGGAGACCGATTACTCCAACCCCAGCGCCGAGGGTGCCTCGTCGAAAGACGTCGGTGCCGATGGTGGTAACGTCGGCTGGCTGGACGGCTCCGTCCGCTGGAAGGACATCGACCAGATGAAGCCGTACCGTGGCTCCCAAATGTGGGGCCAGGACGGCGCTTTCTGTCTTTGGTGATCATTGCCAAGACGCGTTTGATTTAGTAAACCGCCTGCGTGTCCGACGCGTTTCCCAGCATTCTGCTACTCATCCCCGCCTACAACGAGGAGAGCCGCATCGCTCCCGTGATGGAGGATTACGCGGTCTACTTTCGCGAGCATCATCCTGAACGCTTCAGCCTTGTCGTCGTGCTCAACGGCTGCACAGACAATACGCTTGGCGTGGTGGAGGCGGCCTCGGAAAAATTCCCAGAGATTCGCTGCGTCAACATCCCCGAGCCGATCGGCAAGGGCGGCGCGTTGATCGAGGGGCTCAAGCTCGCGCCGAAGGCGGACCTCGTCGGCTACGTCGATGCCGACGGCGCCACGCCACCTGCCGCGTTCGACGACCTCGTCCGGCAATGTGCCGATACCGACTGCGTGATCGGCTCCCGCTGGCTGGCCGACTCGGTATTGCATCAGGAACAGACGCTACGCCGCCGGTTCGCCAGCCGCGCCTTTCACGCGATCATTCAGGGCTTTTTTTGGATGGGCATTCGCGACACCCAGTGCGGAGCCAAGGTCATGAAGCGCGAAGCGGTCGAGGCGATCCACAGCCAACTTACGGTGGCCGACATGGCGTTCGACATCAACCTGCTCTTCGCCCTCAAGCGCTCCGGCTTCAGTGTGCTCGAGGTGCCCACCGAGTGGACGGATCAGGTCGGCTCCAAGGTCAAGCTGGGCCGGACGTCGTTCGTCATGCTGCTGTCGGTGATCCGGTTGCGGTTGTACTACTCGCCGTTCTATCGGCTGCTGGCTCCGTTACGCCCACTCGAGGCATGGCTGTACCGCAAGCTCAGCGCGCCGCCTCCACTAAAGTGACCGGCGTAGTGTCCGGCTAATTTTTCCCGATCACCCTGCCCAATCGCCGGATGCCCCTGCGAATATCCGCCTCCGGGGCGGCACCAAAACTGAGCCGCATCTCGTGGCTTGGCTTGCGTCGGGTGGCGTCGTCCGCGTAGCAAAGGTTTCCCGGCACGTAGAGGACATCCTGCTCGAGGGCACGCCTGAAGAAGCCGGACTTCATCCCGGTGTTCGTCGAGCGCGGTAGCCCGGCCCAGACGTTGAGGCCGCCCTCCGGTTTTTCCCACTCGACCGAGCCGGGGAAAAACTCCTTGATCGCAGCGGTCATCGCCCCCGCCTTGGCCCGGTAACGCGCCTGCACTTTTTTTAGGTTTTTCACGTACTCGCCGGACTCGAGTGCCTTGAGCACGAGTTGTTGGATCAGGTGACTCGTTCCGAAATCGTGGTTGGCCTTGATCCTCAAAACCGGGTCGAGCAGTGCCTCCGGCAACACGCCAAACCCCACCCGCACACCGGTCGCGAACGGCTTGCTGTACGTGCCGGAATAGATCACCCGCTCCGCGGCGCCACCGACCGTCAATGCGGACGGCGCCGGTTCCCCGGCAAAACCAAGCTCGCGATACGCCGCATCCTCCAGCAGGTAGATCGGATGCCCGGCCGCGCGCTCGTATTTTCGCAGCAACTCAATCGCTCCCTGCTTGACCGCAAACCCGGTCGAGCGGCCGGTCGGGTTTTGGTAGTACGACACGAGGTACAGTATCTTCACCCGCTTCAACTCGCCCGAGCGGCGGAGCGACTCCAGCACCTGCTCGAGATGGCCGAGGTCGATGCCGTCGCGGTTCATCCGCACTCCGCGCCCTGCCAAACAACGGCTCTGCATGATGCCGAGGTAAACAAAATATGTTGGGTCCTCCACCAGCACGATGTCGCCCGGGTCACACAACGCCTCGGTCAACAGATACAGAAATTGTTGCGAACCGTGGGTGATGACCAGCCGCTTGGCCCGGCCGGTCGCCTGACCGGCCGGTGCGCCATCGAGTTCCGTGATGCGTCCGGCGGTGCGCCCGATCAACGCGTCGTCGCCCGCGGTGGAGCCGTACTGCAGCGCCGCTTGGCCAAGCGCTTGGTCACGGAGCAGTTCATTCATCAGGCGCCGACTCCCGGCCAACGGCAGCGACTCGTTGTCGGTGAAGCCGGCCGCAAGCGAGACCAGTTTCGGCCGCTCCAGCTTAATCCGCATCAACCACGAGATCGGCGGGTCCGACGTCCGCCGGCCCAACTCTGAAAGGGCACTGTTCGTTTTTTTGCTCATCAGGTTTTTGTCCGATCAACTGAGCGACATCGGGTCGATGTCGATGACCAGCCGCAGGTCTTCCGGGATCTGGAACGTCTCCCGCAACGCCGACAACTTGCGGCTCAATTGCGGCATGCGCGAGGTGCGAAGCATGATCTGATAGCGATAAAAATTCTCCGCGCGCAACAACGGCGCCGGCGCCGGACCGGCCACCACAACCTCACCCAGTTCCTTGGCCACCGTGTCCATCTCCCTGCGGAGGTGGTCGGCGACAAACTTGACCCGATCCTCACTGCGACCGCGAAGCGTCAGCAACGCCACGCGCCCCACCGGAGGATAGTTCAACTGCTGCCGAAACTCGAATTCCTGATCGTAAAACCCGATGTAGTCATGACGGCGCGCGTACTGGATCGCCGGGTGAAACGGCGTAAACGATTGCACGTACACCTCACCCTCGACTTCGCCACGGCCAGCGCGACCCGCCACCTGCGTCAGCAACTGAAACGTCCGCTCGCCGGCGCGGAAGTCCGGGATGTGCAGACTCAAGTCGGCGTGGATGATCCCGACCAGCGTCACGTTAGGAAAGTGCAGCCCCTTCGCGATCATTTGCGTGCCGACGAGGATGTCGATTTTTCCGGTGCGAAAATCGCCGAGGATGCGGCGGTAATCCTCCTTGCGCTTGAGCGTGTCCGAATCCATCCGCTTGACGCGTGCCGAGGGGAAACCCTTCTCCAGTGCGGCCTCGACCTTCTCCGTACCCAGACCGGAAAACCGGATCGCCACATTGCCACATTTTGTCTCGGGACACTTTTTTGGAGCCGCCTCGATGTGGCCGCAGATGTGGCACATCAACTGTTGCGCCGCACGATGGTACGTCAGCGACACGCTGCAGTTTGGGCACTCCGCCACGAACCCACACTCCGGGCACTGCAACGAACTCGACCAGCCGCGCCGGTTGAGGAACAGCATCACCTGCTCGTTTTTCTCGAGCCGCTGCAGAATCGCCTCGCGCAATTGCGGCGAAAAAATCCCGACGCCCTTTTCCTTGCGTGCCGCGCTGCGCATGTCGATCACGCGCACGATCGGCATCTGGATGTTGTCCACCCGCTCGGTCAACGAAAGCAGCCCGTACTTTTTGCGCTGCACATTGTGGTAACTCTCCATGCACGGCGTCGCCGAGCCGAGCACCACAGCCGCGCCCTCCTGCTGGCCGCGCACCACCGCGAGATCGCGGGCGTTGTAACGGGGCGCCTCCTCCTGCTTGTACGAGTGCTCGTGTTCCTCGTCGACGATCACGAGGCCAAGCGGCTCCACAGGCGCGAACACCGCCGAGCGTGCACCGATCACAATCCGCGCCCGGCCCTGCCGGATCTTATGCCATTCGTCGTGCCGTTCCCCCGCCGACAAGTGACTGTGCAGCACCGCCACCAGCGTCTGCTGCGGCCCCTGGCTGAACCGCGCCTTGAACCGCTCCACCGTCTGCGGCGTCAGCGAGATTTCCGGCACCAGCACGATCGCGCCCTTCCCCTGGCCAAGCGCGTGGGCGATCGCCTGCAGGTACACCTCCGTCTTGCCGCTGCCGGTCACGCCGTGCAGCAAAAACACATTGTCCCCAACCGGCTTGGCCTCGTCGTCGTCCCGCTTGGCCAAGCGCTCCATCGAGTCCACGATCGACTCGAGTGCGGTCGCCTGTTGCGCGTTCAACTCCAGCGGCTGCGTCGGCAGGATGTGCTCCTTCGCGTACGGGTCGCGCTCGGAGATTTGCTGCGCGATGCTCACCAGCCCCTTGTCCTCGAGCTTGCGAATGGTCGCCGAGGTCGTCCCGGCCAAGCGCACCAGTTCCTGCAGCGGCAACTCGCGCCACTCCTCCACAATCGTCCAGAGATCCTCCTGTCGCTTGGTCAGCTTGGGCGGTTCGCCGTGTTGCGGCAGTGCGCGGACGTACAGCCGTTCGCGCCAGCCTTCCTCCTCCTTGCGCACAGCGTCCGGCAGCACCGCCTTCATAGCGATCTCCGGCGCGCAGCAGTAGTAGTCGGCGATCCAGCGCACGAGGCGCAAAATCGGCGGCGTCACCAGTGCCTGCCCGCCGACCGTCTTGATGACCTCGCGGAGATTGCCGTGCGGCGACTCGTCGAGCACCGCCGTCACTACCCCCATGACCTCGCGCGGCCCGAACGGCACCTTCACCCGCGTGCCCTCGTGGACGCTGGGCTCCAGCTCCTCCGGCACGAGGTAGTCAAACTCACGACGGACAGCGACGTCCAGTGTCACACGGGCAACCACTCGATGGCCACCCAGCTTGAGCCGCGACAACACCCAAGCGCAAGGCGGAATAACCAAGCGCTTGGCCAAGCTGTGAAAAATTAAACCTGTTTCAGTAGATCTATGATTCCCTGATCAACAAACGCATCCGCCTCGGCGGCAAACCCCGGAAAACCGGCCAAGTGACCGGCGTCCGATTTGATTAACCGGAACTCGGCATTGGGCATCATCGAGACTTCGATCTCGTTGTCCTCAGGAGGAAAGTACAGGTCATTGTCGCACGGCATGACCATGGCCGGGCATCGGATCGCCCCAAGCGCCTTGGCCAAGTCGCCCCCGAACTTCGGATGATTGCTCACATCAGCACTCTGCCATGTCGCCAACATGGCAAGCAGGTTATTCGCATCATTATACGAAAACAGACTGATGACATTTTCGATGAAATCAGCCACCGTCTCCGCCTTGGTTCCCAGGAAATTCTTATACTTTCCGTTTCGGAAGTATGTCTGCGAAAGAAACCAGCCGCACGATACCGTGTGGAACGCCCGTAATCCGGCCTCGGGCGGTTTCTCGTAATCCCCGCCCGCCCAGTTCGAATCGGCCTGCAGCGCCCGTTTCATCCCTTCCAGATGAAGCCAGTCGTGCGGGGTAGTCTTGGCTGTCCCACAAATCGGGGCGATCGACTGCACCATATCCGGATAAACTGCACCCCAGTGAAAAGCCTGTTGCGCTGACATTGAAAAGCCGACGACTGAACGGATTCTCTTAATCCCAAAAACCTCCTCGCATAGTCGTTTTTGCGCGCGAATGTTGTCGTACGTCGTCGTCAACGGGAACCGCCCTCGGTCATGAGGTGATGGTGTATTGGTCGGCGAACTTGACAATCCATTACCAAACATATCCGGAACGATAATGAAATATTTTGTCGGATCCAACGCCCGCCCCTCGCCAATCGCTGCGCGGTTGTCCATGTGCCGCCCGGTGTACCAAGTGGGATATAATATCACATTGCTCCTGTCGGCGTTTAGCTCACCGTGAGTTTCGTAGCCTAGGATGGCATCCGCAAGCACCACCCCGGAATCCAACTTGTAATCGCCCAGTTTGAATTCGCCTTCCGTTGATTTCGGTTGGGCCGTAACAGTCGTACAGGAAAGAGTCTGCATCGCCGCTGCGCCGGCAATTGCGCCGGAAGTCTTTTGCAAAAACGCTCTCCTTGAGTTGCTATCAGGTGGTGTTGGATCGCTCATAGCGGGAAATAGTATAAATCACAAAAACAGAAATCAATTATCATTTTTGCGCTTGGTTTGCTTTGGAGGGGCGAGCCTGCGAGTCCGCAAGCCCCGAAGGGGCGGCACAACGATTGGGTTCCTGATCGGACAAAACTTACGCGCCATATAAAATCCAACTGCGGACTCACTGGCTCGTCCCTCCCGGTCAGCCGAGGAGCTCTGTGGCCTTGGCGGCGATGTTGGGTTGGCGCATGAGGGAGGTGCCGACGAGGATGGCACCGGAGCCGCAGGCCTCGAGTCGCTCAACGTCGGCACGGGTGTGGATGCCGCTCTCGGCGACAAGGACTTTTTCGGTTTCGCCGGACTTGGCCAAGCGCTTGGCCAAGCGTTCGGTGGTGCCGAGGTCGACGGTAAAGGTGGTGAGGTCGCGGTTGTTGACCCCGATCAGGCGGGCGTCGATGGCAAGGGCGCGCTCGAGTTCGGCCTCGTTGTGCACCTCGACCAGTGCGGCCAGGCCGGCCCCTGTGGCCAAGCGGTGCAGGTGGCCCAGCGTCTCGTCGTCGAGGCAGGCGACGATGAGCAGAATGGCATCGGCTCCGTGCTCGATCGCCTCGGGCAACTGCCGCTCGTCGATCATGAAATCCTTGCGCAGGAGGGGCAGTGAGACGGCCTCGCGGATGGCGCTGAGGTAGTCGAGTGAGCCTTGAAAAAACTCGCGGTCGGTCAGCACCGAGAGGCAGCTGGCCCCGGCGGTCTCGTAGGTCTTGGCGATGGCAACCGGATCGAAGTCGTCACGGATGACGCCCTCGGACGGCGAGGCTTTTTTCACCTCGGCAATGAGGCCTAGGTTGCCCTTGTGCGGCCGGAGCAGGCTGCCAATAAAATCGCGCCGGGGGCCATGTTGGGCTACCCCGGCGCGCAGAGTTTCCACCGTCACCGGAGTGTCGGACAGATGTCCGAGCTCGGTGCGTTTGTGGGCGACGATTTTGTCGAGAATGTTCACCCGCGATCGGCCGCGCGGCCGCGTTACTTGAGCGGCTTGACGCGGATGTTGCGGTAGTGGACGACGCTTTGCGGGTCGTGCGCCTGCAGGGCGAAGGTGCCACTGCCGAGTTTGCGACCGGGCATCGACTTGAGGTGCGGGGCGTTCGGCACCTCGGTCCAGCTGGAGGTAACCTTGCCGTTGATCTTGATGGTGATCTTTTTGCCCTTCACACGAATCTCGTAGTTGAACCACTCGCCGTCCTTGGCCGGAGCCGGGTTGACGTCCTTCACGGCGTAGAGTCCGCCGGTCTTTTTCGGGTCGCCGTGGGTGTTATTCACCTGCGCTTCGAAGCCGGCGTCCGGCCAACCCTTGGCCTGATATTTGGTGTGGAAGTAGATGCCGGAGTTGGCCTTGGGGAAGGTCTTGACCTGCGCCCGGAAAACGAAGTTCTTGAAGTTAGCATCCGCAACGTCACCGGCGTAGAACAGGTGCGCGCGAGGCCCATCGATGACGATGTTGCCGTCCTTGACCGTGATGGACTTGGGGTTCTCGGTGTTGACCTTCCAGCCCTTGAGCGACTTGCCGTCAAACAGGCTGATGAAACCTTTCTCGCCCTTCTTTTTGCCCTTGGCCTGTTCCGCGTTGACTGCCACGAACGGGGCCACCAGTAATGCCATCAAAAGGAGTTTTTTCATGGGCGGGACAGCCTAATGAAAAGCAGGCGCCTGTAAAACGAAATTTGCAGCCCGTGGTCTGAAAGGCCGGTCTAATCCGCGTAATAGGCGCCAAAGAGGATCATCATTTCGTCGGTGCTGCGCAGGCCGAATGTGACGGTCTCGTCTGTCCAGTTGTCGTACGTGGCCTTGAGGCGGATGGTCTCGCCGCGCTTTACGACCAGCGGCGGGTCGAACTTCATCACCGGGGGATGTTCCCAGTCGTAGGAGATGTAAAGCAGCTCGCCATCGCGATTCCCACCAGCGATTTCAACTCGAAACTCAACCGTCTTCTCGTGGGAGTGAGAAAAGAGCTGAAAGATATTCATCTTCTCGGTAGCCCGAAAGTCACGGATCAAGGTGGTGATCTTGTTCGGCGGCAGCTCGATGTCGGTATTGTTGAAGTTGATAATCTTGGCCTCGTGCTCGACGTCGGCCTTCTCGATTGTGTGCAGGTTCATGTACACCTCACCCTCGAATGCCTCCTCGCCGCGATTGACGTAGTGGGTGTTCAGGTCGAGTCCGGTGTTGGCCGGCAACCGTAGCGCCACACCCTTGGGGAACTCATAATCAAACCGCGGTGTCTGTGTGCCTGCAAAAAAATTATGATAATTCATAGATGCCAAAACTAGCGGGTCATCATCGCCGTTAGGCAGATGTAGATCACGAATTCTATTCGGAACAAAAAGCCGCTTTGCTAAAGAGAATAGAGGACGACTTGAGTCAAGTAGATAGCCAATGAAATGGTGGCTACCAGGGCGCATCTCGATCTGGACACGGTTAACGTAAATAGGAGAACGATTGTTTAAATTTTTGTACATGAAAAATTCCCGTTCAAAATTGGGAGGCACATCAAACGGTTCTACATGAAGTTGAATCCCATTCTTAGGCTTATCCAATGCTTTGAATGGCGGAGGACTATAACGTTGCGTATCTGCCAAATCACTCACCCGCGCCACGGTGCCGTGCTCTGGTGCCCCCTCTAGGATCCAGTGAAGAATGAACTTCAGTTCCCCATCGGTTAGAGGATCAGTTCCAAGCGGCATAATAGAACCATAGCCGGGGTGGTCATCATAAAAATGCTGCTGCTCGGAGGCATTGATTTTCTCCCATAAAAAACTTTTACCCACGCTAGCCAAGCCCTTGGTTCCGACCAGTTCCAGCCCATCCTCCAGCGCGTATGTGTTTGCCGGTTTGCGGTTCACGAGCTGCTCGTAGGCGACGTCCGGTGTGAGCACGAGCTTAGACTGCTTCGCGAACGAGGTTCCCTCGCTGTGGCAACCGGCGCAGTTCGGGCCAAGGATACGATCGCGAATAATCCCCCACGTAGACGGTTCCCCGGCATAGCGCACGCGATAAAAACGACTGCTCCCCGAGTCGCCCTCGTCCTGAAAAACCGTTTCCTCCTTGGTCGCCTTGAGTAGCTCGACCTCGGTCCAGTGTTTTAGGTCTGTCGAACTCTCGACATGAAAACCGTCCCGAAGGAATTGGCTGAAGTATTCGACCGCAGGCCCATCGATGCTGAATTGAAATTTGCCCCCTTGGCCAAGCCCCTTCGGTTTCAGGGCGAAATCGAGTCCGCCGCTGTCACCGTGTCCGTCCCCACCACCAGAAGGCTCCTCCCCGTCCCCCGGCCCGGCCCACGCCAGAACGCCAGCCATAAACCAAACAGACAAAATAATTAGTCTCATTATCATAACCTCAAAAGACATACCTCAAACGCGTGGGCCAGGTTACATTCTTAGCCGATCAGCGGTGCTTGATTCAGGCCAAGAATAGAATTACTTTCGGCGCGTTGAAATGAAGTCTCGCTTAAACAGTTTCTTGATGATTGCTGCGCTAGGCCTTGGCTTGGTTTCAGTATTCTCAGGCTGTTCCCAATCCAACGCCAAACAAGCCAAGGGCGACACCGTAAAAAGCACAAATTGCGTCGAGTGTGCCACGCCGGGAAGCCGCGCGGCGCTAATGCAGCAAGCCGCAACCAACAACAATCCTAGAAACACAAAATCACATAAATAGATTTTCGTCAATTATCTTCATTAAGGCCCGCATCATTGCGGGTATTTTTTTTATTTGGCATCGTTACAAGAGATTCTACCTCAATATTTGTTGCAACTATGTTTAGAGACTGATCCTCGCTTGGGGAACTTGCCGGAACCGCTCTGAGTTGAGCCATACCCGCAGGAAAATAAATAAAAAGAGTTAATCCAGTTAAGACTGTCGCCGAAAGGCACCAAAAGTGGAAAATAGGTGATTCGTCCCCTAGTCCAAATTGGTGCTTACAACCAAGCACTCCCCAAGCCACCAAAACCATCTGTAAAACAGTGGCACATTTACTCAAAAAGTGAGGTCTAACCTTAACTCTGCCTACCCAGTGATTGATCACTAAATATCCCAATAACAGTATTAAATCTCGGCCAAATATCATACCAACAGTCCAAAGCGGTAATTGGGGAAGATAATCACTTGGAAAACTCAAAACCACTATACCTGAAAGCAACAAAAGTTTGTCTGCCAGCGGATCAAGAAAAGCGCCCAATTCACTTCGTTGTTTAAATCTACGAGCAATATATCCATCGATGCCATCACTAACTGAAGCTAAGCAAAATGAGATTACTGCAATCCACCAACTCAACTCTTTATCATTATTAGAATAATCTATGATATAAGTCGCAAAAACAGGTACGAGCAAAAGTCTAAATATCGTGATGTAGTTGGGTACAGTCATGATTTTAAAGTAAATAAATGTCTCTGCTAATCTGAAGCGGCACTTTCAGCTAAGCCAATTCCCTCAGTCAAGTGCATATCAACTAGTCTGGAGTTGATATTCACTGAGTTGCGTTGGAACTGTGGTACAGCTAATCTGCACCCCATGCGGTGCATGATTTTAAACCGAATGAAACACATTCTAACAACATTCATTTCCATTGTTGTAATCTCGCTTGGCCAAGCGGAGAAGGCATCTCAAACGGCTTTGGCCAAAGCAGGCGATAATCGTTCCGAACTGGAAGCTTTCATCTCTGCAGCAAAAAAAACTCACGGAGATTTTGGCCATCGTGCCGCAGTATTCCTCGTCGAGGGTATGCCGGAGTCGGATCTCAAGCAACTAGACCGCGAGTTCCTCACGGAAAATCTCGATCTGGCGATGAAGGCGCGCGCGGAGTTCCCGTGGTGTGCCAAGCTGCCGGATGAGCTGTTTTTCAACGACGTCCTGCCGTACGCAAGCCTCGACGAGACGAGAGAGAGTTGGCGGCCTGAATTTTATGAGAAATGCCGCAAACTGGTGGCCAAGGCCGCCACCCCAACCGAGGCAGTGCAGGCGCTCAACAGTCAACTCTTCAACCTGATCAATGTCCACTATAACACCGGCCGCAAAAAGCCGAACCAGAGTCCATCAGAGTCGATCGCGCAGAGCCGCGCGACCTGCACAGGCCTGTCGATCATTCTCGTCGATGCCTGCCGCTCAGTCGGCGTGGCGGCACGTGTGGTCGGCACCCCGCTCTGGACCAACAAGCGCGGCAACCACACTTGGACGGAAATTTGGGACGACGGATGGCACTTCACCGGCTCGGACGAATACAACGCCTCAGGCCTGAACCGCGGCTGGTTCGTCGGCGCAGCATCGAAGGCTGACAACGCCGACTGGCGCCACGCGATCTACGCCACGTCGTGGAAAAAAACCGGTACCCGTTTCCCGATGGTCTGGGACATCGAGGCGACACAGGTAAACGCCTTCGATGTCACCAACCGCTACAGCGGCAAGGGCAGCGGCGAGAACGTCGAGGATGATGTGTTCGTGCGCGTGCGAGACGGCGGCAAACGGATAGAAGTTCAGGCCGAGTTGCTCGATGCAAAATACGAAGTTCTTGCCTCCCGAAAAACCAAGGCCGGACGCGCCGACCTCAACGACATCGCCGGTTTCAACTGCAACCCGAACACGCCGCTCTGGCTGCAACTGATTCAGGGCGACAAGGTGAAACAGATTCCGCTGCGCCGCGCAAAGGCAGGCGAAGTGACACTGGATTTGCAGTGGGAAGATTTACCGGACGCAACCGCGATCGCCAACTCGCAACTTGCCGCAGTGACCGCCTGGCTGGCCGCGCCGGCCAAGGTTCGGCCCGACACCCTGCCGGGCGATTGGGCCAAGGGCGCCCTCTCAAAAGCGGACACGAAAAAGGCACTCGACCTGATCTGGAAGGATCACCGCAAGCGCTTGGCCAAGGAGCGAAAAACGGAGGACGAGGCCAGGTCCATCCAGCTCGGCGACAAAAAATTGCGCTACCTCGAGAAGGTGTTTGGCGACGCACCGGAGGGCGGCCGGTCGCTGTGGATCTCAATGCACGGCGGCGGTGGCGCGCCCGCCCGCGTCAATGACGGCCAGTGGAAAAACCAGATCAAACTTTACCAACCTAAGGAGGGCATTTACGTCGCGCCGCGCGCACCGACCGACACATGGAACCTATGGCATCAGTCGCACATCGATGGGTTGTTCGACCGAATGATCGAGAATTTTGTCGTCACACGAGGCGTTAATCCGAACCGAGTCTACCTCATGGGCTACTCGGCAGGGGGCGACGGCGTGTACCAGCTTGCGCCGCGCATGGCCGACCGCTGGGCCGCCGCCTCGATGATGGCCGGCCACCCAAACGACGCCAAGCCGGACAACCTCCGCAACCTGCCGTTTGGGCTGTTCATGGGAGGCAAAGACGGCGCCTATAATCGCAACAAGGTCGCGGAAAAATGGAAAGGCCTGCTGGCCGACCTGCGCAAGGGAGACCCGAAAGGCTACGAGCACATGGTGCGCATCTATCCGGAGATGGGGCACTGGATGAAACTGAAGGACGCCGAGTCACTGCCGTGGATGGCCAAGTTCGACCGCAACCCGTGGCCGAAGAAAATCATCTGGCGTCAGGCCAAGGGCATCACCTCCCGTTTTTACTGGCTGCAGATTCCGGAAAAGCACTTGGCCAAGGGCCAGCGCGTCACTGCCGAGGTGGACGGCCAATCGATCGAGATCGCCGCAGAGAACACCCCGCGCCTGATCGTGCGTTTGTCCGACCAGTTGGTCGACCTCGACAAGCCGGTGACCATCTCGGTCAACGGTGAGGAAAAATTCAGCGGCACCGTGAAGCGTTCCGCGCGCGAAATCATCAATTCACTCGACCAGCGCGCCGACCCGACCTCGGCCGCCACCGCCAGCGTGACGCTAAAGTTCTGACCGCCGAGCCGCACCTTGGATCTTCTCGGCCAC
>CEWJ01037604.1_pt1 | contig 30431 bp, 20 predicted proteins | sample 350291 | NCBI WGS metagenome assembly CEWJ01 (sample SAMEA2622923, study PRJEB7988) | marine metagenome | isolation source: saline water (ENVO:00002010), including | reverse complement strand
CAGGGTGTTGTGGGGGCTGGAGGCTAGATACCTCCGGCTACCCGATTGATCAATTCCTGGTGAGCGAGTATAAAGTAAAAAGACAACGTTGTTTATTTTGAAAATTACACCACTTCAACTATCGGGACGCGATATGAAAGACTACAAATTGCATCCATTAGCACGTCAGTTACGGGCGGCAATAAAGCCTGCTCCACTTGCGCTGATGCTGATGGCAACGTCGTTACAGGCGCAGGAAACTGAGTCTGATACAGCACAGGTGGAAACGCCAAAAGAAGTAGAAGTAATAGAGATTTCGTACGGTTACAGCGCAGTTGAGAAAACAGATCTAACCGGTTCAATAGCCACCGTAGACATTGAAGATATAATCGATCTTCCTGCCGGCAATATAATGCAAAATCTGCAAGGCAGGGTGCCAGGTCTCCAAATCACCACCACTGGTAATCCAAGTTCGACCGCGACAGTAAGAATTCGGGGACAAGGTCTGGGTCCACTTGGCAATAATGATCCGCTCTATATCATCGATGGCATCCCAACGAAGTCGGGTTTACACGAAATTAACAGCAACGATATTGCAGATGTTCAGGTGCTGCGGGACGCGGCTGCTGCAAGTATCTATGGTGCCCGGTCAGGAAACGGCGTCATTGTTGTGACTACGAAGAAAGGTTATGACGGGCTGGATTTCAACTTTCGTTTCAACCAAAGCATCGAAGAATACGACTATGATCTGCAGCCGCTCAATACGCTAGAGCGTGGCGCAGTCGTATGGCGCGCGGCAGTCAATGATGGGTCAAATCCAAATTCTGCAAGCCCGCTCTATACCTTTGACTGGAATCAGGACTTTGAAAACCCAGCGTTATATTCGGTCATTCTGCCTACCTACACTGATCCCGAGGGAGTACAGCGCCCGGCAGATACCCGGTGGTTTGACGAAGTGACCAGAACGTCAAAAGTATCGGATATGAATTTTTCCGTGGCTGGCGGGAATGATGTCTCAACATTTTATAGCTCCCTCGGATACTTCGAAGCCGAGGGAATTGTCGATGGTTCCAAGTTCGAGCGACTGGCTTTCAGGTTTAACTCAGAACATGAAGTCGTGGAAGATAAGATTAAAGTGGGACAGACGTTCCTGATCACTGATCAGAAAGCTAATCTTATCAATGACCTTGCCGGACAGATCCTGGGATTATCAATTGAGCAGCAATCTATTGTACCAGTGTACAACGATGTAGGTGGCTGGGGAGGGCCTGTTCCGGGAATTACGGATAGGGACAACCCTGTTCGTATTATTGAGCAGAATCGTGATAACAACCACACCTACAACAAGGTAATGGCAAACTTTTTCGTTGAGTATTCTCCAATTGAGAATTTAACACTGCGAGGAAATGTTGGTGTTGATTACAGTCAGTTCTACTTCCGGAATTTTACTCGTGCATATACTGCGGGTTCACTTAGTGGCAGCGACCGGCTAACTGTTGAAGATAACTGGAATCAAAGCATTATTACCGGTGCGACAGCGACTTATAAATTAGTGTTGGACGATCTTCACAAGTTCAACTTTCTTGCCGGCGTAGAGCAAATTAACTATGAAAGAGAATTATCCCGAGGCATCGGTTCTGGCTTCGCTTCCGATGATCGTTCATTTGCTTACTTGTCTCAGGCCACGTCGGACGTAAGAGTTGAAGGCGAAGGAGAGACCTGGTCGCTTGACTCTCAATTTGCTCGGGTAGATTACAATTACGATAATCGTTATCTGGCATCCTTCACGATTCGTAGGGATGGTTCCTCAAGGTTTGGCGACGCAAACGAATACGGTAATTTCCCTGCCGCTTCGATTGGTTGGGTTGTAAGCAATGAAGACTTTTTCGACGTTGACTTTATCGACACTTTGAAGCTACGAGGAAGCTGGGGTGAAACAGGGAATCAGGAAATCCCAACAAATGCGACCGTCACCACTTACATACCACGCTATGCAACGCAATCACTTTTCACAAATCAGCAAGACGAAGGTACGGCATACGATATTACCGGGTCCAACGGGGGCACATTGTCATCGGGCTTTGTTCGTGCACAAACCGGTAACCCCGACCTGAAATGGGAAACCTCTACGCAGATAAATTTCGGGGTTGACTTTGAACTGTTTGATAACACCGTTTACGGGAGCTTTGATTGGTTCAAAAAGGAAACTCGCGACATTCTCACCTTGACACAGCCTATCGCGACGCTTGGAGAAGGGGCGAAAAAGTGGGTCAATGGCGGCACAATTGAAAATGCCGGGGTTGAACTGGTCCTTGGCTATGAGAAGTGGATCGACACAGGCTGGCTGGAAGATGAACTGCTGGTAGACATTAACTTTAATGTGTCATCGGCTGAAAACACCGTTACCGCTCTTCCAGAAGATGTAGTTAATTCCTTTGGTGGTAATGGTCAGGACAAAACCATTTTGGGTCGTTCAATCAACTCGGTTTACGGGTACGTCGCTGATGGTATTTTCCAAAGTCAGTCCGAGGTTGATGCTCACGCCACGCAATCCGGTGCGGCGCCAGGCCGGATCCGCTGGCAGGACCTGGATGGAAATGGGGTTATCGATGAAAACGACCAGGACTTCTTTGCTGATACTGATCCTGATTTTATCTACGGTATGAACTTTACGTTTAAGTACAGAGACTGGGACTTCAATATGTTCTGGCAAGGCGTGAAAGGCGGGAAAATTCGCAATAACTGGCGGCTGTTTACCGATTTCACTTCTCTGAACATTGGTTCTAACTATGGTGCCCGGACGTTAGGCGCATGGACTCCTCAGAATACAGATAGCAATGTGCCGGCACTGACACTCATTGATAACAATGGCGAGGGCCGTCAGTCGAGTTTCTTCTGGGAAGAAGGTACCTATCTCAAACTACGCAATATCAGTGTTGGCTACAGGCCGACACTGGACTTCATCGAACGCTTCGGCCTTTCCGACGCGCGTGTTTATCTCCAGGCTCAGAATCTTCTGACGATAACGCCAGATGGCACACTAAGCGAAGATCCGGAAACGCCTAACGAAGTCTTTCCTGTACCCCGCCGATTTACCCTCGGGCTGGAAGTTTCTTTTTAAACGAACAGGATAATGGATTTAGAATTATGAATAATATAAGCAAATTTTTCGCAACAAGTCTGATTGCGCTGTCTGTGGTTTCATGCGGCGGAAGTGGTGAGTTAGACAGTGAACCGCAAGCGGTATTGACTGAAGATCAGGTGGCAACGACCGAGAACATTGATGCCTTGGTAATCGCTACCTACTCCTACCTTGGCAATGATCACTACACCGCGCCTAATTTTCTCTGGCCAACAGATAATTTGCGTGCAGGAGACGCGCATAAGGGGGGCAATGGACCGTCTGACATTTTTGCCTATCATGCGCTTTCAATGTATGAACCGCTAGTGCCTGACATGGATTCGTTCCCGCCCGATTTAATAGACCTTAATAATAAAAAGTGGACGCGTAATTACACCGGTATATCACGGGCTAATTCGGCACTTAAGGTTATCGCAGAAACACCGACAGGTGAGTTACCAACAGCCGAAGAAAAAGCAGCAGAATTACGTTTCCTGAGAGCTATTTTTTACTTTGACCTTAAAATTCATCACAAATATATCCCGTGGATTGATGAGACGATGACGCAAGAGGAAATATTAGCCACTACGAATCGGGACCTGACTGATCAGCAACTCTGGGACAAAATTGCCGCTGACTTTCGTTTTGCCGCCCATAACCTGCCAGATGTTCAACAGGATATTGGCCGGGCATCGGCGCTGTCTGCGAAAGCCTACTTGGCCAAGACGCTTCTGTATCAGGCCTATGAGCAGGATGAATTGCATAATGTCGTCAACATCAATCAGCCAAAACTTGAAGAAGTGGTAAGCCTGGTAGATGAAATTGAAGCCAGTGGGCAATACGGTTTGTACGACGACTATGCGGAAAACTTCCTGTTCGAATTTGAGAATGGCAAGGAATCAGTGTTTGCTATTCAGCGTTCGTTGAATGATGGCAGTCCTGATGGCAGAGGCGCCTGGTCAAGTGCCTTAAATGCTCCAATGTCTGGTGGCTTCGGGTGCTGTGGCTTTCATGTTCCTACAGAGAACTTCGTTAACGCGTTTAAAACCGATAACGCCGGACTACCTCGCTTCTCAACCTTTAATGACAGTGTCTACAGCGTGGCAAATGACTATGTTGATCCGCGCCTGGACCATACCGTAGCAATGGAAGGTAAGCCGTTTAAGTACGACCCTGAACTTATCCATGGTGGCGATAGCTGGGCGCGTGCGCCGGGGATTTATGGCAACTATACCGGGATGAAGGATTTGGAACACCCTGAGTGCGACTGCCGGGGCGAGAATGGCCCCTTCCCAATATTTTCTTTGAATACCGTTTTAATCCGCTATGCTGATGTCTTGCTGTGGAAAGCAGAAGCGCTCATTGAGCTGGACCGTTGGGCAGAGGCGACTCCCATTATTAACCGCCTCAGGGAACGAGCGGCAGGAAGCACTGAAAGGCTAAACGGCGCCAGTTTATATCGCATCGGCACCTATGACACTTTCGATTCTAAAGCTGAAGCACGTCAGGCGCTGCGTTGGGAGAGACGGGTTGAACTCGGGCTGGAAGGACATCGCTTCTTCGATCTGGTTCGCTGGGGTATCGCCAAAGAGACAATAGATGAATACCTCCTTACCGAGCGTGGCAGAAAACCCTATTTGGAAGACGCTGCATTCACCAAAAACAAACATGAATACCTGCCAATCCCTAATCAACAGATTAATTTAAGTGGTGGAATTTATGAACAGAACCCGGGCTACTAAGCCCGGCGTGTCTTCAGTATTAAAGAGGTACGATACACACCATGAATAAAATACTTTACTGGTCACTTACCGTTGCCATAGCCGGATTTCTATTTGGCTTTGATACCGCGGTGATATCCGGTGCAGACCAATCGATACAGGCTCTGTGGGACACGACTCCGCTCTTCCACGGGATTTTTGTAATGTCTTCGGCGCTGTGGGGAACGGTCATTGGCGCGTTGGCCGGAAACTGGCCATGTGACAGACTGGGTCGGAAAAAGACGCTGGTTCTGATAGGCGTGCTTTATTTACTTTCGGCGATAGGCTCAGCACTAGCTCAGGATCCATACACCTTTGCCATACTCAGATTTATAGGTGGTTTAGGGGTCGGAGTATCTTCAATTGCCGTCCCGGCATACATATCAGAAATTGCGCCAGCGAAAGTAAGAGGACGATTGGTAGCGACTTACCAGTTTCAAATTGTTTTCGGGATCCTTGTTGCGTTTCTTTCCAACTATCTGCTCGCCGGTATCATTGTTGAAGACTGGCGTGTCATGCTGGGAGTTGAGGCATTGCCTGCTCTTATTTACTTTTTAATGGTATTAAAAGCGCCCGAAAGCCCTCGTTGGCTTTTACTACACCGTAATGATGAGGCCGAAGCCCGGCGGGTATTTCGGGAACTACAAAGCGAGGATGTCGAGCAAACCATTCGCGCAGTAAAACATGACAACACCGCGGGCGAGAAAGAAGCGTTGTTTAAACCGGAACACCGACTTCCTGTGCTACTGGCTTTTTTGCTTGCCGCTTTCAATCAATTGTCAGGTATTAACTTCATTATTTATTACGCACCACGCGTTTTTGATATGGCCGGTTTAGATGGCAGCGCAGCCTTGTTGTCTACTGCTGGTGTTGGGTTAGTTAATCTGATCTTTACCATGATTGGGTTAAGCCTCATAGACCGTTTGGGGCGAAAATCACTGATGTACATTGGTTCGATAGGTTACATTCTGTCTTTAGCTACTGTGGCCTGGGCTTTTAGCGGTCAGGCTGGTGGGGCTGTTGTTGTTGGTGCTGTTTTTGTGTTTATTGCCGCACATGCTGTGGGGCAGGGCGCGGTTATCTGGGTGTTTATTGCCGAAATTTTTCCTAATGCCGTGCGTTCCAAAGGGCAGTCTCTGGGAAGCGGTACGCATTGGGTTTTTGCAGCGCTTATCACGCTCGTAATGCCACAGGTTTTAGCCACCTTCAGTGCCACGCAAGTGTTTGGTTTTTTCACATTTGCTATGTTCTTACAGCTACTTTTCGTTCGCTTTATGATGCCAGAAACGAAGGGCAAAACGCTCGAAGATGTTTCCGCAGCGTTATCAAAATAAGGGCACTTTAAGTATGAAAACGATGTTAGGTCTAATTATTTCTACCGTTCTTGTTGGATGTTCCATGAATCAAACCAATCCATTACCCGAGAGCCCCGCACATACTGTTGAGGCTGATCGCAACGAAGCCTTTCGTCCTCAGGTTCATTTTTCCCCCAATGAAAAGTGGATGAATGATCCAAATGGCATGTTCTTTCTCGATGGTGAGTATCATTTGTTTTTTCAGCATAACCCGCACACTTCAGTTTGGGGGCCGATGCACTGGGGGCACGCCGTGAGCAAGGACCTGGTGCATTGGGAGGAACTGCCAATTGCTCTTTACCCGGATGAACTAGGTACAATATTCTCAGGCAGCGCGGTAGTTGATTGGCGTAATTCCAGTGGTTTAGGGACTACAGAGAACCCTCCTATTGTTGCACTGTATACCTATCACAATGCCGAAATGGAACAGCAAGGAAAAATCGATTATCAAACCCAGGCGCTTGCCTACAGTCTTGATAAAGGCAAAACCTGGAGCAAGTATTCAGGTAACCCGGTGATTAACAACCCGGGAATAAAAGATTTTCGTGATCCAAAGGTAATGTGGCACGAGCCCTCTGAAAAATGGGTAATGGTGTTAGCACAAAAAGATCATATTGGTTTTTATAGCTCCGGGAATTTGATCGACTGGACCTTAGAAAGTACCTTTGGCGAAGATATAGGCAGTCATGGTGGTGTGTGGGAGTGCCCGGAACTGCTGTTAATGCCTGTTGAGGGGACGAACGACTCCCGCTATGTGCTGTTAGTCAGTATTTCTCCCGGCGGGCCCAACGGCGGTTCGGCAACCCAATATTTTGTGGGTGATTTTGATGGTAAAAAGTTTGTTCTTGAGCCAGATTGGCAACGTGAGCTTGCACCAACTGCTGCGCAGTTCCCTGACGGCAGGGTTTTCGATGATTTTGAAGAAGGGGCCGGTAAGTGGACAGCAAAAGGAACTGCTTTTGCAGATGTTCCAACTGAAGGCGGCTACGCCAATCAGCCTCCTCCGGCAGGTTATTCGGATGAATACCTTATAAATAGTTTCGCAGATGAGGATCGTGCTACAGGAACGCTTACCTCTGATTCATTTATCATCGCCGAACCTTTTATTAATTTCAAAATTGGCGGCGGTCATCATCCCGACCGGGTTGGCATTCAACTTGTGGTTGATGGCGATATTGTGAAATCCGAAACAGGGCTCAACCGTGAAACACTTCATTATGCGAGTTGGGATGTCAGTAAGTGGTTAGGTAAGAGCGCTTTTTTGAGAATTATCGATAAAGAGTCAGAGAGCTGGGGACATACTTACATTGATGATATTGTTTTTGCAAAAGCCCCTGCTACCAACCGTGTTGAACCTGCGGTTTGGCTGGATCATGGTACTGACAACTATGCAGGTGTAACGTTTTTTAATACACCGGACAGTACAGAAAAACGTCATATCTTCATGGGCTGGATGAGCAACTGGTTATACGCCAATGAAGTACCATCAGAAAAGTGGCGTAGCGCTATGACCCTGCCCCGCTCCCTGCATTTGACTCAAACCGGTAAAGGGTTGCGCGTTCGTAGCCAGTTAGTTGATGAGGTTGATCAATTGGTTGAAGCCTCTACTGAAACCGTATTACTGGCTTCGGGAGACACAATCGGCTTATCAGCACTTGATAATACCGGCAGGTTATCAGCACTTCGCTATTCATTTGTGGTGAAGGGCAATTCGACATCTCCCGTTTCTCTGCGCTTTGAAAACGAACACGATGAATTTGTTGATATTCAATTCGACTTACAACGTTCCATAGTTTCAGTGGATCGCAGTGAGTCCGGGACAACATCATTCAACGATCAATTCGGTAACCTACAAAAGGGCGTTCTAACGACAACTAATGACGCGTTTAACGTGGAAGTCGTTATTGATCGCTCATCACTGGAGCTGTTCATTGACAATGGGACTACGGTAATGACAACACTGGTGTTTCCTGAGACCGTCTACGATATGATGCGAGTAGGTCTGGATAGCCCATCATTACATCAGGTATCGGTTGAACGCCTTGGGTCAGTGTGGGCTTCTGAATAGGTAATAAACGCCTGGGATATTATTATGAAGTGGCAGTCAGACTCAGCATACTGGCCCTCAGCAATGACGTTTTTTTCGTTTTTCCTGACCTGGTCGTTTTGTTACTCACTTTTTCCATTATGGTTAAACCAAACGCTTGGGTTGACCGGAAAGGAGACTGGTGTGGTGTTCGCGACCAATGCTATGGCTGCCTTGTTAATTATGCCTGTCTATGGCGTACTTCAGGATCGACTCGGTACCGGGAAGCAGCTTTTGTTTATGCTGGGTTTCCTCCTGGCAGGTGTCGGTCCTTTCTTTATCTTTGTTTACCAGCCATTGTTGGAATCATTTTTCTTGCTCGGTGCAGTTGTTGGCGCAGTTTATAGTGCATTAACGTTTGGCGCCGCAGTCGGAACACTGGAAGCGTTTATTGAAAGGCTAGGCAGACAGCATGAAGTGGAGTTTGGCAAAGCCAGGTTATGGGGATCGCTGGGATGGGCATGCGCGACCTTTATCGCCGGAGGACTGTTTAACGCCGATCCTAAACTTAACTTTGCCATCGCCAGTGCAACCGGTGTGGTATTTATCCTGTGTTTGTTCTGGCTACCTAAGTCGACGTGTCGTCCTTGCGCTCGAAGTGGCAAGGTCGGTTTAATCGACGTGCTGTCGCTTTTCCGACAGGGTAAGTTCTGGCGGTTAAGTCTGTATGTAATGGGGGTACCCTGCCTTTATCAAATCTACGATCAGCAATTCCCAATTTACTTTGCTTCGCAGTTTTCATCGCCAGAAGAGGGCAACCGGTTTTATGGCTATCTCAACTCGTTACAGGTTTTTATTGAAGCCGGAGTGATGTTTGTTGCCCCCTACATTGTTAATCGAATAGGGCCAAAGCAAGGGCTGCTTCTAAGTGGGGCTATCATGGCTGTGCGTATTGTGGCCTCTGGCCTGGTAGCAGATCCCGTGTCTATTTCTATGGTCAAATTGTTACATGCGCTGGAACTTCCCATTTTACTGGTAGCCCTATTTAAATACATTGTGGTGCATTTCGACGCAAGGCTATCAGCAACCATCTATCTCATCGGTTTTAATGTATTTACTCAGGTTGTGACTACAATGCTGTCATCGCCTGTAGGTGAGCTCTACGATGAAATGGGTTTCGCTGATTCCTACCTCCTGTTGGGAAGCGTGGTAACTGTGAATCTCATCGTTTCGTATTGGTTGCTGGACAACAGAGCTCCTGCGACGACGCCGGAATTGGCTAAAATGAATGGCGGCTGACAAGTGTAAAACGCGCCGCTTCTTTCACTTTATCGGTACGTTCCTCAAGCAGGTAATTAAATGCCCACTGACCCATTTCATAATGTGGGAGCGCCATGGTAGTCAAGCCTGGTTGGACGAGGGATGGAATAATATCCCAGTCATCAAAGCTGCCTATTCCAATATCTTTGCCCACCTGTAAGCCAAGTGCCTGGGCAACAAAATAAACCTCTACGGCCATTGGGTCCTGACCGCAAAGGATTGCATCGGGTTTAAAGCTTTTAATCAACTCTGCTGCCCGCTTGCGGGCGATTGAATGTTCTTTATGCCCATCATCGATAATGACCGATTCGATAATCAGGTTGTCCTGGGGTTCATTGGCATCAGCAAACGCTTGCTCAACACCTTTTTTCCGCAGCCTCGCAGCGATGATACTTTCGTTCAGATTCAAAAAGGCGATGCGTTTGTAACCTTTACTTAACATGCTGGTGGTTATTTCTCGTGCCGCTTCTTGCTCATCAGGAACAATTGAGGGGTAAGCATCCTTACTGTCGTAGCAATTTGCTAAGACAGTCGGCACGTCTGAAAATTGGGGGGGCAACGTCACTTCCCGATGGTACATGGCCGCATAAATAATACCTTCTGCCCGATGTTCAAAAAGGTGATTCACCGCCCCTTCAACGCTGAATTTATTTACGTTTACGTTAAGAACCATCAGTTCTTTATTATACTTCCAGGCAAGATCCTGCGCCCCTCTGATTAGATCAAAGGTGTAAGGTACTCTAAGTAACTCATCCGCAATAAAACCAACAACCCCTGATTTTTTGCGGCGGGTCATCTGAGCTGCGCGGTTCGGTCTATATCCAAGCTCTTCGATAGATTTAAGCACTTTCTCACGGTTTTTTGACTTAACGGTAGGATCGTTGTTAACGACCCTGGAAACCGTTTTAAATGCAACGCCAGCATGAGCAGCCACGTCCTTAATAGTCACCATACCTGATGATTTCCGACTTTAGTGTTCAATTTCAATTCTCTAACGCTACACACTTTTGTCATATTTTGCCACAACCTGATAGCAACGCTTAATTATTCATGGCCCAATAAAAATGTAAAAAACTTGTTGAATTTCTGTTCGTCTAACACTAGCATTACAAAAAGACAACGTTGTTTATTTTGAGTGACCCCCAAAAAAGCATGTCAAAAATGGCTGTAGTGTTTTGGCATACCTAACTAAAAGTTAACGGACATAGTCTTTCTGGAGGCTATGGAGGAAAACCATGAAAACATCAAAACCCTACCCAATAGGGTGGAAACTATCGGGCATTATGCTGTTGTTGAGTGTTTCTCTTTCGGGATGCTCCGATGATGAAACGAAGAAAACGAAAGTTGATGCAGACCTGATAATTTTGCAGGAAGGGCAACGTCCGTCCGATGTCATTAACGGCGGGAATACGCAGGAAGAGGAAGAGCCCGATGGGGATATCGTTGTTACCGATAATCCTGAGATCTCCGGTCAACCGCTATTTAGTAATCCTGACAATATTGAACAGGTTCTTTCTGGTTTTGAGTTTTGTTGTGGACAATACAATACCTACGCCGAACACGGCTTTGAGGCAATAACCGGTAAGTTTGATCAATTAGACGGCGGGTGGTGGGGAGCCGATGTCGCCGGTGTTGTTGGTGAGCGCGTTTTCTCAAGCTTTGGCGATGGATTCAGTAATGAGGATGAAGCCCTGGGCTGGATTGGTTTTGAGGCCATCGGAACCATGGAAAGTCCTCCATTTGAAATAACAGAACGCTTCATTAACTTTCTTGTTGGCGGAGGCAGTAACGGTGTAACTGAATCTAACACTACCGCGTTAGCGTTGATCATCGATGATGAAATAGTGCTTCAGGCAAGTGGTGATGATACTGCAATGGCTATGCACTGGACTAGCTGGGACGTCGCAGACTATTTAGGAATGACAGCAAAAATCCGCTTTATCGACCATCACCCCGATGACAATTCTGATACCTCTTTGCCTTACTTATTGGCAGACGAGTTCCGAATCTCAGATGAGGCAGCGGCTGTACCAAATGGAAGCAGTAAAATGCTGGCCTCAGCAAATACTACGATCGAACCCGAAGTGGAAGGGGTCTCTGCGTTTAGCCGTGTTTCCGATCCAGGCCAGAACATCGCCGGTTTTGAGTTTTGTTGTGGGCAATTTAATACCTACGCTAATCACGACTTCAGGGTGACGGGTGACATGAACAAACTTGATGGTGGCTGGTGGGCAGCAGATATTGTTAATCATCAGGGAGAACGAATCTTTTCAAGCCGTGGCGACGGTTTTACTGCCGATGGCACCGGGTTGGGATGGATTGGCGATGAAGCAACCGGTACATTAAGTTCACCACCGTTTCAAATTACTCATCCATTTTTAAATTTCCTGATTGGCGGCGGAACTAACAACTTTACAGACGAGAATGCAACCGCGGTAGTATTACGTGTAAATGGCAAGATAGTTCGCCAGGCCGTGGGCAATGGTTTGGAGTCGCAGGTTGACTGGTATTCCTGGGATGTCAGTGCGCTGCAAGGTGAAACCGCAGTATTGGAAATTATTGACCAGCACGAAGGGCAAGATGACGGGAGTCTGGCCTTTGTTATGGTTGACGAAGTCCGACTGGCCGATTACGCCGCTGTAGAACCCAGCAAAAGTGATTTTGTTAGTACTCCTGATGGTCATGATGTGTCGCTACCTTTAGTCATGGCTGATCCAAATCCGTATTTTAGAGACGGTGAGTTCTATATTTACTATTTAATCGACACGGCTTTTCACGACTGGTATCTCACGAGAACCAGTGATCTCCAGCATGGTAGCTTTCCACAAAGAGTGCTTGAAGCCACCGGCGATACCAACACACAGGACCAGTGGACGGGCTCAGGCAGTATTATTGAGGATGCAGATGGGCAAACTCATCTGTTCTTTACCGGACACAATGCTGATTTCAGTCCAGTCGAGGCAGTCATGCATGCAGTGGCTACAGATAGCACGCTGACAGACTTTACCAAAGTGCCTGAAGACACCTTTACAGGAAGTAACGGGTACAGCGATTTTGACTTTAGGGACCCGAAAGTCTTCTGGAATGAAGAGACTGGTAGTTACTGGATGCTGATAACCAGCCGGTATAACGGACAAGCCGCCATTGGACTGTATACCTCTGACAATCTTGTTACCTGGGATCCTCAGGAACCATTATTTACTATGGATTCCCCATTGAACCTTGAAGTACCTGACTGGATCGATTTTGGCGACAATCAGTTCATGCTGTTCTCAGATCAAAATGACGGTGAAAGAGATATTAAGTATCTGCAACAGACCAGCGCTGGTTGGGAACTGGCTGATTACGCGTCACTTGATGGCAAGTTCTATTACGCCGGAAGAACAGCTTCTTCCGAAGACGTGACGTTAATGTTTGGCTGGATACCTCATAAAGTGACCAGAACGAATGCCGGTACAGGGACTTTCGGTGGCGACCTGGCAATTCATCAGCTGGAAAGTACGGCATCAGGCGAGTTAGCAGTAAAAATGCCGGATGCTTATAAAGCTGAGTTTGCTGCTGATATTGGCACCGAAATCCAGAGTCAGGAAGGTGCTGTATCAGGTGTTTCGCCAATTCTACTGATGTCATCCTCTGCTTTTACACTGGAATCACTTAGTGAGAAGAACCGCCTGTCGATGACCTTTGAAAGTGAAACGTCAGGAGGCAGGTTCGGGATATATTTTCCAGTCGCTACGGAAGGAGAGCAGGTTGCCAGGCTCGAGTTTGATACCAACAGTGACCAGGCATCGTTTTACTTTGGGGATACGCCGCCAACGGGAGGTGCAAGTGTAACACCGACTCCCGCATTAGAAGGCGTACCGCTTTTTACAAGAACAGAAGCACCTGAGCAAAACATCGCGGGTTTCGAATTCTGTTGTGGTCAATACGATACGTTGTCTGCCCATGAGTTCACCAACATTACTGGCGATTTTGTGAAGCTCGATGGAGGCTGGTGGGGCGGTGACGTTGCCAATAATGTCGGTGAAAGAGTGTTTTCAAGCTTCGGTGATGGGTTTGATGAGGACGGCACTGCGCTTGGCTGGATTGGCTTTAGTGCAACAGGTAGTGCTGATACCCCGTCTTTTGAAATTACCAAGCCTTATATTAACTTTCTGATTGGAGGTGGTTCTAACTCGTTCGACAGTGCCAATCCGACAGCGGTCGTTCTGATTGTAAACGGTGAGGTTGTTCGCAGTCAGTCGGGCGTTGACGCCGAAAAGACGGTGGACGATAAGTTCCTGTTGGAGTGGGCTACCTGGGATGTCAGTGAATATATCGGGCAAACTGCTGTGATCAGGCTGATAGATCAGCATGCAGATGATGGTTCAGATTCAGCGCTGCCTTACCTGATAGCGGATCAGTTCAGAGCAGCAGATTTACCCGCAGTGAGTGAGGGGGAAGACGTTACGTCCGGCAGCCTGGATGCACAGGTAGCAGTACCGATGGACCTTACAATGGGTGTGAAAGTTGATGTGTGGTTGGATCCACAAGCTGGACTTGGCACCGTGTATATCAATGACTTCAGAGCGCTCAGTTTCCGTTTGTACGATCTGGAGCAACGGTCAGTAGGGGTTTATACGCGAGACCAATCTGTTTCAGTCGTTGAACTACAGAGATTTATAGCGAATCAGTAACTATGAACCAAGAGCAGATCACCGTGAGGTGGTCTGCTTTGTTTTTTTATGAGCGAGAAATGATGAGCAAAAAAGTAATTTGTATTGGTGAGGCGCTAATCGACTTCGTTTGTACTGATGTGGGAGATACAAGCGCTGATAAAGGCATATATTTGAGAAAACCAGGAGGCGCTCCCGCCAACGTATCAGCTTGTATTGGAAGGTTAGGAGGAAAAACTGAATTTTTAGGGGCTGTCGGTGATGATGCCTTTGGTGACTATCTGATAAATACACTGAAAAAATTTGGTGTCGGTACAAGCGGGGTTCAGACGGTGAAGGTGCCGACAACACTGGCATTTGTCACGCTGCAAGACGATGGGGAAAGAGAGTTCATCTTCAACCGTGGGGCAGACGCTGAATTTGTTACAACCGAATGCGGGGATAGCCACGAACCTGAAAATGCCATTTTCCACTTTGGTTCGGCAACCGCCTTTTTAGAAGGTAGTCTGCAAGACGCTTATTTTTCAATGGCTGAACGCTGTCAAAACAACGGCAGTATTGTTTGTTTCGACCCTAATTACCGTGTTGATCTTTGGCAAAACAGACTGGATAAGTTTAAAGCAAAATGTAATGCGTTTTTTGCATTGGCTGATGTGGTAAAAGTAAGTGAAGAGGAATTGGCGCTTCTTACCGGAGAGTTGAAAATACCAGACGGTTGTAGTGCTTTACACCAGCTAGGAGCGGGAGTCATATTTGTCACTATGGGAAGTAAAGGTTGTTACCTTTCAACAAAACAGGAAGCACGGACCGTTCCAGCATTTAAGATTAATGCAATTGACACAACCGGCGCGGGAGATGCATTTATCGGTGCCATGCTGCATCGCCTGGCAACGTTTAATTCGTTGGATTCTATGGATTTTAATGAGTTAACTGATGCCGTTACCTTTGCCCAAAAGGTCAGTGCTTACGTGTGCGAAAAAGTGGGAGCAATGACTGCCTTACCAACTGAAACTGAAGTTCAGTCAAGAGAATTACAGGTGTTGGGCTAAAACTAGAAATAATGGGCGAGGCTAGTTGATACTGTAAGATACTCTGTGTAAGTAGCTGTTTATCTTATTAATATGCGGCCATCCCTCGATCAACTGCTTGTAACTCATGGTAATACTCTAATTGTTTGGCGACTTTAGAGTACCGCCAACAGGCAGTTGATCGTCTGTCACCCTTTAACCATGAGTGGTGCACTTATTATCTGAATTCGAGACATTTAACGCGACTTCGATTTTGGCGTATGAAGCACAAAAACATACCATCACTTGAATAGGCAAAATGTTGAGATCAGGGCTTTTCACATATCTCATTGTGTACTTCAGTACCAAAGACCAGTTCAATTGCCTATATTGACGACAACTACTTCATTGACTTTTGAAAACTAGCCATTTGACACACGTGCAACTAGCCTTAAATAAAGCTGACACAGTGGGTAGTGCATAGCGTAAATTTTCTTTTACTCGTAATTTCATGCATTCAATCTTCGAGGTTTGATTTAATGCGTCTTGTGTCTTGTCTCTTGCATGAATTACGACTAAGCTTTAATTGTGGACTTGGACTTTCACAATTAAAATTAAAAGGAGATTTTATTAAGATGCTTAAATATATTCATAATTCTGTATTATCGATTAAAAACCATCGAGTACGTTTTAAGCCGTCAGATGTATTCAAATTAGGTACTTATATATCATTCTTTGTGGTTTCATCTATTATCTTTTCCGGTTCAACTTTAGCAAAAACGTTTTGTAGTACTGAAGTGGTAGAGGAAAAAGGTACCCCGGCTCTCAGTCCTGGGCTGATTGACGCAATGTATGAAGCAATTAGCACTAACACGTTTGACCTTGACGAACCTTATACTTTGATAACTAAGAAACATTTCTGTACGGGTGTAGGTAAGTCTAATATAGGATCCGAAAGTTCTTTTGAAACGTTTAACAATGTTCCAGATCCTGACCCAACACCGAAAGAAGGTGATAAGCAAACAGTCAAACAGACTAGAGCCGATGGAACCAGGGAGTGGACTTATACTTATATAAATGGAGTTTGGGTATTGACTGGATACAAATACACACCTTTGCCTGATGCTGATAGTCTGGAGCCATAATTGACCGGCCCCCAATAAATAGATCCACAAGATAGATGAATTGGGCATGATAATGACCTAAGGAGGGGCTTATCATCAGGGCAAGATCGCAGTCACTATATTTCGTCCAGTTGTAATGTCACTTGTTAACTTAGCTGGTCAATAAATGTTCGTGATCTAGCCCTGGTCAGGTTGGGTGCTGAAAAAATTAATGATTATGAAATGGAGATTATCGAGAAAGAGTATCTTGAATCAATAGATAAGTATCGGAAAAGTTATGCTTCCGATTAAGGATAGGCTGCTGCTCTTGACTTAAAGAGGCCTACTTTTAAAGCTATTGAAGCGTCTGTAGAGTTAGATCACATACGTCCATATTATAAATCTGCTAGAGCAAACATAAACTTTTTGGTTGTTTGTAAAGCAATGGCTGAGTATGGCAATAGCGTAGAGAAAAATTTTCTTGAAATCGAGAATGAAATATATAGGCAGCGAAATGCATAACAAGGCCACATCAACTGCGCGGCAACGTTAGTCCGTTCCTTGTCTAAAGCTGCCGTAGCAACGGCAGATCAAAACTATTAATCCTCACGATAACTGGAGCATAGTATCGTGCCTGCATATAAAAAATCTGGTAGCCTTGTCAGATATTAATTTGCTGATGTTGTTTTATGAAGTTCCTTTTTCGCTGTTGGATTTGCCTGTTTGCTGCGCTGGCCGTTGTGCCTGCAGTGAATGCATTCACCATGACTTTTTCTGAAAGCCAGTTAAATACTATGGTTACCGCGGTATTTCCCCAGCAGCGCACTTTTGATGATGTGGTTTTCACCTTTTCTGAGCCCTTTGTTGAGCTGGATCCCCTGGAAGACGAAGTGAACGTAAAAGTTACCGTGCTGGCCGAGCAAAATGGTCAGCAACTTAAAGCCAAAGCCGAGATTTCCGGGCAGATTGCTTACCACCACCAGTTAGCGCAACTGCGACTTATCGAGCCGCGGTTAGACAAACTGCAAGTACTGGATAATCAGGCGGTGGTGTCTGATAGCCTGGTTAATGGTATTAAACGTCTGGAGGGTAAGCGGGTACCGGTTATCCTGTTACTGGATTTTGACGATCTGGATCTGGCTGCTTTTGGCGTTCAGAAACCCAAGCGAATCGACATTACCAGTAAAGGCTTACTTATCGAAATCTAACCGGCTACAACGTAGAGAATACCAATGAAAAAACTCGCCTTCCTGTCGATGGATGATCTGCAGGATTTTTTTGTTTACGATGAACTGTTGTTTGCGCCTTTTGCCGAGCATGGCTACACAGTAGATACTGTTTCATGGCATGAAGCTGATTACGACTTCAGCGATTATGAAGCCGTTATCGTTCGCAGCCCCTGGGACTATCAGCAATATGAAGCAGCGTTTGTAGCCTGCCTGAAGCGTATCGATCAACAATCCTGCCTGCTGAATTCATTGCCACTGATGATGTGGAATTTAAACAAGCGGTATCTTAAGGATCTGGACGCTGCCGGTGTGCCGGTACTTCCCACGCTTTGGCTCAGCGACTTCGATGAGGCTGCCGTGTCCGGTGCATTTTCACGGTTTGCCTGCGATGAAGTGGTTATCAAGCCCTGTGTCAGCGCCAATGCAGATGATACGTTTCGTTTAACCCGCGCCGCAATTCAACAGCAGCATGAGCAACTGGCCGTCTGTTTTAAGCAGCGTCAGTGTATGGTCCAACCTTTTGTGCAGAGTGTGACAGAACGGGGGGAGGTGTCGCTGTTTTACTTTGGCGGTGAATTAAGCCATGCCATTTTGAAGCGTCCCCAAAAAGGCGACTTCAGGGTTCAGGAAGAGCATGGTGGCAGCTTACAGGCAATCACGCCTGAGCCGTCAATGGTACACAATGCAGAAGCAGCGCTTCAGGCGATGCCCGATGACTATCTGTATGCCAGGGTTGATTTGTTATGGTTTGCCGATGACTGGCGCATAATAGAGCTCGAGCTCATTGAGCCCTCACTCTATTTCAATCTTGATGAACGGTCTCCCCAGCGGTTTGTTAATGCCTACCTCCGCTATGTTAATGCTCACGCTTAACACGTGGCTTCTGAGCATGATCCCGTGGCGCCGGACGACTGTGTGACTGCTTAACCGGTCGCTGTTGGCGGGGCTCCGAGTAGGCCGTCTGAGGTCGCTGCGAGTGGGACGGCGTTTTATTCACCCACTTGCGCTCTTTGTGTACGGTACGTTCCTGTGGCTGTTGACGAGCCGGTTGTTGTCGTTCAGCCGGCGCAAATTCCCGCTGTTTGGAACCCGGCTTACCGCCCCGGACCTGCTCCTTGGGCGCTCTCACCACACTTTCAGGCTGGCGGCGATTGCCCTGATTGTTATCATGACTTTTCAGGCGCTGTTTTAATTGTTTAGCGTCCTGGCTGTATTTTACCGTTTTCTGACCCTTGGGCTCGCGTTGTAATGGTTTGCCCTGCTTGCTGCTATCTATCCGATAGCTGTTACCAGCCTGAGTTCGGGTATACAGTTCACGATGTCTGGCAGCATTATCTAACGACCGGTGCTGCTTAACGATCGCCGGTTTATGGGTCGCTACCCGTTGCGAATAGCGGGCATGGCGGTTGCCTACATTATGCTGCCAGCGATGATACTCTCTCACGGATGAGCGTTTAGCATGATAAACCGGCCTTACATAATGACGTACAGGGGTACTGCGAATAACGATGTGCCGCTCGGGCCACCAGATATTACCAAAGTAAAAACCGGCTGAAATGCTTACCCGCGGGCCCCAGTAAATACGATGACCCAGGGCTATCCGCACGCTGGTGGGCCAGAACACCGGCTGGCTGTGGTAATGCCAGTGGCCATAAACATGGCGGGTGTCGTAGTAAGGGATATACACCACTTCCGGCTGACGGGATTCAATCACAATGATCTTATCTTCGGTAGAAACCTGCTGGTAATCATTGCTTTGCAGGTTGCCACTCTGGCGCGCCTGTAAACGCAGTGCCTGTACTCTGTCGAGTACCCAGTCTTCATTGGTGATCACCGCGTCGCCGAGGTTTTGCAGCCAGCCGAGGTCATCACTCATGTGACGCAGGACATCGGTAAACGGCACCAAAGCCTTTACACTTGGATCCCAGTCGGCATTTTCCAGCGCCCGCTCCAGTGCGTCACCCTCCAGCGACTGATTATCCTGACGCCAGCGGTCGGCTTCTATCACCTGTAGCGGGTATGTGCTGGCGATCAGAATATGGGTGACCAGCGTGTCGGGGTATAACGCAATTGGCGCCAACAGGGTGTCGAGCGTTTCTTCGCTAAGGCGCTGCGCATTGTGTGTTGGTTGATTTTCGGGGGCCGTGGTAGCCAGTGCCTGACTGGCGCAGACCAGCGGCAGAAACAGGGCCAGTATTAACCGCTTTTTCATACAAACTCTCCTGTGCCACAGGGCACTTGGTGTGATGTTTGTATCGTTATAGCAAGAGCAAGATTAATTCAGGCTGAACCAAGCTGAACCAACTGTTCAGCTTGCTAGCGAATAAAGCTTAGTCACCCAGAATATGTGGGTCGAAGGCGTGGCCGAGTTTTTCGGTTTTGGTTTTAATGTAGTTTTTGTTGTCTTTGGTGATACCGTGGTCAATGGGCTTGCGGGCCACCACGTTAATATCGAGATCTTTAAGCGCCGCGGTTTTACGAGGGTTGTTGGTCATCAGCTCAACATTTTTAACGTTCAGCTTATCGAGCATCACCTTGCACATCTCGTAGGTGCGCATGTCGGCATCGAAACCCAGGTGTTCGTTAGCTTCAACGGTATCCATGCCCTGGTCTTGCAGATGATAGGCCCGGATTTTATTGATAAGACCGATACCGCGCCCTTCCTGACGCAAATACAGCAGTACGCCACAGCCGTTTTCGACGATATTTTCCATCGCCCGTTCTAACTGGAAACCGCAATCACAACGAGTAGAGAACAGCGCATCGCCAGTGAGGCATTCAGAGTGGATTCGAATAGGCACCACGTCTTCCGGCTGCCAGGTACCGTATGATAACGCAACGTGCTCTATACCCGAGTTTTCTTCCACAAAACCATGGATAGTGAATTCGCCCTTGCGGGTAGGAAGCTTTGCTGCGCTGACAAATCGGTATTGCTGGGATTTACTGGTCATTAAACTCGAGCCGGGTTGATGTAGAAACTGCCAAATAAGTACCACTACATGAGGGCAGTTATACAGGTTTACAAGCCCTCAGGGGCGGCGATTATACCGCCTATCAGGGCACGGGTCTAATATTCGGGGCGAACTTAATTGGTATACTACAGATCCACCTGCTCTAGCGCCTGCTGTAGTTTTAGCTGTACGTTTTGCAGCATGTCGGCCTTGCTGATATGGGCGGTAGAAGCGCCTACCGGCTCCAGCCAAACCGCTTCGCACAGCCATTCCACGTTAAACAGTAGCTCAAAATCATCGGCCACCAGGCGCACCTGTAACCTGTCAGCACCCCAGTCATTCTCGCCCTGGCGAGCATTGAGTAAACGGGCAATATTGTGACACAGACCCACTGCCTGTTGCTGGGTAGCGGGCATCGGCCCGGCCCAGCGGATAATACCGGGTTCACAAACCAGTGCGTTGGCAATAGCGGGTGGGGTTAACTGCTGCATGAAAGACTCCCTTGCGAACTGGCAGCGCCGGGTTGGGAATATTCCCGGGTTATCTCGTTATCATCAAATGGCTGACGAATGGCTTCCATCAGCTTGTGCGCTGGCCCAAAGTCACCTTGTTCGGCGGCGTAGATAGCTGATTGTAAATAGTGCATACGTGGGATAACCAGCGGATTAAGAGCGTATAGCGCCTCGTTAGCAGTACTCGCAGCAAGGCGGCGCTGGCGGTAATCCTGCCACCAGTTGTCAAAGGCGTTACGATCAACAAACTGATCGCGTATCGGCACCGATTCCTGTTGTGGATCGGCCGTGATTAGTTGCCTGAAACTTTGGGTATAGTCGCGCTTCTCAGCGCTTAGTAAACTCAGCCAGGTGTTCAGACAGGGCTCGTTCTCTGCATTATCCTCAAGGCCAATGCGGCTTAGCATCTGAAGACGGTACTGACTTAAAAAGGTGGGCTCAAATAACGTCAGGCAGGCGCGGATATCATCGGTACTTAAGTGATCCGAAAACGCATAGGCCAGCGCGTTAAGGTTCCACAGCGCGATTCCGGGCTGACGATCAAAGGCATAGCGGCCTTCGTAGTCGGAGTGGTTAAATACTGCATCCGACTGGAAGTGTTCGATGAAGGCGTAAGGCCCGTAATCGAAGGTAATACCGTGGATTGACATATTGTCGGTATTCATTACGCCGTGTACGAAGCCGTATGCCTGCCAAAGCGCCACCATGCGCGCGGTGCGTAATGTAATGGCTGTCAGCAGCGCTTTATGCGGATTGGCGTCTTTTAAACACTCCGGGAAGTGATGAGTGAGGGTATACTGCATCAGCTTGTCCAGCGTGTCTTTTTGTTTATTGTGGTAGTAAAACTCAAAGTGGCCAAAGCGAATATGGCTCGGGGCCATGCGGATCATCATGGCGCCGGGTTCGGGCAACTCACGCACAATGGATTGCTCACTGGTAATTAAACACAGTGCCCGGGAGGTGGGGATGCGCAGATGATGCAGTGCTTCTGAGGCAATGTACTCTCGCAACGTGGAGCGTAACACGGCACGCCCGTCGGCATGGCGTGAGTAGGGAGTTTGGCCGGCGCCTTTTAAGTGCAGATCATAGCTATTGCCCTGGTCGTTGCTTACCTCACCCAGTAATAAACCACGTCCATCGCCCAGAAAAGGATTCCATTGGCCAAACTGATGGCCACCGTATTTTTGCGCCACGGCGTTAGCCGCCAGCTCGCCGCCTTCATCAAATATCGCCGACATCAGTGCGTCGCTATCCGGCAGCTTAAACTGTGCGGCCAGTTCGCGGTTGTACATTGGCATGCTCATTTCGCTCAAAGGCTGCGGCTTTACGGCGCTGACTGTTTCGGCCAATTCGGTAGCGTAGCGATGGTGTAATTGCATTGGACTCTCAGATGTTCGTCATTGATTGAAGTGTAACATTAGGTACAACCGATATAGAAATAGCGATGAATCAACGCTGGGTAAACCGTTTATCGAATTTTCACGACTATTTTTAAACAAATGTAATCCAACTCACGCTTTTTGCGTATTAGTTTTATCTTATTGTTTTTTATGGCCATGAATACGAAAATACGGCCCACAAGGTTTGTTATGACAGCAGCATCTCCACTAATATTGCACCACCTCAATAATTCCCGCTCGCAGCGTATTTTATGGCTGCTGGAAGAACTGGGGGCGGACTACGAAATTAAGCATTACCAGCGTGATGCTAAAACCAATCTGGCACCGCAAAGCCTGAAAGCGGTTCACCCTCTGGGCCGAGCACCCATTATCACCCATGGTGATACCACGCTGGCGGAATCCGGTGCCATTATTGAATACCTGATAGACGAGTTTGGCGGGCAATTTAAACCCACTAGCAACCGTGAGGCGCTCAATCAGTACCGGTATTGGATGCATTTTGCCGAAGGCAGCCTGATGCCACCGCTGGTGGCTCGACTGGTGCTAAGTAAAGCCAAAGAAAAGGCCAGTCCGTTCTTTATGAAACCCGTGGTGGCTAAGGTGGTTGATGCCATCACCAGTGCCTATTACGGGCCAAACTTAAAAGCCAGTCTCGATTATGTTGATAGCTATCTTAAAGAGAATGAGTGGTTTGCCGGGGAATGTTTAAGCGGTGCAGATTTTCAGATGAGCTTTCCATTAGAAGCCATGCAGGGGCGCGTTGGTAAAGGGCAGTATGCAGCTATCGATGCCTGGGTAAATAAAATCCACAGCCGCGATGCGTACCAGCGTGGCCTCGAAAAAGGCGGTGAGTACGCTTACGCCTGAGCGATTAATCGTCGTCCCGTTCCAGGTAGTCGTTGATCAGTTGCAGGAAAGGCACACCGTAGCGTTCCAGCTTGGTTAAGCCAACCCCGCTGACTGCCAGCAGGCTCTGCTTATCAGTGGGTTTGCTGGCGGCCATTTCGGCCAGCGTAGCATCGTTAAAGATAACGAACGGCGGTACGTCATTTTCCTGCGCCAGTACTTTGCGTAAGTGCTTAAGCCGGGCGAAGAGTGCTTTATCGTAGTTTTTTAGCGCAGTTTTGGCCGGTTTATCGGCTTTAATTTCAAGCCGTGGTGTGGCAAGCTCCACCGCAATTTCTCCTTTCAGCACCGGGCGGGCAGCCTCAGTTAAGCGTAGCATTGCGTGGCTGGCAATATCCACCCGAATATAGCCGCGGTGAATGAGCTGGTTAATAATGTTATGCCAGTACTGATCGCTCTGGTCTTTCCCTATTCCCCAGGTAGACAGCTTATCGTGCCCCGCCTCCTGCAGACGTTTAAGGTTTTTACCGCGCAATACATCAATCACATATTGAGTCGCGGCCTGCTGCTGAAGGCGCAGAATACAACTCAGCACTTTTTGAGCGGTTTCCAGCCCATCAAAGGGGCGCGGCGGATCGAGGCAAATATCACAGTTGCCGCAGGAAGTATCGCTGAACTGCGAAAAGTAATTGAGTAATACCTGACGGCGACAGGTTTGCGCTTCGGCGAAGGCTTCCATGGCAGCGAATTTTTGCAGTTCTATGGCATTACGGTCGGCCATTGAGCCCTGATCAATCCACTGTTTTACCCGGGCGCTGTCTTTCTCGTCGAACAACAGTAATGCTTCGGCAGGTAACCCATCACGGCCGGCCCGTCCGGTTTCCTGGTAATAACTCTCAATACTGCGCGGCACATCGTGATGAACCACGTAGCGCACGTTCGATTTATTAATACCCATACCAAAGGCCACGGTAGCCACAACAACGTCAATCTTGTCGGTAATAAACTGGCGCTGCACGTAGGCCCGCTCGTCGGCATCCATCCCCGCATGATAGGCGGCACTCTTGAAGCCCTGGCGGTGTAATTTAGCGCTGAGATCATCCACCTTGGCCCGGGAATTACAGTAAATAATACCGCTGCCATCCTGCTGACGAATGTAGGTAACGATCTGCTCAAAGGGTTTGTACTTGGCTATTACCCGGTAGCGTATATTTGGCCGGTCAAAAGACCCTTTGTATACCAGCGGGTTGTCCAGTCCGAGCTGAACCTGAATATCCTGTTCTGTGGTGGTATCGGCGGTTGCCGTTAGGCCGATTACCGGGATGTCTGGAAAGCGTTGCTTTAACTGCCCTAAAGACCGGTAGTCCTGGCGAAAATCATGCCCCCAGTGAGATACGCAGTGCGCTTCATCCACCGCAAACAGCGCGATTTTAGTTTGTGCCAGCATGTTCAGAAAGTAGCGCTGTAACAATCGCTCGGGCGACACATAAATAATGTCGTAGTGGCCTTCCTGCAGGCGCTGCACGGTAGCCTGGTAATCGTCCTGATCTAATGATGAATTCAGGTACGCAGCCTTCACTCCTGCCTCGCGTAATTGCTCTACCTGATCCTGCATCAGCGAGATAAGTGGCGATACCACAATACCGGTGCCATCGCGCACCATAGCCGGGATCTGATAACACAACGATTTACCGCCCCCGGTAGGCAGCAATACCAGCACATCCTTGCCATTAATAGTGTGATCAATCACCTCAGCCTGACCGGAGCGAAACTCGCTGTAACCAAAGATATCTTCAAGAATTTGCTGAGCGTTACGGCTGTCTGCGGGCTGCGCAGCACTTGCCACGATAGCGGGCTGGCTATCGTTTTCGTCGATGGCGATGGGGGTATCTGGTGTTGCAGTCATGAGTCGCAGAGTTTACGCGTTTTTTGCCTGAGGTTCACGGGTTTTGCCTGACTTTTTCAGAGTCTTGCTATAACTGACTGATGTACCGCGACAGAGTCATTCCTGCGACGATAACAACAGTGTTATTATGAGCCAAATTTTGTTGTGTGGTGGAACTCATGGCTGAACCCTTACCCGATCTCATTGAAGAAATCGTTGCCGATAACGGTGTCGACGACTTTCAGGCTGTGGCTGAGCAGCTGTTACCGGCTGAAGATGTCGAAATAGCCACACTGTTAGAGTCACTCCCCGTAGAAGAGCGGATGTCGCTGTGGGAAGTGCTGCCGGATGTGCGCAAGATAGACGTGCTGGTAGAAATGCGGAGCGATCCACGGGAAGTGCTGATTTCCGCTACGCCGGACGACAAATGGAGTGCCATTTTACTCGGCATCGATGCCGAGGACTTACTCGAGTTGATGGACTCCCTGCCCAGCAAACTACTGGAACTGGCGATTCAGGCACTTGATGAACAACAACAGGCCTATTTCCGCGACGCGACCCAGTTTCCCGATGAGCAGGTTGGACACTGGATATCCCATGAAATGCTGGTGCTGCCATTAAATGCCAAGGTGCGCGATGGTTTGCGTCTGATAAGGCGCAATGTACCGGCTCACTGTGACAGCATTTTTCTGGTCAATCGTTCCGGCCAGTTCTCGGCTGCTGTAAAACTCACTGCCGTATTTGGTGCTCCCGAACATTTACCCATGGTGGAGCTGACCGAAGAGTCCATGCCGGTTATCAAGGGGACCGATGATTCCACCACGGCCTCCCTGCTGGTGCAGCGTAGTGGTTATGCCGCGTTGCCGGTGATTGATGACAACAATAAACTGCTCGGTCGCCACGATATTGTAAGTGCCAGTGAGCTGGTTAACGAAAATTACGAACGCCAGGTGATGGCAACCGCCGGTATGGATGAAGACGAGGATTTATTTGCCCCGGTGGCAAAAAGTGCCCGTAGTCGTGCTTTGTGGTTAGGCATCAACCTGCTTACCGCGTTTCTGGCCTCATGGTTTATTGGCTTATTTGAAGCCACCCTGCAACAGGTGGTGGCGCTGGCCGTACTGATGCCAGTGGTGGCCAGTATGGGCGGTATCGCCGGTAGCCAGACCCTGACCCTGATTGTGCGGGGCCTCGCCCTCGGCCAAATCACCAGTGCTAACTTAAAAGCGTTGATGACCAAAGAGCTCAAGGTGGGTGGTGTTAATGGCGTGATTTGGGCGCTGGTGATTGGTATTGTGGCCTTTATGTGGTTTAGCGATCCGCTGTTGGGGCTGGTTATCTGCCTGGCTATCTTCGTCAACATACTGGCTGCGGCCCTAGCCGGTGTGGTATTGCCGGTGATCCTGGAAAAACTCAAAATTGATCCGGCGCTTTCCGGTTCGGTTATTCTCACCACTGTTACCGACATCGTGGGTTTTGTGGCCTTCCTGGGCCTGGGCAGCCTGTTTTTACTGTAATGAAAAGGAGACGCTTTGAACGCTGAGGCTACTCAACGCCAGGCTACCGCCGGTCTTCTTTATGCGGTGGCGGCCTACACCATGTGGGGTATTGCCCCATTATATTTTAAGCAAATTGCCAGTGTACCGGCGCCGGATATTCTGATGCATCGAATTGTCTGGTCGGCGGCGTTACTGGCGTTGCTGCTGCTTGGCTTAGGGCAGTTTGCCAAGGTCAAAGCCATTTTCCGCTCCAAACGGTTAATGGGATTACTTGCCGTGGCCAGTGTGTTGCTCGGCGGTAACTGGCTGCTGTTCATCTGGGCTATCAATGCCGATAAGATGCTCGAAGCCAGCCTTGGTTATTACATAAACCCGTTGCTAAATGTGTTTCTGGCCCGGTTGTTTTTAAATGAACGGTTGCGCACCATGCAAAAAGCCGCAGTGGTGCTGGCGATTATCGGCGTGGCGAATATCATTATTGCCCACGGTTCCTTGCCCTGGGTCGCGTTGTTACTAGCGGGCAGTTTTGCTATCTATGGCCTGTTACGCAAGCAAATCCCCGTAGAGCCACTGCCTGGATTGTTTATGGAAACTCTGGTGTTGTTGCCGTTTGCGGCGCTGTACTGGGTGTATTTTGCTTCTGCTGAGGCCAATATGCTCACCAACGAATGGTCGTTAAATGCCTGGCTGATGGCTGCCGGAGTGGTTACCACACTGCCGCTGCTGGCGTTTAATGCAGCGGCTAAACGGATCATGTTTACTACGCTCGGGCTTATTCAGTACATCGGCCCAACGTTGATGTTTATCTTTGCAGTGGGGATGTACGACGAACCGCTGGAACCCGCCAGACTCGTTACCTTTGGCATTGTGTGGTGTGGCCTGGTGTTATTTAGCCTCGACTCACTGAAAACCTACCGGCAGCAGCGTAAGGTGTTAAAAGCCGCCTGATTAATTTCAACCTTTGCCATCAATCGAAGACGAAGCTCCATCCTATACACTTTAAAGCAGCGAATTTTAACTACCCTCGCTGCTGCTTCGTTATAACGCGTCGTGCTCCACTCTGTTACGGCCGTTGTGTTTGGCCTGGTAGAGCAGTTTGTCGGCGGTGGTGAGCATGGCCTGAATATTATGATCACTTCGTGTGGTAAGGCCGATGCTGACTGTTACATTTAAGGTCAGTTCGCCGAATTTAACCGGGTGTTCACTGATGTTACGACGTATATCTTCAAGTCGGCTTACTGCGTTGTGAGGAGTGGTGTCGGGCAAATACAGGCAAAATTCCTCACCGCCAAAGCGCGCAATAATCACATCTGCACACATCACCGCGAGGCGGTTGGCTAGCACTTTGAGCACTTCATCGCCGGCGTCATGGCCATGGGTGTCGTTAATGGCTTTAAAAAAATCTAAATCGAGTAACGCCAGCGCCTGATTGGCTGGCTGGTTGCGCTGCATTTTATTTACGGTATAGAAAAAGTGGCGGCGGTTAGGTAAACCTGTGAGGTAGTCGGTATTCGCCGTGCGCCTGATGGTTTCTACATTTTCCAGCAGTTCAATGTTCTGGTTTACCCGGCAAAGAAACTCCTCCAGGTGATAAGGTTTACGCACGAAGTCATTGGCACCACTTTTTATAAAGCGTGCCGAGAGCAGATTGTTGCGATCGTTAGCGATACCAATTATCGCCAGATCTTCCTTACTGTATTGTTTGCGCAGCCAGGCAACAAACTGGGTAGGCGGCTTATCCTGAATATCACTGTCAACAAACACCAGTTTAATGTGACTGTGTTCATCGAGGAGGGTCTCCGCCTGAGCGGCGGTGGCACATTCATAGGTAATGAAGTTATGCCGGCGCAACAGGGCAGCCATGGCGGAGCGCTCATTGCGTTTGGGATTAATAACCAGCACACCGGTGGTTTTGTTTTTCTCAAGCCGGCCTATCAGGCGCATGAGGTAATCAAAAATCTGCGCGTTTTCTTTGGGAATATAATCTACTACATCCCGTGACAGCACTGCTTTACGAATGTCCTCATCGAGTCTGGCTGTGGTAACAATGGTGGGCAGGTAACTTTTGACGGCGAAGTCGATAGCCTCGCCGTTGGGAGCGTCCGGCAGGTCATAGTCGACAATGGCGCACAGGTAATCTTCCGGGTCGCTGTGAATAAAAATATGTTTGGCAGCAGTCAGTGAAGTGGCGAGTACCGGCCTTAATTGCGCCATTTCAACCAGCTTGGTCAGCAGGCTGATGCTACTCGCACTGTCTTCAATTATCAGCACCTTCTGCTGCATTAATGCGTCCTATATCACCTCTAATTTGGCGAAACTCAGTACCAGCCACTTGCTGCCGAATTCATCAAAATTCACCTGAACCCGGGCATGATCGCCACTACCTTCATAGTTTAGCACTACGCCTTCACCAAACTTGCGGTGTCTTACCCGCTGACCCAGTGAAAAACCGCTTTGCTCCATCCGCTCATGGGATGCTGCATTGCTGAAACGACTTGTTACCGGTCTTGATACTGTAGACGTCAGGCGGATTTCTTCCACACATTCGCTGGGAATTTCCCGTAAAAAGCGTGAGGCTGTGTGATATTTTTCCTGCCCGTATACCCGGCGCATTTCGGCGTAGGTCATATACAGCTTTTTCATTGCCCGGGTCATGCCTACGTAACACAGGCGGCGCTCTTCTTCCATACGGCCAGGCTCGTCGTTGGTCATCTGGCTGGGGAACATGCCTTCTTCCACCCCGGCTATAAATACCAACGGGAATTCCAACCCCTTAGCGGTGTGAATGGTCATTAGCTGCACCGCATCCTGATCGCCGCTGGCCTGGGTCTCACCGGCTTCCAAAGAAGCGTGGGCAAGGAAAGCCTGCAACGGGGTCATTTCGTCGGCTTCTTCCGGGATCACAAACTGCTTACAGGCGGTAACCAGTTCTTCTAAGTTTTCCAGGCGGGCCTGGGCTTTTTCGCCCTTCTCAGCCTGGTACATGGCATACAGGCCTGACTGATTAATGGCTTTGTTGGCTTGTTCTTCCAGCGGCTGGCCCTCAAACTCGTCGGCCAGTTTATTGATAAGCTCAATAAATGCATTCAGCGCATTGGCGGCGCGGCCTTTCAGGCTGCCATCCTGCAATAGCTGTAAGCTGGCCTGCCACATAGAGCAATCCTGCAAACGGGTTTGCTCGCGAATGGTGGCCAGCGTGCGCTCACCCAAACCGCGACTGGGCGTATTGACTACCCGCTCAAACGCGGCGTCATCATGGGCGTGGTTAACCAGACGCATATAGCCCAGCGCATCTTTAATTTCCTGCCGTTCGAAGAAGCGCAGGCCGCCGTAGATGCGGTAGGGAAGACTCTGATGCAGCAAGGCTTCTTCCAGTACCCGCGACTGGGCGTTGTTGCGATATAAAATGGCCACTTCTTTTAACTGATTACCCTGGTTATGCCAGTCGGAAATCTGCGCAACAATAAAGCGGGCTTCATCGAGGTCGTTGAAACCGGCATAAATCGAAATCGGTTCGCCATCGTCGCCGTCGGTCCACAATTCTTTACCCAGCCGCCCCTGATTATTATCGATAACCGTATTGGCGGCTTTAAGTATGGTCGCGGTAGACCGGTAATTCTGTTCCAGGCGAATGGTTGATGCGCCGTCGAAGTCTTTCAGGAAGTGCTGTATGTTATCTACATTCGCGCCACGCCAGCCATAAATAGACTGGTCGTCGTCACCCACAATCATAATATTGTTGTCCTGATTACACAGCAGGCGTAACCAGGCGTACTGGATATT
>CEWJ01011518.1_pt1 | contig 30468 bp, 23 predicted proteins | sample 350291 | NCBI WGS metagenome assembly CEWJ01 (sample SAMEA2622923, study PRJEB7988) | marine metagenome | isolation source: saline water (ENVO:00002010), including | reverse complement strand
ACAGATTTAGCCATTTGTGCGCGGGAACAACAACAAGTATGATTGCGCATTTATCTGCGTCAACCAGACATGGAGGTGACCATCAAAGCAACAAGGTTCTCGTTGGCAGTGTTAAAGAAGCGATTAAACGCGGTGCTGTTGGGGTTTCATGCCAAGTCAACATCGGTAGCCCAACAGAAGCCTCAATGCTTGAACGAATGGGCTATGTTACAACAGATGCTTACATGAATGATGTTCCTACACTTGGCATGATATACGTTCGGGGCAAAAATGTTAACATCATGGAAAATGACACTACCCAAGGTTATGCTCATGCAGCCAGAATTGCGTTCGAACTAGGGTGTGATGCCGCTAAGACGGTCTGGACAGGTAGTGCTGAAAGTTTTGCTAAGGTTTGCCAAGCCGCACCTATTCCGTTGTTGGTAGCAGGAGGTCCCTCAACAGGAGATAGCAAGCAAATTCTCAGAATGGTCAAACAGTCACTCGATGCGGGTGGCTCTGGCGTCTGCATGGGCAGACAAATATTTGCACACAAAGATGTTACGGCAATTACACAGGCGCTGGTAATGATTGTTCACCACGGTGCCAGTGTCGAAGAAGCCATCGAGCGATGTTCTTTGTGAGGTGAGAACATGGAAGTCTGGTGTGATAATCGTCAGGCATCTACAGCAGTAATTGACCATCCGGTTTTTGACAGAGTGCTGACTGATAATAGTAACGACGATTTCTTTCTTGCAAAGAATATACTAACTCAAAACGAGGCGGTAATAGGAGAATTGTTTCCAATCCATGATGCTGAATCCTACAACCATGTGCGATCCAAAATCGGCATACTAAACTGGATTGTTTTGGATTTTTCGGGCTGGAAAATGATTCCAATTGAAAATATAATATCTGAGTGTGAGGGCACTCCAACAAGAATTGCAGTATTTGTCTATCAAGAACAAGATATCAATGGTATCGCCTTCGCACTTGAATTGGGCGTTGATGCAATAATTATTGCAAACAATTCAGAATTAATTGCCGCATCAGAAATTGCCAAGTCAATGCGCCTTGAAAATGCATCAACAATAACTACTGTGGAAAAAAAATATGATGATACACTAGAACTCAGAGAAAATAAAATCATCAAAATAGAATCTGGTGGCTTCGGTGAACGATATTGCATCGACTTGACATGCTTAATTTCTAGCGGAGAAGGAATGTTAATTGGTTCTAGCGCAGCCTCACTAGCACTGGTTCATGGCGAAGTAATTGAATCTGAATTTGTGCCGTCTAGGCCCTTCAGAGTAAATGCTGGCCCCCCTCATTCCTATGTCTTGATGGCATCAGGGGCGACGAAATACTTGTCCGAGTTATCATCAGGTGACGAAGTAATGCTGGTAAACGAGCAAGGTATCCCAAGGTCCGCAACTATTGGTCGATTAAAAATCGAAAAGCGGCCTTTTTTAACAATTTACTGGGAAAACAACTATGACATTCCTTGCTCTATTTTCCTCCAACAAGCGGAAACAGTGCGTGTCCTAGTGCGGGTCGGGGAGGTAAAATCTGTTACTAATTTGACAGTTGGTGGCAGTATATTATGCTACGATTCGGCACATGCAAGGCACATAGGCAATCAGATATCAACAAGTTCAAAGGAGGTCTAAGATGGCAGTTATTGGCACTGGACAGGCGCACGGTGCGTGCAGTTTGCTCCATGCCGCTGGTACAGGCTTTGGTGCCTCAATCTCATTGGATTTGCCGGTTATCGTCAAAGCTCTGGACAAGCCCAGTAAAAGAGTACTAAGAGATTCCGATAACTTACTAGATGCAGTACTAGATGCTTGGCTTGAACGCGATTTACCACTACCTGAGGGGCTAATCAAGGAAGATATTCACTGGGCTGTCGCATCCAAAATTCCTCAGAGTAGAGGGTTAAAATCCAGTGCAGCTGTTTCTGTTGCAGCAATAAAATCATTGTGTCAGGCGACTGATACCGAACTTAACGATAGTGAAATTGTCGATTTATCCTCACAAGCTCAACTGAGGGCTAATGTTTCTATTACTGGCTCAATAGATGATTCTTGGGCTTGCCTCACCAAAGGATGGAAACTAATTGATGCCAATGCAGAAGAAATTGCTGACGGTGTTATCATGGAGGGTGCTGGACTTAACCCGGATGATTGGATAGTGATTATAGCTTTGAGAGATGAGCGAGAAAATCGACCTGAGTTAGAGGACTTTGCACCGCTTTACAACGAATTCGAGAAAGCACTGTTAGCGCTTCAACAAGGCGAAATACTCAACTGTTTGACCATAAATGGTAGAGCAGTATGTGCGGTAACCAATGATATTCAAGGCAGAAAAATCTCTAACGACGCATTCATAAACGGTGCTAGATCCTCTGGATTGACTGGTTCCGGGCCCGCTGTTGTTATTGTAATACCAAGTTTGGTTTCATCATCTGCAGAGCGTATAAAGTCAACTCTGTCACGCATATTACCCAAAGAGCAAATAATCGAGACAAGGTTTTTGTCACAAGATTCTGACGAATTAGAAACATAAAAATTTGCGCAGGTTCTTGAACCAATACCGGTAGGTATTAGCGATACCGATGCAGATGAGCCTAGGTGAAGTTCTGCGACTCACACTATTTGGCACTAGTCACGGACCCCGGGTTGGCGCATTTCTAAGCGGAGTGCCTGCCGGGATAGAAATCGATAGAGAAGCCATTCAAATTGCTATGGATGCAAGAAAACCTGGCGGCAGGTATGCCAGCAAACGGAAGGAACCTGATAATGTGGAACTACTGAGTGGTGTGGTGAACGACATTACCAACGGTGAAAAAATCGAAATCTCAATCAAAAACAGTGATGTTAGAACTAAAGATTACTCGTTTTTACCCAACCAACCTCGACCTGGGCATCAAGATATGGTAATGATGAAGAAAACCAATGGTAAAGCAGATTTGAGAGGCGGTGGCACATCAAGTGCTAGATTAACTGCACCAATTGTAGCAGCAGCGGCGGTAATATCGCCAATAATTAAACAATTAAACATCAATGTGAATGCCCATGTATCATCGGTTGGTGAAATAAAAGCCAATCCTATCATAAATTGTCCGCCAAAATGGAGTTCTGACGAATGTGAACAGATCAGATGTCAAGACCCTAAGGCAGCTGATGCAATGATTAGTTTAATCGAGCAACAACGGCGTAATTTAGACTCAATCGGCAGTGAGGTTGAATTACAAATTTCTGGAATGCCAATGGGAATCGGCGAGCCATGGTTTGATGGAATTGAGCCATACTTAGCCAGAGTAATGATGTCAATACCTGCCGCTAGGGGCGTAGAGTTTGGTGAAGGTTTCTCTGTAGTAAAAATGAGTGGAAGCGAACACAACAGCCCGTGGGGTGGCGACAAAGACAATCCAATAATGATCGGAGAAAAGCCCGACGGTGCCCTAGCCGGCCTATCTACTGGTTCGGATTTATTTTGTAAAGTTGCTTTCAAACCGCCCTCCAGCATACCAAAAGCACAAGTGACATTGAACTTGGCGACAAATCAACAAGAAACGCTGAAAGTGAAGGGAAGACATGACCCTGTATTAGCACCAAGAGCGGTCGCTGTGGTCGAAGCAATGGCAAAATTTGCCATCGCCGACTTAGCACTTAGAGGAGGCTTTTACCATGAATGATGTAGTTGTTCACAAATTTGGTGGTTCTTGTCTGCGAGATTCCTCTGACTTGGAGACTATTGCTGAAATCATAAATGCTCAGGCTGAAAAAACCGTCATTGTCGTTTCTGCGCTATGGGGTGTTACTGACCGACTACTTAGAGCGGCGAATGAACCGAGATACGCAACAAGATTAGTATCAGATTTGAAAAAACAACACTCAAGATTCTCACCGTTGATTGAGCAATCAATCCTTGCTGAAAAATATAATAATGTATTCACGGGAATCGAAAAATCGTTATCTAATCTATCGACGAATCCAGATAGCTATGTTGATGTTAATACTCTTCTAGCTGCCGGAGAGCGACTATCTGCTTTGGTGGTTGCTAACGAATTAAGGAAAAAGGAAATGGATGCCTATCCAGTTGGTTCGGAAGATATTGGTATCTGTTTGGATGGTACTGACACTGCCACAAGCGTGGATATTGAAAGTTCGATTAAGAAACTGGATCATTCTGCTTTTTTTGGTATCCCTGTGATAACAGGTTGGTTTGGTGAAGGAAAAGATGGCAATCTTGCCCTCCTGAGTAGAGGAGGAAGTGACCATTCTGCGGCAGCCATTGCGAGAATTCTAGATGCAAAAAAATTAATTTTATGGAAAGACGTTGATGGAATATTATCAATAAATCCGCGTTGGGGTGTTAGTGTAAAGGCAGTTCCTTATTTAGGGTATGATGAAGCGAGAGAGCTTAGCCGGATGGATGCTCCAGTGGTTCACCACACAACCATGGCACCAGTCAAGGATTGTGGTATACCTATCGAGATTAGAAATCTTCACTCTCCTTCGAAGTCATACGCACCAACCGTAATCGGGCCAAACATAATCCAATCTAGTCAACTCAAAGCCATTGGTTGCATGAGAAGTATCGCTAGAATTACTGCCGAGGTTGGTGACGTGAGTAATCAGAGTAAACTATTGGGTCAAATCCTAATCCATCTAGACCGCGAAAATATAACCTGCTGGTCAGTTGAATCAAGACCTTCAACCATAGATATTGTGGTTTCCCAGCAACAATTAACAATTGCTGAAAACATTATTGAAACCAGATTACTAATTACCAATGTTGACTTGTTTTCATGCTTAATATCCTTCATCGGCACCAACAGTAGAGAAATTGTTGAACGGAGACTTCAACAGGTAAACTCAAAAATTAGTGATCTGAGATTTCTTAACTCTACCAAATTATCAGTGCAATATGTTGCCAACACTAACGATATCAAGCAACTTATGAGTCAATTGTCAACCGTGATCGAGGAAAAACCAAACGTTTGATTATTCGGCTCGCTTTTCTCTAAACTTCTGCAAGTGATTCGGCAGGTTAAGAGCAAACAAGCCACCGACCACGCAAAATACAAAGAATGTCCCTAAGGCAACACCGTATACGGAAATTAGTTCAACAGATTCTTCCATTCTAGTCGCAGTATCGGACGAAAATATACCGACAATAAAGGGCAGTATTGTATTTGCCGAAAGCACAATAATTGCAAGAATTGCTGCTGAGACTGGGTTGATTACCAACGAGCGATGATACTTGCCCACAATTTTCTTAGGGTTCATTACATAAACTTCATTGGTTCTAATACTAGTGTCCAACATAGAATACCTGATAACGCCGTTAGCAAGTTCAAAGTACATCACCAGCAGAACAGCATAACTCACAACTAGGATATTTAGTAAAGCAGGGCTGTCTTGGAGGCCAAAGGGATCTGTAGAAAGCGATACTTTGGAGGCCGCAAACCGCATAATTGCTAGGATAAACAGAATGTTACTAACCAGTGTGAATCGAGCATCTCTTTGCATTGTGCCCCAAAATCCTGTTCCTGCGGCGATGACAATTATCGCTATTTGCACGACAAAAGAAATTGCTAAACTACCGGTCATCAAATACCACAGTGTGCCTTCTGGAGGGGATACCATGTATGTCAGCAAAGAAAGTGCCACAAGCACACCGTAAACTCCCAATTGAAGATTCTGAACCATTCTGTCTGGTGGTAGGAATTTGGTTTTTGGTACTAACGGGCCACCAAGTAAACTTTCGATGAACGACGGCATTTCTACTGTTGGAATTGCATCTTTTGGGATTTCGGCCCCTGCACCCGCTTGGCCAGCTAGCTTCTTTCTAGATGGTGCTGAGGACCTAACTGTTTTACCCTCGTAGAGAATTCTCGTATCCCCGGATGGCTTGCTTACTGTCACATTATCACCTCAAAATCCTCTTGCTCCCGCAAGTGCAGTTGACAGGAGCATGTCTGGTTCCCAATCCATTATGTTGACACCTAGTCCGCGTAATTCTCCGATTAATACATCACGCTCAGTTTTCAGAACTTCGTAACCGGTTCTATCGATTCGCTTAGCGTCGAACTCAAATTCCAATGATGAGGGTGATAGCACCGTGACATCAAAATTTCTTGCTCTAAAATCGCGTAGTGCACTAATAATGGTCGGATCATCTTCTAGGTTGGACAGGAATATGATTGGGCTGCCTTTATTGATATGTGGCATTATGCGATTAACTACTACTTGTAGAGGAATGTTGCCACGGGCAACAGCACCCGCAAGTTTGGTAAGAATAACGTACAATTGCTTTTTTCCTGTATCTCTATCGACGCTGACAACCTCGTCACCGTATACAATTACTCCCACAGAATCTCTTCTGCTTAGGAAATACTTCGCTAATGATGCTGCTGCTCGCGTCGAGTATACTAGGGCGTTTCTTGAAACTGGACCTGTTTCAGAAACGGCTCTTGAATCAACAATAATTATGATGTCCGATACCGCATCTCTTTCTCTTTCATTAACCATCAATTTCCCAGAACGAGCGTAGGCTGACCAATTAATCGACCTAAATGAGTCTCCCTCAAAATACTCTCGAAGAGAGTAGAACTCGGAACCTGGTCCTGGTTGCCTGATATTTACTGCTCCGGTGAAGATTTTTGGCACTCTAGATTTCACAAAGGTTTCTTTCAAGTCTTCCATCTTCGGGAAAACAAGAAAATCATCGTAGACATGCATTTCTTTTTCCTTGTGAAATAATCCAAACGGGTCTTGTATCCTTACAGCAACAGGACCGATACTGTAGAATCCTCGTAGCGGGCATTCAACCGTATATTCGATGAAAGTTTCTCTGCGCGGGCCTAACTCCATCAAAATGTAATTTGAACCCTCCTTAATCCGCATCACTTCCGGCACCCTGTCTCTAACCTCCAAAATTTTTGGTAGGGGTGAATTATTTTGCATCCTTAATGTTACATTTAATTCTCCATCCTCAAATAGTCGAGCACTGGAGAGTTTCCGCATGGCAATGACGCTTCCCAAAGCAATGCCTTCCTCTCCTGACCACTCATCTGCTCTTCTACCCGAGGAAGCCACGTCAGCATGACCACCAAACAAGGCAGCCCAAGTCAGAAATACGAAAATGACTACTGCAATCGTTACTAATTGCTCATTTCGCAGAGTCAGACCAAGCAAATACATCGCTATGGCGAGACTACCTAACATCGCTGACTTACGGCTCCACATAACTAACACCTGTCAATTAAGTAATCAGACTGTTGGGACCGGAACTTCACGCAAGATTGTTTGAATTACTTCCCCAGCCTCAAGTCCCTTAATTTGGTGTTCTGGCTTAAGGATAATTCTGTGAGCGATCGCCAATTCCGAAACGGCTTTGACATCGTCAGGTGTAACAAAGTCTCGGCCTCTAAGAGCCGCTGCTGCTCTGGATGTCTTCAATAATGCTTGAGAACCACGAGGAGATGAACCAACAAGAACTCTTGGATCTTCTCTGGTTCGAGCAACAATCTCGACCATATACATTCTCAGAGCAGGATCAACATAGACATCCTCGCATGCTTGCTGCATTGCAATAACTCTTTGTGGATCGGTAATGACATCGACATCAACGGCATCCTTACCACGACTGATACGACGAGCGAGAATCTCATCTTCATCCGCTCTGTCCGGGTAACCCACTGACATCTTGAACATAAATCGGTCAAGTTGTGCTTCAGGGAGTGGATATGTTCCTTCCTGTTCGACTGGGTTCTGAGTCGCCATAACAATGAACGGTGCCGGTAACTTATGAGTTACTGTTCCAATAGTTACTTGTTTTTCTTGCATCGCTTCAAGCAGAGCAGCCTGTGTCTTCGGTGGAGCACGGTTAATCTCGTCAGCAAGCAGTAAGTTACAGAACAGTGGTCCAGGCTTAAAGGTGAATTCTCCCTTCTTAGCATCGTAAACGTTGGTCCCGGTGATGTCCGCTGGTAGCAAATCCGGGGTAAACTGAACACGCTTGAAATCACAACCAAGGGCGTCCGCAAATGTGTTAGTCATCAGTGTTTTAGCCAATCCAGGATAATCTTCGAACAAAAGATTTCCGTTGGATAGAATGTTAATAAGAACATTATCGATAATGTGTGCTTTACCAATAATTACTTTCTGAACTTCGGCGCTAATAGCTTGTGCGATTGCTCCTACTGCAGATAGTCTTTCTCTAACTTCTGGGCTACTCTGGTGCTTCGGCTGTGCCGGAGCGGCCGGGGCGACCGGGGCTGCTGGTGCAGGTGCTGCTGGGCGTGCGGGCATTGGAGCCGCTGGCGCTGGGGCTGCTGGCATTGGTGGTGCTGGCATGGGCGCTGCTGGTGCAGGTGCTGCTGGCATCCCTGGCTGCGTGGGCGCAGGCTGGGGTGGGGGGGCTGGTTGCATGTCTTTTTCCTCCTAATTTTATTTACCCCAACGACGTATTTGGGGAATCACTTCCCTCAATTCTTCGTTGGAGTAGGAACGGTTCGAACTTATCAGTTCGACCAGGCGCGGGTCTCGGACCATATACATGACCTCCGCAGGTGACTTACGAGCAAATTCATCTCGCGTTAAATCGTTAAACTGCCGTACTTTAGACAAGAGGGCTTCTCTAACTCGTCTCTGATATTGGGAGGAGTCTATTTTAGTAGGCCTCTCTCTAAATCTGGTTAAATCAAAAACATGACGCCAATTTTCTTTTTCTGGCACGACCATAATAGCGATAGCAAGAAGGGCAAACAAGTTGAGGATAATCAGCCACTTCAATACATTGTCACTAGTCAGCAGGACCACTGCACCGATAGCCTCAGTAAATGGTGAGGATAATGCACTTGAAACGTGTCGACTTTCATCGAAGACTAGGTTAAATTCCGAAGGATCTCTTGTTACCTTCGTGGTGATTTCCTCATTATCAAACTCCATCATATCATAAAATAATGCTTGGAAATATGGCCCATTACCGTGCCAAACTACCTCGCTGCCATCTGAAGCAAACAATGCGCTATCCCAGCACGCATGTGAGTTGCCTAGGGCATTGGATACATAGAAAGGTGATTTGCATTGTTGCTTACCGGTTTCTTCTGCGACTGTTTGATTCCATAGGTGGTTGGCTAATACCGAATGATCTGAAACAAAAACGATTGAACCAGTGACATCCACTTCACCAAAGTTATTGTTTGGTTTTTCTTCTAAAACCTCAATCCCCGGATAATCAATTCTGATTACCAGACCGGTCTTCCCTTCTCCTAAGGTAGGGTTGTTCAAATTGTCAATATTGGTGTCTTGTCTAGCAATGAACGCAGGGGTTGATGCATGTGCTAGCACCATAACCTCCCGGGCGTCATCTACATCTTCATCCAGCACCTGTATTGCTGTTGCTCGGTGAAAAAGGACCGGCATGCGGCAGTCACTAACTTGGGCATTTGCTAAGTTGTTGCTTGAACATGGAACATATTTCTCATCCCCCATTTGGGTAACATCCCGATCGATACTAGCGGCTGCCCAAAGTTTTCTTTCGTCAGGGTTCAACGCTTGGCCGGCTTCGTCGGCGACCTCGTAGAATTGGAAAGGATCAACTACTGGGGCATCAAAATATTTCACACCGAATTCACTCGCAACCATTTGAGCATTCGTGGAGTTAGATGCCAATACAACCTTACCACCTTTCTTGGTAACAAAGTCATAGATAGCCGATGCTTCTGCTGCATCAAAAGGTTTCTCAGGAGCAGCGATAACCAAAAGAGTCCGATGCGGGTCTTTCCAATCGTTGACTAGCATTGGTGTAGACATAGTGTTAGCAACAGTATAACCAGTACCGTCATCGCCAAGGTTAGCCCGCATTTCAGTCAATTGGATATTGTAATACTCAGCATCCTCTTCATACGGGGAGAAGACTGTTTCCTTGTCAAGACTGACCAGACTTATCAATACAACAGATATCAACAGTGATGACATAAAACCAACCTTGAGCCAAGTCTCAAGACTAATTTTCTTCTTCTCCCCATCTGTCATGTTATTCCTCCCTTTGGGCGATGAATCGCACACTACTATTATCCCGAAATTCTTTCCACTCATAATGCTTGCTGATTGATGAGCATGTTAATACAATCATTTATACGGCTCGAAGGGTAGAAAATACCCCTTGATGATGAGGGAAATTTTCTCGCAGTATGTTATTTTTTAACAATTATTTCGCCTTCCAAAAGCCACTGCAATAATTACTACCAAAATAGACTCATATAACGGTATAAAACTTAGAGTATCTGCCTCAGTAATCTCACCCTCAGGAGTTGAGGAGGGTTGTTCATTGTTTGAGTTACTCGCATCATCAGGAGCGGCGTTAGAATTGACGCTTACTTCGAACACCGTACTGGATAATTTATCATTGCCTGCAGACTTAATTGAGATAGTCACCTCACAGAGCCTTTCTGGTTGTGACTCAGATGCTGAAATTCGTATGGTATACTCAGAAGAAGTTGAATTGTCAACCTCTACATCCCGCAATACATCTAGCCCTTCAACATCGACATTAGGGCAAGATTTTACAGACGATTCTGGCATTTTAATCACATCTTTTGTATTACCATGATTAGTAACTATCAAGACATACTCAATCGACGAACCTGAGTATAGTGTTTCATCCTTTGTTGCAGATTCCAAAACTAGATCAAATACTGAAGGCACTGTTAATTCGGCATCAATCTCTTGGGTAGTTATTGCTTGTTCAACGGCCACCTCCTGAGCAGATAATAATAGAGTCATTGACTGTGTTGGTGAACGCTTGAATGAATAGCCAGATACATCCGATATTTCAATGGTGAAAGTTTGGTTGTCTGATGCAGCAACGCTAACCGATTCATCATATTCTAGCTCGATAGGAATATTGTCTGACTCATCCCAATCAATGGTTATCTCTAGATTTATTTCAGTCATCCGTTCGTTGGCAATAAAGAAATCAATTGAATCTAAAATATCGTTATCTCCGGAAATTGAGAGTTCATAAACACCATCAACATCTGTCTCCCAACCCACTTCCCAAGATGGTATTTCAACCTGATCTTGACTGCTAGAGAGAGGTATTATTGACAACCCAAATAAACTAACAACAAAAACACATATTGTAAATATACTTCTGGATGTCATGAGTTACTCACATCCAATATTTTTGAGGGCTCGTTTGGCCAAAACGCGGACTACCGAGCGACGGTAATTAGGTGGCAATGCGGTGTTGTTTACTGGTTTCACTGAACGCCTTATTGCCTCAGAAAGTAGTGGTATCGTGGACCCCTTTTCCCACTTTTCAACGAACTCATCAACTTGCTCACCATGAATTTTGGGAATTGATTCTAGCGCAGTCGAGGCAATTTTGAGAGAGGAATAATCGCCTTTTTTCCATACCGCAGTGATACCTGCCTCCGGGAAATCCCAGGATTCTCTTAATCTCAACTTTTGGTAACTTCCGTCATATTCGTATGCGTCCTGAGGTAGAGTTACCTTTAGCATGAATTCCCCTGGTTGCAAGACATTCTTTTTCATTCCGTCCAATTGATAGAACTCAGTCAATGGAATCGTGCGCTCTCCTTGAGGTCCGATTAGGGTTACCGTTGCACCCAATGCCATGAAATTTGGTGCTAAATCGCCTTGATAGGTCGCCACGCAAAGAGTGTTCTGATTAGGAATTACCCGGCAATCAGCACCGGTTCCACAGTCAGCCTTGTGGCACCAATCGATGGAACGGCGCCAGTCCTCGCTTTGATTGTACCAAAAGCACCGGGTGTCTAGACACAAATTACCACCAACAGTTGCACTCTTTCTAATGAGTGATGATGCAATCTTGGAGGCAGCTTCGACAATTAATGGATGCACACCGTTTTCTTCGGTCAATGAAGAAAGTTTCGTCATGCACCCAATTTCATATTGCGTCACATGATTGGCTTCGGGTATCTTTGCCAATGAGATGACATGTGGTTTGGGGTTTATTCGCCACTTGTAGTTAGGCAATACATCCGTACCTCCAGCAACCCAGTCAAAATCTTCACCTGACTCGATTAACTCTGATGCAATCTGAGTTGCCTCGGCGATACTTACTGGATGATGCAGAATGAATGGTGGCATCAACAAATTCAGTCACGCCCCATTTCTCGTTGTGTTTTCTTGAGCCACGCTTTACCTGCCAGACCTAACTCTGCAAGTTGCTCTGGATCTGGCTCTGTAGCCATGCGCCAACCGTCGACCTGGTCCTCGAGAGGAATATTCGGGTCGAAACCAAACAATACACCGTTAACATAGTGCGATGTATCCTCTGTCCTCTGTCTAGCTTTGTCTCTTGTTCGATGTTCTTTTGCCCGCTCAACAAGTATCTCTTGCATCGGCCCATGCTCCAATCTTGGACTTGGCAAATCTAGACAATCATCTAGCTTTAGCGACCTCCTCTTTCGCTCAATCCCCTTGTAAACAGTGTCAGGGGTGAGTGGTAAATCTCTGAATCTTATACCAACTGCATCATACACCGCGTTAACTACAGCAGGCAATATTGGTAATAGTGGTCCTTCACCAGCCTCCTTTGCTCCAAAAGGCCCTTCTGGATCGCACGATTCAATAATTATCGGCACGACATGCGGCATTTCATGGACTGAGGGAATTTTATACTCTAACAGGTTAGGATTTTGCAAGTGTCCTGTTCGACCATAGACCATCTTTTCTGACAGAACTTGACCAAGCCCCATGTGACAAGAACCAATTATTTGTCCTTTAACGGCTAGCGGGTTAAGTGCTTTACCGCAATCATGTGCTGCCCAAACATTCGTACACTTAACAAGACCTAGTTCGACATCAACATCGACTTCTGCAACATATGCTGAGAATGAGTATGCTGGTGCTAAACCTGCTGCTGCACCTTTGTGCACTCCACCCATCGGAGGAGAGCGATACGCCCCGCTAGCAATTAACGAGCCCTTGTCTTCCTGCGCCTTGTGTAAGGCTTTTAGATATGATACTCCTACTGCCGGATCGTGTTTGTAGTATATTCTTCTATCATTGAGTACTAAGGTATTGGGATGGTATCCGAGAATATCCCAAGCAGCTTTCAGAATTTGTTCTCTAATCTCTAATGCTGCCCTGATTGCTGCATTGGCGTTCATGAATGTGACACGGCTTGAGTAGGATCCCAAATCCACTGGCGAAGTATCGCTTTCGTGGCTTCGGACGTGAATCATTTCGATAGGTAATGCAAGCACTTCTGCTACTACTTGGGCTACTGCCGTTGTCGAGCCCTGACCAATATCTGCAGCTCCGGTGTGGACGGTTACACCGCCGTCCATGTCAACCTGGATGTGAACTGTAGCATGGGGAAATCTGTTTGGGTCCCAATGGATTGGTAGACCAGAACCTGAAATGAAAAAACCACATCCGACACCGATACCTTTGCCCAGCGGCATTTGCCTAAACTTTTCATCCCACTTGGAGCCTTTTCTTACCTCTTCTAACGCCTCCCTCATACCGTTTGAGGTGATTCGGAAACCGGTAATTGTTCGGCTGTGAGGTGGCAGGAGATTGGCCAATCGGAGGTCAATAGGGTCGACCGCCATCTGTTCAGCCATTTCATCGAGGCCTACCTCCACTGCACAACGCGTGTTCACCGCCCCATGGCCCCGCATTGCACCAGAGGCCGGTTTGTTGGTCCAGACCCTTGCCCCGGTGTAGTGGAATGAGCCCAGTTCATACGGTGCGGTGGCCAATACGCCATTGTAATAAGAAGTGACGTGACCAAAAGAAGCAAAGCCACCACCGTCAATCAATGCATCAATATCGAAGCCCGAAATTCTACCGATATCATCTGCTGTCATTTTCACCTCGATATCACTAGGATGCCTTCCACGATTAATCCAGTATACTTCTTCCCTATCGAAGGTGATTCTAACGGGTCGACCAGCTTTTCTGGCTAATATGGCGGCGCACATTTCGTGCGGGAAAGGGTCGGATTTACCGCCAAACCCGCCACCTACGAAGGTTCTGATAACGTTGATTTGGTGCATTGGAACATTCAAGACTGTAGATAATGCTCGGTGTGTATAATGGGGAACTTGTTGCGGAGTGTATAGTTGGAGACGCCCGTTGGGGTCCCAATGCGCAACTACCGCATGTGGTTCAGTGAAACCGTGATGCACGCCTTCCATGCTCCATTTACCATGTGACGAAGCGTGTGGATTGGTCACCAAAGAACGATCACCAAACTCCTGAAAAACCCGTTTCTGTACGTTGGTTCTAGATAAATGGTATTTGCCTCGCCAATGAATTGGCTCATCAACATCCTCCAAGCCCATCTTGCGATTAAAAACCGGTTCTAACTGTTCCCATTCGATATCAAACAGAGCAAGTGCTTCAATCGCTATGGCTTCACTTTCAGCACATACGCAAGCGACCAAATCTCCCATGTGCCGTACTTTCTCAACGGCCATTGCATGTTCGTCTTTGGTAACCGGAAGAACCCCAAATCTATTGGTGGCATCTTGTCCAGTAGCAACTGCTATTACTCCTGGTAGAGCCTCGACTTTTGAAGTATCAATCGATTTGATTTTTGCATAGTGATGTGGTGAACGCAGGATTTTACCAATGACCTCATTCGGCAACCTGACATCATCGCCATACCATGCTTGTCCGGTAACCTTTGCATTTGAGTCAACCAAAGAAAGGGATTTCCCCACCACTGTTCCTGTTCTTATTCGATCATGTATGTGTGAACCTGCTGGTTGCGGTTCTTTTCCACCGACAGACTCCGGAATGAAATCTAGATCTCGTTCCTTCATGGTAGGATGAGACCCTCCAGAGCCAGGGGGCGGGAATACTTGTTTGCCAGCAACCCGTTTGCCGTCGGTTCGCTTTGATGATGAACTACCCGGTTGTTGTCGGTATCCTGCTGACATAGTTATCACTTCGCATGACCGGGCGGCATTGATGGTTCACCCGGCCCGCTCGGATGAGGATCAGGGTGAGGTGAGGATGCGGGCTCTGGTGGTGCAACTTCACCACGATGTATTCGCGCTGCTGCTTCTATTGAATCAATTATTTGTTGATAACCAGTGCACCGACACAGATTACCTTCTATTGCCTCAGATATCTCCTGATGCGATGGCGACTCATTAACATTAAGCAAGGCTTGGGATGCAACTAAAAATCCTGGTGTGCAAAAACCACACTGAGAACCACCATGTTCGGCGAAACATGCCTGAATCGGGGCCAGATGTGCCCCGTCAGCCAGTCCCTCAACTGTAATTATTTTTGTATCTGAAACTTGACCTGCCAGACATAGACAAGATAAGCGAGGTTCACCGTCTATCATAACAGTACAGCAGCCACAAGTACCGAGATCGCAACCACGTTTGACCCCTAATGTCCCAACTTGATCACGCAAGACATCTAGTAAAACCGCATTTGAATTAATCAACAATTCGACATTTTTCTTGTTAACATTAGCACTCCAGACAGTTTTCAAGGCAGGTGGAGTCATTTTAACATACTCAGTTCCCACCATATGCTCACCCGTTCACGCGTGTTAATGGATGCATATCAATATAGGGTTGATTTGAATTAAATCAGGCTCTATGTTTGACATAAACTGAGTCATCTTTGCCCGTTGCAGGTTCGTGCCAATCATCATCCCCCGGTAAAACTAAATCAGCACCTAAATCAATCAACATACCACCAATCTCACGTTGCCGGTTGCGTAGATTCTCCCAATATTGTTGGTTCTTCCGCCAGTTCTTCCAACGCTTCAAGTTGCGCCAATTTCGAACTAGGCGCGCATACAGTTTCATGTGCAACTTACCAGAGGTTGGCCACCATATTAGCAACACAAAAAACATGACAATCGGATTTATCATGGTGAAATAAGCGAGCAACCAGTGTTTGTTTAGCAATATGTAGATTGGGCTTTCGGTCGCCAGAAATATCACTGTAACTGATAAAGAAACGAAAATCCACCATATCGGGAACATTATGACTGCAGTACCTATTTTGAGAGTCCCATGAATCGACTCTGACACACCACGCTTCTTTAGTTGCCACATGGTAAGATAATTTGCTTGATATGGTGGGACATTACCCAAAACCGCACTCCATGTCACTAAACCAAGCATCCAAGATGCAACCCAGAGCCATGCAGCAAGTGCTGCAGCATAGCCAATTAAAGTGGGTTTTTCCGGCTTAGCTGCAACATCATATGGAGTCGCTTCAATAGATTCAAGCTCAGCAAAATATTCTTTCGAATTCTCAACTAATGGTGCGATTTTCTCAGGTTGATTAGTATTATAATATTCCCAACCAGCTCTAAGTCTCCTCGCCCCAATAACCGATTCAGCATAACTTGGTCGCTGAAGTCTCTCACCGCTCTGAGCAGCCCGCTCAGCATATGCGACACTTCTAGCAAGCCAAATCAAGCGCCTTTCCTCCCAAGTGGTCTTCGACAAACTGGCTCGCTTAAGTTCCGCTTCTATAGAATTGGTAACCTCAATTACCCAGCCCTTGTCAGCTTCATGCTGCGTTGATTGATTATCAGTCAGTTGTGGGATTGGTGGCAAAGTCATTGGCCGCTCCAGTATAACCGCACCTCGTTCTCTAAACTTATTAGAATTTGAATAATGTAGTCCCACTGGAATTAGATTAGGCGGTGGCAAATTGTTAATTTCAGCATGGCGCAGGGCAACAAGCATTATTCGCGCGGCGCCGGTTTTTGCTCTGACCACATTTGCCTCGGTGTGGGTTTTGCCTTCCGGGAACAATAGTAGTCTGCCGCCATTAGCTACTGTAGTGCCAGCGTTTTCCAGCATCGTTGAATTTTTTTGCTTAGAATATTCGACATCCTCACTATCTGTTGTCCGATAAATCGGTAGTCCGCCACCTGCCTTTATCATACGACCGAGAATTGGTAGTTCGAACAATGTGTGTTTAGCAAGAATCGATATTTTCCCGGGCAATGAAGCGTGGAGTAACATGGGGTCGATTAACCCACTGGGATGCCATGAAACATACATAACGCCTCCATCGTGAGGTATGTTTTCGTTGTCAACAATGTCTAATTCTCTAAACCAGACCGACATTAAGGAACGATTGAATTTCCGTAACAAACGGTATTTGAAATTGATTTTTCTATCGCCGTGGACATCTGGATCTTTGAGCCACGACATGAACCGTGGTCTTGGTATTTCACTCTTTATTGCACCGCTGCGCAACAAACAAAAGCCTACTTTTCTGGCTTGTTTTCGTAAATCGACGCAGCTTGTTCTTTTCTTTTATTGACAAACAAAGCAATCGCCGACGCAATGGATAATGCAATGAAAGTAAATCCTGGGGCATCCTCAGATTGTTGCATATTTATTGAGTCTGAGTTCATCAGCATTACATCTATGGTAACCAGCGGCGAGGATGAATGTCCTCCAGTATCGTTGGATTGTAGACCTCTGATTGAGATAGTATGGTTCCCATCAAGGTCAATCCCCGGGAGGTGTTGAAATTGTTCGATCAAGTCAATAGCAGATATTTGTCCTTCGGTATCCGTACTGTGGTAGGTTTGCAAATTTGTCCAATCATCAACGATGTGATTACTGCGCCACTGAATGGTTTCGATGCCGCCGCTAGTTAGAAACTTAATCGATTCACCCGGGCTCAGGTGAGTGTGGGTGTTATCATGAGTTGGGTCTGTTTCAATGGTTATTTGCATGGATGAATCAAATACATAATATTTCTCTGCGGCAGCCAATACTGATTCGAGTGCTCTAACCTCTCCATGGCCATAGACATTGTTTTGCCGATTCTTGGTTACGATGTTTTGGGCGTCGTTATCATCACAACCGTCCACGCCTGCTGGGTCGCCCATGTATGTGCAAGCCCGGTATTCGGCGGTCTCTTGCATGAAATTTCGCACCTCAAATGGACTCAAGCCAGGATTGGCTTGCAACATCAAAGCCGCAACTCCAGCTGCACCAGGAGTCGCCATGGAAGTACCCGACATGTCAGTATATTGGTCGCCCGTATTGTGAGCAACAGACATTACACTGGAGCCCACGTAAGCAACATTTGGTTTGACTCTGTTTTCCTCAGTTGGACCCTGGCTTGAATAAGCAGCGATTGAGGAATCCTTGTCTAAAGCACCGACAGTTATTGCGTCCTCAGCACTTCCCGGGGTACCAATAGTTCCTCTACCTGCAGAGTTACCGGCTGCAATAAACAAAGTAATGTCATTGTAAACCATCTCGTTGGCCATTCTATTGACACTGTCCTCCTCAGATGATGTCCACTCTATTATGCCAAATGCTCCCAAAGACATCGAAGCGACTCTTATGTTGTATTGATAGCGATTGTCTATTGTCCACTGCATGCCTGCCATTACAACGGCAAATGACCCGGAGCCACCGGAATCTAACACTTTTACTCCGACTAGCTTAGCTTTTGGTGCCATCCCTGGGTTCTCATAGGTTGGCGCACCTGTTCCTGCAGTTGTCCCTGCGCAATGTGAGCCATGTCCTTGGTCATCATAGGGAAATATCTCAGTCCCGTTAGTCAGACTGGGGTTATTTACTGGGTCATAAAATGCGATGACCTTGGGGTCATTGGTTTCTGGGTCATCATCTTGGTCATCAAGACTCGAATGAGCTCCGTCAATCCCTGTATCGATAATCGCGACGGTGGTCCCTGACCCATCATAACCGGTTTCTTGCCATGCTGAGTCGACACCATGTAAGGCCACTGCATCACCGTTTTGGATGGTCATAATACCATCTAATTCCAGCATTACGACACCGGGTAGTGTCGTAGTTTTCTCGAGCATTGAAACAGGCAGCCTACCAGCCAGTGCATCAATTCCCGGCAAATACCAATCATGCTGATAATCAACCAATTCAGTGAGCATGTCTACATCTGCTTCATCAGGAGTGTGATCAAAATCGACAATTATCGGTAGAGTGCCATCTTTCAACAAGATTGGATTGTCGATATGTCGCTCAATCATGTCGCCAATACCATTTTTGTTGCGATCAACTGTGGTATCGACCCACCAAGCTTCCTCTTCATCAACCGCAGATTCGGCATTTACTGGAACTACGGCACCTAGAGATGGTAATAGTAATAGCGCGATTAAGGCAACTGAAACAGAATTACTGACCCTTGTCATACGATAATCCAAGCATCACTGATTAATCAATAATTGGTATCAAAGTTCTGCACTTTCAATCACGCCAAATAGCGTGTGTTTCATCATCCACTACCCTGCTTGCGGCTTCTTGGCTTGGATACGCTCCCCAGTAAGACTCGCGCATTTCTTGGTTCGCCGACATGCAAGTTTCAACATCAGTTGGCCGGTCTGGTAGGATTTCAGATTGATTTAGGTGCGCTATGAGAGGCTGAATGTTTGATAGATTTACCAATCCCCAGCCAGTTTGTGTGCATGGTAATACCGGTGAAATTGGCATGGTACCAGACGTTGGATCCCATCCGAAATCCGGATACCATGCAGAGAGATTTATTGCCTCCCTCACCTGTATGTTTGAAACAGTAAAATTATCCCCATTAACCAGCATACCTGACCTTTCCTGTGATGCTCCAGAACTATTGTCGGAATATTCGTGACGCAAACTTTGCAAGACGAAGGAAATAATTCCAGCTGTGCGGGGAGTCGCAAACGATGTCCCTGATGTTTCATGGTAACCGTCAATATCGTCATGATTAGGCAAATACTGTGTCCAGTCTGCAGATATGTCAGGGTATGAACCTGACATTATTTCTTTTTGGTCGTCGCCTTCTTCAGCATACCCAGCGATACCTATCGACCAGGGTGGACCTGCTGTCGCATCTTGAATGGCTGGAGAAGGTGAATTATCTGCTGCACCAGTGTGGAGTTTGTGATTATCGACAACTGCAACCCTTGTTGCGTCCTCAATACCTGGAACCGGAATTGAACCTATTGCTCCAAATGACGTCGAAATAACATCGACGAGGGGTTGATTGGCCGCAGCTAGCACGGCGCTATCTGAAAAACCCTCAACAAAGAAAATTACCGCATCGGGATTTGCGTCGATTACAGAACCGGTTACTGCTGTTCCGTGACCGTCTGAGGGATCATCAAGGATTAGCACCCCGCCATCGCCGTCGGGTGAGGTTCCGATTATTTTGGTTCCGGGGAAATAGACAATGTCTGTAGTAGTAAGATTATCCCAGCAATCCATTCGGTCAGCATCATAGCGTTCCTGCCATGTTCCATTGAATGTCAAATTACAAACTTTGTTGACTCCCAAATCATCCAACAACCACTCTGGATAAGTCTCATTAGTTCTGAAATGATCATGATAGACATTTATGCCTGTGTCAATCGGCGCAACAACTGAGAATGCTCGCCACTCATTAGATGACTCTTGAGGCGCTGAATTACTGACAACTTTGTCTTCGGGTGAATACGCAATCGCCAAAAAAAGCGCACTAACCAACAGCGAACCAATCAATGAAACTGCCAGAACATTAGTCGGCGACCCACCGGCCACCAACTCCGCTTCGATTGGCTCCGCCATAGGTCAGCGTGGTATGCTTGTTAAATCAATATAACTAACCAAAGATTTGCAGAGAAACAAAATTGGTTATCTTCAAGCAAGATAAAAATCTGCGTGTGCCATGGAGGAAGAGTTTGCATCAGACCACCTCCCATTTCCCATGCCATCTCGAAAACATACACTATCTCAAGAGTGGCGAGAACTAACATTCATGCATTGGGCAGTAGATATTGATAAACTACGCCCACACATACCGGATGGTTTAGAGATTGATACCTTCCAAAATAAAGCGTATGTTGGAGTCGTACCGTTCATCATGAAAAATGTCAGACCAGTCTGGTTTGTCAGCACTCCATTAATTTCAACATTCCCAGAATTCAATATCAGAACTTATGTCAAGAAAGATGGAATTGCTGGCGTACTTTTTCTCACCCTAGAAGCGCAGAGCATCGTGACTTGTAACTATGCACCCAGCGCCTATGGATTACCATATCGATATGCAAAAGGCAAGGTAACAACCAGTAATGATCGTGTTAAATGGCAAACTAGTAGGAAGCGAGAAGGATTTGAGTTATCAGGAACCACTGTCGTAAAAGGACCTAAACAACAGGCAAAACGCGGCAGCTTGGAGGAGTTTTTATTCGAGAGATATTGCCTATACACGGTGAAAAATGGCAATATTATGAGAGGTTACACTCATCACAAAAAGTGGGAATTTCAAACCGCTGAAGTTGATATTGAGGTAAATTCGTTGACTAAAAGTTACGAGTTAGGCATTGCGGATTATCTCGCCCCTGAATTAACCCATTATTCTGAGGGAGTGAAAGTAAGAACCTATTCTATAGAAATAGCTGAGCGTATCGGAGACGACATTAATCGCGATTTTTTATTCTTAGATGGGGACTGTGGGTTATGCCACCGTCTTGCCACATTTGTTGACCGAAGAATGAGTAAAAACGCAAACTTAGGATACCGTCCAAATACCTCACCAGATGCTCGGCGAATAATTGCAGCAATGCCACAAAAGTATCGAGAATCAGATACTGTTTATCTGATTAGAAACGGAAGGCCATTTATGAAATCAAGTGCGGCAATAAGATGCTTATTGTACATGAGATGGCATTACCGAATACTGTTTCCTGTTTGTTGGTTAATTCCCCTTCCCATCAGAAATTTTGCATATACTGTTGTCGCTCGATTTAGACATAAAATCTTCAAAAAACCAAAGGTGTGCTCCTTTCGAATCGATTGATAACAGGCACCACAACGACTAGATTGTTCCGCCGTTTTCAAATGCATTTGCCATCAGGCATGTTTATGGGCGAGAGTAGCCGTCGGATGGTGTGGATTGATTTGGAGATGACCGGACTGAATATACAAACCGAATCTATTATCGAAATTGCAACGGTTATCACAGACAGTGAACTCAATATTCTTGCTCAGGGTCCAAACTTAGCCATAAAAGTTCCAGATGAATTATTGACAGGGATGGATGAATGGAATACTAAGCATCACCACCAAAGCGGGTTAGTCGAGCGAATAAAAACAGAAGGCGTTACCATTGATGAGGCAGAGCAACAAACTCTAGATTTCCTCAGGCAATGGATTGAGCCTAATACGGCACCACTATGTGGCAACAGTGTGTGGAACGACCGTCGCTTTTTAGACAAGGAGATGCCTCATGTAGCAGATTTTCTCCACTACAGAATGGTCGATGTCTCAACAGTGAAAGAACTCGCAAAACGCTGGTATCCAGAGGTTGCGAGGTATCGAAAGAAATTATCTCACCAAGCCCTTGATGACATTTTAGAATCAATTGAGGAACTGCGATACTTTAGAAACGAAATTTTCATTCAACCGTCATGATTCGCGCCAATTTTTGTCATTTGGCGAAATACCTTTCACCAACGACATTATTTGTGCAGTAACCGCCACAGCAATTTCTTCTGGTGATTCCGCACCTATGTTAATCCCAATTGGACAGATGACTAGATCTAGCAGACCCTGAGTTATACCATCCTGTTTTGCTGCTTTACAGAACGACTGCCATTTACTCCTGCTACCAATCACACCAATTCTGGGAAATTGTTTACCATCAGGTATCATTCCATTTGTTTGACATATGCTCAACAAGCCGAGCAATCGCTCCTGATCCTCAGACCAATCATGCCCAAGTAGCAAGATGTCTGAGAAACGAGTTATGGTTTGTATGGTTTCACTGGTAAGAAAATCTTGAACTGAAGAGTTGATCAATTCTTTTGCCTGTGGAAAAATCTCTTGGTTACAATAGTCATACCTTGTATCCGTAACCGAGAAGTTCCAATTTAATGAGTTGATTACTCCCGCTAACGCACCTGCACAATGGCCTCCACCCATCATTAACACATGTGGTGGCGGAATTATTACTTCGACTGACACTGTTACTTTACCCCCACACAATGAGTCTAACGGTTGAACTTCATAGCCCTTCGCACCCTTGTTTAGACCGAATGTTATGACCTCGCCAAATGGCTCGAAGCATTCAGATAGCAATTCATTACATCGATTTATTACTTTCAACTCCAGACCTGCACCCCCAACTGTTCCGTGAAATCCGGTAGTCGCTTCAGCAATAGCTAAGCGCGCACCGACTTTCCCTGGAACACTACCTGAGGTTTCCACAACACTAGCTATGACGACACGTTTTCTCTGTGCTAACTTGCTTACCGCCCAAGCCAGAGTTTGCTTCGTCATATCTCGGGCTAATACTCTTCACACATACCATTTACGCCTCAAAGTTCGCGGAAATATTGGGTATATTTCTCAAGGGTTACTAAATCATTTGGAGTATCAATATTCAATGACAAAAGTCCTCCAGTTATCTCGACTGCAGCAAAATTCACAATTTCTTTTAGCGGAGTGTCGTCTGATGCACTCATCACATTTAGCAAATCTTGTTTTGCTACCAATACTGGATGGCCCCTTTGCCCTCTTTCTGCTAAACAACTTGAGGTTTTTTGAGCACATAATTTGACTACGTGACTTGCCCGCCAACCAGGCCGATCTATCGGTGCCATAATCAATGATTTTGGGACTCTGCCAAGTTCTGACACAACTGAATTAATCCCCACCTTGAAACTGCCTGTCCTCCCTGTTTCGGGATTTTTATTTACCACAACTGAAGCCCCATTCGCATTCATAACAGCGTCAAATTGCAGGGTTTTGTTAACTACCACAACTATTGGGCTACAACCTGATAAAGCCAGTTTTTTTACCGTGATAGCAAGTAATGTTTCATCATTAATTCTTACCATTGCCTTCGACTGGCCTAACCGGCTACTGGCTCCACCACTCAAGATAATCGCAGGTGTCTTTCTAGACAATATAACACCCCGTAGCATTTAATTAGAAATCTTTGGTTATTTCCCGTCCAATAATCATCCTCTGAACCTGTGAGGAGCCCTCGTAAATCTGCATAACCTTGGCTGCTCGCATCAACCTTGCAACTGGGTATTCCTCCGAGTAACCATAACCACCAAAAATTTGCACTGCATCAGTGGACACCTCCATAGCAGTATCTGCTGCAAAGCGTTTCGCATGAGCCGCTGATTCGGTATTTCTAACACCGCTGTCGGATTCCGCAGCGGATTTCCATGTGAGCATGCGCGATGCCTCGATTTTTGTTTTCATATCGGCCAACATAAACTGAATCGCTTGATGCTTGTGAAGTGGTTTGCCAAATGTCATCCTTTCGTTTGAATACTGTAGAGCATGCTCATATGAAGCACGGGCGAGTCCGGTTGCATGTGCTGCAATATTTGGTCGACTTACGTCGAATGCTTTCATCGCATTCATCCAGCCACCCGATTCGCTACCCCCAACAAGTTGGTCTTTGTGAACTCGGACGTTGTCAAAAACAATTGACCTCGTATCAGAGCAACGTTGCCCCATGTTAGTCTCTTTTTTGCCAAGGGAAAATCCCGGCGAATCCTTTTCGACAATGAAACCTGACATTCCACGATAGCCGGCATTGGGATCTGTTTTCGCCAATACAAAGAAGAAATCGGAATATCCTGCTCCGGTTATCCACATTTTTTCTCCATTAATTACGTAATCATCACCGTCAAGAACTGCCGTTGTTTTACATGCCGCGACATCGGATCCAGCGCCCGGCTCGGTTACAGCATAGGATGCTAAATGCCCCTGTTCAGCAACTCTGCGCAACCATATTTCCTTCTGTTCTTCGGTAGCACCAGTGATCAATGGAGCGCATGCAAGGGCAGTTGCGTAGGCTGCTGTGGCAAAGCCTGGGTCGCCCCATGCCAACTCCTCGTTAACCAATACCTCTTCCATGCAACCCAATCCCAAACCACCATATTGCTCTGGAATATGCAAGTTTAGGATGCCTAAGTCGTGAGCTGCGGCGATAGCATCTTTAGGATATTCAGAATTTGCATCCCAATGTTCTGCATTGGGCCTAATTTCGTCAATGGCGAATTCGTGTGCAAGGTCTCTGAGACCCTCTTGCATATCATCAAGTTTGAAGTTGACCATGGCGCTCCGAGAAGGTAGAGGGTTAAGATTTCATGGTTTAGAAACCAGTTCTTCTGAAGTATTCACACACGGCTAAGAAAATGAAGTATAAAACTATCAAAGTCATACCCTCCCATTTTCTAAATTCATATGAAGTTCGCATTAGTAACAATGCAACTGCTGTGCTGATTATAGATGCTGGCAGGATGACGAGCATAATCATATTAGAACCCGCATCAGTAAGGTATAGCGGATGGACCATTGACGCAACACCGATGGATAACAATGGATCGGTGATGTTTGATCCAATCAAAGTTCCAATGGCCACGCCTTGAGAACGTTTTGCAGCCATAAAAGCGATGGTCAATTCTGGTAGAGAGGTGCCAAGCCCTGAAACGACTGTGCCAATTATCGAATGAGGTATTTCCATTTCATAGGCAAGGTCGCTTGCGTTAACTACTAGATGATGTGCAGCAAATACGGCCAACGCTAAACCAATTAATACCATAACGAAATACGCAGCGCCCGACCATGACAGGCTTTTCAATTCAATTGATTCTGCTTCCCCACTCGATTCTTCGTCCATTATTTCCTTTCTGTTATATAGCAACCAGCTGATATATGCAACATAAAGACTTGACAAAATAAAACCTTCCAGCCGGGTGATTCCTTCGTCACTAATGAGGAAAAACGTCATCAGTAACAGAGACAACATCATGATTAAACCATCACGATTCAACCACGAAGGCCGTATCTTTAGTCCTTTGACAAGTGCAACAAAACCCAGAATCAAAGTTATTTGAACTAACACTGAGCCGAGTATTCCTCCAATAGCAAAGTCAGCAACCTCCTTATTTTCGTTCACATTCAATGCTGAGGTAGAGGTGACCAGAATCTCGGGTAGTGATGTGCCAATTGATACGATGGTCAACCCAATTACAACCTCTGGTATCCCACCCCTACGGGCAAGTCCCTTCGCCCCTTCAATGAAAAAATCTGCAGACACTACTAAGAGACTAAGGGCCAGCAGAAGGATAATAATCGAATAAATTATGTTGTTTCCCCCGAGGTTAGTGGACAAAATCTGACTACCAACTATTGCAAGGAACAAAGTCGCTAGAATAATTAGGGTATTGAATTGGAGTAATTGTGGAATTCCCATCAACTTACCCTCTTGCGCCATGGTAGCCCTAGACCGTATCACTTATTCACAATTATGATAAATAAAATTCTGACTTTATCGGCTGAAACGTCGGACAGATTTGACCTGTTACCATGGGACTGTATTCAAAAACCCTAGTTGCCTGGAGTGGTCATGGCCGAGGACCGCGTACTACGCAAACTGAAAAAACTCGCATCGAGAATTAATGCGAAGATTGAGGCGGTTAGAGACGAAATGGAAGACCTTGAAATTGAATTTGAACTACTGCAGCAGCACATCAATAAATTTGAGCCCGCTGTCAAAAAAACGACTGCTAAAGAGGAGGAAATTACTGTTATCCTCGATGAAGATGAACAAGATTTAGATCTAGAGAACACGAGTGCTGTTAGCGTTCCAAAAAAATTCTAGTCACAGCTCGGATAGTATTTTTGCCAGCCTTGTAGTAATCAAATCACCAACGGCACTGCATGTTGCATCGCCGCCCAAATCATAAGTCAAATGTTTACCATCAGACAAGTGTTGCGATACACTCTGTTCTATTGCTGAGGCGACAGTCAATATCTCGCTATTGTTATTCTTCCTACCCAACCAATCCATCATCATCTGAATAGAGTTCACTGACGCTATTGGGTTGACCTTGTTCATCCCAGCATATTTTGGTGCAGAGCCATGAACTGGTTCGAAAAATGCATGTTTGTCGCCGATGTTTCCAGAACCTGCCATACCCATTCCTCCCTGTAATACTGAGGCTAAATCAGTAGCAATGTCTCCAAACATGTTTGATGTAACAACCACATCATAATGCTCTGGAGTTCTAGTCAGCCACTGAGTAAAAGCATCAATATAACCGTAATCCGTTGTGATGTTTGGATAATTCTTTGCAACATTATCGAAGGTTTTTCGAAACAATTGACAGCCTCTGGTAACATTGCTTTTGTCGATACAAGAAACTCGGCTAACTCCATCTGCTGGCGCTCCGTTGCGCGTCTTACTAATTTCAAAGCCCATCCTTACCAGACGTTCAGTACCGTGGGAAGAAATTGGTCGAGGATCATAAACGACTTCACCATGTAAATCCGGAAAACTGACCTCCGGGATTTCATATTCTCCCAAACCCTGTGCACGATTTGAAGCGCGCTTCAACAATGAATGATATAACCCCTCAGTGTTTTCCCTCAAGATAGTCATGTCAACCATATCTGGCTGCCAAATCTGTCTAAACTTTCCATGCACTTTGTGCATTACTCCATCAAAAAGCTTGACTGGTCTGACATTAGCATAAAGGTCTAAGCCAGAGCGTAACCCAAGTATTACCGAGCCGCCTGCTAAATCGCCATTTGGTAAATATGCTCCTGGATGACCGATTGCTCCAAGGAATATGGCGTCTGCTTCATCGCGACAATATTCGAACGAGCCCTCAGCCCATTCTTCTCCGGTTTCTTGGTAATGTTGACCACCACAAGCGATTTCGTTCAACTCGAATCCTATGTTGGTGTTTTCACTGATGGTGTTGAGAATCTTTTGGGCCTCAAGTGCAACTTCTCGCCCAGTTCCGTCGCCTGGAAGTATCGCTATGTGGTAGTCGCTCATGGGTTGGCCACAAGCAACTGGTAAATGAACAGAACTGTATCACAAGGAGATTAATTTTGCCTAACTCAGTTATTGGGATTCGATGTTATCTGCAGGTAGTCTTTATCATCTCTATGACATGACTAATTGATGGTATAGTATGATTTTCTAACGGCGGAGAAAATGGAACTGGTGTATCCAAGGCACCGATAACACAAGGCGCAGATTCAAGAATGTAAAAACAGGATTCCAAAATCCGGCTTTGAATTGTGTGACCAAGACCACCACTCCACTGACTTTCTTGTAAGATGACCAGCCTCCCAGTTCGCATCACGGAATTTACGCATGTGTCTGCATCAAAAGGGATGATTGTGCGTAAGTCAACTATCTCAACCTCGATGCCTTCACTGGACAATGCATCTGCTGCTTGTTTTGCGACATGTAACATCGCCCCCCAAGTAACCAAAGTGACATCGCGTCCACCACGCACAACCTCTGCTTTACCGATCTTGTAATTTTGATTATCATCTATTGCCTTGTTAACTGGCTTTGTGTCTACTTTTTGATTGATATTTTGACCCCAGCCGGTCAGCCCCCCTCTTAGGCCATACAACCCTATGTGCTCGAGCAATATTACCGGGTCCGGTATCTCGGCTGCTTCAACCAGCAAATCATAGGCATCTTGCGGCGTACCAGGGGCCAACAGGATTATACCCGGGTCATTAGCAAACCAAGATTCAATCATGTTAGCATGAAATGGCCCAGAGCGGGTTTTGGCACCGAGTGGAATCCTAATCGTCATTGGGCAGTCAGCACCCCAACGCCACCGCAGCATCGCAGCGTTATTTATCAACGCATTAAAACCGAGTGCAGCAAAACCACCAAATTGAATCTCGACCATTGGCCTCATACCAGAGAGAGCGGCACCGGTTCCGGTATGGACTATAACTGCCTCACAAAGAGGCATATCGACCAATTTGTCTGTGTGTCCGGCGTTTTTAAGCGCAATATTCATGCCAAAAGCTCCCGCTACTTCCATGTCCTCGCCGATGAATACACAATCATCCCCATACCGATCGGCAATATCAACCATAGCTTGCTGGATTGCTCGGGCGTAAGTCCAACCGCCTTTATCGACATACGTTAACTTCGATTGACCCACTTCTAGTGGTGGGTGTGTTACATCAACAGTTCCATTCTGAAGTCGATTCAGGTGATCTTGATGTGTTTCGGCGTTACTAATACTGGTTATGCCTTGAGTTACCGTTTCTGGCTCTGGCCAAGCCATGGCAACCAGTTCAATTCGGTCATTATCGACTAACTCTTGTTCCTCTTGCTCTATTTTTTGTATAACCTCTTCGCCAATACCCAAATCTAGCATCAGTTTCCTATGAGTAGATAGCGGATCTTTTGCAGCCCAGTAATCCAATAATTCCCTGTCGACATAGCCCGGTGGAGTGCCTGACTCACTACCTAGATACAGGTCGTCGTGATGGTGTGCGTGACCACATCCTCTCATTGTTTCAACATGAATTAGAGTCGGGCCGCCTCCCTCGAGAGCAAATTCTCGTGCACAGGCAACGCTGGCGTACCATGCTGCTGGGTCAGATCCATCAATTGTCCAACTTGGGAAACCCATTGCTTTGGCTTTATCTGCCCAAATTTCGACCCCCGATTGGTTGATAGGTGCGGTATCAAGGGCGATCTGATTATTCTGTAGAATGTAGGTTATTGGTAAACCCCTAACTCCGGCAAAGTTTAGTGCCTCCCAAAACTCACCTGAAGAAGATGCCCCCTCGCCAATACAAGCCACATGGAACCTGTTTAGATTTTGTTGCCATGCGGCAAATGCTAATCCAGTCATTGTCGCACTTGCTATGGGCAGTGGTGCGGTTGGAGGTAAAACACCAACATGCCATGCGCCAATGTGCAAGTCTCGACCACCTGAATCTAGGTTGCCGCCGTTTTGATTAGAGCCAACTTTACCGAGATTTGCTGCCATCACTCCTAGCGGTGTGTCCCCCATTGCTAGGGATAAGCCGACATCTCTGATCATTGGGGCGACTAAATCACCTGAGTAGCCGCTTCCAGGTTTGGCACCTGGATCAGCTAATGGGTCAGTCTCTAAGGCAGTGGCAACCGCGACTACTGCCTCTTGCCATGTTGACCTGAATCCTTTTCCACCAAATTTCTCACCGCTTGGGGTTTCTAGACCAGTGGTGAAAATATCTTTCAATGCCTCATCCATATATCTCGTGCGAGTCATGTTTCGCTGCCACTCCAAACGATGTTCACTTGTGACAGACATGTAGTGAGCAAGCCTCCTCAACATCAACGTCATGTCAATCAAAAAATGAGTGTTACGACGTTCAACATAGGATGATAATTTCCTGCGCGGGATGACTTCTGAATCCATTTCTTTCGCCATTTTGGCATCCACTTGAGCAATCAAAGCATTGTTTAATGCGCTGATAAATCTGCGACAAAATTTAGCCCATGACGGAGCCTCAAATTGTTTATCGTTTGAGTCGATTACATGGTCCCAAATATCTCCGACAATCGTTATTCTTGCATCATGTTGCTGTGCAACAAATAACAATACTTCGCGTTTCGCTGCGTCCGCAAGTAAAGGTTGAGTGAAGGTCAATTTGGTTTTTGGGGACCAGTCCGAGCC
>CEWJ01010110.1_pt1 | contig 30689 bp, 32 predicted proteins | sample 350291 | NCBI WGS metagenome assembly CEWJ01 (sample SAMEA2622923, study PRJEB7988) | marine metagenome | isolation source: saline water (ENVO:00002010), including | reverse complement strand
TGAATGCTCATGTGAATGCTCATGTAAGTGATCATGTGAATGATCATGAGAGTGATTTGAATTATGAGATGTTTTTTGTTTTGAATTATTTATAAGTGATTTATCTTCTTGACCCTTTAAGTATTTAAATTTATCTGTCTCAAAGAAACCAACACTTATTATTGTTTCTAAACTGACTTTACTATTTTTAGATTTTAAAATTCTAGGTTCTTTTTTAATATCTAATATTCTTTCTTCAATTTTTTTGATCTGGTTATCATTTACTAAATCACACTTGTTGATGAGAAGAATATCTCCATACAAGATTTGTGAATAAGCCACCTCAGATGGTTTAATCTCAAAATTAAAATTTTCAGCATCAATTAGGGTAATTATTGAATCTAATCTAACTTTTTCTCTTAGATCACTACCAGCAAATGTCATTGCTACTGGAAGTGGATCTGCAAGTCCAGTTGTCTCAACTATCAAATAATCTAGATTTTTAGATTTTTCTAAAACTTTTGCTACTGTATTTCTTAATTCACCATTAATTGTGCAACAAATACATCCATTTGTTAACTCAATCATATCCTCTCCTGTCTCGATAATTAGATCATTATCAATACCAATTTCACCAAATTCATTAACTAAAACAGCTGTCTTAAGACCAATCTGGTTTTTTAAGATATGATTCAAAAGAGTGGTTTTACCTGAACCTAAAAAACCACTTATTATTGTTACTGGTAAAAGTTTTTTTTCCATTTTATTGTGTGAGTAATGTTAATAAATTAATTAATATTTTTTATTTAAGATTCAAACAAATTATTTATTTCAGTAGCAATTAATTGATCTAAGTTAGATATACCTCCGAGATCATGGGTTGTGAGTTTAATTGAAACTTTAGAATATACATTTTCCCAATCTGGATGATGATTATGTTTTTCGCAAATTAAGGCAACTTTGGTCATAAAAGAGAAGGCTTCAATGAAATTTATAAAAATAAAATCTCTCTGAATAAATGTAGTGTTAATTAACCATTTTGGGATTTTAGCTCCAAGCTCTTTAATCTCCTCTTTTTGTAGTAAATAAGGTTTCATTATTCTTATAAAGGATACTTTTAAATTATAAATATTCTAAATTTTTTCACCAATAATATGAATATTCAAAATTCTCTTTTTATTATTAAATCTATGTTCCCAAAGATAAATAGCTTGCCAGATTCCAAGTGATAGTTTTTGATTTTGAAAACTTAAAGAGAGAGAAGTATTTGTTAATACAGTTTTAATATGTGCAGGCATATCATCTGCTCCTTCCTGAAAATGCTCATAAAAAATTTCTTTTTTATTAATTGTTAAATCCTGATAAGAGTTATTTGGTACGATTGCTTTAATATAATTTTGCAAATCAACTAAAACATTTGGATCTGCGTTTTCATTTATAATTAAACTACAACTAGTATGCAAAGAACTGAGAATTAAAATACCTGAGGATAAGTTATTTTCTTTAAGAAATTGATTAAGATTATTCGTGATATCTGTAAAACCCTCTCCTTTTGTATCTATTTTTAAAGATGAAAAAATTTGTTCCATAAATGATAGATTAAAATTATTCAAAAATCTTTCTTTAAATATAGTTTTTAAATGTATTGCTTACCATAAAATATTTGTCCTAATATAGACAAATCTTAAGGAGATTATTTTGAAGGATGTTGAATGGAATAGGCTTGGATCCTATTTAAAAGAAACGCAAATTTTAGGCTCTATACAAAGCACCCTTTACTGGGACCAAAATACATTAATGCCAAAGCAAGGATCATCTTGGCGAGCTGAACAGCTAACATATCTAGCAAAAAATTTACATATAAGAAATTCATCAAAAGAATTTGCGGATCTTATAAATTCTGCCTCAAATGAATTGGATAATTTTAATAACTCTAGTGAGAATGAAAAAATTTCCAAAGAGTTAAATATTAAACTTCTTAAACAGGAACTTGATAGGCAGAGAAAATTAGATCCAAAATTGGTTGAGAAATTAGCAAGAGCAAAGTCTAAGGGATATGAAAGTTGGCAACAAGCAAAAGTCGAATCAGATTATAAAATTTTCCTTCCATTTTTTAAAGAACTTATTGATTTGCGTAAGGAGGAGGCTAGACAATTATCGGAAGAATATTCGCCATGGGAAACTCTCGCACAACCTTATGAACCTGAGATTACAAAAGATCTTTTAGTAAAAATTTTTAATCCTCTAAGAGAATCAATACCATCACTTTTAGATAACGTAAAAATTTCTACAAAAAAAAGGTGGGATTTAGACCCCTCCTCCCAGAAAAGTCTTTGTTCAATGCTATTAGACGAGTTTGGAAGAGAGAAAGAATTAGTTGCTGTTGCAGAATCTCCTCATCCCTTTTCTATTACATTGGGTCCAAGTGATTTTAGAATTACGACAAGAATTGTAAAAGGTGAACCATTCTCAAGCCTCTTGGCTACAGCACATGAATGGGGTCATTCTATTTATGAACAAGGATTACCATCTCAAAGTCATCAATGGTTCTCGTGGCCTCTTGGTCAGGCAACATCAATGGCAGTGCACGAAAGTCAATCATTGTTTTGGGAAAATAGAATTGTAAAGTCGAAATCATTTGCAAAAAGTTTTTTTCAAAATTTTATTGAGAAAGGTTGTCCTCTAGAAAATTATCTAGAGTTTTGGAAGTCAATAAATATTTTTAAAACTGGATTAAACAGAGTAGAGGCTGATGAATTAAGTTACGGGCTTCATATAATTATTAGAACTGAGTTAGAGATTGAATTAATTGAAGGAAATCTTAATCCGAAAGATCTCCCTTATGAGTGGAATAAAAAATATGAAGAGCTTTTAGGTATTAAACCTTCAAATGATAGTGAGGGTTGTTTACAAGATGTCCATTGGAGTGAAGGAGCCTTTGGTTATTTCCCTTCCTATTTGATAGGCCATATTATAAGTGCGCAAATATCTAATTCTCTCGAGATTGATATTGGATCTATTGATGAATTAGTTGAAAATAAAGAATATAAAAAAATAATTCAATGGCTTAAAGAAAACGTTCACTGCTATGGAAGATCAATTAATGCTATGCAATTAGTAGAGAAAGTTAGCGGAAGTACATTGTCGCCAGATTACTTTATTAGTTATTTAAAAAGTAAAATAGACAAACTCAATAAAAATTATTTTGAATGATAACTTTCAAAGATTTTAAATGATACGAAGTTGTAAAATATAAAAAATTTTTAATTAAAAGATGGCAAATTTAAGTCAAGCACCAAGTAGGACTACCCCAAATTTATTGCACATATTGGATGCCTTTATTAATAAAGATCAATTAATTGTTAATACAATAATAGAGCTGAATTCGAACACAATCAATAAGTACGAATTAATTACAGAAACTGGCCATTTAAAATTAGATAGGGTCGGTTATTCTTCTTTGTCATATCCGTTTGCATATGGCTGTATCCCGAGAACTTGGGATGAAGATGGTGATCCATTAGATATTGAAATCGTTTCTGTATCTGAGCCTCTTATTCCCGGTTCATTAGTTGAGGCGAGGATCATAGGCGTAATGAAATTTGATGATGGAGGTGAAGTTGATGACAAAATAATTGCAGTTCTTTCCGATGATAAAAGAGTTGATCATATAAAAACATTTGAAGATTTAGGCGCACATTGGTTGAAAGAAACAACTTATTACTGGGAACATTACAAAGATTTGAAAAAACCTGGTACATGCAATGTAAATGGATTCTTTGGTGTCCAAGAAGCAGTAAAGACTATAAATGAATGTGAATTGAGATATAAAGAGATAATTGAACCTCAATTAATTAATTAATTAATTGACATTTAAGTCAACTTATCTGAACTCTTCAAATATTTCCTTTAATATTGCATCTGCGCCTTGACTTTTTAATTTATTCGCTAAATCTATGCCAACTTCTTCTGGAGAATCTTTGCTTCCGGAACTTTTGTCTTTGATAAGTTTTTTACCATCAATAGAAGCAACCATTCCTATCAAATGTATTTGATTATCTTTTACTTGGCTATTGACTCCTATAGGGACCTGACAACCTCCCTCTAATTCTCTTAGGAATGATCTCTCAGCTAAACATCTTTTACTCGTATTTTCATCATTTAAAATGCCTAAAACTTCAAGAACTTCTTCATTATCTTGTTTGCATTCAATTCCTAAAGCACCTTGTCCTACAGCATGAAGAGATATTTCCTTAGGAATTAGTTGATGTATTCTTGACTCAAAACCAAGTCTTTTAAGACCTGCTGCAGCAAGGATAATACAATCAAATTCACCAGAATCTAGTTTATCTAAACGAGTAATTACATTTCCTCTAATATCTTTAAAAACAAGATCAGGATAATTAAATTTAAGTTGAGCAAGTCTTCTTAATGAACTTGTTCCAACAATAGAACCTCGGGGTAATGAGTCTAATTTATATCTTTCATTTTTCTTATTAACTACTAGGGCATCTGAGGGATCTTCACGCTCAGTAATGCATCCTAAGGTAAGACCTTTAGGTAGATTTGTTGGTAGGTCTTTAAGGGAGTGGACAGCTATATCTGCTCTATCAAGAAGCATTTGAGCTTCAAGTTCTTTTGTAAAGAGTCCTTTGTCACCAATCTTTGCTAATGCGACATCAAGTATCTTATCTCCCTGTGTAGCCATAGCTTCAACTTTGATCTCAATATTAGGGATATTCTTTTCTAGTTGTTCTTTAACCCACATGGTTTGAACCATAGCTAATTTGCTTCTTCTTGTCGCTATTCTTAGTTTTTTAGTCGTCATTAAAAAAGTTTTAATTTAGATTAAGACATTACTGTCAATATTTAGGTGATATAGTTCACCAATTTAACAAAGCTATTAAAAATATATCTTTGAGCTATTTGATATATTCCTTTAAAACACCATTTCTATTAGGATGTCTCAATTTTCTTAATGCCTTTGCTTCTATTTGCCTAATCCTCTCTCGTGTAACATCAAAAATTTGTCCAATTTCTTCTAATGTCTTCATTCTTCCGTCATCTATTCCATAGCGTAACCTTAAAACATCTCTTTCCCTTGGGCTTAGGGTGGCTAAAACTCCCTCTAAGTCTTCTCTTAGGAGTGTTTTAGATACATCTTGTTCTGGATTTTCTATATCTGCTTCAATAAAGTCACCTAGTCTAGAATCCTCCTCTTTCCCAATGGGAGTTTCTAGTGATATTGGTAGTTGAGCGCTTTTTGCGATAAATCTTAATTTCTCAATAGTCATTTCCATGCTCTCAGCTATTTCTTCTTCACTTGGTTTTCTACCAAATTCCTGACTTAGTACTTTAGTGGTTTTTTTAATTCTTGAGATAGTCTCATATAAATGGACAGGCAATCTAATAGTTCTACTTTGATCGGCAATGGCTCTTGTGATTGCCTGACGAATCCACCAAGTAGCATATGTTGAAAATTTATAACCTTTCTCATGATCAAATTTTTCTGCTGCTCTAATTAAACCTAAGCTTCCTTCTTGGATTAAATCTTGAAAAGAAAGTCCTCTATTCATATATTTCTTAGCAATAGATACAACTAATCTTAAATTAGATTGAACCATTTTTTCTTTAGCTCTCCTACCCAAAAGAAGTCTCCTTCTAAATTTAGAAAGTGGCATGTCAATCAATTCAGCCCATTCTCTAACTGATGGGAAATGGCCTTTCTCAGATTCATATTGTGTAGCTAGTTCTTCTAATTGAAGTAAATCGGCAATTTTTCTTGCCAATTCAATTTCTTCATCTGGTCTTAGTAATCTAATCCTTCCAATTTCTTGAAGGTATACTCTTATAGAATCTTCTGTATATGTGCCTTTAGGTCCAAGTTTTACATTAGTTAAATTTTTTGCCTCATCATCAGAGAGATTAAATTCATTCTCATTATTTGATAAACCAATTTCATTATTTTCAACTTCCTTAGATTCATTAGATTCGGTTAATTTAGGAATATTATTTTCTGCAATCTCTGAAACTGGGATGTTTTTGTTGACTTTTTTCTTAGAACGAGACTTTGAGTTTGTAGATTCGGCAGCTATTGGACACATAATGGACTCCTTTCTAGGGTGAATTTAACTAAATAAAAAATTAATTACGGCTATTCCGTACATTTAGTAGTAAAAATTTGTCTTTGGGTAGAAAACTTTTACAAGTTGGCAGAAATAATGTGCTTGGAAATGTTGAAAAATTTTATTAGTGTTATAAATTACCTAGAGCAAAAAGTTTAGGGCTTTCACAGACCGGCAGATCAATTTTGAATAAGAAACTCAATGATCAAAGCTTCATGTCTTTCCTGAGAACTTTATGCGTACAACGTGCAAAAACACTTTGTGGAATGTTCAACAATCCAATACTAAGAAAAAGTTTTGAAGCTCGCAACTAATAATCAATTTCAACCTTTATCAAAGTTAGGCGTTTTGCTTGAATTTGGTAGATATAGTAATTGTTTTGATTATTTAGATGCCAATAATTTAGGTGCAGAAATAGGTGATATGGTTTTAGTTACATTTAAAGGTAATTTATCTGCTGGACTGGTTATAGAAAAAAATATTATCTCTCAAAATGCTGAGGGTAAAAAAATAAATAAGAATAAATCGAATATTAAATATTTATTTATTGAAGAAGTTTTGCAAAAGGGGGTCTTCGATATTCATTGGAAAGTTTGGCTAGATGAGTTAGCAAAAAATTATAGGGTAAGTAGTGCAACAATGATTAAAACCGCTTTTCCCTCTGGATGGATTAGTAAATACAAAACAAACTCTAATTATCAGAAAAATTTTATTTGGATTTCTGCTTCAAATATGGATGATCGTTCGAAAGATGAATTAACTCCAAAACAATCTTTGCTAATTGATTATCTTTTTAATAAGAAAGGTCTTTGGCAAAGTGAACTAATTAAATATGGTTTTAAATCTGATCTGATTAACAGAATGCTTAAGAAAGGATTTATTAATAAAACAAAACGCAAGAAATCGGATGAATTAGACACCTCTTTTTTTAAGCAAAATAGAGTAAATCCTGTAATCCCAACTCTTACAGAGCAACAAAATAGCGCACTATCACAAATTAGAAAAATCAATCCTGGAGAAGCCCTTTTACTTTGGGGCGAAACAGGCTCAGGAAAAACTGAAATTTACTTGAGAATTTCTGAAATAGAATTATTAAAAAATAAAAGTTGCTTAATTCTAGCTCCAGAGATAGGACTAATACCCCAACTTGTAGATAGGTTCAGCCATAGATTGGGAATAGACGTATATGAATATCATAGTAATTGTTCTGAAAAATATAAAAAATTAGTTTGGAATAAATTAATTTCTTTTGATAAACCATTTGTAGTAATAGGAACTAGATCAGCTGTATTCTTACCTTTTAAAAATCTAGGTTTAATAATTTTAGATGAAGAGCACGATAACTCTTATAAACAAGAAAATCCAATGCCTTGTTATGACGCAAGAGATGTAGCTCTTGATAGGGCAAAAAAACATCAAATTAAATTAATTTATGGAAGTGCCACTCCTTCAATGAATGTTTGGAAAAAAGTTTATTATGAGAAAAAAATTTATATTACAAGAATTCGTGAACGAATATCAGATACGAAAACGCCAGAAATTAATATCATTGATATGCGAGAGGAGTTTAAAAAAGGTAATACAAAAATCCTAAGTGATAAGTTATTAGAGCGCTTGGCTTTATTGAGATCTAAAAAAGAGCAAGCAATTATATTGGTTCCTAGGCGTGGTTATAGCGGATTTTTAAGTTGTAGGAATTGCGGATATGTTGTTAACTGTTCCAATTGTGATACCACTCTTACAGTACATTCGGGGAATAAAGGGACTAAATGGTTAAGTTGTCATTGGTGTAATTTAAAAAGACAGTTTATTAATTTTTGTCCACAATGTAATTCTAATGCTTTCAAACCTTTTGGAGTTGGGACTCAAAAAGTCGTAGAGGTTATAAATTATGAACTTCCTCAATTAAGGATATTAAGATTTGATAGAGATACGACTTCGGTTAAAGATGGTCATAGAAAAATTCTTACTGATTTTTCAAAAGGAAAAGCTGATGTTTTAGTAGGAACGCAAATGTTAGCGAAGGGAATAGACATCCCTAATGTTACTTTATCTGTTGTGTTGGCCGCTGATGGGCTTATGCATCGACCAGATCTCACTTCAGAAGAAAAGTCATTACAATTATTTCTGCAATTAGCTGGAAGATCTGGAAGGGCAGAAAAATCAGGTGAAGTTATATTTCAAACATACCAACCTAATCATCCAATAATTGATTATCTAAAGAATCGAGATTATGAGAGCTTTTTAATTGAAAATTCAAAAATAAGAGAAAAATCTAATTTATATCCTTTTTGTAAAGTGATACTTTTAAAAATTTCTGGACTAGATAATTATTTAACAGAGGCTACTGGAAATAAATTAGCAGAATATCTAATTCCTTCTTGTAAAGAAAAAAATTGGTTTTTAATCGGACCTGCTCCGAGTCTTATCTCAAAAATAGGTAAGAAATTTAGATGGCAAATATTAATGTATGGCCCAGTTAATTCAGTGACTCCGTTAGAGAATACTCCTAATATTTTGGATCTAATCCCTAGGAATATCTATTTGACCATAGATACAAGTCCAGTTGAAATTTAATTAATTTGGTAATCTTGGTAAATTTGAACCTAATTGATATCTATTTATTCTTATAAAATATGCGCCTAATACTAAGGTGAAAGTAATGATTGCACTAATAAAAAGTTTATTCCAATCCCAATATATAAATTTAATCTGATTTGATTCGCCTGCAATTAATTCCCAATTAATGTTATTTTTATAAACTTTAATATTTTTTAAATTTTCTAAAATGATTGGATTAGATTTATTAAGGATATTTATTGATAATTCTAAGTTCTCCATTTTATCAAGTTCTGTGAGATTTAAAATTATCGCAAAGAAATGTTTTTTTACTAAAAAATAATTTTTTTCAAAATGATCAATTCTTATATCTTTAAATTTCATGGGAGTCGTTTCAGTCGCAATTTTTATAATTTTATTTAACTTTTTCTCAGTTTCATTTAAGCTAAGTCCCCTCTCCTTTATAAGAAATTTCTCATCATCATAATTAATAATTGCTTGGTTTAAATTTTCATTTAATTCCCTTTCGAAATTTACTTGCCAAGGTATTTTCCCTAGATATTTGCTTTCTATTTCCATATCGATATTAATAGAATTAATATCTCTAATATCAAGATTATTTTGCACCCTCACACATCCACTTAAGAGGGATATTAATAAAACAAATATAATTAATGAAATGATTACAAAGCCTTTCTTGAAAGATTTTGTTTCCCCTGTTGGTTTATTAGAAATATTAATAAATTTTTCTTCCTTATTTAATTTCTTTGAGATAGATTTTGAGGCACTATTTCTATTTTTTTCATTAATATCATTCTCGAACTTTATGTTCCAATTTTCAGGGGTCTTTAGGTCAGGGGCATTTAAAATCGTAATCAAAGATTTAGCATTTTCTCTGATAAGTGATGATCTTGATTTTACAAGTTGTTTACATATTTTTAAAGCTTCATCTTTCTTATTAACACCACTATAAGCCGTTATAAGCAACATTCTTAAGTTTACCCCTTCCTTAGAAGAAACAGAGAATTGCTCCACAAGCGGATATATGATCTCAATACATTGATAATATTCTCCGTTATTAAGAGCAAACTCTCCATCTTTAAGGGCTTCTGAATACTCTTTCATTTTTACGCATTTATCATCGTTCCAATTCCTGCATTAGTAAAAATTTCTAAAAGTAAGGCATGCTCTATTCTTCCATCGATAATATGTGCTGCTTTTATACCTTGAGCTAAAGCTCTGATACAGCATTCTGTTTTTGGTTTCATCCCATCAGAAACAACTTTTTTGTCAATTAGTTTTCTTATATCTTTTAACTTTATCTCCTTTAAAAGGCTTTCAGGCTTATCTAAATCCATTAAAATTCCTGGTGTGTCTGTAAGCAAGATCAGTTTTTCAGCGTTTGTTGCAGCAGCAATTTCTCCTGCAACAAAGTCTGCATTGATATTATGCTTAACGCCCTCTATAGATGAACCAATACTTGAAATAACAGGGATATAACCTTTTTCAATTATAGGATTTAAGATTTCTGAATTTATTTTTGTAATATCACCAACAAGGCCATGACTACCATTTCCTAATTGTCTTGTTTGAATTAAATTTCCATCCAAGCCCGAAAGACCTACAGATAATGCTCCTGTTTTATTGATTCCGCTCACTATTTGTTTGTTAACTCTTCCCATTAAAACCATTTCAACAATTTCCATTGTTTCTGAATCAGTTACTCTTAATCCGTTTTCAAATTTGGGGGAGATATTTAATTTTTTTAACCAATGATTAATTTCAGGTCCACCGCCATGAATAATAATTGGCCTTACTCCTACACATGCTAGTAAAGCAACATCCCTAAAGAATGCTTTTTTAAGGTTATCTTTCTCCATAATTGAACCACCATATTTAATTACTATCTTTCTGCCTGAAAAACTTTGAATATATGGTAGCGCTTCGCTTAATATCGATACTCTTATGGAATCTTTCATTTTTTTACGAGACTAAATTATATAAAAAATTTCGATGAATGAAACTCATGTAAATTAATAAAAAAGAATCAAGTCGAACTCTTTTTTATTATCGTTGATAATAAATTCTGATTCAAGACCTTTAGCAAAAAATCTATTTAATCTTTCTTGTCTATTAATCCATTTCTCAATAGGGACCGAATTAATCTCAAAATGCATCCTTAGTCCATTTCTATTTTCTTTATTAATTTCTTCTAGTTCTAGTAACTGGGAAGGATTATCTTCATCCCATAATCCCAAAACCTCAAGGGAAGATTCTAAATGTGCTTTTAAACCATAACGAAATCTTGTGACATCTTTTACTAAAGCTGTGATTTCTTTTGGCCTTTTAAAATTATCTGATTTAAAGCTCTCTTTATTTATTAATTTCACTGGAGGTATTTCTGATGTTTTTAAGCCAAGACCAATTAAAAAAATTGGCACTCCATAAAAGAAAGTAGGGACACTTAAATTAACTGATTCTAAGAAAAAAGCAGTTATTCCTACAAATGCTAGTACTCCGCCTGTTATTGTAATTAAATTTCCTGGGGATAAGAATTTTTTCATAGCTATCTTAAAATTAAATCGTTCTTAATAAACTATGCAAGATCAAAATTCAGCAAATCAAAAAGAATTAATTAAAAAATTAGACCAAGATAGAGAATGGCTCTTAAAAAATATAGACAAAGGGAGGTGGCCTAAATTAAGAAGCGAACTTGCAACTCTCGAGAGAGAGATAAGTAAGCTCATTCTACGCATTAACGAATATAATAGTGAGAATGGATTTGAAAACTAAAAGGGAATTTCATCAACTTCAGGAACCAGAGGAGCACTATTCCAGTTTGAATTATCTTTATTTTTATCAAAATTATTTTTATTTATAGGTTCCTGAGACGGCTTCTCAGAGTTAATATTTGTTTGTTTGTCAACTGAAGTAATAAGATGGATTCTTGAAGCAGTAAGTTCTGCTTGTTTCTCTTTAGTTCCATCTTTTCTTGTGACCGAATTCATTCTTAGTCGACCCTCTAGCACAACCTTTTGACCCTCTTTTAAATTCTCAGTCATCTCTTGTGCAATTGTGCCCCATCCTAAAACTTTTAATTCTGAGGATGGATCGTCATTTCTTAAACCTTTAAAAGAAACAATCATTTCTGCAATAGGAGTTTGATTATCTTTGGTATATCGCATTAGCGGATTGCTTTTAATTACTGATTGGATTAAAAAATGATTCATTTTTTCTTTTTTATTTAAGGATATATTGATGCAGAATCACAAAAAATGCCACGAAAATGTTTGGATCCTATCAGGGACTTCTGATGGACCACCACTTGCTGAAAGACTTTTAAAGTTAAAATATTCAGTATTTGTAAGTGTTGTTAGCTATAAGGCAAGTACTGTTTACTCTAGTAATCCAAAGTTACACATCATTACAGGGAGATTAAGTGATGTAGAAGAATTTAAAGATTTCATAATATTAAATAATATATATTGTGTTATTGATGCTACGCATCCATTTGCAACAAGAGTTTCAGAAAAACTTTATCAAGCATGTCTTCAATTATCAAAAACTATTTTTAGATTTGAAAGAAATTATTTAAAAGATTCATATAATAGTAAATTTGAATATATTTCTGACTTAAAAGGAATTAATTCATCTCAGTTAAGAAATAAAAATCTATTGTTAGCAATTGGTTCAAAATACTTAGAAAGTACTGCACAATACTATCTTGATTTAGGAGCAAATTTATTTACAAGAATAATTTCTACACCAGATAGTATTGCAAAAGCATTTTCTTCTGGAATTAAAGATTCAAATATTGCAATTTTAAATCCAACAAAGAATCAAGATAATATATTAGAGATCTATCTATGTAAATACTGGAATATTGATTATGTTTTGTGTAGAGATTCTGGCGGTTATTCTCAAAAGATATGGGAGAAAGTAAGCTTAAAGACCAATATAAAATTATTTTTACTTAAAAGGCCTAAAACTTATTTAAATACGTTTGTCTTTTCACAATACGATCTTTTAGTTAGAGAGATTACTAAATTAAACAAATAAGAAAATGAATAAGATATTAACTATTATCGCAACCGAACCAAACAAAAGTAATGCAGAAAAAATATCAAAATTTTTAATAGAAAAAAAACTTGCAGCTTGTATTTCTCTAAAAGAAATATCATCTACCTATTATTGGGATGGAAAAATTGAGACTTCTAATGAAATAGAAATAACGATAAAAAGTATTATCCAAAACCGAGCAATATTGATAAACATACTAAAAAGTAAACTATCAAATGAAGTTCCCCAAATTATGCTTAAGGAATATGAAACGGAGTTAAATTATTTCAATTGGATTAAATGCAACGTGAACTAAATTAGTACTTTAGTAGGCTTTTTAGATCAATATTAGGACGTGAGCCAAGTTGTGTGATTATATGACCAGCACAAATAGATCCAAAATCTCCACACACTTTCAAAGGATAATTGTTTATCAAGCCATGCATAAATCCTCCTGCATAAATATCTCCAGCTCCAGTTGTATCAATAACTTTACCACTTACAACTGAATTTATTTTCTCTGTTTTTTCTTGATTGATTATATATGACCCATTGCTACCCATAGTTACAATGCTTAGATCGCAAATTGAAGAAATATATTTTCTACAATCTTCAAAAGAAATCTCTTTAAATAGGCTTTTCAATTCTGATTCATTACAAAACAAAATATTTACATATTCTTTAATTAATTCTATAAAACTATCTCTATGTCTATCAACGCAAAATGAATCAGACAAAGAAAGTACTATTTTTGTATTTGAGTTTTTTGCGATTTCTGAGGCATTTATAAAAGCTTTCTTAGCTAAGTCACTATCCCAAAGGTATCCTTCTAGATATAAATATTTGCTTTTATTGATAGAACTATTATCTAGGTCGCTCGTTTCAAATTCTATTGATGCTCCTAAATATGTACACATTGTCCTTTGTGCATCTGGAGTAATAAAAATAACTGAGTGAGCACTTGATTTTTCACTTTTTACTAATTTAGATTTAAAAATAGCACCGCTTTTTTTTATACTTTCTGAAAAATTTTTTCCAAAATTATCATTTTTTACTCTTCCAATAAATTCTACCTTGTTCCCAAGAGTTGCTAATGCATAAACTGTATTTGCAGTTGATCCACCAGCGACCTGTTTAATTATCTTGCAATCTTTTAACAATTCATCTGATTGATTAAGATCAATAAGATTCATAGAGCCTTTTTCAAGATTATTCTTATCTAAAAATTCATCATCTACATTAACAATAATGTCTACGATTGCATTACCTAATCCAATAAGATCAATATCTTTATTCAGAAGATTTGGAGTGGCAATATTTTGCATGATTTTTAAAAATAATACTTATCTTAGAAGGGCTCTTTTGGGCCCGTGAATGGGATCTTCAATAACTATAGTTTGATCTCTATTGGCTCCTAATGAAACTATGGCTATTGGAACCTCCATTAATTCTGCAAGAAATCTAAGATAATTCATTGCACCCTCTGGTAAATCAGAAAGTTTTCTGCAATCAGCAGTAGAACACTGCCATCCTTGAAGTTTCTTAAATATCGGCTTGCATTTTTTTAAATCATCTGAATTGGTTGGGAAGTAATCAATTCTCTCACCGTCTAGTTCATATGCAACACAAACTTGTATCTCATCTAATTCATCTAAAACATCTAATTTTGTTACTGCTAAGCAGTCAAGTCCATTAACAGATACAGCATATTTACCAATAATTCCATCAAACCATCCGCATCTTCTCCTCCTGCCTGTTGTTGTTCCAAATTCGCCGCCTCTATCGCATAGTTGATCATTGATGCTCCCTTGTAATTCTGTAGGGAAAGGACCCTCCCCGACTCTTGTTGTGTAGGCTTTGGCAACACCAATAACTCTATCAATAAGAGTTGGTCCCACACCTGCACCTATACATGCCCCTCCTGAAATTGGATTTGAAGATGTTACGTAAGGATAAGTACCATGATCTAAATCTAGTAAGGTTCCTTGGGCGCCCTCGAATAAAATATTTTTTTTGTTTTTTGCGGCTGAGTGTATGGTCCTTGTGCAATCCACAACATGTTGTGATAACCTTTTGCCATATTCTAGATATTCATCAATAATTTTTTCTTCATTTAAAGGCTTTAGATTATAAATTTTCTCGAGTAAACCATTTTTTTCTTTTAGAGGAATTTCAAGTACATTTTTAAGTCTCTCTTCGTCAAGTAAGTCTCTTACTCTTACTCCATTCCTTTGAGATTTATCTGCATAAGTTGGACCTATACCTCGCCCAGTTGTTCCTATCTTTAGTGTGCCTCTCTCTGTTTCCATCGCTTCATCAAGTAAACGATGATAAGGCATTGTGACATGAGATGTTGATGATAATTTCAATCCCGAAATATCAATGCCATTATCTCTTAACATATCAATTTCATTTAAAAGTATCTTTGGATCTACTACTGTTCCAGAACCAATAAGACAAGTGGTATTTCCATATAAAATTCCAGATGGAATTAGATGTAATTTTAAGACTTTATTATCTACAACTATTGTATGACCAGCATTAACACCTCCTTGATATCGAACGACTACATCTGCCGAACGACTAAGCAAATCGGTTATTTTTCCTTTACCTTCGTCGCCCCATTGTGCGCCGATTACAACAACATTAGCCAATTTTAAAAGAACAATTTTTTAACTCGAATATTTAATATATTCAAAAAACATGAATAGATTGAAAAATCTAAATGATTTGTATTAACTTTCTCTCAATGCCATTTTTTCTGCAAGGGACAATTCTTTATTTAATCTCTCTTTTAGATTCTCTGGTAAAGGTCTGCTAGCAAAATTTTTATAGTGTCCAGCCATAGCATTTAAAGCTGTCTGCATGGTAGTGAAGGATTGGGTTTTATTAACCATCCCTCTATTCCTATATCTTGAAATATAGTCCGTGATAATAGCAAGAGAATCATCTCTTACTTCATCTTTATTTGGAGCATCTTTTGGGGTGGCAACAGCTTCTTTTAATATCTTTGCAACTGTGATTGTATCTTTTGTATAGTCACCAGTCATTGATGTTTTAGCAGCATAAGATGGAGAACCTATAAAAATAAAAGTAGTAAATAGAGCAAGGATAAAGGTGAAAGCTCTTCGAAGATATTTAATAATTACAAAATTCAATTTTTTTGTAAGCATGATTTTCTCCAGCAGAAATTTGTATCTAGATATTTTTTAATTGTACATTAGTTTTGATTCAGAGAGAAATTTTTCTAAAATTTTCTCTATATTAACTTTTAAAGAAGTTTTATTGGATCGAGAAATTAATTCAACTTCACCATTAATAGAATCTCTCCCAACAATTATTCTGAAAGGGATACCAATTAAATCAGCATCTTTAAATTTAACTCCCGCCCTTTCGTCTCTATCATCAAAAAATATATCAATATTATGTTTTAGAAAATTATTATAAATTTCTTCTGAAAGATTTTTTTGATTTTGATCTTTAATATTAGTTGGTATTAGGACTACTTCAAATGGAGCAATCTGAATAGGCCATATTATTCCATTAGTATCATGATTCTGCTCTATTGCAGCCTGTGCCAGTCTGGTCACCCCAATACCATAACAACCCATCCAAATATTTTCTAAATCTCCTGATTTATTAGAAAACTTAGCATTTAATTTTTCTGAATATTTTTGACCTAATTGAAAAATATGTCCAATCTCAATGCCTTTTTTTTCAATTAATTTTTCATTCGTCCGAGTTGATAAGTAATCACCTTCCTTTGCATTTCTTATATCAGCTTTTATAAAGTCTTTTGATATTGAGTCCCATGAATCAAAAATACGATGGTAATCAATTTTATTTGCTCCACTTACAAACTTCGAAAGATTGTATGCAGAAGGATCGATAACTCTTATCCATTCTTTCTCCCAATTAGAGTCAATATTAATTTTATTATTATCTAAATCTGGGCCAATAAAGCCAAATGGGACATCATTTAAATTTTTAATATCATTTGATCCTTTATCAATGATAGAGAGATTTAATAAATTTGATTTAAACTTTTGATTTATAAGATTGTATAGTTTTACTTCATTAATTGACTGATCCCCTCTAATGCATACGAGAAGAGGCAATTCAATTTTGTTATCAAATTTTCCCAAATAAATTAAAACCTTGACAACTTGAGAAGGATCAATATCATTATTTTTACAAATTTCATTTATAGATTTTTGATTAGGCGTATTAATTAATAATTGATCCATCTCTTTAAGGTCTTTGCCCTTGACTGGTATCGAGACCGCTTTTTCTACATTGGCAGCGTATGATCCACTTTTGGTAAAAAGTATTGTATCTTCTCCAGATTCAGCAGTAATCATAAATTCTTTTGATGCTGCCCCTCCTATTGCCCCACTATCAGCATCAACTCCCACAATTTCAACTCCGCAGTTTTTAAATATTTTTTTGTATGTTGCTTCCATCCCTTCATAAAAATTTTTTAAATCATCTTTGGAAGAATGAAAAGAATATGCATCTTTCATAATGAATTCTCTACTTCGCATAAGTCCAAATCTAGGTCTTATTTCATCTCTGAATTTTGTTTGTATCTGATAAAAGCAAATGGGTAATTGTTTATAAGAATTTATTATTTCAGAAGCTATCTTTGTCATAACTTCTTCATGCGTTGGGGCTAAACCAAATTCTCTCTGCTGTCTATCTATCAAACTGAACATAATACCCTCTCCTGCCGTATAACCTTCCCATCTCTCAGATTGTCTCCATAATCCAGCTGGATGTAATTGAGGTAAAAGTAATTTATTGCAACCTTGTTTTGATAGTTCTTTATCTATTATGGATGAAATTTTTTCTATAACTCTCTGTAATAGAGGCATGTAAGCATAGATACCGCCACTGATTCTTCGGACAAACCCTCCTTTTAAAAGTAATTGATGAGAAATTATTTCTGCATCAGCCGGGGAATCACGAAGCGTCGCCAGTGGGAATGAGGAGACGCGCATTAAATTATCATGAATTTATATTAATTTTATCAATCTAAGGTGTAAAAAAATTTAAAGTGTCTTGAGTCCCTGAACGCAAGTAGTATTGCTTTTATCTTTCTGCTAGGTTTCCTTTTGAATTAACCTTATTTACTTCACTTTCAGGTTTAATCTAAAGTTAATAAATGATGAAATAACAATGGAAAACACAGATTCTAATATTTCTAGCTCTGAAGAATTGGTAGGAATTGATGAAGTTCAAAAATTTCTTAATAGATCAAGAGCATCTGTTTATAGGTACACTAATACTGATTTACGTAATTTGAATCCAAATTTTAATCCTAGAAAATTAAATCCTGAATATAGAAGTGATCAAAAAGAGCCATTACGTTTTCATCCTAATGAAATTGCAAGATTTGCAAAAGATATATTAAGAATAAAAGAAGTCACGGTTGAAATATTTAATTCTCCTTCTTCAGCTTCGCAAAATTTATTGGTTGAAATCTTAGCAGAATTAAAAAATATAAGAAAAATCCTAGAAAAAAATTGACCTTAAAATTAACTATAAAAAATAATCCTTTGATTTATGACATCTTAAATGTAAAATATTATTGTTAAGTTTTTATCACTTAACATTTATCAAGAAAATACTCTTAATGGATCTAAATCCAAAGAAGATTGTCAGGAGTAACTCAACTGAAGATTCTTTATCTATCTCTAATAGAGAAGAGGTAGGTAAAGATGATGATGATCCCTTAAGTATTAAGGGTAAATCTATATCAATTTTGGGTCTTATTCTGGCTGTAATGACAATTATTCTGCCTACAATTAGTGTATTCCTTGAAAGACCTTTGCTCCAAAATTATGGAGTAATATCTAACCAAAGGGTTCAGAAAGATGGATATTAGTTCAATTCCTCCATCACCAATGCAGGGCATTGTTAATTTAGTTGTTGAGATACCTGCTGGAAGCAGAAATAAATATGAGTATTGTGCTGAAGCAGGGATTATGGCACTCGATAGAGTCCTTCATTCTTCCGTAAGATATCCTTTTGATTATGGCTTTATTCCAAATACTCTCGCCGATGATGGGGCCCCTCTTGATGCGATGATAATAATGGATGAACCAACATTTGCAGGATGTTTAATCAAAGCAAGACCAATTGGTGTTCTTGATATGTTTGATTGTGGTGAATATGATGGCAAATTACTTTGTGTCCCTTTAGCGAATCCAAGGCAAAAAAAGATTATAAGTATAAAACAGATTGCACCTAATCAGTTAGAGGATGTTGCAGAGTTTTTCAGAACTAGTAAAGGATTAGAGGGTCGTACGGTGAAAATCGAAGGCTGGCGGGATTATGATGCAGTCGATGAATTATTGAAGAAATGCTCCATTAATAAGAAGAAAACTTTTAAAGTTCTAAAAAAAACAAAGACAATCGTTTAATGTCTGATAATGATCAAATTAATTTAATAAGTTAAGAATAAAACTTAAAGATTTTTAAAGCTATAATATAAATAGCTTAATACTCTTAGGAATTTTCTTTGTCTTTAATTAACTAATAAATCTTTTAGAAGTAAACATGAATAATCAAAATCAAAAAATTTAATTAATTTAATATAAATTCTTATGAAAATAACAAAAAAGGAATTTTTTATAGAATGGTTTCCCATAATCTTTTTAGCCTGCATTTTGTCTTCATGTAGATCTTTTATCGCTGAACCCCGATATATTCCTTCAGGTTCCATGTTGCCAGAACTGCAGATTAATGACAGATTAATAATAGAAAAGTATTCCTTGAAAAATAGAGTTCCTAATAGAGGAGAAATAGTAGTCTTTAATTCGCCATTTTCTTTCAATGAAGAGTTAATTAAATTAAGAACCAAATCATTACCTTCAAAAGCATACTGCTTTTTGACGGGCTTTCCCCCCATGTCTATAATTCCAGGATTCAGAGATAGAGCTTGTGACGCCTATATTAAAAGAGTCGTAGCTTTACCAGGAGAAATTGTTAGTGTTAATGAGTCTGGAGAAGTAATAATAAATAATAAAAAGCTTGTTGAGCCTTATGTAGTAAATAAATGTAAAAAATCTGTATTTGTTAATTGTGGTTCTTTTAATAAGTTACTTGTTCCTGAAAATCACTTCCTTGTGTTAGGAGATAATCGTTCAAATAGCTGGGATGGAAGGTATTGGCCAGGGATTAAATTTCTCCCCAAAAGAGAAATAATAGGAAAAGCATATTTCAGATTCTGGCCAATTAATAGTTTCGGACTTATTAAAAATCCAAATTCTTCTGAATAAAGTTCTATTTTTTCTCTTCGAAAAATCATTCATGCTTCAACTAAAGAGCTCCTTTTGCTGTTGGATCTAAAACACCCCCAAGATGAGAAGTTATATTTAATGAAGAAATAATATTATCCTTTTCAGTATTTTTGAAGATATCTATTACTGTGATACCTCCATTGCCTTGTTTAATCATCCATATATTTGAACAATCCAAGCCTAAAATATGACAAATTAGTGTCTTATTAACTGCATCATGTGCTACAAGTAAAGTTATGTCCCCATCTTCTTGTTTGGAACAAATATTTTCCCAAGATGAAATAGCTCTTTTAGCAACATCCCTTATTGATTCTCCCTCTGGCATAATCACTTTTTCAGGTCTCTGATGCCAATCATTTAGTAATTTTGGCCATTTTTCTCTAATCTCATTTTCTAATTTACCCTCCCAGAGTCCGTGACTTATCTCACTGAGATCAGCAATTTTATTAATCTTTAAATCTGCCTTATTTAAAATTATTTTTGCTGTTTCAAAAGGTCTTTTCATTGAACTGGAATATGCTTTATTAAACTTAATTACTTTTAAATATTCTGATGCCTGTTTAGCTTGTATCTTACCGTTCTCATTTAATGGAATATCAATTTGTCCTTGAAATCTTCCTTCCATATTCCAATCAGTCTCTCCATGCCTTACAAGAATAATTCTAGAATTGCCTATATTTGAGGGGATATTTTTACCAAGATGTGATGTTTGATTAATACATTCAATTTGTGCCTTAACTAAATCATTATCCCAATTAATATTAATAACTGATATTGAAGCATTGTCTAACTGTATCCTTCTAAATCCTCTCTTTGGTTTATTAATTAGCGATAAAATCAAGCATCTTAATATTGCATTATGAGCAATAATTAAAATACTATTTTCTTCTTTATTTTTAAAATTTAAAAAAATATCATCAGTAAATCTTTTTGCTTGAACATATAAATCTTTAATCGGTTGATAATTCTTATTATCTTTATTTTTTAGAGTTAGATTTTCTGGATCATTTTTCCAATTTAGATAATCATCAGGATATCTATTTTTGATTTCTTCAATTGTTAATCCAGACCATTTTTCAAGATTCACTTCCAATAAATTTTCATCGAAATTTATATCATAATTTTTATTTAGTGATTTTTCTATCGTTTTGGCTGTCTCTGAAGCTCTAGTTAATGGTGAGGAATAAATAGCATCAAAGTTAATATCATCTAATACCTTGCCAGTAAGTTTTGCCTGAGAATAACCTTCTTCGGTCAAATAAGAATCATCTGTTCTCCCTTGAACGATCCCTTTTTTATTAAAACTGCTTAGACCATGTCTTACGAAAACCAATCGAAGAGCCATTTACCATTTTAAAAAAACTTATATAATCATCTCATGAGATGACTTAAATAAGTATTTTTAATTTTTGGAAATAAATATAACCACTAATAAATTATTATTATTCTTATGAACAAAAATAATCCTAAGTCAAAGATCTTACTCGCATTAATTTCTTTAGTCATAACATTTTTTGTATGGCAACAAGGTCTTAAAGATAGTTTAAATAGGCCATCTGTCTCTTTTGATATAAGTTTAAAGGAATCTGAGATAGCTTATCTAGCAGAACCTGCTGTCCCTGAGAATATTAAAAAATACTTGATAACTGATGATCCTTTAATGTTAATGAAAGAGACTCTCTCTAATTTTGAATTTAATGAATTAAGTGAGAGAAATAAATTGATTTGGTTAACTTTAAAAAGTGAAAATGATGATTTGATAGATGATTATTTCCTACAATTTACTACTAAGGAATATATTGAGATTGCTGAAAATCTAAGAAAATATTATTTCGATACTACATTTAAACCCAGCCTTCAATCTTTAAATAATTTTAAGAAGGATCAATACTTGTATTATCAGTTACAAAAGAAATTTGATTTTGATGATGCTAAATTCTCAAGATTAAATGTTGCAAAAAGGATGTATATAAAGTTATTAATTATTAAGTTACTTCCATTATCAACAATTATCATTGGAACAATATTAGCCTTTAATGGCATTTTAAAAACTATAATTTTTAAGAAAATAAATTGGAAAGATTATCAGTCTTTAGAATTAAACTTGTTGGATATGGTTCTTTTAGTGGCAGGAGGCTTTGTAGTTTTAGGAGAGGTTTTTTCCCCTTTGATTTCTATAACTTTAGTTGAATTATTTTCAAAGAATTTTTCTACTGAAATTAGTCAATCCTTGAAAATATTTTTTGGTTATTTATTTATGTCCATACCTCCTTTATTAATAATATTTTATCAAATTAAAACAATTAAAAAAGAATTTAAATTAAGTGATGACTATCTTCAATTTAATTTTCAGCCAATTATGAAAACTATCATTCAGGGTTTGAATGGATGGTTGATGATAATTCCTTTCGTTTTATTGACGTCTTTGGCTATGAACCTTTTTAAAATAAATCAAGCTGGTAGTAACCCACTCCTCGAAATAGTGTTGAATAATAATAACTTTTTCGCATTTTTATTATTACTCATAACTACTACAATACTTGCTCCATTTTTTGAAGAAATTGTATTCAGAGGAGTTTTATTACCAGTTTTTTCCAGAGAATTTGGAATTATTATAGGTATTGTTTCTTCTTCTTTTATTTTTGCTTTAGCACATTTAAGTTTGAGTGAATTTCCTCCACTATTTGTGCTTGGGGTAGGACTTGGAGTTACTAGATTATTATCAGGAAGCTTAGCTTCTTCTATAGTGATGCATTCTTTATGGAATGGACTAACTTTTTTCAACTTGTTTTTATTAAGAACTTAGTAATAAAAAATCATTTACTTGCAAACTAATTTAAAAGGTGTTTATTTAACTAAAGAATAGAAAATTTATTGATAATCAATTAAATGAATTTAGAAAATGATAATGAATCCATTACAAAATATTCAAAATTCTCCTATCCGGAAATAAATAATTTTCCAATAACAAGAGAATCAAAAATCTTTATTTTTCATAAAATCATTAATGGATTGAATTTTTCAGTTCTGGTATTACTATTTATTCTTTCTTTTTTATCTTTAAATGGGCAAAGGAAATGGACAGATTATTACTCAATAATGACAGAATTGCGTTCTATTAATAATAATTTAGTTGACTATATTTCGACAACGGAAGAGTCCTATATTAGCGAAATTTATAAAATTGATAATTTTAAAAAAACTACATCTAAAGATTTACTATATATATCTAATAACATTAAACCAAAAAAAATAAATAAAATTTTGCAAAACTTTTTGAATCTTAAGAGAGGGATTCGAGATGGAAGATTTCAAAGAGGGAATTTATGAAGAAAAGATTAAAAAAGATTGTTAGTTTAAAGCCTCTTAATCCTAAGAATATAAAGTCTGTTTATTTTATTTCACTTTTTATTATAGTTGCTTTATTAGGTAGGATAATTAATTTACAATTATTTAGCTCTGCATCCTTAAAGTTAAAAGCAAGAAATATTCAATTAAGTAAGATAAGTTCTCAAAAGAAAAGAAGACCGATAGTGGATAGAAATAATAGATTGATAGCTTATGATAAAACACTCTATAAACTGTGGGCTCATCCAAAATACTTTAATTTCCCTGGAGATCATTCAAAAATGAAAAGGAGTATTAAAGAGGTAGTAAGTAAAATTTCTCCAATCTTAGACATGGACGACAAAGATCTACTTTATAAATTTAAAAATAAAAGTATTGGAGTTAAATTATTTGATGAATTAACAGAGGAACAAGCTCGTAAAATAAAAGGTCTTTATATTAGTGGTTTGGACTTAGAAAGACACTCAAAAAGATTTTATCCACAGTCTAATTTATTCTCAAATATTGTAGGTTTTGTAAATGATGATAAAAATGGTTCCTCAGGATTAGAGTTACATCTAGATAATCAAATTAAAATTTTACAAAAAAGCAATTTTCTAAAACAAGGAGCAGACGGTACGCCACTTCCCGATATCTCAGGGCCAAATGATTTTATTAGTGATGATAAAAAAATAGTTCTTACTTTGGACTCAAGACTTCAAAAAGTCTCTATGAATGTTCTTTCAAAGCAGGTAAAAAAATGGAAGGCAAAAAAAGGAATGGCTTTAGTAATGAATGTCCAAAACGGAGAAATATTATCTCTTGCTTCATTCCCTTCTTTTGACCCTAATAAATTTTGGGAATATGATCAAAGTTTGTTCAAAGGTTGGTACTCTCAGGACTTATTTGAACCAGGTTCAACTTTCAAACCTATTAATCTTGCACTTGCATTAGAGGAAAATATTATAAAAGAGGATGGATACGTTCAAGATAATGGGAAAATAAATGTCGGCGGTTGGACATTGTCAAATTGGGATAAAAAAGGTAATGGATATATTAGTTATCCAAAAGTTCTTCAAGTCTCAAGTAATGTAGCGATGGTAAAAATCATGCAAAAACTTTCGGCATCAATTTATTGGGAAAGGTTAAATAATCTTGGGATTAATAAAAAAATAACTACAGATTTGATTGAATCTACTCCGGGGTATTTGAAACAAAGAGATATTTTTATTAACCAACCGATTGAGCAAGCAGTTGCTTCCTTTGGTAAGGGATTTTCTATATCCCCTTTAAAGCTTGCTCAATTACATGCTTCATTAGCAAACGGAGGATATGAAGTAACACCGCATGTTACTTATGATTTCAAAAATCAAATTTCAAGGGATTTTAGGAAAAGATTATTTACCTTAAAGGCATCGCAAATTATTCTTGAGTGGATGGAAACAGTTGTCAATGAAGGTAGCGGTATTGGAGCTAAGATAGATGGTTATAGGATTGGAGGCAAAACGGGAACCTCACAAAAAGCTATTAATGGAATTTATACAACTGAGAAGGCTTGTAGTTTTATAGCTACTCTACCAATAGAAAATCCAAAATATTTGGTACTTGTAATAGTAGACGAACCATCGAAACCTTTTGCCTACGGATCAACAGTGGCTGTCCCTGCGGCTAAAGAAATCATTGAAAGTTTAATTGTCTTAGAAAAAATACCACCTTCATCACTAGAAAATGCTGAGATTGTTAAAAAACTCTAAAAAATTGCTTTTTATTAAGTTAAAAAGTGAATTTATTGATGATTTCAAATTAATAAATGGCTACCTTAAATGTATATAAGTTTAAATGACGATGAAATCAACTCTAGAACAACTTTCTTCAATGACTGTAGTAGTAGCAGATACAGGTGATTTAGATGCTATTAAAAAGTTTAAGCCAAGAGATGCGACAACGAACCCTTCTCTGATTTTATCGGCTGCAAAAAATCCTAATTACTTAAAATTAATAGATCAAGCTTTGGAGAATTCTAAAAATAAGTTTGAAGATAATTTTAAAAAGGATGAACTCGTTAAAGAAGCAATAGATCAAGTATCCGTTCTATTTGGGAAAGAAATTCTCTCTTTAATATCAGGCAGAGTTTCTACAGAAGTAGATGCTAGACTAAGTTTTGATACTCAAGCGACTGTTGAAAAAGCAAGAAAATTAATAAATTATTACCAAAATTATGGAATCGATAAGAATAGAGTTTTAATCAAAATAGCTTCAACTTGGGAAGGTATAAAAGCTGCAGAAATTTTAGAGCAGGAAGGTATTCACTGTAATTTGACATTATTATTTAATTTCTGCCAAGCAGTGGCTTGTGCTGAAGCGAGAGTGACATTAATATCCCCCTTTGTCGGACGAATATTAGATTGGTATAAGGTAAAAACGGGTAAGCAAGTTTTCTCAGGCCCTGAAGATCCAGGTGTTATTTCCGTTACTAAAATTTATAATTACTTTAAAAAGCAGGGAATCTCTACAGAAGTAATGGGAGCTAGTTTTAGAAATACAGAGGAAATAAAAGAATTAGCAGGCTGTGATCTTCTAACTATTGCTCCGAAATTTCTCGATGAACTCGATAATGATTTTACTACTTTGCCTAAGAAATTAGATAGCAGTTTTATATCTAAAAATGACGTTGAATATAAATTTGAAGAAAAGGAATTTAGGCTTAATATGTTGGAAGATCAAATGGCTAGTGAAAAATTAAGTGAAGGCATTACAGGCTTCTCAGAAGCTATAGAGCAACTAGAGGAATTACTTCTTAAAAGATTTTCAGAAACTTATAATGAAAATTTGATAACATTTTAGGCTAATTTAACTTAGCGAAGTATGAGTCTTCTAATAACTCTTTTTGCAATATCTGAATAACTCATTTCTCCTGATAAAATTTGAGCTATTCTTTGAGGTGCTGTCTTTCTTTTTACTCCTAATTTATATCCAGTTTTTGGGAATCTATAAAAAACTTTCGCAATCCTTTTCCCCCATACCATTGATTCCCCCCATTTAAATCTCATGATTTTTGAATAATCGCTAAGGTCATAAGTTTTTTTTGATAAACAGTTATGAATACATTCTGCGGCATAAAAACTACTTAACAAAGAGGGCCTAATGCCCTCAGCTAAAAATGGATCACTCAAAGAAGCAGCATCTCCAACTGCAAGCACAGTTTCATTATGAATATTATTTAGACCATTCCAAATTCTCAGTCTTTTATAAATAGGTTTAAATTTTTTATCCGTGAATCCAAAATCGTTGACTACATTATTAATTAAATTAGGATTAATTATATTGAAGTTACCAATAAAAGTTCCAATTCCTATATTGGTGCATTTTTTTTGTGGGAACGCCCAGGTAAAACCATATTTAACTGAACCAAAATCAAATCTGACAGATCTTTTTTCAATATTACCCAATCCTTCTAACCTCATGCCAACAGTAGTAGCAAATTTAGGATTTAAAGGCCCTAATTTAAGCTGATTTGTCCATTCTGATTCTGAGCCATCAGCAATAACAAGAAATTTTGATTTATAAATATCTTTATTACTACAAATAATATGCCATAAATCATTTTCATTTTTTAATCCTTCAACATTAATTGGTTTAATAATTTCTGCTCCATAACTAATAGCTTTTTTTTGCAATAATTCATCTAATTTTTCTCTCTTAATAATCCAAAATGGTGAATCCCCAGAAAGGTTAGCAATAACTTTATCTGAAAACTTCCACGTGAAATTTACTTTTTTTACTTCGTTCTCTATTGCCTGACTTATATCTAAAGGTAATAATTTTTGCATTGAAGAAGCCATCCCTCCTGCGCAAGGAATTAAAGTTCTTCGTGCTTCTTTTTCAAAAATAACTACTGAATATCCTTTCTTTGATAAATTGAGGGCTGTTGATGATCCTGATAAACCACCTCCAATAATAGCTACATCAAAAGATTTCAAACCTTTAAAATTTCTTTTTCTTTCTCATCTAATTTTGCATCTATTAAAGAAATAAATTTATCAGTGATTTTCTGAATATCTTGCTGATTATCTCTTGATTCATCTAGAGAAATTAAGCCATCTTTCTCATCCTTTTTTTCTCTATCAATTGCATCTCTTCGAATATTCCTTAAAGCAACCTTTGCTTCTTCTCCATATTTTGAGGCAAGTTTACAAAAATCCTTTCTTCTTTCCTCTGTTAATGGTGGTATATTAATCCTTATAACTTTTCCGTCATTATTGGGAGTTATCCCTAAATCGCTCATTGAAATTGACTTTTCAATAGCTTGTAAGCATGATAAATCAAAAGGTTGTATTGAAATAGTTTGAGAATCAATGGTAGAGATAGTGGCTAGAGATTTTATTGGGGTATCAACTCCATAATATTCGACATTCACTCTATCTAAGAGTGACGCATTAGCCCTTCCAGTTCTAATAGTATTGAAGTTTCTTTGTAAAGACTCAATACTTTTATTCATATTTGATTCGATCTCTTTTTCGTTCATAAGTTTAATTTAAAATATTTAGCTTATTAATGATCCTATAGACTCACCGGCAACTGCCCTAGAAATGTTTCCTTTTTTAAAAATATCAAAAACTACAATTGGAATATTATTGTCTTTGCAAAGTGCAATAGCTGTGCTATCCATTACTGCTATCTCATCACTCAAAACTTGTTGATAACTTAGGCTAGTATATTTTTTAGCATCGATAAATTCGATTGGATCACGATCATAAACACCATCAACTTTAGTTGCTTTCATAACTGCCTCTGCATTTATTTCTGCCGCTCTTAGTGCAGCAGTTGTATCTGTAGTGAAAAAAGGGTTACCACATCCCCCACCAAATACAACAACTCTTCCTTTCTCAAGATGTCTAATAGCTCTCCTCCTTATGTAAGGTTCTGCAATCTCTTGCATTTCAATAGCGGTTTGAACTCTTGTCTCAACTCCTGCTCTTTCAAGACCATCTTGAAGTGATATTGCGTTCATTACAGTCGCTAACATACCTACGTAGTCTGCTGTTGCACGGTCCATCCCATCTGCTGATCCTTTGAGGCCTCTGAAAATATTTCCGCCTCCAACAACTATTGCTAATTGAACTTTATTAGCAACTACTTTGGAAACATCTTCTGCAATTGATTGAACAATTGCAGGATCAATTCCATAGGGTTTATCTCCCATGAGGGCCTCGCCACTAAGTTTTAAAAGAACTCTTTTGTAAGTCATTTCCTAATCATACTTTTTAGACAGTAGCAAGCAATATGCAGATTTTCTAATAGTAAGTGCATTATTTCTCACTTCTTTATACATTTGCAACTTCAAATCAATTAAAAATTAAGTTAAATTAGAACAATCTTTCAGAAATTTAGGAATTTAAAAATTCAATTTTTTAAATTCAATATTCAATACATTCTTGGGCTTTAATTCCTTGTTCTTTAAATGGATGTTTAACAACTCTTATTTCGCTTACTAAATCAGCAAAATCAACTATAGATTTTGTAGCACCCCTCCCGGTCAATACAATATGATTATTTTTATTTTTATATTTAATGATTGAACTTATAATTTCCTTCGATGAAATATATTCTAATTTTAAAGCTATATTAATTTCATCAAGAATAATTAATTTATAAGTTTCATCTTTAAGATACTCTATCGCTAAATCCCAAGCCTCTCTCACAAGTTTTTCATCTCTTATCCTATCTTGAGTCTCCCAAGTAAAACCCTCACCTAAAGAATGCCAAGAAATATTTTCTCCAAACATTTTAAATGCTTTTTCTTCTCCTGTTGTCCAAGATCCTTTTATAAATTGAATAATAGCAACTTTTTGATGATGGCCTAGAGTTCTAAGCGCTAGTCCAAGAGCTGCAGTGGTTTTGCCTTTGCCATTGCCAGTAAATACAATGACTAAACCTTTTTTCTCCTTCCTCAAACTTACCCTCTCTTTTTGGATGACTTTTCTTTTCTCCATTCTTTCTTTATATTTTTCTTCAGTTTTATCAGGAGAATTATTACCTCCCATTCCTAATTTCAGAGCTTCTTTATCTAAATTTTCTGTATTTTGGTGACTAGCTTGATCTTCGTTCTTCATTGTTTAACTTTTATTTTCTTTATTTTAAACTTCAAACGGTTTTTCCTCTTTAAACTTTAATAGGGCATTGTTAACAGCTTTCTGTTGGTCTCTTTTAGTGATCCAATGATGATATGTTTGTGTATGAAGACTAACTGAATGGCCCATCATCCTTGCTGCGACTGTATCAGGCAAATCATAAAATATTGTTCTTACGGCCCATGCATGCCTCAGGTCATAGGGTTTTATTTTTAAATTATAGCGACCGAATTGATCTGTAATTTTTTTTCCAATATTTTGAAGTGTCGTATATTTTAAGTCTTTATTTATATTTGGTAAAAGCTTTGGGTCCTTGCCTAGTTTGTATAATTCGAAAGTCTCTACCCATTTCGGATGAAATGGCCAAACCTGATGTTCGCCTGTTTTTGTTGAATTTAAAACTCTTATTATTTTGTCGCCATTCTCTTTTAATGCACTTAAGTCACTGAAAAAAACTTCATGATTCCTTAATCCATAAGTAGCCATTAGTGCAAAAACAAATTTCCAAGATTGATTTGGGATTTCGTTCCAAAGTTCTTCTATGAGATCGTCATTAGGTAAAATTCTATAACTAGCTTTCTTTAGTCCATAACCTCTTGAAAGTAGTTTCCAGTCTTCGGGGAGTTCATAATTAATAAATTTTGCGAATACATTTAATGTAGTCCCGCATTGCTTTCTGCTACGGCTTCCCTTTTTATAACTATTCAGGGTATTGAGGAATATATTTTTTAAATCTTGATTATCTTTATAAATTGAAAGCATCCTTTTGAGATAAGGCTTATAGGAGCTCTTCCAAGTTGTCTTTCTAGTACTTGATAAAAATTCGCTTTTTGGTTCTTGAAAAAAAAACTCTTCAAATTGATGTATTTTCTCATTGAAATCTTCTTTATCATTTTTAATATTTTTTGGGTATGAATTGCTTATCCAATTGTTCCAATTGAACTGCTTGAGATCTAATTGTAAGTTTATTAACTGCAATTTTTTCTTAGCCTCCTCTAAACCTGAAGAGTTAGCATTAAGACCTAACGAAATCCTTTGTGTCTTAAAAATATGATTATTTGTTTTAGTTGGAAGAGATCCTCTAATATTCAATTTTTCTCCTCTTTTTTCAATCTTTAATTTGCTTCCTTTCAAAGCAAAGTTCTCATTGATTAGATCAATTTCATGAATTATATTCATTTGACTATATAATTATTTTAATAATG
>CEWJ01038331.1_pt1 | contig 31054 bp, 24 predicted proteins | sample 350291 | NCBI WGS metagenome assembly CEWJ01 (sample SAMEA2622923, study PRJEB7988) | marine metagenome | isolation source: saline water (ENVO:00002010), including | reverse complement strand
CGCTCGGCCAAGCGCGCAGCGGTCAGTAAAGCAGGGTGGGTGAGAGGAAGTAGAGCCGGCCGGCCTTGAGCTTGGGCAGCTCGACACCCCAGTCGATCTTGATTTGCTGTGGATCGCTCTTGCCGAGGAACGGAAACATCATCGAGAAATTCATCGGCTGCTTGAAGCGGATGACGTTGGCGTCTTTGATGCCGGCAATCTTGAGCGCGCGAGCGATGCCTTCGTCGAGGTCGCCCAACTCATCCACGAAGCCCTGCTCGAGCGCAGTGTTGCCGGAGAGGATGCGGCCGTCCGCGAACGACTCCCAGTCATCCGCAAGCACTTGGCCATTACTGCCGTCCCGGTTGTTTGCATCGCGGCCTTCACGCACGACTTTTTTGAATCGGCCGAACGTCTCGCCGATCATGTCCTGTACAATTTTGCGTTCCTCGTCGGTGATGTCCTCCTCGCGCTTGTTCATGCTAAGCATGTCCTTGTTTTTGCCGCTCTTGAAAACGATCGGCTGCACGCCGGCCTTGTCCATCAGGTTGCGGACGCTGTAGCCGGACATGATTACGCCGATGCTGCCGGTGATGGTCAGCTCGTGCGCGACAATCCAGTCGGCTGGCGCGGCCACGTAGTAGCCGCCGGACGCCGCCACAGCGCCCATCACCGCGATGACCGGCTTGTCGCTCTCGCGCACGATGTCCGCGATTTCATCCGAGGCCAATACCTCACCGCCGGGTGAGTTGATTCGAAAGAGGATGGCCTCCACCGAGTCATCGTTGTTGGCCCACTTAAATTGCCGCTTGAGTGACTGCACCTGGTTGTGGCCGTTGGCATCGACGGCAAAGCTGGCGATCATGCCGTTGAGGTCGATCAGCGCGAGGTCATTTTCGCTGCCGTTGTTGCGAACCGTCTGCTTGTCATAGGTCGGGTTGGTTTCCAGATCGCCAGCCGCGGCACCGATCATTCCCACCAGCATAAAGAACCCACCACCGCCACACAGCATGCAGAACAGGAGGAAAAACGAGAACCACATCCAGCCTCTGCCTTTTTTTTGTGGGACCGGCCGCCGCGGCTGTGCGGGGTTGGATGGAATTACCGGAGGTTCGTTTTCAATCATGACTGGCGGTAAACTAGCGTCACTGGCCAAGCGCGGCAAGTGGCTGTTTGCGCTTGGCCAAGCGCTTGGCTAACGTCGCCGCGTGCCGCGCAAAATCTGGCTGCCCCTGTTGCTGATGCTCATCTTCGCCGTGAGCCGCTGGCCCGGCATGCTCCCGCAGAATTTCAGTGCCGCCCACGCGCTGCTGTTTTGTGCGGCATTCTGGCTGCCCGGCTGGATGGGCTGGGTGCTGCCTCTGGCCACCATCATCGTCACCGACATCCTGCTGAACGTATTCGCCTACGACGTGACCGTGCTTGATCCGAGGCTGGTCACGAACTGGATGGTCCTTGCGCTGTTTGTCGTCCTGGCCAAGTGGCTGGCTCGGCGCCGAAGCTACGGCCGGGTGTTCCTCGGGACGCTATTTGGGGCGTTGCTGTTTTACCTCGTCAGCAACTCCGTCTCGTGGATGGTCAACCCGGCCTACGCCAAGACCATCGCCGGCTGGGTGCAGGCGCTGACGGTCGGGCTGCCCGGCTTCCCGCCGACGTGGATGTTCGGCCTCAAGACACTACTGGGCACCGGGTTGTTCACTGGCCTGTTCGCCGGCGCGATGAAACTCAGCGAGGCGATGGACGCAACCGAGCCGGAACCGGAGGCTGAAGACACCGAGGAGGATGAGGCGAAACCCAGCGACCCATCACCGGAACCGGCATGACGACGATTGGCATCCTTTCAGACAACCACAGCGACTGGTCGCTGAAGATTGCGGAGGCGCTGGCCGGGGTGGATGCAATCATCCACGCCGGCGACATTGGTCCGTATCAAATCATCTCAGAGCTGGAAGCCATTGCCCCCACGACGGTCGTGCTGGGCAACACAGACGGCGATCTGCCGATCAACGAGACCGCCGTGGCCACGCTTGGCGGCAAAAAATTTTTTGTGCAGCACATCGTCGAACCGCACCGCCTTGAGGCGCCGCTGCGCGAACGACTCAACCGCGTGCAGCCGGACGTGGTTGTTTTCGGGCACACTCACAAGCCGTTTTGCGAAACTGAGAACGGCATCCTGTTCCTTAACCCCGGCTCCGTCACCCGCCCCCGCGGGCAGCACCCTCCGAGTCTGGTGCGGCTCACCATCGAGTCCGACGAACTAAAACCACAGTTCATCGAAATGTAATCAACCAAGCGCTTGTTCAAGCGGGGTGGTGGCTTGCTTTTGAAATGGGGCTGGCGGATGTTCGCTGCGGTTCATCTTTGTCGTGAGTTGCAGATTTTTTTGTTCCGCTTTGTTGTCGGTCACCGTGCTTGGCTTGGCCAAGCGGGTTGATGCAGTTGAAGCTAAGGCTAAGCCAAACGTGGTCATCATTGTTGCCGACGACCTTGGGTGGGCCGACGTCGGATTTCACTCGGATCGCATCCCCACGCCGAACATCGACCGCATCGCCCGGGAGGGGGTGGAGCTGGATCAATTTTACGTGTTCCCGATGTGCAGCCCAACCCGGGCCGGGTTGATGACTGGGCGGTATCCGATTCGGTTTGGGATGGCGCGCGCGGTGATCCCGCCTTGGCGGCACTTCGGTCTGGACCCGGCGGAGCTGACGTTGCCGGAGGCGCTGGGCAAGCTGGGCTACGCGCACCGGGGTATTTTCGGCAAATGGCACCTCGGCCACAACGACCCCAAATGGCACCCAAATAATCAGGGATTCACGCATTTTCACGGTCATTTTAACGGGGCGATCGACTATTTCGACCTCACTCGCGAAGGGGAGCGCGACTGGCATCTCAACGGGAAAACCAACCCGGAAACCGGCTACGCCACCGACCTGATCGCCGGTGCGGCCAGCCAGTTCATCTCCCGGCATGCCAAGGGCGAAGCGCCGTATTTTTGTTACGTACCGTTCAACGCGCCGCACTCACCGTTTCAGGCATCGGATAAGTATTTGAAGAAGTTCGCGCACCTGGTGTCCCCGGATGCGAAAGGGAAAAATAAAACGCTACGTCAGACGGTGGCTGCGATGGTGGCCTGCATGGACGATGGTATCGGGCGAATCCTCAAGACGATCGATGCCAGTGGTGAGGCGGCGAATACGATCGTCCTGTTTTTCAGCGACAACGGCGGCGTGGGTGGACTACCGAGAAACAATCTGCCGCTGCGCGGCAACAAGCTCGACGCGTGGGAGGGTGGCATTCGCGTGGCCGCGGCGATGCGTTGGCCAGGCGGCGGCGTGGCGGATGGCAAAAAAATCACCGTGCCGATCTCGTGCATCGACGTGATGCCAACCCTGGCCAGGCTTGCGGGGGGAACGGCTGAGCTTGGTAACAAGCCGTTCGATGGTCGTGACGTCCTTGACGTGCTGCAGGCGAAGCGCGGGCAACTCGATCGTGAACTTTATTTTTACCACGGCCAAGGGGGTGAGGCTAAAGAGAAGATCGCGATGCGAACAGCGAAGTGGAAGTTGCTCATCAACGGACCGAATATTTCCAGCGGCAAGTGGAAGACGAAGAAGCACGAGCGATTTCTCTTTCGCATCGATCGCGATCCAAACGAGACGACTGATCTACTCGGGCAGCATCCGAAAGTTGCCGCAGACCTCGCAAAAAAACTGATCACCTTTCGTCGTTTGCAACCAGAGACCAGCGTCGAAATTTACGGCGCGGGCAGGCGGCAGTTCAAGGCGCCGAAAGATTGGCGCATCAAATGATTTTGTGCGCGCCTCAATACGAATTAAGTCTTGTTATCGGCGTGCGTGAGAGTCATTTTCGCCGACCGGTTTTTTGAAACCGCAACCCGACAACACGGATAACCATCCGCATCATGAGTGATCAAGAAAACACCGATCCGTTGAAGGATCTGGAGATGGCATTCCTCCCCCAGTGGGCACAGGAACCGAACGACGCAAAACCGTACGCCGACTTTTCCGGTGACGACAGACCACGCGGCAGGGGCCGTGGCGACTGGGGCGATCGCCCGAGGCGACGCGACGACAATCGCGGTCGCGACTTCAAGGGTCGCGGCGACCGGCCACGCGGCCGGGATGAGCGAAGAGACGGAGGAGACCGGCGTCAGAAATTTCAAAACCGTGACGGCAAGCGTCCGCAAAACCGGAAGGGCAACTTCCGTCGCAACGACGGCCCGCCGCGTCCGCCACTGGAGATTGATGCCTCCATTCGGCCGGAGAAAAACGGGGTCGAAGCGCTGGCGAAACAGATCAAGAACAGTGGCCGTGCGTATCCGTTGTTCGACATCGCCCGTCTCATCATTGCCAAGGGTGAGCGCTACGAGGTCGTATTCCAGACCAAGCGCAAGGAGGACGGCACCGTGGCTCAACCGCTGTTTTTTTGTCAGGTCGACGAGACGGTTTGGCTCTCCGAGGAGCAGGCCATAGACCACGTTTTGAGCCGGCATTTTGAAACCTTTTACAAGACGGAAAAGACCGAGATTGACCCGCCGAAGGGCACCTACACGTTTGTGGCCCAGTGCGGCATGAGCGACGAAATCCTCGGTCCGCCAAACTACCACGGGTATCAGGAAAAACTCCGCAGCCTCCACGCCGAGCGGTTTGCACGGCTACCGTTTGACGTGTTCAAGTCACGTGTCAAGATCGTCCATGACGAAGAGGTGGTGAACAAATGGATCGAGGAACAGAGCTACAAGACCGAGTACATCACGATCAATTTGCCGGAGGAGGCCCGACTGGATTCACGCGACGCCGTCCGCAGCCATTTCCGTGAGCATCATCTCGGCAACCTTATCGCCAGCGTGGACAGTATCGCCCTCAAGGGCAACGTCTACACCCGCAAGTCGCCGCCGCGCATGCAAAACCTTGTGCGCCGAGCGTTCGAAGAGCAGCGCCGGTTTCCGATAAAGGTGGTGAACATGTTGAGCCAGGAATTCAGCAGCCACGGCCTTCAGTTTTTTAAGCGTAAAAAGAGCGTCACGCATGTCTCTGTTTCACGGCCGCACCATCTCGACCTCGAGAACACGCCGGTCAGCGAGAGCATTAGGGACATCGTCTCGTTCATAATCGATACGGAAAACTGCACGCGCCGCGATGTGCTCGAGAAATTTGCTCCCCAGCCGGAAGCGCCCGAGGCAGCCGGGGAGGGCGACGAAAAACAGGACGCACCCCTTTCGCCCGAGCGCACCGCTGTGCTGAGCGACCTGCACTGGCTCGTGCATCAGGGTCACGTCATCGAGTACGCCAACGGCCAGATGGAAGTGGCTCCCAAGCCGCAACCGCCGCAGCAGAAAAAGAAGAAGCCCAAACCGGAGAAAAAAGAGGAAGCCCCCGCCGCGGAAGAGGTCAAGGCCGAAACGACTCCGGCAGAGCCGGCGACCGAGCCAGCCAAGGAGGAAGGTCAAGCGCTTGGCCAAGCAGAAAGCACCGAGCCAAGCGAGCCGGAGCCTGCCGAGGATGAGCCGGCCAAGGAGGAAGCGTCCGCACCCGCTGCTGAGTAAGGCAACGCGATGGCCAAAAAATCTGCATACGCCTCAGCCGGGGTGGACCTCGAGGTCAGCAACCGGCTCAAGGACGATCTCCCAACATTGCTCGCTTCAACCAAGCGCCCTGAGGTGCTTGGTGAAGTTGGTGGCTTCGGCGGGTTGTTCGCGCTCAACACGCGCAAGTTCCGCAATCCGGTGCTCGTCTCGAGTGTCGACGGGGTCGGCACCAAGCTCAAGGTAGCCTTCGCGGCCAGGCGGCACGACACCATCGGGCAGGATCTCGTCAACCACTGCGTGAACGACATTGCGGTGATCGGTGCCGAGCCGTTGTTCTTCCTCGACTACATCGGCACCGGCAAGCTGCAGAAAAAGGCGTTCACCGACATCGTCCGCGGGTTCGCCATCGGCTGCCGCGAAAACAACTGTTCCCTCGTCGGCGGCGAGACCGCGCAGATGCCCGGTTTTTATCAGCCCGGCGAATACGACGTGAGCGGCACCATCGTCGGTGTGGTGGAGAAAAACCGCATTCTCGACGGCAGTACCGTCCGACCGGGTGACAAAATCATCGGCATTGCCGCGTCCGGTTTACACACCAACGGCTATTCGCTGGCCCGCAACATCCTGTTCGATAAAATGAAGCTTAAGTCGTCGAGCAAGATTCCCGGGCTTGGCATCAAGGCGGCCGATGAATTACTCAAGGTGCACGTCAGCTACGGGCCGGTTGTGCAGAAGCTGCTCAAGAAATTCAACAAGGGTGCGCGTCGCTCGTGGGGTGTGAAGGGCCTCGCCCACATCACCGGTGGCGGGTTCATCGACAACATCCCGCGCGTTCTGCCGGAGGACTGTAACGCCGTGATTCTGCGTGGCACATGGGACGTGCTACCGATCTACGAACTGCTGCAGACCAAAGGCAAGGTCTCCGAGACCGAGATGCATCAGGTGTTTAACATGGGCATCGGCATGATTGCCATTGTGGATGAGGAAAGTGCCAAGGGTGTACTGCGAACCATCCGCGCCAACGGCCACAAGGCTTGGGAGATTGGCCTTATCGACAGCGGCACCAGCAAGGTGCAGCTCGCCTAGTTTTCTCCCCGCTTGGCCAAGAGCTTGGCCGTTAGGCGAGACATTGGCCAAGCGCATCGAGGAAGCGCTCGACGTTGGCATCGGTGGCATTGTGGCCCATGAGGCCGACGCGCCAGATTTTTCCCTTCATCGGCCCCAGCCCCGGCCCGACCTCGATGCCAAATTCGTTGAGTAACTGCCCTCGCACTCCGGCCTCGTCCGCTCCGTCCGGCACACCCACAGCATTGAGCTGCCATAGCTGGTGTCCCTCCTGCGAGGTGATCGAAAGTCCCAGCTTGGCCAAGCCGGCTTTGAGTTTCTCATGCGCTCGCTGATGCCGCGCCCAGCGAGCCTCAAGTCCCTCCTCCAGCACAAGCCGCAGTGCCTCGTGCAGGGCGTAGTTCATCGTAATTGGTGCGGTGTGATGGTACACGCGCTCCGACCCCCAGTAGCTGGCGAGAAAATTCACGTCGAGATACCAGCTCTGTACCTTGGTTTTACGACTGGTGGCTACCTCCATCGCGCGTGGGCTGAAGGAGACCGGCGCCAGCCCCGGGGGACAGCTCAGGCATTTTTGGGTGCCACTGTAAACCGCATCGACCTGCCAGTCGTCGATGGCGACCGGGCAGCCGCCGAGCGACGTCACCGTGTCGAGCAGGAACAACGCCCCGGCTTCGTGTGCCAGTCGCGAAATTTCCTCAACCGGAGTCAGCGCCCCGGTGGAAGTCTCAGCGTGGACGACGGCGACGAGCTTGGGCTTGCGCCCTTCGAGCGCGGCAGCGATGGCGGTCGGCTCAACGATCGTGCCCCACTCGGCCTCGACCTTCGTGACCGTGGCGCCGCACCGTTCGGCGACGTCGCACATGCGAGTACCGAACACGCCGTTGACCCCGATGACGACCTCGTCTCCCGGCTCGAGCAAGTTGACAAAGCAGGCCTCCATGCCGGCGCTACCGGTGGCGCTGACCGGAAAAGTCATCTCGTTTTCCGTCTGGAAAATCTGTCGGAGCATCGACTTTATCTCCTCCATCATGCCGATGAAGGTCGGGTCGAGGTGGCCGACGAGCGTGTGCTGCATGGCCTGCAGGACAGCCGGGTCGGCGTTGCTGGGTCCGGGGCCAAGCAACAGTCGATCGGGCGGGGAGTAGGATGCGGGAACTTGGGTTGAACTCATCGCGGAGGCGAAGCTAGTGGCCAAGCGCTTGGCTTGTCAAAAAATTACTCGCCTCGCTTGGCCAAGCATTTGGAGTGGGCCGGCAGAGCGAAGCGGCGACGGCGCTTTCCGGTTAGTAGGTTCTCAGTGCGCGGTTATCAGTTGGATGGATTGGTTGTAACCGTGCACTGAGAACCGAAAACCGCTAAACCGCTCAGAAGCGGTGTCGCGCTGCGCTTGCCACCGCAATCCAAAAGGCGCTTGGCCAAGTGGATTTTTTTACAAAACGAGGACGGCTGGGATAGCCGTTCCCACCTGCTAAGTGCACGATCGACTTAGCCGAAGAGGCTTTCGATCGGTTTGCCGAGGCCGTCGCGGGTGACGTAGAACGGCCGTTTTTCCACCTCATAGGCGAGCTTGGGCGAGATCCCCATCGCCTTGTAAATTGTGGCGTGCAGATTCTCGATAATGACCGGGTCTTTAATCGTCTTGCAGGGGCGCTCGTCGGCAGTGACGCCATGCAGATGGCCCTTTTTGATGCCGCCGCCGAACATCAGCACGGAGCCGGCGTCGGTGAAGTGGCGGTGCATGCCGTAATGTTTCAGCTCGTTGATCGTGTCCGGCACGTGCACCTGGTCGCGCACCTTGTTGCCCGGTTTGCCCTCGACGAGCATGTCACGACTGAACTCGCTGGCCAGCACGATGAGAGTGCGATCGAGCAGGCCGCGCTCCTCGAGGTCGAGCACGAGCTGCGCGATCGGGGCGTCGATCTGGCGCTTCATGTCGGTGAGGCGTGTGTGGCCGTTTTCGTGGGTGTCCCAGTTGAGGAACGGCACGTACTCTGTGGTCAATTCGATGAACCGCGCGCCGGACTCGACGAGCCGCCGCGCCAGCAGGCAGCCGCGCCCGAACTGGCCAGTGTTGTAAATGTCGTAGGTCTCCTTTTTCTCGAGTGACAGGTCGAACGCCTTGGCGGATGGAGAGGTCAACAGACGATGCGCGTTGTCGAGCGAGCGCAGGAGTGAGTCTTTTTGATAGTCGCTGCCGGCAAGACCGATCGGGCTTTGGTCGACCAAATTCTTAAACGCCTTGTAGCGGTTGGCGAAGCGCGACTTGCTCATGCCCTCCGGCGGCCGAACGGTGTTCAGTGCGTGATCTGGGTTGGCGATGTGGAATGGCCCGTACTCACTGCCGAGGAAACCGGCGGAGTGGAAGGCCTTGAGTTCCTCGCCTTCGCCGACGTCGAGTCGCTGGCCGATGTCGATGAACGCCGGCATCGCGGGGTCTCGCGGGCCAAGCGTGCGGGCGATCACCGCGCCGATATGTGGGGCGGCCACGGAAAGCGGCGGCGCGTAGCCGGTGTGCCAATGGTACTGGTGGCGCGAGTGGAGAATGAAGCCGAGGTCGCCGGCCTTGTAGGTGCGGATCAACGTGCCTCGATCCATCACGTTGCCGACTTTTTCTAGGCCCTTGGTCAGCTTGATGTTGTCAACCGAAGTATCGATTGCAGGGAAAGTGCTGAGGACTTGGTCGGGCGACAGGCCCTTTTCGTAGGCGGTGTAGCGCTTGGGATCGAACGTCTCGGTGGAGGCCATGCCGCCGCCCATCCAAAGCACGATGACCGAGTCGGCCGTTGCCTCGATCTTTTCATTACCGGCCTTGGCTAGGATTTGGCGCGGGTCTCCGGCGGCCAAGGCGCCCAGAGTTGCGGCGCTGGCGGTCTTGAGGAAATTTCGACGGTTTAAATTCACCTGTTGAGTCATGCGGGGAAAGTTGGCCCAAGCGCTCCGGCTTGGCAAGTACCGAAGGGGATAGGGGGCAGGGGTGAGGGGTTAGCCTCGCTTGGCCAAGCGCTTAGCCGGGCGGACGTCAGGCTTTTTCCTGTATGAGTTCGCGGCGGCCGCCGCCAAGGAGTTCCTCGACGAAGTTGGTGGAGTAGACGCCCCGGCAGAACTCGGGGTCGTGCAGCACGGCTTTCTCGAACGGGATGGTGGTCTTGATTCCCTCGATGATGTACTCGTCGAGTGCCCGGTTCATTTTGTCCATGGCATCGCGGCGGCTGGTGCCGAAGGTGATCAGCTTGGCGATCATGGAGTCGTAATGGGTCGGGATGGTGTAGCCGGCATAGGCGTGGCTGTCGAGGCGCACGCCGCGTCCGCCGGGGGCGAAGTACATATCAATCTTGCCGGGGCTGGGACGGAAGTCATTCCACGGATCCTCGGCATTGATGCGGCACTCTATGGCGTGGCCACTGATCTTGATGTCGCCCTGTGAGAGTTTGAGCGGTTCGCCCATGGCGACGAGGATCTGCTGCTTGATGAGGTCGATGCCGGTGACCTCCTCGGTGATCGGGTGCTCGACCTGAATGCGCTTGTTGACCTCGAGGAAATAGAAGTTTCCCTTGTCGTCGACGATGAACTCGACAGTGCCAGCGTTGGAATACTCGGCATGCTGGGCGATACGCACGGCGGCCTTGCCCATCTGGGTGCGCAGTTTCTTGTGTTTCTCGAGCAGGGGCGACGGGGTTTCCTCGATGAGTTTCTGGTTGCGACGCTGGATGGAGCAGTCGCGTTCGCCGAGGTGAATGATGTTGCCCTTCGTGTCGCCAAGGATCTGGAACTCGATGTGGCGCGGGTTCTCAATGAACTTTTCGATGTAAACACCGCTGTTGCCGAAGGCTTTCTCCGCCTCGTTGCGTGCGGTGTGATAGCCCTTGACGAGGGAGATGTCGTTGTGTGCGGTGCGCATACCCTTGCCGCCGCCGCCGGCTACGGCCTTGATCATGACCGGGTAGCCGATGTCCTTGGCAATCTTCAACGCCTCCTGCTCGGTGTCGATGACGTCCTTGGAACCGGGGGGGATCGGCACGCCGGCCTTGCGGGCCAGTTCGCGGCTGAGCGCCTTGTCCTCGAGGGCGTTCATCGCGGCGGATTTCGGCCCGATAAAGCGGATGTTGCAGCTTTCGCAAACGTCGGCGAAGTGGGCGTTCTCGGAGAGGAAGCCGTAGCCGGGGTGAATGGCGTCGACGTCGGTGATCTCGGCTGCGCCGATGATGCGGTCGATGCGCAGGTAACTTTCGTTGCTGGCGGCGCCGCCGATGCAGATCGCCTCGTCGGCCATCTGTGCGTGCATGGAATTCGCATCCGCCTCTGAGTACACGGCCACGGTTCGGATGTTGAGTTCCTTGCAGGCGCGGATGATGCGAACGGCGATCTCCCCGCGGTTGGCTACCAGTATTTTTTCAAACATGCAGTGGAGCTTGGCTAACGATCAAATTGCAATCAGGCAGGGCGCACGCGGAAAAGCGGCTGGCCGAACTCAACAGGGTTTCCGTTCTCGGTGAGAATCTCGGTGATCACACCGCTCATCTCGGCCTTGATTTCGTTCATCACCTTCATCGCCTCGACGATGCAGACGACCGTGTCCGCGGAGACGTGGTCGCCGATCTCGACGTACGATTCAGACTCGGGCGAGGGCGCACGATAAAAGGTGCCGATCATGGGTGACTTGATCTCCGGGTCGTTGGACGCGGGCGGCTCCTCCGCCGGTGCGGCAGCCGGTGCTGCGGCTGGCATCGGGACGGGCGCCGCCGAGGCCGGGGGCAGATAGTGCTGCACCTGGACGTCGTCCGTCTTGGTGCCGTCGGTGCGACGCAGCTTGATCTTGAAGCCTTCCTTCTCCATCTCAAAATCGGAGATGGAGTTCTTCTTCATCAAGTCGACAATGCTTTTGATGTCTTTGAATTCCACTATGGTAAATCGGTTTTGGGCTCGGGGCCCCGGGTTGTTGCTCCTTTTCGGCGCTCACGCACCGCATGCCAACGTCGAATAACGTTAACGAGGCGGAGGCTAGTCCTCGCCTCGAGAGGGGTCAAGGGAGTTTCCCGGGGTCGGGGCGCGATTCCGCGTGACGCCGCGCCGTCCGGAATGTTAATTCCCAGCCGGTGATACCAGAGGAAACCAGCCAGCTTTTGCAGCGATTCAAGTCCGGCGAAGTGGACGAAGCCGCCGTGCTCAACGCCCTCCGCGCAGAGCCGATCGACGATCTTGGCTTCGCGCAGGTCGACGCGCACCGCGCGTTGCGGCAGGGATTTCCCGAGGTCGTATTCGGTGCCGGCAAGACGCCGGAACAGGTTGCCTCCATCGCGGCCAAGGTCATGGACCGGGAGGATCGCGTGCTGGTGACCCGGGCGGACGCTGCCCACGCGGTGGCCGTGGCGGCCAAGCTGCCGGAGGCGAGGTACCACGAGTCGGCCCGCTGCATCACGGTCGAGGCCAAGCGCTTGGCCAAGCGCGGGGGAAGCATCGCCGTGCTTTGCGCGGGGACGAGTGACCTGCCGGTGGCCGACGAGGCGGCGGTGACGGCGGATTTCATGGGCAACGAGGTGCTGCGCGTGAACGACGTCGGCGTGGCCGGTCTGCACCGGCTGCTTGCGAGTATGCCCAGAGTGCGCGAGGCCAGCGTGATCATCGCCGTGGCCGGCATGGAGGGGGCACTACCCAGCGTGGTGGCCGGGCTGGTGCACCGACCGGTGATCGCCGTCCCGACAAGCATCGGCTACGGGGCGAACTTCGGCGGGTTGGCGGCGCTGCTTGGCATGCTCAACAGCTGCGGCAGCGGCGTGACGGTGGTCAACATCGACAACGGTTTCGGGGCCGCCTTCGCCGCGAACCAAATCAACTGCCTGGCCAACGAGTCGCCAAGTTGAGTTCGCAATCTTCCGCGAATTATCAATTCAGAAATATTTTTTTTGGGCTTTGACTTGGATTTGGTTTTTCTCCATTTTCCGCGCCGCGTGACTTGGCCGCGCTTGGCCAAGCGCTGAGTCGTTGAATTTTACCAACAAAAGTCGTGGGAAAAACACTGGTTATCGCAGAGAAACCGTCGGTCGCAACCGATATTGCCCGTGTACTCAAGGCGCCGCGCGACAAGTCGAAGGACTTTTTTGAGAACGACGAATACTTTGTTTCCTCCGCGGTGGGCCACCTGCTGGAGCTGATCGTCCCGGAGGATCAGGACATCAAGCGTGGCAAGTGGACCTTCGACAAGCTGCCCCACATCCCCACTTATTTTGACCTTCAGCCGATCGCCAAGAGCGAGTCGCGGCTAAAGGTACTGATGCGCCTGCTCCGCACCAAGGACATCGACACCATCGTCAATGCCTGTGACGCCGGCCGGGAGGGGGAACTGATTTTCCGCTACATCATCCAGTACGCGCAAAAGAAGCTTAAGAAAAAAATGGCGGAGAAGACTGTCACGCGGCTTTGGCTGCAGTCGATGACGCCGGACGCTATCCGCAAGGGCTTTGCCAATCTGCGAACCGACGAGGCGATGATGCCGCTCGCAAACGCCGCGAGCTGCCGGAGCGAGGCGGACTGGCTTGTGGGCATCAACGGCACACGCGCGATGACGGCGTTCAACTCCAAGAGCGGCGGCTTTTACCTGACACCGGTCGGCCGGGTACAGACTCCGACGCTCGCCGTGGTGGTCGATCGCGAGAAGGAAATCCGTGCATTTGTCCCGGAAGATTACTGGGAGGTGCACGCCACGTTTCAGGCTGAGGCTGGGGAGTACACCGGTCGGTGGTTCGACGAGGGATTCAAAAAAGACCCGGACAACGCCCACAAGCGGGCGGAACGCATCTGGGAACAGGCCAGGGCGGACGGTATTCAGACCAAGTGCGACGGCCAAGCGGGCGAGGTGACCGAGCAGAGCAAGCCGTCGAAACAGGCTGCCCCCATGCTCTTCGACCTGACCACGCTGCAACGCGAAGCCAATGCGCGGTTTGGTTTCTCGGCGCGCAACACGCTTGGCATCGCGCAGGCGTTGTACGAGCGTCACAAGGTGTTGACCTATCCGCGAACCGATTCGCGCTGCCTACCAGAGGACTACGTCGACACGATCAAGGAAACCATCGGCGCGCTTGGCCAAGCGAACTACGGCAGTATCGCGAACGACATTCTCAAGAACGACTGGGTGCACGGTGGCAACAAGAAGATGTTCAACAATGCGAAGATCTCCGATCACTTCGCGATCATCCCCACCCTCAAGCCGGCGCCATCCACGCTCAAGGAACAGGAACTGAAAGTGTACGACCTCGTCGTGAAACGGTTCCTCGCTGTGTTTTATCCGTCGGCGGAATTTCTCGTTACCACACGTATCACGCGGGTCGAGGGCGAGCCGTTCAAGACGGAGGGCAAGGTGCTGGTCAAGCCGGGTTGGCTTGCAGTTTACGGGCGTGACCAAAGCAACAAGGAGGACGCCGGGCATCTCGTTCCCGTGGCCGAGGCCGAGTCGGTCAACGCCAGCGAGGTGAACGTCGAGGCCAAGGCCACGCGGCCGCCGGCACGATACACCGAGGCCACATTGCTCAGCGCGATGGAGCACGCCGGCAAGCGGGTCGACGACGAGGAACTGCGCGAGGCGATGAGCGAAAAGGGTCTCGGCACGCCGGCTACTCGCGCGTCGATCATCGAGGAATTGATTCGCCACAAGTACATGGTGCGCGAGATGCGCGAACTGATCCCCACGGCGCAGGCGTTCTCACTGATCACGCTGTTGATGGCACTGGAGGTGGATGCGCTGTCCAGACCGGAATTGACCGGCGATTGGGAGTTTAAGCTCAAGGAGATCGAGCGCGGGAATTTCGACCGGGAGTCGTTCATGAACGAGATCCGCTCGATGACCGACCGGATCGTCACGGCGGCCAAGGCCTACGACGGCGACACAGTTCCCGGCGACTATGGCAAACTCGAGACCGCCTGCCCGAATTGTGGTGGCTTGGTCAAGGAGACCTACAAGCGGTTCCATTGCGAGTTTATGGACTGTGATTTTGGGTTTTGGAAAATCATGGGCGGCCGACAGTTCGAACTGGCCGAGGCGGATGAACTGGTTGCCAACCGGCGCATCGGGCCGCTGGATGGGTTTCGCAGCAAGATGGGCCGCGCGTTTTCCGCCGAGTTGAAGCTGACCGCCGAGCACAAGGTCGAGTTCGACTTTGGCAACGACGACGATGACGAGGAGGAAGTCGACTTCAGCGGACAGGAATCGATCGGCGATTGCCCCAAGTGCAAAGGGCTGGTCTACGAACACGGCCGTGCCTTCGTCTGCGAAAAGAACACCGGCAAGGACCGTAAATGCAGCTTTCGCACTGGCAAGGTCATCCTCAAGCGCGACATCGAAAAGGAGCAGGTCGTCAAGCTGCTGAAGGAGGGCAAGACCGACCTGATCCCGAATTTTATCTCCAAGCGGGGCCGGCCATTCAAAGCGTTTCTCGTACTCAAGTCGAATGGCGACGTTGGCTTTGAGTTCGAGAGCAAAACCAAGGACAAGAAATAGCGGCCTTGGCCAAGCGCGGCTGACCTGATTATTGCTTCATATATTTGTCTTTACTGGTTGCCATAACGGAACGTGATGTGCTACTTTCCCCTGTTCGAGCGGCATGGCTGACGAAAAACCACCTAAAATAAACGAGAAAAAGTCCGATTCAGAGGATCGGATGCCGAATCCGCGTTCTTGGATGCTCTGGGCGCTGGGCATCTTCATGGTGGTCATGCTGTTCCAGATCGGCCGTGGTGCCGGTCAGGACGCCGCCCAAAAAGTCACCTACGACCAGTTGCACAGCTGGATCGCCTCGGGTGTTCAGGTGAAGGGATACATCGAGTATCCTCCGCCCAATTCCTCCGCCCTTTGTACCATCACCGGCTACCGGATGGAGGACGGCAAGCGCGTTCCGTTTGAGTTCGAGGACAAGCTCATCGAGGGCCGCGAAAAATTCCTGATCGAGACCGCTGGATTTCAACCCAAGAACAAAAGCACGTTGCTGACGATGTTCCTGATTCAGCTTCTGCCAATCCTCCTGATTTTCCTTCTGATTTGGTTCGTGTTGATTCGGCAGATTCGCAGTGCGGGCCGGGGCGCGATGAGCTTCGGAAAAAGCAAGGCGCGGATGCTCAACAAGGACAAAAACAAGACCACATTCAAGGACGTGGCCGGCGTGGAGGAAGCCTGCGAGGAGGTTTCCGAGTTGGTCGACTACCTCAAGGATCCGAAAAAATTTCAGAAACTGGGCGGCAAGATTCCGAAGGGCATCCTCATGGTGGGGCCGCCGGGCACCGGCAAGACGCTTTTGGCCAAGGCCATCGCCGGCGAGGCTGACGCGAGTTTCTTTAGCATCAGCGGCTCGGATTTTGTCGAGATGTTCGTCGGCGTGGGCGCCAGCCGCGTGCGCGACATGTTTGAGCAGGCGCGCAAGAGCACGCCCTGTCTGGTTTTCATCGATGAGATCGATGCTGTCGGCCGCTCACGCGGTCACGGCCTCGGCGGTGGCAACGACGAGCGCGAACAAACTCTCAACGCGCTGCTCGTTGAGATGGACGGCTTCGACACACAGGACGGCATCATCATCATCGCCGCGACCAACCGGCCGGACGTACTCGATCCCGCCCTGCTGCGCCCGGGCCGATTCGACCGCCAACTCACGGTCAACCTGCCGGACATCCGGGGGCGAGAGGAGATTCTCAAGGTACACGCCAAGAAGGTGAAACTCTCCAAGGCGGCCGACCTGGGCGTGATCGCCCGAGGTACACCCGGTTTTTCCGGTGCCGAGTTGGCCAACCTGCTCAACGAGGCAGCGTTGCTGGCGGCTCGTGGGAACAAAAAATCCATCAGCATGGCTGAACTGGAGGAGGCCCGCGACAAGGTGCGCTGGGGCCGCGAACGCCGCAGCCTCGCGATGACTGACGAGGACAAAAAAATCACCGCCTGGCACGAGGCCGGACACGCGATCATCAACGTGCTGCTCGACAAGTGCCACCCGCTGCACAAGGTCACGATCATCCCGCGTGGCCAGGCGCTTGGCGCGACCATGTCCCTACCCAAGGAGGATGTGTTCAATCGTCAAAGCCAGGAAATGCGCGACACCATCGCCATGACCATGGGCGGCCGGATTGCCGAGGAGATCGTGACCGGTGATATTTCAACTGGTGCCGCCGGCGACATCCAGCAGGCCACCAACATGGCCCGCGCCATGGTCACCCAGTGGGGCATGAGCGAGAAACTCGGCATGGTGCTTTATGGTGATGGAGACGAATACGTGTTCCTTGGCAAGGAGCTGGCGCAGGGCAAGACTTACAGTGAACAGACCGCGCAGGAGATCGACACCGAGGTGCGCCGTCTGGTCGATGAAGGCTATCAACGTGCGAAAAAGTTGATCGAGGATCACAAAAAGGAACTGGAATTGATTGCCAACGCGCTGCTCGAGTACGAAACGCTCGACGGCCAGCAGGTGGAGGACATCGTGCATACTGGCAAATTCAACCCGCCGGAGCCGCCGAAGGACGTCGACCCGCCAAAGGGTGCCGACGCCTCCACGCCCACGCCGGATGTGCCCAAGGGCGATAAACCAAAACTGGACGGTGGATTAGGGGATCCTGCGCCGGCCACGGCTTGATCGCCCATTTTCCCCAAATCCAGAATCCCGTTGACTTGGAATAACTTCCGAAGCTACTTTTTCTCGCCCGGAATGAGTCCATGCCCAAGCTGACCGTTTTAACAGAAGGAATTGAACCGACCTCCTTTGAACTGACAAAGGAGGTTACTTCTGTTGGGCGCGTGGAGGGCAATGACATCGTGCTGCCGCACCAGTCGGTTTCCGGCAGCCACGGCGAACTGGTGTTGCGCGGGGAGGAGGACGTCTACGTGCGCGACGTCGGCTCCACCAACGGCAGCTACATCAATGGCAACAAGGTTGCAGAGTCCCCGCTCCAGCCGGGCGAGGTCGTCACCTTTGGCGAGGTGGAGCTGAAACTCGAGGGCGCCCAAAAAGTTCAATCCCACGACAAACATATCCAGCAGGGTGTGAAACTGGGCGAGCTAGACAGCGCACCCAAGGGACCGGCCAAGGGCTTCACCAAGAAATCAGACAAGACCGGTCGCTACTTCCTGATCGCGGGGATCGTGGTAGCCGCAGTTCTCGCCGGGGTGATTTACGTCGTCTGGAGCACATTCCAGGGCGGCGGCAATTGATGCCCCTTGGCCAAGCACTGGCCAAGCGCAACGTTTCCCTTAACCCTCTTTCAGCCAACCGGCTGCCTTCGTGGCGGCGTATGTCAGGATGATGTCCGCGCCGGCCCGGCGCATCGCCAGCAACGACTCCATCGTCACCGCCCGCTCATCCAACCATCCGCGCTTGGCCGCCGCCTGAATCATCGAGTACTCGCCGCTCACCGCATAGGCCGCAGTGGGATAACCGAACTCCGATTTCACCCGGTGAAGAATGTCGAGGTAGGCTAATGCCGGCTTCACCATCACGATGTCCGCCCCCTCACGCAAGTCGAGCGCGACCTCGCGCAGCGCCTCCTCCGCATTGGCTGCATCCATCTGGTAGCTGCGCCGGTCGCCGAACTGCGGGGCTGACTCCGCCGCGTCGCGAAACGGCCCGTAGTAGGCCGAGGCAAACTTGGCTGCGTATGACATGATCGGCGTCTCATTGAATCCACCCGAATCGAGCGCCGTGCGAATCGCCGCCACGCGACCGTCCATCATGTCGCTGGGCGCGACGACATCCGCACCGGCCTCGGCATGGCTGACCGCCGTGCGGGCCAGCAGCTTGAGTGAAGGGTCGTTGTCGATGACGGCCGTCTTTCCGTTCTTTTTCACGAGGCCACAATGGCCGTGGCTCATGTATTCACAGAGGCAGACGTCGGTGATCACCAGCAGCCCCGGCACGTCCCGCTTCAACTGGCGCACCGCCTTTTGCACGATGCCATTTTTTGCGTAGGCACCGCTGGCGCGCGCGTCCTTTTTGGACGGAATGCCAAACAGGATCACTGCCGGCACGCCGGCCTTTTGCGCTCTGGCCGCCTCGCGCACCGCCTCATCGATTGAAAGTTGAAACACGCCCGGCATCGATGGCACGGCATTGCGCACATTGCGGCCGGGTCGAATGAAAAGCGGCAGCACCAGTTGATCCGGGTGCAGCCGCGTCTCGCGCACCATGCGGCGCAGCGTCTCCGAGCCGCGCAATCGGCGTGGTCGGTAGCTGGGAAAATCGCCTGTAAGGGGAGACGGCATGCGCGGCATCATAACCAATCCCGCCCGCAAGCCAAGCGCTTGGCCAAGCGCCATGAACCGTGGAATACACCGAAGATTTCAAAGGAGCGGGGACAATCCTGTCCCCGAAAGAAACCAAGCCGTGATCGAGGGGACAGGAATGTCCCCTTTCCCTTGGCCAAGCGGTCAGGCGCCGATGCGGGAGACGAGGATTGCTAGGCCGATGATGGCGAAACAAATCACGAAGCAGCCGATGAACCCCCAGAAGTCGAGCGGGGTTGGCCGCTGAAACTCGAGGTTGCTGTTTTGGAATAGCTTGCGGTCGTCGAACCGGTCCGGCTGTGCGTAGCTGAGCTCCATCTGTGCCCTGTCGTTGGCGGGGTCGGAATCAACCGGCGTTTTCATCTTCACATACAACCGGTCGAGCGCCTCCTTGCTGTTGGGCTTGGTCAACAGGCTGGCGATGATCATCACGAGAAACGGCACGACGGTGGCGAACGGCAGGTCGAGTGTCTTGATGGCGGCCTTGTTCATCGAGGCAAGGTTCACGCCGAGCTTGTCGATGATCAGCATGTCGATCCGCAACCGGCCACTGGCCACGAGGTCGCAGTCGTATTCGTACACCACCTCTTCGCCGCCGGGCACCTTGCGTCGTTCGATCTCCCTGAGCTTCTCCTCGCCGACCGGCTTGACGCTGCCGGTCCAGAACAGGGCCACACCGCCGCGTTGCTTGGTCTCGGTGATGCGTTCCCCTTCAGTCTTGGCCTTGCCACGTGAGACGTCGAGCGGCGAGGCCGGGCGCGAGACGGTTGACCGGATGACATGGCTTGTGCTGGTCAGATTGGGATCGTTCACCATGCCAGAGCTGATTTTCGGTATGGCGATTGGTAGGATGAGGAAGAAAAGCAGACAGAAAGTAAACGTAATCCACGCGGCCGAAGTCGTGGCGCGACGCCAGTACATGCCCACCCAAAACACCGCGGCGAAAAGCATTGGCACGATCCAGGTCAGCTGCAGGTTATTGAACATGTCGTAAATAGTGAGTGACACAACGATGCAACCGAGCACCACGAGCGCACCGACGATGCGGGCCACCAGCAGGCTCTCCTTCTCCCCTGCATCGGGGTTGATATACGGCTGGTAGATGTTTCGGACCACCAACCCGGAGCAGACCAGCATGTAGCAGTCCACACTGCTCATCAGGGCGGCCAGTAGACAGGCTACCATCAGACCTACCAACCCGATGCCAAGGCCTCCAAGCAGCTCCTTCGTGGCGAAGCCCCAAGCCCGGTCGGCGTCTGCGGTGAGGCTGGCATCACTTCCGTAGAGTGTGAGCACGATCAGGGCAGTGATCACCCAGCCGATGGTGCAAAACCGCTTGATCAGATTGCCGGTTACCAGTCCGACCCGGGCATCTGTTTCGCTCTTGGCGGTGCCGCCACCGGTGACCAGAAAGTGCGGCGTCAACACGATACCGATCATATTGATGATCACGATCGCGACGATGGCGTAGATGGGAAATTCACTGGCCGTCGAGCCGCCGATAATTTGAAATGCCTCCTCCCCGAGTTGCTCGTGCATGATCCGGAAGCCATCCATCAGCCCTTCACCATCGAATTTTTCTGATACCGCCTTCAGGCCAAACGGGATTAGCAGCACGGAGAGCAGGATGATGCAGATGCCCTGGATCAGGTCAGTCCAATAGGCTGCCGCGATGCCGCCGAGTAGGCCGTAGGTGATGACGATCACCGCGATGATCGGCAGCAGCGCATACTGCAGCGGCATCCCAAAAAGCGTGTCACCCATCAGCGGCGCAGCCACCTTGCCGATGGCCGTGAACAGCATCGCCCCATAGACCATGTAGTAGAAGCAGCCGAACAGAGCGTACGCCACACCGATTTTTTTCGACTCGTAGCGCTCCACAAACCAGTCGCCCAAAGTCAGGCAACGCATGCGGCGATACCACACGGCGCTGACCCAGTACACCGGCGTGACGAACAGCCAGTACATAACCCCCCACATACCGCTCATGCCGTTGTTGAACGTGCCGCGGGCCGTGTTCACAGGATCGGCCGAACCGGTGCCGGCGCCGAATGCCGCGAAGGTCTGCATCAGTTTGCCGAAGCTGCGGCCGCCCATGAAAAAATCCTCCTGCCGCTTTTGTTTGCGCATCAGCCAAAAACCGATACCGGCCATGACGGCGAAGTAAATAAACAGGACGATGTAGTCGATGGGTTGCATAAGCGGAAGCGTTTGGTCGTTTCAGTTTGAGTGGCGGACAGTCGATGCCGAATCCGAACCCAATGCAAACAAAAACAAACCAAGCGCTTGGCCAAGCGGATAAAGTGTTGAAAAAAACATGGCCCGGCGTGAGCCTTTGTGGCCCATCAATGAAAGTCCTGTATCGTTCCATTTGGGCGAAGTGCTTTTTGCCCTGCCTTGGCCTTGCGCTTGGTTTACTGCCCGCTTTGCCGGAAGCTGCGAAGAACTCCCGGCCGAACATCCTGTTCTGCATTTCCGATGACCAATCGTATGCCCACACCGGTGCCAACGGCGATCCTGTGATCCAGACGCCGGCGTTTGACCGAGTGGCGCGGGAGGGGCTTCGGTTTGTGCACGCGTTTTGCGATGCCCCCACCTGCGGCCCGTCGCGTAGCGCCATTCTCACCGGTCAACACATCTGGCGACTCGAGGAGGCGGGCAACATTCACAGCACGCTGCCGGCGAAATTTGCCACGTACACGGAGGAACTGGGAAAAGTCGGCTATGCGGTTGGTTTCACTGGCAAAGGGTGGAGTCCGGGACGTCTGGAAGCAGGTGGCCGCTCGGCCAACCCGGCCGGCCGTGAATTCAACAACCGCCGATTGGCCCCGATCCGTAAGTCTATCTCCCGGCGGGACTACTCGGCGAATTTTGACGACTTCCTTTCCGAGGCGAAGCCGGGCCAGCCGTTTTGTTTTTGGCTGGGCACACATGAACCGCACCGCGCCTTTGAGCCGGGGGTGGGCAAAAGCAGCGGCAAGGATCCGGCAAAGGTCGTCGTGCCGCCGATCTTTCCGGACAACGACATCGTACGCAGTGACATTTTGGATTACCTCGTCGAGGTGGAACATTTTGACAAAATGGTCGAGCGCGCGATGGCGTCGCTCGAGAAAATCGGGCAGTTGGACAACACGATTATCGTCGTCACGAGCGATCATGGGATGCCGTTTCCACGTGCCAAGGCGAGCCTGTACGACGATGGCTCGCGGGTGCCGCTGGCGATTCGCTGGCCCAGGGGAATCCGCAACCCAGGCCGCACGGTGGAGGCGTTTGTAAACCTCAGCGACCTCGCGCCGACGTTTCTTGGCGCGGCCGGCTTGAGAACACCCGAGATGATGACTGCCCGCAGTCTGGTTGATGTTTTTGCCGCCAACGTCACCGCAAAACGCGACGAGGCGTTCATCGCGATGGAGCGTCACGACGGCTGCCGCAAGGGCGGGAAGGGTTACCCGTGTCGCGCGATTCGCACAGCGGAGTTCATGTACATTTACAACTTCGAGCCAAGCCGCTGGCCGTCCGGTTCGCCGGATGCATCCGTCTGTGCGCGGGCCATCCCGTATGGGGAGATCGACAGTTCACCGACGAAGACCTTCATGATGGAGCACCGCAATGAACACGGTGTGGCGCGCCTGGCCGAGCTGGCCTTTGGCATGCGCCCGGCGGAGGAACTGTACGACCTGAAAAATGATCCACACCAATTGAACAACCTCGCGGGCAAGGTGGACTACTTGAAACAACAGGCAGAACTGCGCGATCGGTTGTTTGCTCACCTGAAGAAAACAAAGGATCCCCGCGCGCTTGGCCAAGCGGCACCGTGGGATTACTACCCGTACTACGGGCTGCGCCGGAACAAGGATTGGAAAGTCGATCCCCGGCGGCAACCCGACAATTGACCGAGCCATGTCCATTCAACGATTTTTGAAACAAAACGCATCCCGCTTGGCCAAGCGCTTGGCCACGGGTGCGCTTGGCCTGACTGCGTTGACCGCGCTTGGCCAGCCGAATGTCATCGTCGTGATGACGGATGATCAGGGTTACCCGGAGTTATCTGTCCACGGGAATCCCGCGGTGAAAACGCCGCACCTTGATCGGTTGCATGGGCAGAGCCTGCGCCTGGCCGATTATCATGTGGCACCGATGTGCACGCCGACGCGCGGGCAATTGTTGACCGGCCTCGATGCCGCCCGCAACGGGGCAATCAATGTCAGCAGCGGCCGTGCCCTGTTGCGCCCGGAGCTACCGACCATGGCAAACTTTTTTGGTGACGCCGGTTACGCGACCGGGATTTTCGGCAAATGGCATCTCGGGGCGAACTATCCATTTCGCCCGGAGGACCGGGGCTTCCAGCAGACCGTGTGGTTTCCGTCGTCACACATCGGCTCGGTGCCGGATTTTTGGGGCAACGACTATTACGACGACACCTACGTTAACAACGGTAGTCGCAAAAAGTTCAAGGGCTATTGTACCGATGTGTTTTTTGAAGAGGCGATGCGGTTCATGAAACGGTCAGCCAAGTCGGGCAAGCCGTTCCTTGCCTACATTGCGCCGAACACACCGCACGGCCCACTGGTCGCACCGGAAGAGGATCGGCTGGCCGTGCTTGAAATTTTGTCGTCACCCAAGTTCAAAAACATGCCGCGCCAGCTCAAGGGTCGGCTGAGCCGATACCTCGGCATGGTGCGCAACATCGACACGAACATGGGCCGGCTAATGGAGTTTTTGGCGGACGAAAAAATGGAGCAGGACACGATCCTGATTTTTAAGACGGACAACGGCAGCACCCACGGGCCACGCTATTTCAACGCCGGTATGCGCGGCCAAAAAACGGAGTTGTGGGAGGGCGGCCATCGGGTGCCGTGTTTCATTCGCTGGCCCGGGGGTGGCTTCACCAAGCCGCGGGACATCGGGGGCCTGACGCAGGTGCAGGATCTGCTGCCGACGTTGCTGTCGCTCTGCGGCATTAAGACCGATCGTCGGTTTGACGGCATGAACCTCACGCGGGTGCTGCGTGGAGAACAAACCGTGCCGGAGGATCGGATGCTGATCATCAACTACAGCCGAATGCCGAACTTCGTGAATTATCCCACCCCGTTTTCCCAGTCGCTCATGAAACGCAACCAGGCGGAGGTGCTTTGGAAGCGATGGCGGCTGCTGGAGGATCGCGAGTTGTATAACCTCGAGACGGATTCGTTGCAAAAGAAAAACGTGATCGGGGATCACCCGGAGGTGCTGAAAAAGATGCGTGGGCACCTCGACCGCTGGTGGGCGGAAGTTGGGCCAAAGGCAAACGAACCGCAGCGGGTGATCATCGGCAGCGACCACGAAAATCCGTCGATGCTGACCGCATGCGAGTGGCTGGATGTGTTCGTCGACCAGCAGGGACAGATTCGCAGGGGCACGCGGAAGAGCGGTTACTGGCTGCTCGATGTGGCGCAGGACGGGGAGTACGAATTCGAGCTGCGCCGCTGGCCGCGAGAGTTTGATCGGCGCATAGACGAAGGCTCCACCGATGACGGGCGAGGGGCGTTGCCGATCAACCAGGCGAGCCTGTTCATCAACGACTACCATCACCTGAGCATCGGGGAAAAGCGACCGTACGGATTTGAAGGTGTGACCAAACCAGTCAGGCAGGGCGATCGCTCCGTGAAGTTTTCTTTATCGTTAAAAAAAGGACCAATGGCGTTGCACACGTGGTTTCGTGGGCAGGATGTCATCCTGAGCGCGTACTATGTCTACGTCACGCGCAAGTGATCACTTTGCTCGGAATGTCACGATTGTGTCACAATCTTGAGAATGTGTAACTGATTGTTGAGTTGAGCTGTATCAGTCGGCTCATAACTTGAATAGTTTATTAAGTGTTACTCTTTCGGCCTTCGTTGTGTTCACAGCGATAAGGGGAATCGGGGAAAGCAAACAACCTACAGTCAAAATAAAGCCTTCTGAAGAAGGCGGAGACTTGGCTGTATTCACTGAGCTATTTTCGGCAAAGGGGGTGGGTGTTTTGTATCGTGCGACGATGCCGGGCGCGACGACAGTCGACTGGAAACCGGTCCATGCATTCCCGTCTAAGGAAGCGGCCGAGGCCCAAACCAAGCTTGAGGCTGCGGAATTTCGTCAGGCCTTTTATCGTGTGGCGGTTTATGAGATGGGGATTCATCCGGACATGGTCTGGGTGCCGCCCGGGGAATTTCAACTGGGCAGTCCGGACGAGGAGTCGGAGCGATACGCGGATGAGGGACCGCAGCAGCTCACGATAATCCCGGTTGGTTTTTGGGTGCACAAGTACGAGGTCACTCAGGCAGAATACATCGACCTTATGGGAAACAATCCCAGCTTCGGCTACAACGCTGATTCAGGTGAACTGGCGGCAGCCCTGCCGGTAGACAGCGTCACGTGGGAAGAGGCAAGGGAGTATTGCCGCCGATTCAATGAGCGCGAATTAAAGGCCGGTCGCGTGCCGCCGGGCTACGAGTACCGGTTGCCTACCGAAGCGGAGTGGGAGTACGCGGCGCGTGCTGGTACCACGGGGGCTTACAGTTTTGGAGATACGGATTATGTCGCCCACCTTGGCGAATTTGGCTGGTGGCGCGAGAACTCAGGCGAGACCCCCATGCCGGTGGGCCAACTCGCCCCGAACCCATGGGGCTTGTATGACATTCACGGAAACGTGTTCGAGTGGTGTCTCGACGACTACGATGCCTATGAGGAGGGCGGCTTCGTCGCGTTTTCCGGGGCCGATTACAAGGTCATCCGCGGTGGGTCGTTCTACTGTCCGGCGACCATCCTGAGATCGGCTTGCCGTATTGAGCCTCAAATTGCAGACTTTCGTAACTGGCTGACTGGGCTGCGTGTGTTTCTCGCGCCCAAGCGATAAGTGCTTGGCCAGGCGCTTGGCCAAGTGAATAGGCATGAACTCGCAAAAAGTGGAGCAACGAATGGAGCGCTGGCTGGCCAAGGCCGATTCTCATCCTTTGGCCAAGCGCGTGGCCGACTTGGCCCTGCTGCTGGAGGATGATGCCGGCGCCTGGGAACGCTACGGCCAGTTTTACGAAGGCTGGAGCCGGGATGAGATCGCTGAGTTGCTGGAGGCAGTCAAAAAGGCTCTCTAGCGTGGTTACCATGTTTACCTGCTTGCATAGCGCTTATGCAGGCGTAGTCTTGCCTAGTGAGATTAGTTCGATTCTGCTTGTGGTTGACCCTCCTCGCTGTCGCCCCGTCCACCCTGTTGTATGCTCAGGAGGACACTATTTGGCAGGCTGCCACCAAGGGCGACGTGGATGCGATCGAAGCGTTCATTGACGCCGCCGCCGACCTCGACGAACTGAGTGAATCCGGCTCGGCTCCGCTTCACTATGCCGTCTCGAGAAATCGCGTGGAGGTCGTGGCACTGCTGCTCGATGCCGGTGCCGACACGGACGTGGAGGACTCCCGCCAACGCACGCCGCTGGATCTTGCCATCGCCGGTAACAAGACAGAAATCATCGACCTCTTGCTTGAGGCGGGCGCAGGCGTCGAGGCCCCAACGACCCCGCTGCACCCCATCGTCTGGGCTGGAGACCTGCTCGGGGTGAAGCTGCATGTTTACGCCGGGACGGATATTGACCAGGAGGATGAGTTTGGGAATTACCCGCTTTTGCTGGCGGTCGAACGCGGTTACCTCGACATTGTGGATTTGTTCATCACGCACGAGGTCGACCTCGACGTGGAGGATCAGCACGGGTTCACGGCGGTGATCATGGCAGCCGAGCAAAACCACGCGGACGTCCTCCAACTGTTGATCGACAGCGGCGCCGACCTCGCGGTCGAGGACAAGGCCGAGCGAACCGCCCTGGACTGGGCGATCATCATGCAATCCGCCGATGCCGAGGAAATATTGCGGGACAATGACGCTCCGTCCGGTTCGGAGAAGTCGTTCATCGCCGCGATCCAGACGAACAACATTGAGGCGGTTCAATCCCTGCTCGACGGGGGCGCCGACGTGAACGAGCCGGCGTACACCTCCAAGACACCACTGCACTACGCCTCGCACTCCCGCAACATGGACATCCTCAAGCTGCTCCTCTCCAAGGGGGCGGATGTGGAGTCGAGGACGGAACAAGGCTTCACGCCGCTGGGATATGCCGTTGGGCTGAATCATCCCGACAACTGCCGCGCCCTGCTCGAGGCCGGTGCGGACGTCAACACCATCGACAACTGGAACCGAACCAACCTCAGCGTCGCCGCCGGCCTCAAGCTCGAGGAGGTTACCGGTGTATTGTTGGAATTTAGCGCCAACCCGAACACGCTCGATGTGTGGCACTATTCGGCGCTCGATGTGGCGGAGGAATTTGGCACAACGGCGATCGCCGATCTGATTCGCGAGGCGGGCGGCATCAAAGGCCCGAAGATTTCCATCCATCAGGCTGCCACCACGGGGGACAACGACAAAATTGGGCTGCACCTTTTCTTTGGCACCGACCTCAACCTCCTAAATGAAAACAACGAAACACCGTTCGACGTTGCCGCACTCAATAACCGTCCGGGGACACTCGATTTTCTGCAGGAACAAACGAGCCTTGGCTTTGCCCGTGATGACGACGGCAACGAACTCATTCGCGTGGTCGGCCCGTACGGCACGGACGACCTGACCGCCCAGTTGGAATTCACCATCGAGCAATCGGCAGATTTCGTTGACTGGGAAATCACGGAAGCCGTGGATACTTCGGAAGGCATCGGCGAGATGTTGTTCGAGGCCGACCCGGAAGTTCCGGTCCGGTTTTACCGAGTGTCCGTCGCCGAGCTGGATGATTAAGCCGCTTGGCCAAGCGGACTCGCAGGCTCGCCCCTCCAATCAAAGGTGACAGGTAGGGACGGCTTTCCCAGCCGTTCTCGAGTAGCAAAAAATGGTATCGGCTTGGCCAAGCGCGACACCGCTTTAAGTGGTTGAGGGTGGTACGGTTCCCAGTTCAACCAATCCTTCCTGCCGAAACCTTCCAAATCGTTAAGCAGCGTCGCACCCCAAATTAGCTGTTACATTTTTTTTGCTGCTTTTTAGTTTTGACTCGTTACGTTGGGGCCATGGCAAGCATCACACACAAGGACGAGGCTCCGTTCACGCGTGAGGATCCGTGGCGCATCTTCCGGATTATGGCCGAGTTCGTCGACTCGTTTGAGGAGCTATCTCGCATCGACCCCGCCGTGACGATTTTTGGCTCTGCCCGATCCAAGCCGCGCGATCCGTACTACAAGGCGGCGGTGGCCATGAGTAAAAAATTGGCCAAGGCCGGCGTGCCGGTGATCACCGGCGGCGGCCCGGGAATCATGGAGGCCGCGAACAAGGGCGCGGCACAGGGCAAGGGCACGTCGATCGGATTGAACATCGAGTTGCCGTTTGAACAGTGCGGCAATAAGTACGCGAATCTGCCGATCAACTTTCACTACTTTTTTTCCCGCAAAGTCTGTCTCGTGAAGTACAGCCTCGGTTTCGTCTACATGCCGGGCGGGTTTGGTACACTGGATGAATTGTTCGAAGTGGTGACGCTTGTGCAGACGCACTGCATCGAGAAGTTTCCGTTGATCCTATACGGCAAAAAACATTGGCGCGGTCTGCTCAACTGGGCGCGCAACACGCTGGAGAAGGGCGGCTTCATCAGCCCCGGCGACATTGAGTTGATGACGCTGACCGATGACATCGACGAGGCGGTCGAGTTGCTGCTCAACTACATGAACGAGCGCTGTAGCGATAAGCGGATCAGCAACGCATTCAATTAATCAGCCTCTTCCGGTGGCGCGTCTTCCGGTGGGAGCGGGGTGCTGAAGTCGGAGAGAAATTCGCCCCCTTTTGGAGGGGCTTCTTCACGGGCTTTGAGCAGGGCGATGGCCAGTGCCTTCATGTCGCCGCTGCCGTGGATGGCGGTTTCGCGCAGCATCTCCATGTTCTGCTCAATCACCGCCACAATCTGACGCATGTTGGCGCCGCTCATGTCGGCGACACCGCCCGGCTGCGGTTTCTGTTGGTGCGACTCCGGCTCGATCCGCGGGTGACCGCACTGTGGACAGAATGAGGCCTGCGGGCTCAGTTCGTTTCCGCACATGCGGCATGGTTGCAGGCTGCTCATTTTGGCGGCGCTTGGCCAAGCGGACTACTTGCGCCTGGCTTTGGATTTTTTCTTTGGCTGTTTTTTGGCGGCGTTGGCCACCTTGGTGGCGACCTTCAGTCGCAGGCCGTTCAGTCGAATGAAACCGGTGGCGTCGTCCTGATTGTAGGCGTCGGTGGGGTCGGCCTCCATCGTGGCAATGTCCGGGTTGTACAGGCTGACCGGCGACTTGAGGCCGGCGGCGATCACGTTGCCCTTGTACAGTTTCACGCGCACCCTGCCGGTGACGTTCTGCTGACTCTCGGTGACGAGCGCCTGCAGCGCCTCCCGCTCCGGTGCGTACCAAAACCCGTTGTAGACGAGCTTGGAATACTCCGGAATCAGCGAGTCGCGCAGGTGCATCACCTCGCGGTCCATGGTGATTGATTCCATCATGCGATGGGTTGCGTGCAGGATCGCGCCGCCCGGTGTCTCGTACACGCCGCGTGACTTCATTCCAACGAACCGGTTTTCCACCATGTCCACCCGGCCGATGCCGTGCTTGCCGCCGAGGCGGTTGAGCGTCTGCATCACCTTGAGCGGCGACATGGCCTTGCCGTTGACAGCGATGCAGTTACCCTTCTCGAAATACAGCGTGACGTACTCCGGCTTGTTTGGCGCGTCCTCGGGGGAGACACTCAGCTTGTACATGGCCTTGTACTTGGGCGCGGAGGCATCAAGCCACGGATCCTCCAGCATGCCAGCCTCGTAGGAAATGTGCAGGAGGTTGCGATCCATCGAGTACGGCTTTTTCATGCTGGCCTCAATCGGGATTTTCTTGGCCACGCAGTAGTCGATCATCTCCTTGCGGCCGGGAAACTCGTTGCGGAAATCCTCGTCACGCCACGGGGCGATCACCTCGAGGTCGGGCGCGAGCGCGGCGGCCGCCAGCTCGAACCGCACCTGGTCGTTGCCCTTGCCGGTGGCACCGTGGGCGATCGCCTGTGCTCGGTGCTTGCGGGCGATCTCCACCATTCGCTTGGCGATCAAAGGCCGCGCGATGCTCGTGCCGAGAAAATACTGGCCCTCGTAGATCGCGCCGGCCTGCATCATCGGGAAGATGAAATCGGTGGCAAACTCCTCGCGTAGGTCGTCGATGTAAATATCCGACGCGCCGGTCTTGCGGGCCTTCGGTCTCAGCCCCTTAGTTTCCTCCTCCTGCCCGACATCGGCGCAAAAGGCGATCACCTCAGCGGAGTATTTTTCCCTGATCCAGGACAACAGAACGGAGGTGTCGAGACCTCCCGAGTATGCGAGAACAATCTTCATGCCAAAAAAACAGCCCGCGCATCATCGGCAAATCCCCCGTTGATGGAAGAAAAAAACCGCAGCCAGACGCTTGGCCAAGCGCAACAGCCTCTATGATAAACACCCAAATTCGGTTGACTCGCTTGGCCAAGCGGGATACCGCTTTTCCACCCAAGTCATGTTGAAATTTTCCAGACTCTCGATGGGCCTGACGGCAGGGTTGCTGCTCGCCGGGCTGAATACTGTTTCCGCAGCCAAGAATGTCGATGCCGCCGACCCCAAAAAGGTTGACGCAGACTTCAAGTTTCAGGGCGAATACGCCGGCTCACTCGGCGGCCAGTACGACGTCGGTGCGCAGGTCATCGCGCTCGGTGGCGGCAAATTCAAAATGGTTCTCTACCCTGGCGGCCTGCCCGGTGCCGGTTACGACGTCGGTGAAAAACGGGAGTACGACGGCGCACGCGATGGCGACACGGTGACTTTCACCGGCGGCACCACCGGCAAGAGCATCTCCGGCGGCAAGCTGACGTTTGAGCGCGACGGCCAGTCGTTCTCCATCGACCGTACCATCCGCAAGAGCCCGACGCTCAGTGCCAAGCCGCCCGAGGGCGCAACCGTGTTGTTCGATGGCAAGTCCGCCAAGAATTTCAAGCCGGGCAAGATGACCGAGGACGGCCTGTTGATGGAGGGCGCCAACAGCGTCGCCAAGTTTCAGAGTCACAAGCTGCACCTCGAGTTTCGCCTGCCGTACGAACCGACCCGCCGTGGTCAGGGTCGCGCCAACAGCGGCTGCTACCTGCAGGCCCGTTACGAAGTGCAGGTGCTTGATTCGTTCGGGCTCGCCGGCAAACA
>CEWJ01066365.1_pt1 | contig 31933 bp, 36 predicted proteins | sample 350291 | NCBI WGS metagenome assembly CEWJ01 (sample SAMEA2622923, study PRJEB7988) | marine metagenome | isolation source: saline water (ENVO:00002010), including | reverse complement strand
ACCTGCCGGGACGCTTGAACAGGTATTTGAAATAGCCCAGCAGGCACACCTTCGTTCTCGGTAGTCCACAGCTTGGCCATGGCGCCCTCTTCCGGGGTCAGCGTGCCGTCAGAACATTTTTTGATGCACTGATCGAGGAAGGCCCAACCCACGTCCAGGTTTGTCTTGATGTCTGCGAGGGTGAACTGCGTATTCTGGAAATCGGCCAAGGCCTGGCCGAAAATCTTGCGTTCTTTGACATACTCATTGGTCAGATCAAAGGCGCGCTGCGCTTCCGCCTGAGCACGACAGGCAATAGTGATCCGCTCGCGGGGCAGCTCGCGCATCATCATGGCAAACCCCTCACCTTCCTGGCCAACCAGATTGGTAACCGGGACACGCACATCCTGGAAAAACATTTCCGAGGTGTCTGCCGCCTTCTGGCCAATCTTGTCCAGGTTACGTCCACGCTCAAAACCAGGGCGGTCCGTCTCGACAATAATCATGCTAATTCCCCGAGCGCCCTTGCCAGGATCAGTAACACATGCAAGAAGCACAAAATCAGAATTCTGACCGTTAGTAATGTAGGTCTTCTGGCCATTGATAACGTACTCGTCGCCATCACGAACGGCGGAGGTGCGGATGGCCTTGAGATCACTGCCAGCACCCGGCTCGGTCATTCCAATAGAGGCAATCGTTTCACCAGTAACCATGTTCGGCAGCCACTGCCGCTTCTGATCTTCAGTACCAGCGTTCATGAGGTAGTAAGCAACGATATCGGCACTTACAGAGAACCCCACGCTGGCGCCACCGATGGCATAACCAGTCTCCTCAGAGAGCACCATGTTGTAGAGGAAATCCGCACCCGGTCCGCCATACTCCTCAGGCACACCACAACACAAAAAACCGTTCTCACCCGCTTTGCGCCAAAACGACTTTGGAACAATGCCATCTTTCTCCCACCGCTCGATATTAGGTTCGAGTTCCGTTCGAAAAAAGCGGCGGGCATTCTCACGGAACAGCTCGTGCTCACTGCTAAAGATAGAACGGTTTTGCATAGTTTTCACCCTCTTTATTATTTTTGCCAGAGGTGATCCCGAAGCTTTATCGCCTCTTTCAAGGTTCGGCAAAGCCGCACTTTGCGGAAAACCAGATGCAATCAACTGTATCAGTGAGGAAAAACCACAACAATTATATACTTTTTATATGAATTATCGTTTTTGGGCATACCCAAAGAATGTATTACCAACCAGGCAGCCTCTGATTAACTCCGGATCACCTCTGGCTTGCAGAGCCGTTTACAATCAAGGCCCGACATTGCAGGAAGGCTGGCTGCCTTTCAAAAGTCGCAACGCAGAGCAAGCCCCGAAGGGCGATCCCTGAGGGCTGCACCTGCTGCGTTGCCGCTCTTGCCAAGGGCTACGGCCATTGGCTGCGAACCGTGCCTTGCATCTGCAGCTCTCAGGGCTCGCAGAAGCGATTCGGAGTTAATTAGAGTCTCTTTAGGTTTCGCTTGCACAGATGGTATAGAGTAGAGCAAACCAATAATTAATTGTTATAGAAGAGGCCTCCTCCATGCCCTTCAACCTGAACATAGATTTGCGTCAGCTAAACACCTTTCTGACGGTAGCCGACACCGGCAGCTTCAGCCGCGCATCGGAAAAGCTGTTCGTAGCGCAGCCAGCACTCAGTCGTCAGATTCGCATGCTTGAAGAAGCTCTGAACGTGGAGGTCTTTGTACGCCACGGTAGAGGCGTCGTACTCACCGCTGCGGGGGAACTGCTGTATGAAAGGGCCCGAATCCTGTTGCAAAGCCTTGAGCGAACACAGGCAGATGTCACGGCAGTTGCCGGTGAAGTGACGGGCCAGGTAATACTCGGCTTGCTCCCAACAGTCACCCACCGTTTTTCTGGCACAATTATTGAACAGTACCGAAAACGATTTCCTCAGGTGCACCTCGCTGTCAAATCTGCCATGAGTGGCACCTTGCAGCAGATGGTAATGCAGCACCGACTGAACCTAGCAATCAGCTACAACCACAGCAACCATAAGAATCTCCGTTACCGACCTCTGATTGAAGAACAGCTCTATCTGATCTCGCCAACCGATACACGTGTCTCAAAACGCTCGGAGATTACGCTGGATGAAGTGGTTGAATTACCACTGGTAATACCTGAAGAAAAGCATGGGCTCCGAATCTCTATGGAAAAGGAAGCTGCCAAACGCAACAAAACACTTAATCTGGCCATGGAGGTAAGTGCCTGGCCCATGCTGACCGACATGGTTCGTCGGGGTCTGGGCTATACCATTCTCTCCTCAGCTGCGGTTCATGACATGGTTCAGAGAAACGAGGTGGTCGCCATTCCTATTACGTCACCGGAAATAAAGCGAACGCTCTCTATCGTAACCCCAACGGACCTTCCCGCCTCCGTTGCCACCATGAAACTGGCAGAAATCATCATGCAGCAAGTGGCAGAACAGGTCGAAGCCGGTAAATGGAAAGGCAAGTTATTGTTTAACCCGAAAGAAATCAGCCAGGCGGCTCGCAAAGACGGCGAGATCACAGAAATAAACGAGTAACTTTCGAGCGATCTCCCAAATCGATTTCAGAAGAAAAACATGCCAAAACGGGATATTTATTTTTATTAGTGCACCAGGCATGGCGCGTAGCGCCTTGACGGGCCTTGTTCCGGTTCAGATGGTGCTGGCCGGATGACTTGGGGGTGCCTCTTTGGGGCCCGAAAGGGTGTCCATCGCGAGGTGGAATCTGAAGGAAGCTGCAGGCAAAGCGCTGGCCCGACGAACAGGAACCGCATGAGGCGGTAACACCGGGCAACGGGCCATTATTGTAAAACCCAGTATTTGAACGGAAGGTGTGGACGTAGATGCAGCTGGTATAAGTCTGGAGGTCACGCGCCTTACCCTGGGAAGTCAGGTTCTCTGCCACTGTTCTACCGGCCCCGAGAGGGTTGGGAATGGAGGGTCAGAACCTGATGCGGGCGTGAATTGACCGGGTCCACAAGGTGTGCTGATGGACCTGCCGGCCTGTCGCATCACCGATCACCAGGACAGATGGTATCTACCTGCAAGCCGAATGATCGCAGGTGGGCTGGTCAGCCCGGAACGGGAAGGCACGCCACAAGGTGGACCCCATGTCACCCTTGCTCTCCAACGTGCTCTTGACCGAACTGGATCGGAACACTAGAGCGCCGGGGATGCCGGTTCTGCCGCTACGCGGACCATGGTGTGCCACGAAGGAGCCCAGCCGAGCACAAGCTTGCTGCGTATCCATGCTGCATACGAGATGAGGGAGGGGCCTCGGAACCACTGTACAGGCGGAGGCTCCAAACCGCCCACTACTGCTGCCTTTAAGAGAGGTGGTGGGAAGCGAGCTGGGGATAAGGCAGCCCCCCCCCGGGGCGACTCGACGCAACCTCTATGTCCGAAGCGAACGAGCCGGCCATCGGGTTATGACCAGCATTACCCCCTTCCTGGAAGCTCATCTGCGCCTGACGGTGAACACGGCGAAAAGCGCCGTGGATCTTCCTTGGCGACGGGCCTTCATGGCCAAGCTGAGTCCTCTGCTCAAGCGATCTCACGAGCAATCGCTAACGACGACCACCCGGAAGCTGAACCCGGTACTCAGGAGCTGGGTGAAGTACTATCGTATGACGGCGTCGAAGCGACCGTTTGAAGCACGGAATGGCTGGCTACGGCGGCGACTCCGGTTGATCCTTTGGCTACACTGGAAACGAGCCCGCACACGGCGGCCCCGCGACCTGATGCGGTTAAACCTGACCGAGTCGAGGGCCTGGATGAGTGCCACGAATGGTCGTGGAACCTGGAGGAACAGTGGCGCACCCCACATGAACTTAGCACTGCCAAAGAAGGTGTTCAACGGCCTGTCTTTGGTAAGCTTGCTAATGTAGTTGGCCGCATAACCGGAGTCGTTGGGTAAAGCTGACATACTGCTCGCGGAGACCGGGTATTGCAGTGCGACAAATGTCGCCGCTAGCGAAAAGGCCTGCATGGATCCATTCATTGCCATCAAACGGGAAAATGCCAACAGCCGCCGTTGGAGCGATTCGCCGAACTGATGCCTATAGCCAAGGAAAGCACGTCAGTCGAGCGCATTATGATGGGGTAGGTCAATCCAGCATGTCTAGTCTGATGGCCAGACTAGCAAGTGCATATGAAGATGAAACACCACTTGGCCACCGTCCCTGCCGCAATTGATCGTGGTGCGAAAATTTCCCGACACACCTTCCCGCTCAGCGACCTTACGCGCCGCCAGAGATAGGTCCCCCATCAACCGGACATCTTCAGGCTCCAGATCGTTCATAGTCGGAATATGTTGCTTTGGAATGATCAAAACATGGGTGGGCGCTTGCGGATTACTGTCGTGAAAAGCTAAAACGCTGTCCGTTTCGAGTACGATATCAGGCTTAATCTCGCCGTCGATCATCTTACAGAAGATACAGTCGCTCATAAGTTTCTTTCCTCCTAAAAGCTGCCTATAAGTACACCACAGAGGGGGAATCGGTTGACTCCGGCTCCAGAGACAAGGATAGCATAAACGTGGAAACTACGTTCCCTATCGCACAATGGCCATCGTAAACAGGATTATAGCGAACAGAAAAACATCTGCCTGGGAATGGACTATGGCGCTAATGGTTGTGATCCTGTATTCAATGACCCATGGTCAGCCCAACGTCCAGCCAATCACGTGAGATCTTGAACGCTGCAAACGATAGAGCTTCAGCCCGTGAGCCCGCCAAATCCGGCGGACCCTGTCCGGACTTGTGTTTGTCATTGCTCTGCCATCGAACGGGTGCTCCAACGCATCACATTGACCGGACAGGATTGTGCCGTCAAACGCACAATCTCCTCGGTAGCAACTCGTACTTTGCGATCGCCACGAGGACGATCATGGACCAGCGGGTAGCTGCGGTTATAGTCCTCGTTCCATTCCGCTAACTTCGCCATTACAGTGGTTGCATCAGGAAGACCGATCAGGTAAGGATGGTCCCATTTGAATCTCTCATGAAAGTCTCAGCCATGCTGTTGTCCGTCAGCCATTCCAGCGGTTGCGGAACACGCTTAGACTGGTCGAAGCAATATTCCAGACTTTTCAACAGTAAGTCCCGAACCTTCTCGACGGTGATGCAAATGGTCATCGCCACGTATCGCCTCAGTTCCCGATTACAGCAGTCCAGGCTGAACGCGGCAAGAAGGGTTACGTTCTCGGCCACGCTCTGACGAAACAAGGTCAGGTACACAAAAGCAACTACCAGTGAAACGCTGGTATAAAGTTCGCGACGTAGCACCCGCAGAGTCCGGTTACTTGGGATATCCTTGATGGTACCGCTAAAAAAGCTGGTGGTTATGTGCCTGCCATCACCGCCATGTTGTCATAGCCCAGTTTGGGCGCGACATTGCAGCCAATAACCATAAACGCCCCCAGACCTATGGCATCCAAAACAAGAAATAACTGGTGCAGATGCCGCACGAAGAGAGCAATCACGATGGTGACCGGCCACGGTAATGGTCAGATAGATATAGCGAGGGCGCTGGGTCCAGGGGACCTGGAAGTTACCCAGAAGAAGGTGCCGGACAGTTCCGCCACCAAGGGCCTGGCTGCAATGGCCGGGGAGATTGTGCTGTGCTGGTTCGGTTCGGCAGCCTGCAGGAAACAGACAGCTCCGCTGATTCTGGAAGGCATTGGCCACGCGCCATGGGTCGAGTGTCCGACGCTACTTGCCGAGTTATTGCTCAAACATCCGGGCGGACTAAAAGGGGCCAATGCCTATATTGGCCACTGCACAAATGATCAGAAGAACGCCTGAATCCCGGTCTGGGCCCGACCCAGAATCAGGGCGTGCACGTCGTGGGTGCCTTCATAGGTGTTCACCACTTCCAGATTCACCAGGTGTCGCGCCACCCCGAATTCATCACTTATGCCGTTACCCCCGAGCATATCCCTGGCCAGGCGGGCAACATCCAGAGCCTTGCCACAGGAATTGCGCTTCATGATGGAAGTGATCTCGACAGCCGCCGTGCCCTCATCCTTCATTCGACCAAGACGCAGGCAGCCTTGCAGGGCCAGGGTAATGTCGGTCTGCATATCTGCCAGCTTTTTCTGGATCAACTGGTTGGCCGCCAGCGGCCGACCGAACTGCTTGCGGTCCAGCACATACTGGCGAGCGGTATGCCAGCAATCTTCGGCGGCACCCAGCGCACCCCAGGAAATACCGTAACGGGCGGAGTTCAGGCAGGTGAACGGCCCCTTCAGCCCCCGCACGTCCGGGAAGGCGTTTTCTTCCGGCACAAACACGCCGTCCATCACGATTTCACCGGTGATCGAGGCCCGCAGCCCTACCTTGCCATGAATGGCCGGGGCACTAAGGCCCTCCCAGCCTTTCTCAAGCACAAAGCCGCGAATTGCGCCGTCGTCGGCCTTGGCCCAGACCACGAACACATCAGCGATCGGGCTGTTAGTGATCCACATCTTGCTGCCGGTCAGGCGGTAACCGCCGTCCACCTTGCGGGCGCGGGTCGCCATGTTGCCGGGATCGGAGCCATGGTCTGGTTCGGTCAACCCGAAACACCCAATCCATTCTCCGGAAGCGAGTTTGGGCAGATACTTCTGGCGGGTTTCCTCATTACCGAATTCGTAGATGGGCACCATCACCAGGGATGACTGCACACTCATCATGGACCGGTAACCGGAGTCCACCCGCTCCACCTCCCGAGCGATCAGGCCATAACACACGTAGTTCAGGCCGCTACCGCCGTATTGCTCGGGAATGGTAGATCCCAGCAGGCCGGTCTCGCCCATTTCCCGGAATATCTCCGGATCGGTCTGTTCGTTGCGGAAGGCTTCCAGCACCCGGGGCCGGAGCTTACTTTCGGCAAACTGGCGAGCACTCTCGCGCACCATACGCTCGTCTTCGGTCAGTTGCTGGTCCAGCAACAGCGGGTCTTCCCAGTTGAAACTTGCTTGGTTGGCCATGTCGGTTGTCTCCGATTGTTGATCTTGTCTTGATGGCGGGTGGTCAGGCCACCTGCTGTGAAGCCTGCCGGGGTATCTCCAGCAGGGCCGAATACTGTCCGAGGTGGAAGTCGTCATCCCCGAACTGATGAGTCAGCATCACCAGGCGCTTGGCGTGATGGGCCAATGAATATTCCCAGGTCATACCAATACCGCCGTGCAACTGGACAGACTGCTCGGCAATCAGCTGTGACGCCCGAGCCACGGTGAACTTGGCAGCGGCAAGCCGTCGGCTGCGACTTTCCGAATCCGGGTCGTCGGCCACACAGGCCGCAAGAATGGTCATGGAGCGCGCCAGTTCGAGTTCGCCGCGCATTTCCGCCATCCGGTGCTGAAGCGCCTGGAAGCGGCCAATCGGTGAGCCGAACTGCTGGCGCGTTTTCAGGTAGTCCAGAGTCAGCCGGAAGGCCTCCTCTATACTGCCCACCGCCTCGGCGCACTGCGCGGCAACCGCACGGCCACGCTGATAGGCCAGCGCCGGCGCAGCCTTACCCGCCGGCCCGAGCAGACTGTCCGCCTCGATATAGACATCCGCCAGTGTAAGATCACAGGCTCTTGGGCCGTCTATACAGGGGTAGCCGGTGCGCGAAACACCCTCAGCCGCCGGGTCCAGCAGAAACAGGCTTACACCTTCACCATCACTCATCCGGGCAGTGACCAGGATAGTGTGGGCAAGCTCGCCACCAATCACTACCCGCTTGCGACCGCTCAGGCGCCAGCCCCGTTCACAGGGCACCGCCTGGCACTCAATCGCCTCCGGATGGTAGTGGCTACCCGCTTCCTCGTCGGCCACCGCCAACAGGCGCTCGCCCGCCGCCACCGCCGGCAGAATCGACTGCCGCTTTTCGGCGGAACCCAGTTGCTCAACCAGGCCGGCAGCATAGATCTGGGAATGCAGGTACGGCTCAAGACACAGGCCCCGGCCGAGCTCCTTCATCACCAGCATGTTTTCCACGCCTGTGCCGCCGAAGCCTTCGTACTCGGCAGCGATTGGCACCGAGGTAATGCCCAGCTCTGACAACTGGCGCCAGAACTCCGGGCTGTAACCCCGGGGGCTTTGGTAAAATACTTCCCGCTGCTCAAAACTGTAGGTGTTGCGGACCAGACGCTCGACCGTATCCGCCAGCATCTGTTGCTCTTCGTTCAGTTCAAAATTCATGATCCCCTCCTACAGTTCCAGAACCAGCTTGGCGATGATGTTCTTCTGAATTTCGTTGGACCCGCCGTAGATAGACAGCTTGCGCAGATTAAAGTACTGGCTGGCCGGCGACGCGCTGTAATCCTGATACAACGGCTCGCCATGGAAGTCCGGTTCCAACTCCGGTTCCAGGAACGGCAGCGCGTTCGGCCCGAGTGCCTTGCGCATCAGGTCTGTAATCGCCTGGCGGATCTCCGAACCCTGAATCTTCAGCAACGAGCTCGCCGCCCCTGGCACCCCACCATCGCGGGTGGCGGCCAGAATGCGAAGGGTGCTCATCTCCACCGCCATCAGGCGCATTTCCAACTCGGCGATCCGGGCGCGAAACAGGGGATCGTCAATCCGTGGTTGGCCGGCCACCGTCTCGGCACTGGCAATCTGCTTGAGGTGTGCCAGCGCCGCTTTTGACTGGCCGATACCGGCCTGGCCAGTACGCTCGTGGGTGAGCAGATACTTGGCACAGGTCCAGCCCTTGTTCTCCTCGCCAACCAGGTTTTCCACTGGCACCCGAACGTTGTCGAAGAACACCTCGTTGACCTCGTGTTCACCATCGAGGGTGATGATCGGGCGCACAGTAATGCCTGGCGTATCCATGTCGATCAGCAGGAAGGAGATGCCCTCCTGCTTCTTGGCGGAAGGATCGGTGCGAACCAGGCAGAAAATTCGGTTGGCATGTTGGCCCAAGGTGGTCCAGGTCTTTTGACCGTTGACTAGGTAATGATCGCCATCCCTCTCGGCCCGGGTTTTCAGGCTGGCCAGGTCGGAGCCGGCGCCGGGCTCGGAATAGCCCTGGCACCACCAGTCCTCGCTGCGCAGAATCCGCGGCAGGTAGAAATCTTTCTGAGCCTGGTTGCCGAACTTGATGATTACCGGTGCCACCATGTTGACGCCGAACGCCACCAATCTGGGCGCTCCAGCGGCGGCGCACTCCTCGTCAAAAATGTGCTTCTGCACCACAGACCAGCCGGTACCGCCATACGCTTCCGGCCAGTTCACCGCATACCAACCCTTCTGGTTAAGAATCTTCTGCCAGCGCTGATGATCCTGTTTGGCAAGTCGACGGCCCAGACGGACCTTCTCTGCAATGTCGGCCGGCAGATTCTGTTCCAGAAACGCCCGCACCTCACTGCGGAAAGCCAGCTCTTCGGGGGTGAAATGAATATCCATAATCGCTCCTGAGCTTTTAAAGGTTACCGGTGCTTCCACTGGGGCTGACGTTTCTCGAGAAAAGCAGTCATACCCTCGTTGCGATCCTCGCTGGAAAAACTGGACCATAACAGGCGGCGTTCGTATTCAATGCCCGCTCTCAAAGGGGCCTCGAACGCCTGATTGACCGCATCCTTGTTGATCATGGTGGCCATCTGAGAGTAACCGGCGATTTCCTCCGCTACCACCATGGCCGTCTCAAGCAGATCGTCAGCTGGTACGACCCGGCTGACCAGACCACTGCGCTCGGCTTCCTGCGCATCCATCAATCGACCGGTCAGGCACAGGTCCATGGTCTTGGCCTTGCCAATGGCCCGGGCCAGCCGCTGGGTTCCTCCAGCTCCGGGCAGGGTGCCAATCTTCACTTCCGGCTGGCCGAAGCGGGCGTTATCGGCGGCAATCAAGAGGTCACACATCATCGCCAGTTCACAGCCACCGCCGAGTGCCAGGCCGGCCACCGCGGCAATCACCGGTTTGCGACACCGGGTCACGGTTCCCCAGTTGGCGGAGATGAAACGCTCACGGTAGGCCCGGGAAAAGTCCAGGGCATGGACTTCGGCAATATCCGCGCCGGCGGCAAAGGCTTTCTTGTTGCCGGTAATGACAATGGCGCGGATGGCCTCATCCGCTTCCAGGACATCCAGAGCGGAGGTCAGCTCGTTCATCAGTGCGTTGTTCAACGCGTTGTAGACCTTTGGTCGGTTGAGTCTGACCAAGGCCACAGCCTCGTGCTTTTCAAGCAATATGTTGCTGTACTCCATAACCATCTCCACTAACAGGTGTTTTCTTATTGCTTTCATAGAAAGCTATGGAAGCTTACTTCTCTGATTTTTAGAGGCTACACCCGAATATTTTTTAAGGCAACATGTTGATATATTATTTTGGGAGGCGTATGTTGAAACTGACAAGGCAATGACCTGCTTTTGTGGTCAGGTCACCCAACAACAAACCGGACACAACAGGTGGATCAGATGGAAACAGGCATCACTCTCAATCAGAAACGCCGTGCCGCCATGATCGAAAGCGGCGCCTGGAATGACGAGCTTATTACCGACTATCTGGATCAGGCAGTCGCCAGCACTCCGGACCGGGAAGCCATCGTCGGCTACCAGGTCACAAGCGACACCCGCACGGCCCTCACCTATCGGGAACTCAATGACAGGGTCACCCGTATGGCCGCAGGTCTTGCGGCCATGGGTATTGGCAAAGGCGATCTGGTGGCCTGCCAGTTGCCAAACTGGTGGCAGACCACCGCCCTCCACCTGGCCTGCGTCCGGATCGGTGCCATTCTCAACCCGCTGATGCCCATCTTCCGGGCGCGGGAACTGCACTTTATGCTCAAACATGGCGAAACCAGACTGCTGGTGATTCCCAAGGTCTTCCGGGGCTTCGACTATGAAGCCATGATCGACGGTATCCGCGGGGAGCTGCCAGACCTGGAAACGGTACTGGTGATCGGTGGCGAGGGGGAGCGCAGTTTTGAACAACGCCTTCTGGAGACACCCTGGGAAGAAAAGCAGGACACCAGCGCCCTGTTTGCCGGACGCCAGCTCACTGCCGACGATGCCGTTCAGGTCCTTTATACCTCCGGCACCACCGGCGAGCCAAAGGGGGTTGTACATACCTCCAATACTTTGCTCTCCAACGTACGGGGCTTTTCGGATCGGCTGCACCTGACTTCCGATGACAAGGTTCTGATGGCCTCTCCGGTCGCGCATCAGACCGGCTTCATGTACGGCATCATGATGCCGGTTTACCTGGGGACCACCGCTATCCTTCAGGATATCTGGGATGCGGAATACTTCTGCAAGGTGATTGCCGCCGAAAAGCCGGCTTTTACCATGGGGGCGACCCCGTTCCTGGCCGACGCAGTGAAGGCCGCTCCCAGGCACGAGGGTGAACTGGACTCCCTGCGGATCTTCGCCTCCGCCGGCGCACCGATTCCCAGTGCCGTTGTGGAACAGGCCGGCAAGGTATTAAAGGCAAAAATTATTTCCTCCTGGGGCATGACCGAAAACGGCGCGGTCACCACGACCTGCCCGGAAGATCCCCCCGAGCGGGCCAGCCAATCCGACGGTAAGCCGCTGCCCTACACGGAAGTGAAAGTAACCGACTTTCAGGACAACGAACTGCCTGCCGGAGAAGAAGGCAGTCTGCTCTTTCGGGGCTGCAGCCTGTTTGTCGGCTACCTCAAGCGTCCCGAGCTCTATGGCGTGGACGATGACGGCTGGTTCACCACCGGCGATCTCGCCCGCATGGACAAGGATGGCTACATCCGTATCACCGGCCGTGCCAAGGACGTGGTGATCCGTGGCGGCGAAAACATCCCGGTAGTGGAAGTGGAGAACCTGTTGTACAGGTACCCCGGCATTGCCGAGGTGTCGCTGGTGGGTTGTCCGGACGAACGACTGGGCGAGCGTGTGTGCGCTTACGTTATCCTGGACGAGAACACCAACGACCTGACCCTGGACGACGTCACGAATTACCTGATGGAACAGGGACTATCCAAGAGCTATCTGCCCGAATATCTGGAGGTGGTCGAGGCCATGCCCCGCACCGCCTCCGGCAAGATCCAGAAATTCAAGCTGCGCGAGCAGGCCAAAGAGATTCGCCTGGAACCGAACAAGCGCAGCTGATTTATCCATCAAAACAACAGGAGAAAACCCTCATGAAAGGCCTGAGCGGAAAAACAGTCACCGTGACCGGCGGCGGGGGCGGCATTGGCCGCGCCGTGTGTCAGCGCTTTGCCGAGGAAGGCAGCGCTGTGGCGGTACTGGACCGTGATGAAAGCGCGGCCCAGGCCACGGCAAACCTGATTACCGAAGCCGGAGGCAAGGCAAAAGCTTACGCCGCCGACATTACCGATTACGCCGCGATTACTGACACCGTGGCGGCCATCGAGAGCGATCTGGGCGTACCCACCGTGCTGGTAAATAACGCCGGCTTCGACCGCTTCATGCCGTTCCTGAAAACCGAGCCCAAACTCTGGGACCAGCTGATTGCAGTGAACCTCACCGGGGCCCTGAACATGCACCACGTGGTACTGCCGAAGATGATCGCCGCCGGCGGTGGCAAGGTCATCAATGTCGCCTCCGACGCGGCCCGGGTGGGCTCCTCCGGCGAATCCGTCTACGCCGCCTGCAAGGCGGGCCTGGTAGGCTTCAGCAAGACCGTGGCGCGGGAACTGGCCACCAAGAACGTGTGTCTGAACGTGGTCTGCCCCGGCCCCACCGACACCGCACTGCTCAAGGGCGTGGCAGAAACCGCCCCGAACCCCGAAAAACTCCTGGAAGCCTTCCGTAACGCCGTGCCCATGAAGCGCCTGGCGCAGCCGGAAGACTATCCTGGCATCATCGCCCTGCTCGCCAGTGACGACGCCAACTTCATTACCGGCCAAGTGATCAGTGTATCCGGCGGCCTGACCATGGCCGGCTAAGCCACGAGTGACACGATCAAGGAGAACACACCATGAATTACGAAGACATTCTGTACGACGAAACCAACGGTGTCGCCACCATCACCATCAACCGCCCGGACCGCTACAACGCTTTCCGCGGCCAGACCTGCATGGAGCTGCTGGACGCCTTCAACCGCGCCGGCTGGAACAAGGACATCGGCGTCATCGTGTTCACCGGCGCCGGTGAAAAAGCCTTCTGCACCGGCGGTGACCAAGGCGCCCACGAAGGCCAGTACGACGGCGGCCGCGGTCTGATTGGCCTGCCGATGGAAGAGCTGCAACGCACCATCCGCGAAGTACCCAAGCCGGTGATCGCCCGGGTCAACGGTTTCGCCATCGGCGGCGGCCAGGTGCTGCACGTGATCTGTGATCTGAGCATTGCCTCCGAAACTGCCATCTTCGGCCAGGTCGGTCCAAAAGTCGGCTCGGTGGATCCCGGCTTCGGTACCGCTTACCTGGCGCGGGTTGTCGGTGAGAAACGCGCCCGGGAAATCTGGTACCTGTGCCGCAAGTACAGTGCACAGCAGGCACTGGATTGGGGCCTGGTCAACGCCGTGGTGCCACCGGAGCAGCTGGACCAGGAAGTACAGAAGTGGTGTGAGGAAATCCTGGAGAAGAGCCCCACCGCTCTCACCATCGCCAAGCGCTCGTTCAACGCCGACAGCGACAACATTGCCGGCATCGGCGCCCTTGGGATGCAGGCCCTGAGCCTTTACTACGACACCGAGGAATCCAAAGAAGGCGTGAAGGCCTTCAAGGAAAAGCGTAAGCCAGAATTTCGCAAGTACTACAAGTAACGGCCAGATAGCCCGGAGATCACCATGAATTTCGCATTTAATGAAGAACAGAACGCGATACGCGACGTTGTGGCCCGCTTCAGCGCCGAGGTGCTGGCTCCGGGCTACCGCAAGCGGGATCGGGAAGGTGTCATTGAAAAGGATGTCATCCGCCGGCTCGGCGAGATGGGGCTGCTTGGTGGCGAACTGCCGGAAGAATTCGGCGGTAGCGGTATGGACTGTGTTACCAGTGGCCTGATCATCGAGGAAATCTCCAAAGGGGATTTCAACGTTGGCTACATTCCCCTGCTGACCTCCCTGAACGGCCAGATCATTGCCAGCCACGCTGCCCCGGACCTGGCGAAGGAGTGGCTGCACGGCATGACCACCGGCCAGAAAGTGGCCTGCATCGCCCTGACCGAACCCCACGGCGGTTCCGACGCGGCCAACCTGCGCCTGAAGGCAGAGAAGAAGGGCGACGTTTACGTGCTCAACGGCGAAAAAACCTCCATCTCCATGGCCGACCAGGCCGACGTAGCGGTGGTGTTTGCTAGAACCGGAACGGTGGAACAACGCGCCTCCGGCATCAGCGCGTTCCTGGTGCCCATGGACACGCCGGGCATCACCACGACCCGTTTTGAGGACAACGGCCAGCGTGCTATCGGTCGCGGCTCGATTTTCTTCGATAACGTGGAAGTGCCCGCCGTCAACATGATGGGCGACGAGGGTAAAGGCTTCAAACAGGTCATGCAGGGCTTTGATTATAGCCGCGCCCTGATTGGCCTGCAGTGCCTGGCCGTCGCGCAACAATCCCTGGAGGAAGCCTGGCAATGGCTGACCGAGCGAACCGCCTTCGGCCAGAACCTGTCCGCGTTCCAGGGTGTGACTCATCCGCTGGCTGAATACCAGACCTATGTTCATGCTGCGCGCATGCAGTGCTACCACGCACTATGGCTCAAGGACAACAACCAGCCCCATAACGCCGAAGCCGCCATGAATAAATGGTGGGGGCCAAAATTGGCCTTTGATGTGGTGAAACAGTGCCTGCTGGCCCACGGCCATACCGGCTGGGGTGAGGACCTGCCGTTTGCCCAAAGGTTACGGGACGTCCTTGGCCTGCAGATTGGTGACGGTACTGCGCAGATCATGAAAAATATCATTGTGCGCGAATACCTCCCCAGGTGATGCGCCCTATGTCCTCCGCGATTCAGGACGCCGAAAACCGCCTTCGTCGGCCCGGCAGCCGACAGGGCACTATAGGAGCACAAATGATCGTCAACGAATCCGGAGGCATACCCAACCGGCTGTTTTTTCGCCTGTTCCAGACTGGAAACATTTTGCAGCGCCAGGTTCAGAATGAGATGGGCATCAGTGCTGTGCAGTGGGCGGTACTGGGTGCATTGTCTCGAGAAGGATTCGAGGACGGTACCTCATTCCATCAACTGAAAGAATACCTTTACGTCAGTCGCCAAAGCCTCGATGGCGTCCTCAAACGAATGGAAAGAGATGGGCATGTCACTCGGATACCGGACCCCCAAGACCGCCGGGCTCGACTGGTAGTACTGACCGAATCTGGTCGGACTTTCTGGTACCGACTGCAAGATACTATTGCGGAGTTTTACCGACAGGCCATGCGAGGGATGAGTTTTGACGACGGCGTCAGCCTGCTTCACCTTCTGAAAAAACTTCAGCACGAACTTATTGACGTTTCGCTGGAATCGACCGTCCCAGAACATAATGATACTGAGAATCTCGAAGCCGAATAACGCCTCACTCAGCCCGCTTGACCATATCATCTTGTTCCCCAACGTCTCGACCAGTCGCGGTATGAACTTCCTGGCCGCGTCGAAATCCGTATCAGGGAGCAACACCGCAAATTTCATCACCATCGATGTGTGCCGGGAAGTCGCCGCTACGAAAGCCGGACCTGAGGGTACCCTCACGACTTTGAGTACTTTGCCCCCTCTGCGTGGCCGTAGTCATCGCTAATCGGCTTGAAATTTTCCAGATCAATACTGATTAGCGTGAAATGCTGATCGTATCGAGAGAGACGTTCGATGGAGCGTTCAAGATCTGCCCGAAAGCTCTGGATGTTAGCAATGGACGTGAGAGGATCTGTCCGGGCGAGCAGTCACTCCTGATCCAGTGCGTTCCGTAGCCCGGCCACAAGGTACCGCTGCTCAGACAATTCCTGATCAATCGCCGGGGTGTAACTTCCGCAGGCCAACCTAATCTACCGCAGAATAATAACGAGGGCGGACATCTGGCTCCGGATTCCTCTTATATTCGGGATAGGGGGAGCCATGAGGCTCCCCCTTCCCACACAACCCGGCAAGCGGGTCCGCACCAGGCGGTTCGAGGAGTTGAGGTGTCATGAGAGACGCGGCACACTCAACCGGTCGAAATAGGCAATCGTTAGCACGCTATGGATGGCAGACTGGCTATTATGCCACCAGCGGCGACTCAAGGCCGCCACCAGTTCCGCAACCCAAGGGCTTGCGCCGAGACGCCGTTTCATGCAAGTCTCGCCATCACTCCCTTCACGCCCAGCACGTTGATGGCCCGCATCAGGTTATAACTCAGCACCCCAGACTGTACTCACTGCTGGCCGAACTGAGTCCCCAGCAGGTAAATCGGCCTTTGTTGAGCAGTCTCTGCAACGTGGCGAAGGTCGGCTCCACCGTCGCCATGCGACGGATCATCCGCTGTGGCGTTGCCGCGTTATCGGATTCGTCTAAGGCCTCTTCGTCAAAGTGGCGTAGGATCCAGCGGCGGTCTGCCTCGCTGCACTGGTGTTGTAACGGGCATTGGTTGCAACCAGAGTGGGCATACAGATGCATCCGGCCCTTGTTGCTTGCAGTCTTGTGGTGCAATAGCTCTCCAGCAGGACAGCGGTAAGCGTCTTCTTCCGGCAAATAGGTAAAGTCACTTTTCTGGAAATGTTTGCCAGCCCCGATTGTTCATCCCCCGATTCGATGGCACCGCCACATCGTACTCCGAGGACTGAAGATCACTAATCTGTTCGCCATTGGAATAGCCTGCGTCGACAACGACCATCTCTAATTCGCCCACCACAGCCTCACGAGACTCTTGAAACATCGGCTTTAACTGCTGGTTGTCGCTGCCCGCCTGCGTCAACTCGTGATGAACGATCAGTTGGTATTTTTCATCCACCGCATTCTGCGCGTTATACCCCACCACCATGCCTTCACGGCCGGATTTCATCAGTTTGGCGTCCGATTCGGTAGGACAATGCTGGGTTTTATCGCCTGCCTTCAGTGTTTTGAGCTCATTCTGTAGCTCCGCCTTATGGGCTTTCAGGTACGGCTACTTTGTCACGGCTCAGGTCTGACTCGCCTTCCTGTTCGGACGCCGCAAGCTGAGAGAGATAGCGGTCAATCTTCTGGTCCAGCTTGCCCAACTGCGCCTGAAGTTGCTTACGGGTAATGGCCTGATCTTTACTCGCTGCCGCTTTGAATTTACTGCCATCAATTGCCACCAACTACCAGTCCGGCCTGTTTACAGAAAATGATGAACTGGCAACACACTTTATTGACGGCGCTGTCGTTCTCCTTACGGACGTCTGCAATGGTCCTGAAGTCCGGAGCCAGTTGCTTCATTAGCCACAGAACTTCGAGGTTGCGATGGCATTCCTTTTCAGTCGACGAGTGCTGCTGGTCTGATTCAAGTAGGCGTAAATATAGAGCTTGAGCAGATGCCAGGATGATAGGGCCGCCGTCCTGTGTGAGCCGTCTGAGCTTTCCTGAATCCCATCTCGGACAGGTCCAGTGAGTCCACAAAAACATCAATAACGCGAACTGGATGATCTTCGGGAACGTAATCTTCAAAGCTGGGAGCCAGCAGTAGCGTCTGACTTCGGGAAGCGCCTTCAAGATGTCTCATAAAAATAACCGCGAGCCATCCATGTCGCGGTTATTTTGCCAGCTTCGGAGGTTGTTTTCATACAGCCTCCTAAAGTACTTTTTTATTTTAGGTCATAAAATTAAAGGACTTTCTCCAACTCTTCTTCAAGTTGCGGAACCGCTTCGAACAGGTCCGCTACCAGGCCGTAATCGGCAACCTGGAAGATCGGCGCTTCCTCGTCCTTGTTGATCGCAACGATCACCTTGGAGTCAGACATACCGGCCAGGTGCTGGATGGCACCGGAAATGCCCACGGCAATGTACAGCTGCGGAGCAACGATCTTACCGGTCTGGCCAACCTGCATGTCGTTCGGCACGAAGCCGGCGTCAACCGCGGCGCGGGAAGCACCAACTGCGGCGCCCAGCAGATCAGCAACGTTCTCCAGCATCTTGAAGTTTTCGCCGTTCTGCATGCCACGGCCACCGGAGATCACGATGCCGGCAGAGGCCAGGTCCGGACGATCGGACTGAGCCAGCTCTTCCTTGACGAAGGAAGACAGGCCGGCGTCCTTCACTACGTCCAGCTGCTCAACGGAGGCGGAACCACCTTCAGCGGCAACGGGATCGAACGCGGTCGGACGAACAGTAACGACCTTGATGCTGTCACTGGATTTTACAGTGGCAATGGCGTTACCTGCGTAGATCGGGCGAACGAAGGTGTCTTCGGACTCCACACGCATGATGTCGGAAACCTGGGCAACGTCCAGCAGTGCAGCAACACGCGGCATAAAGTCTTTGCCCACGGTGCCAGCGGCGGCCAGGATGTGGCTGTAGCCCTTGCCTACTTCGGCAACCAGCTCACCCAGGTTCTCACCCAGGAAGTGACCATAAGCAGCGTTATCGGCAACCAGTACCTTGTTAACGCCTTCGGCCTTGGCAGCTGCTTCAGCAACGGCACCACAGTTCTCACCGGCAACCAGTACGTCGATGTCTCCGCCGATGGCCTTGGCAGCCGCTACAACATTCAGGGTAGCCTGTTTCAGGCTGCTGTTGTCATGTTCAGCAATTACAAGGATGCTCATTTAGATCACCTTCGCTTCGTTATTCAGTTTATCGACCAGCTCGGCAACGTCGGCCACTTTCACACCCGCCTGACGGGAAGCAGGCGCTTCAACCTTCAGGGTGGAAAGGCGCGGAGCGATGTCGACACCCAGATCGGCCGGGCTCATGTTGTCCAGCGGCTTCTTCTTGGCCTTCATGATGTTCGGCAGAGAAGCGTAGCGCGGCTCGTTCAGACGCAGGTCTGTGGTGACAACCGCAGGCAGGTTCAGGGCAACGGTCATCAGACCACCGTCTACCTCGCGGGTTACATTGACCTTGTCGCCCTCAACAACCACTTCGGAAGCGAAAGTGCCCTGACCCATGCCGGTCAGCGCGGCCAGCATCTGGCCGGTCTGGTTGTTATCGGAATCGATGGACTGCTTGCCAAGAATAACCAGCTTGGGCTCTTCCTTCTCAACAACAGCCTTGAGCAGCTTGGCCGCTTCGAGAGACTGAACCTCCTCGTCCGTTTCGACGTGGATACCACGGTCAGCACCCAGCGCCAGCGCAGTACGGATCTGCTCCTGGGAGGCCTTCGGACCAATGGATACCACCACGATTTCACTGGCAACACCCTTCTCTTTCAGGCGAACGGCTTCTTCTACCGCGATTTCGCAGAACGGGTTCATTGCCATCTTGACGTTGGCGAGGTCAACACCGGTGTTGTCCGGCTTGACGCGCACCTTTACGTTGTAGTCGATTACTCGTTTTACAGCGACCAGAACCTTCATCTCTCACCCTTTTATTTTCTTCAAACACTTTCAATCAGAGTAGCTATATCCTGCCCCACACCTTGTGCACAGGGCATGACCTCCGCCGCTGCGCTGCAGCTGGTGAGCGGCAGTCATCAGCAGGCGGGCTCCCTACATGCCTAACGGGTGGCCAAGGGCAATGGCGCATCCGTTCAGGTTACTCCGGGAGCGCCATCGGCGATCCCTAGCTCACGCAAAACCGCCAGGCCTTGGCGGCAAATGCTTCGTCTAGCTCGATCACGTCGATGTCGGGATGGTGATATCCTGTTTCTCCATCAGTTTTTGTACTGCAGGCACAGGCCCGATACCCATAGTGCGAGGCTCCACACCAGCGGCTGCCATGCCGAGGATCTTCGCCATGGGCTCGAGTCTGTGTTTGCTTCACAGCTGCCTTACTTACGACTAGCATCGCCGCTGCGCCGTCGTTGACGCCGGAGGCGTTGCCGTCTGAGGACAGCGAAGCGAGCCTCTCCAGCATGGTGCTGCGGGGATACTCGTCGGTATCAAAGACCAGCGGGTCCTGCTTTCGGCACGGGATGGACACCGGTACGATTGCGAACACACCTTGTTGTTGCTCTCGAGTAGCCTTCTGTGGTGAGCGGAAGCTGAACAGATCCTGGTCTTCTCGGGAGATCTTGAACTGTTCGGCGACGCTCTCGGCCGTTTCCGGCATAGAGTCGATGCCGTACTGTTTCTTCATGTGGGGGTTTACGAAGCGCCAACCGATGTTGGTGTCTTCGATTTTTTGATCCCGAGAGAAGGCTGAGTCCGCCTTGCCCAGAACATAGGGGGCTCGATACATAGATTCCACGCCGCCTGCTAAAACCAGGTCCAACTCACGAGCGCGGACGGCGCGGAAAGCATTGCCAGTTGAGGATGGTACTGGGTAAGGAAGCGGGCAAAACAGCAAGCAGCGCGGACATGCGAGCCACTTTGCGGTTTTCTTCTCCAACCTGGTTGACGCTGCCCATCATGACTTCGTCGATGGCTGCCGAATCCAACTCCGGCGCTTCCTGAAGCACGGCCCTATGAATGTGGGCGGCTAAGTCATCCGGGCGCACACCGGCAAGAGTACTAGTACTGCTGAAGCGGCCGATAGTCGAACGGCGCGGATGGCAAAGAAAGACATTCATTACTTTAAAACCTCATTTAAGCCTGAAATCAGCAATGCGCTTGTTTTAGAATAAAATGAACAATAAAAATAGCAGGGGAGGGAATAACCCTGCAATTAGATAATTTCGATAAAATCTATGCCTTAATTGCATAGATTGGTTGGCAATCGGAAAGTGGCCACTATTTGTCGGAGTCAAACAGAACCTTGTCGAGACTGATCGAGTTTCGCTTGAAATTTCTGTGTCCGACGGTGCAACCAAAAAATTGTTCATCGGCCAATAGAAAGTACCGTAAGTGCCTGTTCTTTTTTTGATCATAGGTGATTGCGAGGTCAAGCTTTTACTGAGAAACCTATTTGCTGGAGCGTGCCACTCACTGGCTGACCTTACCGCGTGAAGTTATTGGTGGGTAGAGTCAACTTCTCCGACCTGCACGCCGCCTTTCTCCCGTTGGCCTTGGCCGCCGATCCTGATCGGGCTTGCCGGGGCGCTGCTCAAGAAGCAGGAGCGTTGCCCATGCATCTTGCCAACATTGGTTATCTTGGTGTCAAGGAGTTCCGCAGCCTGCTGCGCGACCCGATCATGCTGGTGCTGATTGTCTACGCCTCTACTGTACCGGTCTACACCGCGGCCACAGCCACACCGGAGACCCTCAACAAGGCACCGATTGCAGTCGTGGAACGAGGATCGTTCGCCGCTGTCCTGGCGCATCATCAGCGCCTTTTAACCGCCTTATTTCATGCCCCCGGACATCATCAATCTGGCTGAGATGGATACCCGCATGGATGCCGGGCTCGACACTTGCCCCGGATATCCCGTCGGAAATCCAGCGCGACCTGCTGGCGGGGAGGCGGCCCACAATCCTGCTCAACGTCGATGCCACCCGCATGAGTCAGGCGTTCGCGGGCAGCGACTATATCCAGACCATCGTGAACGATGAGATGCTCACCTTCGTTCAGCGCTACCGCGAGGTTCCGGAGCTGCCGGTGGACCTGGCGCTGCGGGCGCGCTTCAATCCCCAGCTCAATAAATCCTGGTTTGGTGCTGTCATGCAGGTCACGCCGTTCGAGATCACGAGCAGCAAGGTGTGCGCCATGGCCCTGGTGGTCCTTGCCGCCACCGTCTTCGCTCTGACCGCTGTGGTGCAGGGTTGGCTGTCCGTACCGATCCAGGGTTCGCTTTCGCTTTTTTTGGTCGGGGCGGCGTTGCATCTTTTCGCCACCACATGCATGGGGATATTCCTGGGCACCGTCGCCCGCTCCATGCCCCAGTTCGCATTGCTACTCATGCTGGTGCTGCTGCCGCTGCAGATGCTCTCCGGCGGTTCGACACCGCGGGAGAGTATGCCGGAAGCCGTCCAGTACATCTCGCCCAACACGCATTCGTGATGCTGGCCCAGGCGATTCTCTACCGTGGCGCAGGCCTCACAACCGTCTGGCCGCTGTTCCTGGCCATCGCTGTCATCAGTGCCACTCTTTTTGCATTTGCTCTGGCCCGCTTTCGGAGGACGCTTAGCACAATGGGCTGAAGCGCGTAACAAAAGCCAGTATTAACTCGCTGACGCCAGCAGACTCGTTCCCAAGGTAGTGGCTTCGCCTTCAAGGGGAAACAGGGCCAGCCCGGAAGCCAGCCCCCGAAACCTATGAATCAGTTTTGCGTGTAGGGCAACACATACCTGAGGGGCGCAAGGCCATGGAAGCACTTTATCAACACCACCGTGTTGCCCACCAGGAAGCAGCCCTGAGTTTGCATCGCATCACGACCTGTTAAGACAAGGGAAGCAGCAGTAACTGGAGGCGTCCATTCAAAGTGCCCTTGGGAGGGGTGTAACCAGTGGCGAGTGTCAAGGACCGCTTGAAATATACAGATGTCCGATGTTTATACTGTAACGCTGTTTCACCCGATTCTGGCCAACCAACCATGAGATACGCCCATGAAAATCGTTAGAGTTCAGGACATTATTGGTACCGAGCGTGAAGTCAGCGACAAACAGTGGACCAGCCGCCGTCTGCTGCTCAAAAAGGACGGAATGGGATTTTCCTTCCACGAAACCATCATCAAGGCAGGCTCCGAGCACACTTTCTGGTACAAGCACCACCTGGAAGCCGTTTACTGCGTTGCCGGTAACGGGCGCATCAAGGACCTCGCCACGGGTGAAGTTCACGAGATTACCGACGGTACCCTCTACGCCCTGGACAACCACGACAAGCACACCCTGTACGGTGGCACCGAGGACATGCGCCTGATCTGCGCCTTCAACCCGCCGGTGACCGGCCAGGAAGTCCATGACGAGGACGGCGCCTACCTGTCGGACAGCAGCGATAACTGATCCGTCCTGATAGGGCGGCTGATCCGACCGCGGGCACACCCATGCCGGCGAGTCCCGATCTTGGTGGCGCCACCACTGACACGTTTGTCCGGCCTGCGCCTGGGCACCTGTACATAATGAGACGGGCTATGACCACCGCATGGCTGCGGCTAGCATGTGAAGGCGCTATCGGAAGCAACCAAGTAAGTTAAACAGAGTTTCCACAGAGGAGGTAGCCCACCGCAATAGAGGAGGGGGCCATACACGTCCAATAATTTCCTATGGTGACATGGGCCCGTCCCCCTCTGGCAGGATAGTTGGCACTACTTAATTTTTAACCAGTTGGGCGGTTCAGGTGTTGATAGTGCCTCGTTATTCCGAAGAACGTAAAGCCGCCGTGCTGGCGAAGTTGTCCCCGCCTCATAGTATGACCGTTGCTGCTTTGGCGCGGCAGGAAGGCATTTCGGATCAAACCCTTTACAATTGGCGGACACAAGCCAGAGATCAAGGACGCCCGGTGCCCGGTTCCAAAGCCAAGTCAGACCAGTGGTCAGCAGAAGCAAAGCTGGCAACCGTGATTGAGACAGCCGCGCTGTCCGAAGAAGAGCTCAGCCAGTACTGCCGGGAAAAAGGGCTTTACCCTGAGCAAGTCCGGCGCTGGAAAGAAGAGTCCCTGCAAGGCTTCCAGCGCAGTGCCGAGCGGGAAAAGCAACTGCGCAAGAAGAGTCAGGCAGACCAGAAACAGATCAAGAAGCTTGAACGTGAATTACGCCACAAGGAAAAGGCTCTGGCCGAAACCGCTGCACTGCTGGTGCTGCGAAAAAAGCTGGATGCGCTCTGGGAAAACGACAACGAGGACGACTAACCTCGGTCCCTGAGCGCAGGGTAATGATCGACCTGATTCAGGAAGCCATGAGCGCCGGAGCCCGGCTCTTCAAGGCCTGTGGAGAAGCTGGCATTGGCTTGCGTACCTATCGCCGCTGGTTCCGTGAAGGCGAAGTACAGCCCGATAAGCGCCCGGAAGCAGTGCGCCCCAGGCCGGCCAACAAGCTCAGTGAAGCAGAGCGCCAGCAAATCCTGTCGACCTGTAACTCGGCCCGCTATGAGAGCCTGCCGCCGTCTCAAATCGTGCCATCGCTAATGGACGAGGGGCTGTACCTGGCCTCGGAGTCGTCGTTCTACCGGATACTCAAAGCCCACAACCAGTTGAACCATCGGGGACAAAGCCTCGCACCGCAGCGGTCCCGGGAAGCGACCACACATCATGCCTCCGGCCCGTGTGAGGTGTGGTGCTGGGACATTACCTACTGGTGTGCCCGGAGTCCAGGGCGAGCATGGAAGCTCAAATGGACCACGAGTCTATCTGGAATATTGAACCGGTAATTCAGGAGGAAGTAACCAATCAATCCCACCCACTGTGAGGGTGGTGAGCCTGAGCGGCAGTGACCTGCGGTATGCCCGCAGGGTGATGTAACCCGCTGACAACGGGGATTGAGGCGAGGTCACTAAGCCAAGATGATCCTCAAGGCTGAGTGCTGAAAGGCTGAAGAACATGAACCCATTCATCCGCCTCTGTGGGTTGAAATGTCACCACGGCTTACGTGACCTGATAAGCCGTACGGGAAGGTTGGGCAGCATGACGCATAGGCGCTGCCAAACGAAGAAGTCCAAATTGGTAGCTCGGGCTTCGGTTCAGCAGTATCCATCACAGATTGGACTGCTGCTTCCTGTCAACTTGCGGCAAGCAAGGGTAAAGAGTGCGATGGGCAGCCTCCTCAGCATGCTGGAGTCCAGATAGGTAAACCGGGGAAGGTCAATATTGGATGCCAAGGGGGCATGACCCCGATGCCAAGTTGACTGGCGGAGCTCCCGTAGTAGTCCGCGATGGGGAAAGCCCATTACATGGCGAAGGGGAGCAGTTTAAACGTGTTTGCCAAGCAAACTACCTGACCAAACAAGGTGAAGACCTTTGATAATCAGCGAAATGCAACGCAAGCTAGCGACCTGGACAACAACCGACCCCACCCGCCGGGTGGACAGGTTGTTGCGCCTGATAGCACAGCCTGACTGGCTCGCAGAAGCGGCTCGGGTCACTCTGTCTTCCAAAGGGGCAAACACGCCCGGGATAGACGGAGAGATCAAGCTGACTGTGCAGGACAGGCTGCCGGCTATTCTTCAACAGATCAGGAGTGATTTACTCTCCGATGTTTACCAGCCGTTACAGGCCCGAAGGGTGTATATCCCAAAGGCCAACGGCAAGCAACGACCACTGGGTATCCCGACCCTACGCGACCGCATCGTTCAACGGGCCATGTTAATGGCGATGGAGCCCATGTGGGAGAGCGACTTCCATACGCTCTCCTACGGGTTCCGACCGGAGCGGAGCGTTCATCACGCGATCCGTACAGTGAAACTGCAACTGACGGACAATAAGGAAACGCGCGGACGCTGGGTCATTGAAGGGGATCTGTCCAGCTACTTTGATACCGTGCATCACCGGCTTCTGATGAAAGCTGTACGTCGCAGAATCAGGGACCGACGGTTCCTGAACCTTCTCTGGCGATTCATAAAAGCCGGTCATATTGATGCAGGTCTTTTCCGGGCAGCAAGTGAGGGCGTACCTCAGGGCGGTGTTATATCGCCACTGCTATCGAATATCATGTTGCATGAGTTCGATCAGTACCTGAATAGGCGCTACCTCGGCAAAAAGGCCCGAAAGGATCGATGGTACTGGAACCACAGTATCCGAATCGGTCGAAGCTCAGCCATCCGAGAGAACCGACAATGGAAGCCAGCCGTCGCCTACTGCCGCTATGCCGATGACTTTGTGGTTATCGTCAAGGGCACCAAAGCCCAGGCAGAGGCGATTAGAGAAGAATGCCGGGAGATGCTGGAAGGAACTCTCAAGCTGACACTGAACATGGATAAGACCAAGATTACCCATGTGAATGACGGCTTCGTGTTCCTGGGGCATCGCATCATCCGCAAGCGGATAGTGATGTACTTTCCACCGAACACCGTGATCCAGGACGGCGAGCCACTCCCCTATCCGGTGTTGTATGAACAGGGTCAACAGCTGATGTTCAGGGAGCCCGGCCATGAGTGACTGGCACGATGAACTTGAGTTGGCACTGCTGCCGCTGGAGGACCTGAGAGTCGATAGCGTCTACATGACTTTTGTGATCAGCAATGCCCTGAGCGAGCGAGGCATCTTCCATCAATGCCGGATCGGATACGCGGAGGACCGGCTGAGCCGCATGACCACTTCACCCCATTGCTGGGTCGAGCTCGAACAGGGCTGGTGTATCGACCTTCGGCTCAGACAGTGGCTGGGTGATGAGGACGACCTCCCTCATGGCGTATTCCAGCCATCCGACTACCCGCGAGTTCGATATCAAGGCACGGCGTTGCTGGTTCCACGCCTGGACGTGGAAGATTTGAAGGCGATGACGAATGAGGTCTACAGCAAGGTGAAACTGCCGTGGCTGCCCGGGCAAGCCGCAGCGGCCTGATCCCGGGCAAAACTTGCATTTTCTCAGGTTCTGGTAGCTTCGAAGTAAAGAACTATCGAGGACAAAGCCATGGTGAGAGTGGCAAAAATCGCAGCAGTGGGGCTCACCGGGATCGGCGTTGTGGAGCTCGCCTTTAGGGGTACCGAGGCAGCCCTTTACGCATGGTATCTATTGTTCGTGCTGTGGGTGGTCGTACTGTTCATTCGCTTCGCACTGGCCATAGTCGGTGCATACAAGACGTTTTTCGCCAAGGGACCCGATGGGGAAATGACGTTTCCTGAATTCGAGGAAAAGATGGCGTCGTTCAGTCGAGGCACTGGTGAGGCCGCAACCGGCGCGAGCAACAAGGCAACTTCCGGCAATGGGAGCAATGGCGGTACAGAGGGTTTCATCGATGACGACAGAATCAACCAGATTTATCGAGCGGACGATCCGTTCGGGGAGTTTCTCGACTCTTGAGGTGGTTCCTTATGGGTACAGATCAGGAGAACCAGGTGTTCGAGCCGGGTAATGGCCACCAGAACCACCTAAACCAGACCGGCCAGAGAGAACCACTTATAACAGACTGAGGAACCGACGATGTTTATTCGAGCCTACCTGCGGGCATCCACGCAGGAACAGAACGCGGAGCGAGCCCGGGAGTTACTGGTACAGTTCGCAGCCAACCACGGTCAGCGTATTGCCGCTTTCTACGTGGAGAATGTGTCCGGCGCTACCCTGCACCGCCCCGAGCTGATGAAACTAATCGCAGATTCTGGCGAGGGCGACATCGTTCTGGTCGAACAAATTGATCGGCTGGCTCGCCTCAAACAGAGTGACTGGGACTCCCTCAAGCAAAAGCTGGCCGCCAAGCGGTTAGCCATCGTCTCCCCGGAATTACCGACCAGTTGGCTCGCCCTGGAAAAGAAGGACGACACCGGTTTCACCGACTCCATTCTACGAGCGGTCAACGCCATGATGCTCGACATGCTGGCTGCCGTGGCCCGCAAAGATTACGAAGACCGTCGGCGCCGGCAGTTCCAGGGCATCCATAAAGCAAAAACGGAGGGTAAGTACCAGGGGCGGCAGCCAGACCTGAAGCGCAGGCAACACATCGCCAGTCTTCTCAAGAGCGGCCACAGCTACAGCGAAATACAGGAGATTCTGAGCTGCTCCCGGCACTTGATTGCGTCTGTCGCCAAAGAACAAAGACAGGCCGATGCTGCGGCCTGAACCAACAAAGTGCCCTGAAAGGGCAATCAACTATTGGAGACCTGAATATGCTGAACCTAGCTGCCACACTGATTGCATTTCTGAGCTTTGTCGCGGTCGTACTTTTTATCTGCGTTATGGCCTACCGCAACGCCGATCGGCTGGAAGCGTTCCTGGAGCGAAAGTTCCGAAAAAGATCACCCCGACACAATGGCGATCTGAAATAAATTCGGGGCAAACCGGTGTTCTTGCCCAAAACGGGCAGTTTGAGAGCCGTGCCTACTGCGTCGTCCATGGCAGCATAATCGTGAAGTCGATATGAGGTTATGCACATGACGGACAAAACAGCCAGGCTTCCCGAAAACTTTCTATTTTTGCTGGAACAGGAAGAAAAGCGGAGGCAGCTGCGGGAGGACGCGGGGCTTCCGGCTCTCACAATACTGATCGACGCCGCTCACAGCGGTGGTGGCCAGGCCCGGCATATCCGGCGATTCCTGCTTGGCCTATATAACGCCAGTCACTGGCCATTCGAGCTGAACCGGCTGAGGGCCTTGGATGCGGAACTGCAACAGGCTGCGTTGCAGGTTCTGGCGCTGGATTGGAATGGCCGGGAGGTTCACACCTATCTGCCGGGTGGTGATGAGTTGTTTCAGGCTTGGTGGGAGCAGGAGTCGAAAGCGTGATACGCTTGCTGCACTATATTGATCGAAACCTCCCCAGCCTCGTACCGGGTGTTGTGCGCCCAATGTGTCAGTCGGATGTGTGATGGAGCTTCATTGGACCTCCTGCAGAATCCGATCACATTCAGAGATTACATACTCCGGAATTGTATCAAACCTTGCAGGATCAAGCTGGCAAATAAACTCATTCTCAATATGATATGTTTCATTGATAAACTTCTGAACAACAGAATTCTCAATATCCAGATCTAACAGGCGAAAAATCTGAAGTTTTTCATAACCATTCTCGGAATCTCTATAAAGCGACGTCAGCGCATTGATATCAGTAACTCGATTCAAAATGTCAGGGTATGAAAATCCGTTCAGAAAGCCCGATATTTCATTGCATCCATTGGAGAACTTAGCAGGCGCCATTTCCGGATAATTGTTATCTGCCCCCATGGGTTCTCTGGTATCAATTGCACGCCCTCTCTTGTGCAGAATATTGGAGAGTACTTGATAAGCATCTCCCTTGTCGTCAGAAATTTCAAAATGACGTCTCATGTAAATCAGCTTGATAACATCATCCTTGTCAGAGGCGAGAGCATTCTTGCAAATCTGGGAAAAGGTTTGCATATCCTCTTTTCTGATTACATATTCGATTAACTGGCCAGCTTCAAGCCTCAGAAACGATGCCGAAGTCTGATTGCTGAACTTATGCGCAAGAGACTTAATGGTATCGATAATTGGCTCCACATCATGTGTAAGCATCAAAACTGTTTTATTCTTCAAGCATGAATCAGCTTTTCGACGGAAAAGCATTTCGAGAATGGCATACTTTTTGTTCTTGTCAAATGACGAAATTGGGTCATCCAGAATGATCAAGTCCGGTTTTCTTGACAGACACTCATACATGAAAAGAACGATGGCAAAAGCATTTCTTTCACCAAAACTGAGGTGTTGGCTTCCGCCGCTGAGATATTCCTCGTGATCGGCATGTCTCAGTTTCAGTTGTGACTGTTCGCCTTCACCTACTATCTCAACCTTATATCGGTAACCTGCATATGAGAGAAAATTGTTAATGTCGATCTGATGCCGTTCGACCGTTCTCTTCATCTCGCTTCGTTGCTGACTGATCTTTCCCTGAAGTTGGCCGGCCTGTGCAATTACTTCGTCGATAGAGTCGTTAATCGGAGTGATGGCTTCCAGCATCCTTTCTGAATTAAGCTCCGAGAAAAAAGCCAGGTCCAGTTTATAGGCAGGCAGTTTTTCAGAAACTTTTTCACCGTCTTTAAATTGGAACGCAGAAAGTGTTCTAAGATTTTCGAGCTTCTCAGTGAAATTATCGATTTGACTTTTTACCGAAGCAAGAAATGCTTCGTGTTCTTTTTCAAGTCCGTCCTTCAGTTCTGTAATTGCCTTCAGCTTACCCTTCGCCTCTTTAGAAAAGAAGTCGCCCAGCTTTTCGATCACACCGATTATGGCGATCAGGTTCTTAATCGTATTTTTATCATATTCTTCGCCAACCTTCTTGATCTGATCCTTCTTTTCAGCTACATGCGAGGTGCAAAATGGACAACTATCAGATAGTTCTGAAAATTCGTACCCCTTTGTTTGCCAGTCAATCCAGTTAACACTGTTTTCGCTCTGAATGAACGGTGTATAAGACTCAAGGCCAGGGGGAACATGTTGAATTTTGTTGCCTGAAGATAGTCCTTTCATTCCTGTCGAAGATTTGGACAAGCCGGATTTGGTCAACTTGAAAGCATTTCCCATTTCCTTTAGGGTGGTTATCAAGGTTTCCAATTCTTGATTTCCGGAAAACAGTTGTTTGATGTCCTGGATCAAACTTTCAATTTCCTGCTCTTTCTGTCTGTAGGCGTCTGTTCTAATCAATATATCAAAGCTGTTGCTGAGCAACTCATCAGTTTTGAACACAAACTGACTGACGTACTCCTCGTTGAAGCACATGACAGTATTGATGTTTTCTGTGCCGGTAACTTCAGGTGCTAATCCATCTGGATTGGATTTTCTAAGCTTAAATGGGATGAGTTCATTTAAATTTGAGCCTTCAGTCGTACCGAGGGTAATTGCCCGAGCAATTGAGCTTTTTCCGGTTCCGTTTGGTGCGAACTTTATGTTCAGCGTATTTTCAGAAAGAATCAAACTAGCCCAATCAATGTTATTGCAATTTTTAATCTCGATATTCATTTCCCGCTCCCTAAACTTTAATAAACGTCACCTCAAAGGCCTTGCTAGACCGAAACTGCTGCAACCGGTTGGCAAACGCGAAGGCTTCATTCATCTCGTAGTGCTGGAAGATGTCCAACCCTCGGTCCAGCGATATCTTCCAGCCGTGGTCCGTGACGATATGGCGGGCGTGAATGGTGCCGCTTTCGTCAAACTCCCAGGTGAAGTCGATACCTACTGTGCGAGCGGATTCCTGGATTTTTTCAAAACTCTCGTCTTGTAGGTCACCCTTGAACTCGTCCCGGACGGTGACGAGGTGAACCGCCACTTCATCTTCCTCGGCCTTGTTCTTCACGATGGCTTCGAGAAACTCCATGAAATTGCGGATCTGGTAGAAAAGCCGAATGTAGGGGTCTGTAACGGTGATCTCACTGGCTCCTTTCAGGTATGCGCCAAACAAACCGTCGAATGAGATGCCTTTTTGATTTTCCTGGAAGGTCAGGTGCTTTTCCTCCAGTACGGGTTCAGAGGCGCGGGGCTCTTTGGGCTCGCCAACTTTAACGTCTGCTGCTAGCTCAGGGTCTACCCCCCCGTCATCAGGGGTGGACACCGTCTGGTGGTAGTAACCCGGGTACTCTTCTTCCTCAAGTGTCGTGACCAGTATTTCCTGGCCTTGTTGATCCTGATAGGAAAATCGGACTTCGCCGTAGGTGGTATCAATCCGCTGTAACTGGTCCTTGACCCGCTTGCGCCCCTCGATGGCAAAACGCAGCACTTCTTCAACCTCATCCCTGGTTGCTCCGCCCTGGGGGAACAGGATCTTCATCAGGCCGGAAAAGGTTTTGTTGATACCGTCCCGGTCACGGGTCGAGATATCCGAAGAAAGGGTAAAGTGCTCCCGGTACTGATCGGAATAATCGTAGTTCCGCATCGAGCGCAGGATTTCTGCAAGGTAGTCCACCACGAAGCCATAGCCGTCGGAGAACATCTCGCCCCGGATGATATCGACCTCCCACCCGGGGATGTAGAAGTGGATTCGGTCCAGAAAGGCAGAATCGTAGAACTTGTCCGGCAGCTCATCGAACAGGTCCGAATGCTTCAGCATGTAAGGCACGGTATGCCGGGTGTTCCCCACGAATACCATGGACGCCTCGGCGCCCAGGGTTTCCACGCCCCGGGAGAAGGACTTGTTGGCCATGTAGTTCTTCATGATGTCGACCAGTGCTTTATCGACGCGTTTCTGCTTGCCAGCGAATTCGTCGAAGGCCACGCAATCCCAGTAGCCCACAAGGCCGATCTTGCCGCTGGAGTTGTTCACAAACAGTTTGGGTACGGTGACTTCACCGCCGGATACCAGGATCCCATGGGGTGAGAACTCAGAGTAAACGTGGGATTTACCCGTCCCCTTGGGGCCAAGTTCAATAAGGTTGTAGTTCCGCTCGCAGAACGGAATCAATCGGACCAGTTGGGTCAGCTTGCTGCGCCGTCCGAACATCTCCGGGTTAAAGCCGATACTCTGTATCAGCAGGTTAATCCACTCATCGGTGCTGAACTGCTGCCGCGCGGCAACGTAGGCGT
>CEWJ01275639.1_pt1 | contig 31960 bp, 26 predicted proteins | sample 350291 | NCBI WGS metagenome assembly CEWJ01 (sample SAMEA2622923, study PRJEB7988) | marine metagenome | isolation source: saline water (ENVO:00002010), including | reverse complement strand
CAAATGAGGTTCGCCCTGTGAGGCCGCCAACTGTGGGACAGCAGTGGGCCCGGGTCGTCGTCCGCTCCCCGCGCGGTTGGTGCTGGGGCTGCTGTATTTGAAGCATGCCTACGATCTGTCCGACGAGGCGGTGTGCGCCCGCTGGCTGGAGAACCCCTATTACCAGTACTTCTGCGGGGAGGTGTTCTTCCAGACTCGGTTGCCGTGCGACCCATCGTCGCTGACGCGGTATCGCAAGCGGTTGGGCGAGGCCGGTGTGGAAGAGCTGCTGGCGCAGACCATTGAAGCGGCGAAGCGGCTCAAGGCGGTACGCCGTTCCGATTTAAAACGAGTGGTGGTGGACAGCACCGTTCAAGAAAAGGACGTGGCGTATCCCACCGACAGTCGGCTGTTGGAAGTGGCTCGCCAGAAGGTGGTGGAAGCGGCGAAGCACGAAGCCATTCCTCTGCGGCAAAGCTACGCCCGGGTGGGCCCGAAACTGGCGATCCAGGCCGGGCGTTACGCGCACGCGAAGCAGTTCAAACGGCTGCGGCGGGTGCTGCGCAAGCAACGCACAATCCTGGGCCGGTTGCGGCGTGACATCGGCCGCAAAGCGAGTCCGGAAGCCTTGGAACGGCTGGCCCCGCCCCTGGAGAAAGCCGAGCGCCTGCACCGTCAGACGCCGAAAGACAAGAACAAGCTCTACGCCTGGCACGCCCCGGAAGTGGAGTGCATCGGCAAAGGCAAAGCCCGGCAGCCCTACGAGTTCGGCGTCAAGGTGGGCATCGCGATCACCGCGAAGAGTGGGCTGATTGTGGGCGCACGCAGCTTCCCGGGGAATCCGTACGATGGCGATACCCTGGCGGAACACCGGGAACAAACCGGCATTCTCACCGGCGTGGAAGCGGAGACGCTGATCGTGGACCTGGGTTACCGGGGCCGGGAACTGGACGGTGCCCGTGTGCTGCACAAGGGCAAACGAAAAACACTGACGCCGAGCGACTGGCGCTGGCTGAAACGACGACAGGCGGTGGAACCGACCATCGGCCATCTGAAAGCGGAACACCGGATGCGGCGTTGCCACCTGAAAGGCCAGCTCGGAGACGCGTTGAACGCGGTGCTCGCGGCTGCCGGCTACAACCTGCGTTGGCTGATGCGGTGGTTGATGCTTTTTTACGCCTGGATACTGGCGTCTGTCATGAGCTGGAGCGATGGGCAGGACGGCGAAACCCCGCTACTGCCAGCCTAAACCGGCTCCGCCGTCGCCTCGCATCGACGAAACGAATGGCGGAGCCGCTTTGTTCAGGGGCGACTACTTATTCCTCTGCGAAAGCCCAGCTTTCTGAAACATTCACCAGCAATGTCCTGCATTTTGACAAAGTTAGGATTTAATGCTGGGGACTTTCCTTGTTCGTTTCTACCTTTAATCATAAGATCGCGTAAAGGTGAGCGTTTCTTTTCAAAGTCGTAGTTGAAAAAATAAATGTGAGCATGTGGGTTCGCTACGAACTTCCCGGCTTTGTTGTAATGCCCTTCGTCTAAGTGTATGCGATAACCCATTGGTTCGAAGCCCCATTCTTCACGAATCTGCTTCATATAGTCCTGTACGGCCTCATGTAAGCCTTTCTTTGTGCATTTCGTGAGTTGGTCTTTCGATAGCACTAAGACGTGCTCAAAGACCAGATTCATGTCTTTACGTGGGGATCGTCCGGTGGCTTCTTTGTAGCGTTGCATTTGGCGGGGTAGGTCGATAGCACCAGCACCGAAATTCTGATGCGTCCTATCGTCGATCACATTCTCTGAGTTCTGATGCTTCCTCAGAGCGTGATCTATGACTCTCGTAGCGTCGTTTTTCTTGTAGTATTTCGTTCTGACGGCGACAAAATTTTTCTTCATTATTTCAACTGGTTTTGTATAAATTTTATCACCAGTTCTTCAAATGACAAATTTTGTCTTTAACCCACTAAAGCCTAACAAGTTAGGCGTGGGCCAAAGAGTGGTAAACCCCTCTTCTGGAATCTCCCCAAAATCACTCTACTTCGTAGAAGTTAAATCCAGACTCAAAAACTTTTTTTGCATTGATCATTGTTTCGTATTTTGAATAAAATTTCTCAATCATTGCTACACTTGTTCCACAGTGCTTTGCAATTTCATATATGTCATTTTTCTTGTAAAGTTCGTTTGTGATATAAGTGTGTCGGAAAGAGTAAAGAATGAAATTTTTATCTTTGGAAATTTTATTTTCGTCCCTAAGAAAATTTATAAGCCTCGAAAAATTTCTAGCATATTCTGGGCGCTTGTTATCAACATAGAAAAATTTTCGTTCGGGGTTGAGCTTTAAAAGTTTGTTCATTCTTTCTACGTCATCTTTTATGTTCAAAACTTGAGACAAGTCGTAAAAACACTGAAAATGAAGTTCTAGAAAAAGAACCGTTGCAGCGTCTTCATTTATTGGAATTCGACGCGGTTTTATATCTTTCATTTTCCCTTTTCGAATGTCCACGAATCCAACGATTTTTTCTTTGTACCTAAAAAATTCAATGTCTTTGTATTGAAGTTCTTCAGACTCATTGCCTGGTCGGATGCCGGTAAACAGTAGAAATTGGATAAGAACGAAAAGTTTGTGCCTTATCTCATAGACTTTAATTTTCTTGGTATTTGCTTTCCATTTTCTGCCATATCTAAATAGAGTATCCCATTCTTCTGGCGTTATGATGCTCGTTTCTTTTTTGGAGAAATTTTTCTTAAATTCTTTCTTATCTAGTGATAAATGATCAATGCTTTTTATGTACTCGTTTTGAAGAGCAAAACGAAATAACTTTGATAGAGTTGCAGTGTGGTTTGCAAAAGTGCTATCGCTTTTTATGTTGCAACTCTTGATATATTCTTCTATGTCGCTGTATTTCAGTTTCGAAAAAATCAACTTCCCGAGCCTGTGGATTATGTGATTTTGAATGATGGTTTGGTCGTTCTTGTTGATAGTGTCTTTCTTTAAAAACTCTTTTGCTACTGCTTCAACTGTGGCTTTGTGGTTCCTGAAAAGTTGGCTTATCTCGCTATTTGAACTGTTGATCATTAGATTAAGTTCAATAGCCTTTATCTTTGCTTTTTCAAGATCAGAAGTGCCCGTTGAGCCCTTCCAGTATCCAGCTTGATCCACGTATTTGATACGACAGTACCAGTTCTTCGTCTGGCTCAATTTATAGATAACGGCTTGTTTTGGTGGTACTACTTCAATAGACTTTTGCGCCATATGTGAGGCCGTTTTCTCTGGTTGATTTTTGAGCATAGTGTATAGTTGAGTGTATAGGTCCACAATGGAAGCCCTAAGTTACTGATAAATTGGGCTTTTTTTGTAACACTATCAGTTCAAAATCCGTTGCCCGCGAGGGCGTGCCGGTTCAAGTCCGGCCTCTGGTACCAAACATTATGTCGGGAATGGACTTCCGACGCAGCGTCGTCACTGGTGTTTCCCTTTCCGGTTTCGCTAGGGCGCCCCGTTCAAATTTCTCCTTCGACTAGCCAGTTGGGGCTGCTGCAAACATCCCCCGCTTCATCTGGCTGCAAGCCGGGCAGCCCTAATCGGTGGTTGCCCTCTCTCTTCCCTTGAACCGCGCGACTACCTTGTCAAACGAAGAATCTGATTCCGCGGAGGTTTCGGCGCCCCACCGTGTGCGCTGCTGCTTCAAAGGGCAGTGTCCTGTCTCGGCAAAGATAAAGTGGCTTTAAGAAAAAGTTCTTATTGAGTTTTGGTTGGTTAACCAATAGCATCTTTGTAAACGTATACTTTATGCTGTAGTTCTCTAGAGGAGGTTCTGATGAGTGCAGTCTCAATTCAGCCCCGTAAAGTAGATTTTGATGTGTCCTCTGTGCCGCGCCACTGGAATGGCGGTGATCCTGTGGTAACCCGTTTTTTTGACGCCTTGTCGGTGCATTTTCCCGAGGGGGAGCGGTTTTTTATCCAGTCGGTGCGCCATTTCCAGGATCAGGTGACGGACCAGCGCTTGCGTGAAGATATCCGCCATTTCATTCGTCAGGAGGGCCAGCACGGTATCGTCCATGATCGTTTCAATGACGTGATGGAGGCGCAGGGAGTCGATGTCGATCAGATTACCCGCAACCTGCGTCGTTTTATTCGTACGACACAGAAATACATGCCGGAAAAGTATCAACTGGCGATGACCGCGGCTTTCGAGCATTTTACCGCCACTCTGGGCGAGGCGATGCTCAAGGATGAAACGGATATGTTCCGAGATGCGGATCCGGTAATGCGGGCGATGTTTCTCTGGCATGGTGTGGAAGAGGTTGAGCACAAGGCAGTGGCGTACGATGTATACCGAACCGCGGCAGGCGGGGGTTATTTGACTCGCGCTTCGGCACTGGTGGTTGCCATGCTGATGGTGCACCTGGTCGTCGGACCGGTGTTCGTGAATATGTTGCGTCTTGATGGTGCGATGCGACGGCCGACGGTAGTGCTGCGTGGTCTAAACCGGCTCTACGGTCGTCGCGGTATTCTGACCCGCATGTTGCCCGAGTTTGTTGCGTGGTTCCGTCCGGGATTCCACCCCTGGGAAACGGGCATGCCGGAGAAAGTCGCGGCATGGTTGAAGGAGTACGGAGAGCATGGTGATCCGATGCGGGCATCGGCCGCCGTATATGAAACCGAGCCGGTGAGCGAGGCCGCCTGAATGGTCGGCGGAGAAGTGTCTGAAACAGCTGTAAGGCCAAAGATCGGGGCGCGTCACTGCCACAGGCCGGGCAGGCACTGTGGCAGTTCGGCCATCCGTGACTTGCTTGAGTTCCACGGCTTGGTGATGAGCGAGGCTTGCTGTTTTGGTCTTGGGGCCGGACTCGGCATTACCTATGTGGAGACTGCAGCCTCCAATACCCCTTTCATCGTGCATGTGCGTTCAATGGAATTCGAGGAAAAGGTATTCAATACTTTGGATGTTCCCTTTTCCTGGCGCAGCTATCGCGACCAACGGTCCGCTAATACGGATCTCAAACGGGTGCTGAATGAAAATCGACCGGCACTGTTGTTAACTGACATTTTCCATTTGCCCTACTTCCAAAGCAGCACACATTTTGCAGGGCACGCCATCGTGGCATGGTTATATGACGAGGAGCGGGACGAGGTGCTGGTCAGTGATACTGAACGCCCGGGATTGATCGCGGTATCTACGGCTAATTTGGCCGACGCACGCTTCTCCACCGCACCCCCTTTCATTCATAACGGAAACCTGTTTGCCCCCGAAGCTATCAAAGCCAGCATAACTCCGGAACGTATTCGGAGGGCCATCTTTGACAATGCCTATGCTCTGGCGAATGGCGATCGTTTTAGCGGTCTCGCGGCGCTGGATACTTGGATTGACGGGCTGTCACATTGGGCGGCTGACGAAAACTGGCGCTGGTCGTTGCGTTTTGCTTACCAGGTGATCGAAAAGCGCGGTACTGGGGGAGCCGGATTTCGCACCCTTTACGCCGACTTTTTGGAAGAGGCCAGTGCACGGCTTGCCGTGGTTAGAGATGCGAAGTTAGTGGAGCTCATGCGAGGCGCGGCAGCGGCTTGGTCCGGCTTGGCGGCTGTTTTGAAAATGGCTTCCGAGGCAACGACATTTCCTTCCGCCGATATTGAGTTGGCTATTAATCGGGTTAAATCACACGAGTCGCGTTATGTGAAGCGTGCACTAGATGCTCTGGGCTGATTAGACAAAAGCGAGCGGACCCGGAGCGAGACACTGGCTCTGAGTGAGCCGGGCCAATGAAAAGGGGGAAGCGATTCGATGTCAGATCGTTATTTAACCATGGCCAAGACCTTCTTTGGCACATCCCATCCCTTGTTCAACGCCTTCGGCGTGGAAGTGGAGGAAGTTGGCAAAGGGCGTGCCGCCATGAGTCTCTCGTGCCGTCCAGCGCTTTGCGATCGACACGGGGGGCTTCACCGAGGAGTTGTTGTCACGCTATTGGATACCAATTGCGGGTTGGCAATATTTTCCCGACTCGGTGACATGCGCCCGATTGCGACCATCGATCTGCGTGTGGATTTCATTCGGCCTGTACCCGCGGGGGAGGGAATCTACAGCGAGGTGGAGTGTTACGCGGTACGAGGTGATATCGCCTATGTGCGCGGACAAGGTTGCGCTTATTCCGATCATAACTTGCTGGCAACGGTATTCGGTTCGTTTGCCGTCGGTACTCTCGGGCCTGCATTCGATTCAGCCATGAAAGGGGGAGGGTAAAGTATGAAAGAGCGATCGCTTTTAAATCGCCAGATGACGGGTTGGCTGACATGGCTCTGAATAAAGCGCAAAAAGAAATGCTTGAAAATACTCCATTTGTGGAGTTTCTAGGTCTTGAGGCGCTGACCTCTGATGAGGGGTTCTCTTGCCGGTTGTGCTTTCGAGAACAGCATATCGGTAACCCTCTGTTGCGTACCTTTCATGGCGGAATCCTCGCCAGTTTTGCCGAAATAACGGCAGCTCTCTATTTGATGGAATCGCTTGATCTGGTCGAAGAGCCGTCATGCAGTAGTATGACCTTTGATTATTTACGGCCCGCGTTTGCGGGCACGATTCGTGCCGAGCCTTGTATTGTCCGTGCAGGAAGACGTTTCGTAGTCGTTTCCGTCGACGTTTATCTGGATAAAACGCTTGTGTCAATCGGGCGCTTTATCTATAGCCGCTAAGTATTTTCAACTGGGGGCTGATGATTTTTGAGCGACTTGGGAGAATACCTTGATCATATCGCAAACATTACGTCGTGCGGTCCAGCAAAATCCTGACGGCATCGCCACGATTTACAAGGATAGAAGGCGGTCATGGCGCGCTTTTGAGAATCGTGTTGCGCGCCTGGCCGCGGGCCTTCGCGCCTTGGGAGCGGAAAGCGGGAATCGCGTCGCGATCTTGTCACTCAATAGCGACCGCTACCTAGAATATTTTTACGCCGTGCCATGGGCCGGCGCGGCTCTTAATCCCGTCAATATCCGCCTGGCACCGCCAGAGATCGCGTACAGTCTGAACGATTCCGCATCGTCCATCCTGTTTGTCGATGATGCATTCAGCGACATGCTGTCAAAACTACGGCCGCTGCTTGAGACCGTTCAACATGTGGTTTTCATGGGCGACGGTAGTTTACCGGACGGGTGTGTCGACTATGAGTCGCTTATCGCTGAATCAGATCCGATGCGGGATATCAGCGAAGGAGGGAGCGAGCTTGCCGGATTGTTCTATACCGGGGGGACCACCGGGCGGTCGAAAGGCGTGATGCTGAGCCATGACAACCTTGTCTTCAATGCGCTTAATGTGGTGCCGGAAATGGATTATGCGTCCGGCACGATCTACATGCATGCGGCTCCGATGTTTCATTTGGCCGATATGGCAAGCACTTTTGCCGTGACGCTAGCTGGTGGCACGCACGGCATCGTACCTCGTTTCGATGTAGACGATGTGCTCTCTTTTATTGAGCGTGAAAGAGTTACACATGCCCTGCTCGTGCCAACGATGATCAATCTGCTGGTGTCCTCCGGAAAAATAAAGGAATTCGACGTAAGTAGCGTCAAGCGCATGCTCTATGGAGCGTCGGCCATGCCTGAGTCAGTATTGATCAGCGCCATGAAGCAGATGCCGGACGCTCTGTTCGCTCAAGGGTATGGACAGACGGAGGCGTCACCCATCATCACCGCCTTGCCACCCGATTTCCATGTGCCTGGAGGCGACAAGCTTCGAAGCGCGGGCAGGGCCGCGCTGGGAGTCGAGGTTGCCATTTTTGACAAGGATGATACCGAGCGGCCGAGATGCGAAGTTGGCGAGATCTGCGCCAGAGGTCCGAACGTCATGCTGGGTTATTGGGGAATGGAGGAAGCCTCCGCTGAGGCCCTGCGTAACGGCTGGTTGCATACCGGTGATCTCGGTTATATGGATGAAGACGGGTTTGTCTTCATCGTCGATCGCGTCAAGGACATGATCATCAGTGGTGGGGAGAATATATTTTCGGTCGAAGTTGAGAGTGCTATCTATAGTCATCCCGCGGTACAGGAATGCGCGGTGGTGGGGATTCCCCACGATGAATGGGTTGAAACGGTGCATGCAATCGTCGTGCCTCGCCAAGGCCATGTGCTCACGGAAGAAGAGCTGTTGAGCCATTGCCGGGAGTTGATTGCCGGCTACAAACTTCCCCGTAGTATCGAGTTCCGTAGTGAACCATTGCCGATAAGTGGCGCCGGCAAGATTCTCAAGAATGAGCTGCGTGCACCCTACTGGGGCCGGATGGGGCGATCGGTTACCTGATTTATCATTCTCGTCAAAACCACTTGCTTGGATGAGGAAAATTATGAATTTGCAATTTACGCAGGAAGAGCAGGAGTTTCAAAAGACGATACGCGCATGGATGCGGAAAAATATTCCTGAAGAGATTAGTCGTATTTCCGCGCTTGGCGAAATGCCGGAAAAATCGCAGCAACAGCGATGGGAGAAACGGCTCGGTAAACAGGGTTGGCTGGCGGTAACTTGGCCTGAACAATACGGAGGTCCGGGATGGACCGCCACACAACGTTATCTTTTTGATCTTGAAAGGGCCATGGCTGGGGCGCCTCCGGTAAGTCCCTTCGGTGTCGCCATGGTAGGCCCTGTGATCTACACGTTCGGATCCGCGCAACAAAAAGAGCGATGGCTGCCCGGGATAGCGAGCGGCGAGACGCTTTGGTGCCAGGGTTATTCCGAGCCCAATGCCGGATCGGACCTCGCATCCCTTAAAACCCGCGCCGAGCGCAAACGGGACCACTACCTGGTCAATGGCCAGAAGATTTGGACCACCCAAGCGCATTGGGCGGACATGATGTTTTGTCTTGTTAGAACCGACCCCGATGCCAAGAAGCAACAGGGTATCTCTTTCCTGCTAATAGATATGAACACGCCGGGTATCGAGGTTCGTCCCATTTATACCATTGATGGGCACCATCACCTCAACGAAGTGTATTTCACCGATGTCAAGGTGCCGCTGGACAATCTGGTGGGGAAGGAGGGTATGGGGTGGACGATCGCCAAGTTTTTGTTAACGCATGAACGCACAACGATCGCCGGCGTTGCCGACAGTCACTATGCATTGGCTCGCATGAAGAGGGCTATTGACGAAGCTCCTTATTACATCGATAAGAAACAGGCGCGACGACGTGTGGCCGAGTTGGAAGTCGAACTGACGGCGTTGGAGTACACCAACTTTAGGACCGTCGCCGCGACAGACGAGGGCAGACCTTTTGGACCGGAGTCTTCCGGTCTCAAGATCAAGGGTACCGAGCTACAGCAGAAAATGTCCCAAGCGATGGTCGAGATGGGCGGGTTGATGTCGCTTGTCTGGGATAGTTCATCAGCGGTGGGTAATGAAAGCTTTAATCATTCCCCTCGTCGGTACAATTTTCTTCGTGCCTGCACGATTTATGGCGGATCGAACGAGATTCAGAAGAACGTGCTTGCCAAGATGCTGTTAGGTTTATGAGAGGTCATAATGGAATTCAATCTTTCCGACAACACGACCATGGTTGCCGATACGGCACGGCGGTATCTCAAGGATCACTATGGTTTTGATACCTACATACAACAACTCAACCAACTCAATCATTGCGATCCATCACGATGGGATTTGATGCGCGAGCTAGGCTGGTTTGGTCTGCCGTTTCCTGAGTCGGTCGGAGGCTATGGCGGCGATCTGATCGACGTGGCGATGATTGTTAGGGAGGCTGGCGCCGTCTTATGTCTGGACCCCTATGTCGATCTGGTGATCGGTCCTGGAAAACTTCTCGAGTATCTGGGTACTGAGCGGGCATTGAAGGTATTGCAATCCATTGTCGATGATGATGAGAGGGTGGCATGCGCGCTCTATGACTATCACGCCGGATACAATATTTTGAAGCCATCCCTGTCGATTAACAGTGGCAAACTGTCTGGACGGAAGAATTTCGTTCCTGATGGTGGCTGCGCGAATAAGGTGCTGACGACGGCGATGCTTGGCGATGAGCTGACCTTGGTCCTTGTGCCGCTTGAAGGCTGCGAGGTGACCCGCTATCGGGGCTTGGACGGTAGCCGGCTTGCCGATGTGCTGTTCGATGACGTGGTTATTGACGAGGAGATGATTCTTTCTCGTGGCGTGAAGGTGGAGCGCGCCGTCAGCAAGGCGGTCGCCTGGCTGCAGGCGCTCGATTGCGCGCGTATGTATGGCGCCGCCAGTGCGCTTTATCAGCGCACTCTTGATTACGCAAAGACGCGGAAGCAGTTCGGTGCGCCGATCGGCAGCTTCCAGGTAATTCAACACTACCTCGTGGATATGTTCACGGATCTTCAACAGTTGGAGTCAATGCTGTTCATGGTTTCCGTCAAAGCGGATCTAGACGATACGCTTGAGCGGGAACACGCTTGTTCGACGACCAAGGCGTATTATGCCGACAAGGGGGTGAAGATCGCGCAACAGGCGATCCAGATTCACGGCGGTATCGGGGTCACCGAAGAGCTTGATATAGGCCATTACTTTCGTCTCATGACGCACTGCTCCCTAACACACGGCCATGGTGACTACCATCTTGATCGTGTCGCCGCCCTCGGAGAGGAGTTCGATCGTGGATGAATATGATTTCATCGTAGTCGGAGCGGGATCCGCCGGTTGTGTTCTGGCCAACCGACTAAGCGAGTCCGGCCGATTCTCTGTTTGCTTGCTGGAGGCGGGTCCGCACGACAACAGCGGGTTTGTCAACGTGCCGTTCGGGATGATCGGTTTGATCCGGGAGGGCAAGCGTAACTGGGGCTATCAAACAGTGGTTCAACGAGCGCTTGACAGTAGGCGGCTCTATTGGCCCCGTGGAAAAACTCTCGGTGGTAGTAGCTCGATCAACGCCATGGTTTATATTCGTGGACAACCTGAGGATTACGATGCTTGGCGGGACAGCGGGCTGAAGGGTTGGGGGTGGGATGATGTCCGGCCCATCTTCAACGCGCATGAGCACAATGAGGAGTATCCGCCTGACGCCTGGCACGGTAACGGAGGACCGCTGAACGTCACTGGGGTCAGGGATCCTAATCCGCTGACTGAGTTGTTCATTCGCGCCGGGGAAGAACTAGGCGAAAAGCGTAACGATGATTTCAATGGTGAATCGCAGCGCGGCTTCGGCCAATTCCAAGTGACGCAAAAAGATGGGCGACGCTGGAGCGCCGCGAGGGCGTTTCTTGATCCGGCGAGGAGCCGCGGTAATTTGACCATTCTGACTAATGCAATGGTTTCCCGGGTAGTGATCGAAAATGGACGTGCGGTAGCCGTCGAGTATAGCGATACGGCCGGCACATCTCACACCGTTCGGGCAAATCGAGAAGTCGTACTTTCGGGTGGGGCAATCAACTCGCCCCATTTGCTGATGCTTTCAGGCATTGGTGACCGTGACCATTTACAAAGTGTTGGCGTTGATTGTCTGGTCGACCGGCCAGAGGTGGGGTGTAATCTTCAAGACCACCTGGACATGACTATTTCGATTCACGATCGTAGCAAACAGTCAATTGGCTTCTCCCCTTACTTTCTACCGCGTTTGATGCGAGCGTTTTATGAGTACTTCCGCCATCGGCGCGGCTTTCTAGCCAGCAATGCGGCTGAGGCGGGTGCGTTTATTAATGTCGGCGAAGGGACGCGCCCGAATGTGCAGATGCATTTTCTGCCCGCATTTTTGCGCGATCATGGCAGGGAATTCACGTCAGGCTTTGGCTGCACCATTCATGTATGCCAGTTGCGGCCTAAAAGCCGCGGTTGGATTCGTCTCGCCGATAGCAACCCTCTCAGCGCCCCGCTCATCGATCCCTGTTATCTTTCCGATGCTGACGATCTTGGCGTCCTGAGAGAGGGCGTCAAACTGGCTCGGCGGGTGTTCCAGACAAAAGCTTTCGCCGAGGTTTTTGGAGGAGAAGATCTACCGGCGAGCGATGTGGTAACCGATACCCAAATTGAGGACGATATCAGGCAGCGCGCTGAAACTATTTATCATCCGGTGGGCACTTGCCGTATGGGGGTGGATGATCTGGCCGTAGTGGATGATCGGTTAAGAGTCAGGGGCGTGTTAGGATTGCGCGTTGCTGATGCGTCCGTCATGCCTTCTTTGATCAGTGGCAACACTAACGCGGCAAGCATGATGATCGGCGAGAAAGCGGCTGGTTATATCATTCAGGATCAACGATGAGACGACATTAGCGCCACCAAACGGTAGTGCTAATGTCGTCCCCAGGTCTTTTGGGGCGGCGGAATTCGGATATTAGGCCATCTTGACTTGGTCGCTCTCGGGACGGTTTCTGTAAGCTCGGTATAGTGATCCGTTTTCAGCGAACAGGCGTTGTCGCCACGTATCTTCCAGTGCCCGCGTGTCGTGATTGTCAGGATGGTAACGTCGATCAACGAACTCCGGAAGGCGGCGCATAATCCCGGAGACAAATCCCTTTGGACCGAACAGTACGTTCAATCCAATGGCATTGTCCTTGACGCTGCCCAGCTTCCCGTCCTTGGCGAGCATCCATGCCCAAGTGATCCCCAACATCGGCAAGAGCACAACCAGGGATGCCGCCGTCGCTGCGATCCGCTCACCGTGACTATTGCCGATGATTTCGTAAACGTTATAAGCAACAGATTTGTGTTCAAGCTCCTCAAGAGCATGCCATTGCCATATCTTTATCATCTCCGGGTCGGCCAGACTTTGAAACGTCTCGTCTTCCAATAGCTGCTCCGCAAGCAAGGCGGTAAAATGTTCCATGAAAGTAGTGGCGGCAAGCTGGGTTCTCTTCGGTAACATTTTCAGAATGCGGAGGCCGAATTTTACGAAGCGGTCCGGAGTGTCCATGTCGAAGCCGCTCTCGGCAAGCAATTCGTTAAGGCGGTCATGCTCGCGACCATGAATGGCTTCTTGCCCCATGAATCCGGAAATGGCCGCTCGCTGCTGCTTGTCGGTGACACGGTTTCGAAAATAACGCACCGAATCCATGAAGTAGCGCTCACCGGGTGGAAAGAACCCGGACAGCATGGCAAAGAATGTGGTTGCCGTAGCGTTGTCCGCATAGAAGTACTTTGGTGTTGTGTCCGGAAACTGGAAGTCTATGTGACGGGGTGGGATGCCCACTGACGCACCGTTCAGGACATTGGACGTCTTTGCACTAGTTCTCTTCTTTAAAGCCATGACTCGGCCCTCTTTTTGAAGTTTGATCCTGCTTATTGCGATGATTGACTAGACATTTTTTGCCGCCCCTGTCGCATTCGAAAGAACGCTTCGAGGGGCCGCTGATAGCCCGCCGGCGTCAGGTGTTGGCCGGCGTCCAGTATCGTTGCGTCATTACCTATCAAAACGCGACGTCGGTTCTTGCGAACCGCGTGGAGGATAGCGTTGGCAGCCTGTTCCGGCGTGGACCGGGCGATGCGATCGAAAAGTTCCGTAATTTCTTCCTTGCTGCCCGGGCTATGTCTTCCATATCACCCATTCGGCTATTACGCGCAATGTTGGTCTTGACGCCGCCCGGGTGCACGCAGGTTGCACTAACACAGCTTCGCTCAATGTCCAGTTCTTCGCGCAGCGACTCGGTGAACCCTCGAACAGCGAATTTCGCGGCGTTATAGGCTGATTGGGTGGTGACTCTGACCGGGTAGTCGCGCAGGTCGATGGCGATGTCTTTTAGACTGTTTTCGTCAATGTCCGACAGAGCCAAATGGCAGCCTTTCTTCGCCAGCAGCATGGCGGTCGCTCGACCTATGCCTGAACCGGCACCAGTAATCGCAGCGACTTTCCCGTAAAAACGTTTCATAATATGCTCCAACAGGTAGGCGGATCAGGCACTCAGTAACTTGCGAAATACGCGGTTCCTTCCGCGCTTGATGCCACTTCCCTCAAAACGAAGGTGGCCATCCTCGAGGTTGCCATAGCGTAATGCGGGCAGGTCACGCAAATAGTCATCAAGATTCTGCCAGGGGGTCCTGCTGCCCTGACGAGGGAGGCGGTCGTTGGCGCGAAGAACATATCCGGAACGTAAATTAAGAAAGTTCATCTGGGTCTTGCTCCCTTGTTCATCGACGGGTGTGACCACCCGGGCGTCAATATCGCGCATGTGATTCAGAAGGCGGCAGACGAATTCAGAGGCGATATCGGCCTTCAGCGTCCAAGAAGCGTTGGTGTAACCGAACACCAGGGCCATATTTGGTACCCCTTCAAGCATCAGTCCCTTGTACATCAGGGTATCCGCCACATGAACCTCACGGCCGTCGACTTCCAATCTGGCGCCACCGAACAGCTGCAAATCAAGGCCAGTGGCCGTGATCAGAACATCTGCGTCGATATGAGCGCCGGACTTCAATTGGATACCGGTTTCGGTGACCGCTTCGATGTGGTCGGTGACCACGGAGGCCTGGCCTTCGCGGATAACCTTGAAGAGATCACCCTTGGGAACGGCGCACATGCGTTCTTCCCAGGGATTGTAATGGGGTTGGAAATGCCGCATATCGACCTCCGGGCCGAGCTGCCGGCGCGCTGTCGCCAAAAGCAGGCGTCGCATCGCCTTGGGCTTACTCAGAGAAAGTCGATATACCGCTCTTTGCAACAGAATATTGCGGGTCCGGGCCAGCCGGTAAACGGCCATCTCCGGCAGAATGCGGCGCAGGTTCCTGGATATCAGATCCTGCTCCGGCACGGTGGCTACATAGGTGGGCGAGCGCTGCAGCATCACTACATGATCCGCCTTGTCGGCCATAGCCGGAACCAGCGTCACGGCAGTGGCGCCACTGCCAATAACCACCACCCGTTTGCCAGTGTAATCGTAGTTTTCCGGCCAGTGTTGCGGATGGATTACGTCACCGCGGAATTGGTTGATCCCCGGAATCTCCGGTGTGTAGCCGGAGTCGTATTTGTAGTATCCGGTGCAATGGAATACAAAGCCGGTGCTGAACTGGTGCTCTTCATCGGTTGCTTCGTCGATGGCTTTGACGATCCAGTGTTTTTTTTCGCTATGCCAGGATTGCGAGATCACTTTCAGACCGAACTGGATTCGGCGTTTCACATCGTATTCGCGTGCGGTGTCGTCAATATACCGACGGATAGAAGGGCCGTCGGCAAGCATCTTGGTATCGGTCCAGGGCCGAAAGTTATAACCCAGGGTAAACATGTCGGAATCGGAGCGGATGCCGGGATAGCGGAATAAATCCCAGGTGCCTCCGATCCGTTTGCGTCGTTCAACGATTCCAAAACGGACGTTGGGGCATTTTTCCTTTAAGTGACACGCCGCGCCAATTCCCGACAGGCCCGCACCGACGATCAGAACATCAAGATAAGGGTGTTTCATGGTGTTGCTCCGTAGTGGCAGTGCGGCACGATTCCGGCTCAGTGGCGGCTGGCCGTTCTTTCAGAAATTGCAGTACCGCCTCGGTAAAAACACTGTTACGGTCTCCCGCGACCATATGGCCGGCCTGTTTCAGAACGACATAACGTGCCTCTGGTATTAGAGTGAGCAGCTCTGTTGCGCCCCGGTCACTAAGAACATCGCTGTAGTAGCCACGTATCAAAAGCACCGGTACGTCCAACTGGCGGGCCGCCAGCTCCAGCCTTGCTCGGTCGAACATGCTCCCGGCCTTGGTTGGCGCGTTCGCGTGGTTGAGAAAAGCTGGGTCCCAGTGCCAGTAAAACCGGCCATTACCGTGTTGACGCAGGTTTTTGCGTAGCCCGGAGAGATCTTTTGATGGCGGGCGGCGCGGGTTGTAGGCGGTGATAGCATCGCGTACCTGCTCCAGCGTCTCGAATCCGTCCTGATGATGACGCATGAATTCGATGATCCGGCGGACGCCCCGAGGTTCCAATCTTGGCGCCACGTCGACCAGTACCAGTGCCTCGCAATCCAGGGAGGTGTCTTCGCCAAGCGTGAGCAAAGCGGTCAGGCCACCCATGGACGCGCCGACGATAACCGGCCGGGCCGGTAGCGAGCGAATCACCGCGCTGAGGTCCGCTGCAAGGGCTCGGGCACTGTAGTCGCCTTCTCGAGACCAGTCGCTTTCGCCGTGGCCTCGTGCGTCCAGGCTAAACGCGCAGTAGCCGGCATCGGCCAGTGCGATCGCCGTGTCGGACCAGGCATGGCGGGTCTGCCCGCCGCCGTGCAGGAGCAATACGGGGGGCGCCGTGTCTTCACCATGGCGGCTGGCCCACAGATTCAACCCCTCACTGCCAGTGAATCGCACCCGAACACTGCGTCGAAGGCCGCAATGCGCGGACGATGTCGTCGTCTGAGAGTCAGTCATAGTCAACTCTTCCGGCAATACATTTGGTCGTCCAACCAATATTACAGATTGAATATATCAACGGCAATGCTTCTCCAGCCCCTTTCAGATCAGTTTGTAACGGCCGGGGTATAACACGTTAAAAATCCTTCACCGGAAGGAACGTGAAGGTCAGGTCCACTCCCAAGGGAGGTGCTTCAAGTTCAACCGACGCCAGACCGATGCCGATCAGGTCGATGTTGGCGGGAATGGTCAGCGGGTCGGGATTGGAGACCTTGAGTATCAGTCTGCCATCGTCGACGAACCGAAGCGGTCCTTCGAGAGTGACGTTGTTAACCCGTTTGCTGCGAATATCGTGCCCAAGTTCAATAATCAGCCTGGGTTCCAGTTCAGGCGCGTCTATCAACAGGTCGAAGGTGGTGCTGAACCAGGGACCGTCCTCTGTCTCGGTGATGTAGCCTTCAATAAACGGTGAATCGCCCTCGGGTAGTAAACGCAGAACCAAGGGACCTGTCTCGAGACCAATGGTGATGAGGCCTAACGCTCTGGCTTCGAGAAAGACCTCCGTGGTGGTCAGCGTAGTTGGAAAGACGGAAACACGAACAGCGCCCGTGGTCCGATCATCCGTGTCCGGGTTATCGTCAATCAGTCTACGGTTGATGGAGACGGCGGAGTCGTATTCCCGGGGGCCGGCCTGCAACGCGCCGGTACTGACGAACGCGAAGCGTTTCTCCGGACAGTCCTCGCCAATTGAGCAGCCCAGGTTGGCGTTGGTAATCACGCCCCCGGTGTCCCGCAGCTCCAACCGCAGGTGGTTGGCGGGCGCCTTGATGACACCATTGTTGTCGGTGGCACCTTGTTCTGAATTGTCGACCTGTAGATTGGCATTTACGTCGACCGTCGGTAGGGAACGCAGGGATACGAGGGTATAACGCTGATCGTCACCGGTCACGACAAAGTGGTTTACCATATCGGGACCTCCCTCGCGCGGCGCTGGAGCCGTGTCGCTGCTCTGTGACAGTTGGCGTGTTTGCAAGGCAGCACCGTCCAGTGTGCAGATGGCGTTGTTTCCGCAGTCGGGACTGGTGGACTCCGAGCGCAACGTATAGCGATATAGCTGACCGTCTCGCCAAGGGCTGTCAGGGAAAAACTCAACCCGTTGCGCCAGCACGTCGAGGTGGCCCGGCACCGGTTGCCAATCCCCACCGGCATCGCGACGCTCGACGAAAAAAGTGTCGCCGTTGACTGTTGCCGGATCTATACGGCGGTTGAAGATGACCCGTATAGGGTACTCTCGAAAAAGCCCGACCACGGGGAACAGGGGGTCGCTTCCCTGGCCGCCCTGGCAGCGTCCGTTACGCCATTGTGATCTTTCACCGATTAGCCGGGCGTCGGTCAGAGCACAGGGGTATCCGGGGAAAACAGCGGCTACCAAGGGCGCACGAAGGCTGTCGCGGTTGTCATTCGGCAAAAACAGATCGTCAAGGCGCATATCAAGGGTGTAATCCTTGCTCAGAGGGTTGCCCGCCGTGTCCCGTAGCTGGCTGGTCAGTATGATTTCGACGTCCTGGTTGTGCTCCACGATTCCGGTGCCTTCGAGGATGACGGTGGCGCCGTCGACACGCATCGAGACGTTTTCAGGTGGTAGCGAAGTGCCGTTAACCTGGACGTTGATAGCGCCATCAAGAAACGCCGACGCGGGATCAATCGCCTTGTTAAAGTTCAGAATGACCGGATCCCCCGGGCGTGTGTTGGCCTGGAAGTCCTCACCCGGCGACCAGGATTGTAATTCCAGAGGGCGTAGATCCGGCTCAGGCATTGGCGGGTTTCGCTGCCCGGCGAAGGACTCCATGCGGAAAGATAATTGGGCACCAGCCTTTTCAAGGCCGAGAATGTCGGGGTCGACCACGGAGATCGCATCCAGCACCAGCTTGCCATCCTCGACAATGGCGAGACCGACGACCTGGATATTGAGCAGATTCTGACTGAGGGCGGCATTGGCGATGGTTCCCTCCGCGGTCATGGCCGCATCCATTCTCAGCAGTGCATAGCGAGGCGCCGTCGCCTCGGTACTGAAGGGATTGGGAATCAGATAGCCGTTGGCGTCACTGAGAAGGGTAATTTGCAGGTCGCCGGTATCGATACCGGCGGGGATTTCCCCCAGAATGTTGACATCGACCGGCGCGCCTCGCAGTACCGTGCCGGCCGGCACCCGGAGGGGGACGGCATCGGCAAAGTCTGGGACAAAGCCCAGGTCCGCGGCCAGCGAGCCCGTCAGTTCGGTAACGGCGCTGTCACCGATGATAAAGCTGTCCAATGGCACCTGATTGACCGGTCTTCCCGTCAGCTGGGATTGCAGGTCCGGCTGTTGCTCGCCTAGGGAACCGACCTTGATGACCGTGGTTTCGCGCGGCTGTGTGCCCGTGGGTGTGAACTGGCGTTCGACTTCCGGAAGTAGAGAACCATCACGACTGCGGAGCCCCGATAATGCTAACGTGTATTCCACCGAGTCCAGGTCCTGGCGCGGATCCAGTATCAAATAGCGCCCCTGCAGTAGCACGGAGGCGTCGATCAGCTGGCCCTGGTCGTCGACAAGCGTGATCTGCTTGCCATAAACGGTGGTGGCCGGGTCGAGCGGCCGGTTGAAGACCATGCGTAGCGTGCTCATATCATTTATTCTGGCATCCTCGATGCCGGCCAGCAGTGGATCGGGATCCAGAGGTGTGATGCCAAGTATCTTAAAGCCGTCACTGCCGACGGCGTCGGCGAACCCCGCATGGGCGCCCATCGTGTGAAATTGAAAATTTTTGAATACGGTATCGTCGATACGCCCCAGGCCCGCCTCGCTGACACTCAGCCGATAATGCGTATTGGGCGACAGTGAAGTCCGTGGTTTCAGTACCAGCCCCCGGCCGCCATCGATCACTTCCGGGGTAAAGGGCACGGCGTTTCCGGCGTCGTCGGCGAGCCGCAGACGGTCCTCGACATCGCCGCTCACCTCGTCACTCAGTGTGGTTGAGAAACGCAGCACGACATTGCCGCTCGTCGGCACCTCCTGCTGGCCAGGGTAGGGGTAAGCGAACACCAGTGTGTCCGAAGCGCGCCATGGATTGACGACTTTGCCTTCGTCATCGCCGCACGCACTGATCAACATCAGCCCGAACACCCAAAGGGCAAACGAAACGTACCGCGGCCGAATGTTTATTTGTTTATTCATCTCTACTCTCCTGAATTCAGCTCCGCCATCGCGGTCTAGAATTTGAGTGACAGGGAACCCGAGATGACGTGTATGTCGCCATCCACGCGAACGGTCTCGTAGGGGTTGGGATTGGTTGGCGAGTTGATGGATGTGAGGTTGAACTCTCTTTCATCAAGCTGCTGGTATTGATAAGCCAGGGACATCACAAGGGGCATATTGATTATCGGCGCGCGTTTCAGGCGGTAATCGGCGCCAACACCGACCACGATACGGTCGCTGTCGAGAAAGTTGACATCCTGGGACCGGGTCGATTGAAGTGGGGAATCCTCGACGGCCACACCCCCATAAAGTTTAAGAGCGTCCGACCACGTGTAACGGACGCCGATGCGGGGAACGGTGGTGTCATTAAAGCGCAGCCCAGCCTGGTCCCTGACCGTGTCACCGGCGAATTCACTCTCAAGATCGGACCAATACTGGCGCTCTACAGCCGCAACCAGCTCGAACTTACCTAAAGGCATCAGCAATCCGATTCCGTATACCTGGGGCTGGAACGTGTCGAGAGTGGCCAGCGCAAGATCAAGGCCCGGCTCGGGTATGACACCGGGAATCACCACGTTGGCGTCCACGCTGACGTCGTACTCCGACTCCCCTCGATAGAACAACGCCAGCTCCGGTTTAAGCGCGAAAGGCAGGCAGGCGCTCGAACCGCACAGCGTATCGCTCAGGTTGACGTTAATGCCCAGCGAGGGCGTCAATGTCGGTTCGGCTTCCAGAGAGAGCTCTTCGGAGTCGGTATTGCCGGACAGATCGGAGACCGCTTCAAGGCGGGCCTGGGCCGCCAGCGTGAGTCTTGCCGAGGCACCGATATCAACGCCGCGCAGGAGGTTGCTAACCGCCCCACCAAAAGCGAGATACAAGGGTTGCGACTCAAAACGCAGGAACTGGCCTTCCTGACTGGTATTGGCCGCGAAGGGCAGTGCGTTGGAGGCATACTCATCCACGCCGACGTTAATGCCAAGATAAATCGGTGTGTCCAAGTCCGCCGCGCCGGCGACACGGGTCTTGATACCAAGAAGCAGCAACTCCGAACTCTGGTCCGTGAGCACATCGTTTTCGCGATCGAATGGTGCGGCTCCGCCAAGTGATTCGGCACGTAACTCCTGGTGACCATGCTGAAAGACCACTGTGAGTTCACCTTCCGGCGAGCGCGCAAGTGCCGCCGGGTTGTAGTAGGTGGCCCAAGCACCGCTGTGGAAAGCGCTGAACGCCTGGGCCGAACCGGCGTGAATGGGGCCCAGGCCGTAGGTGCTTGCTGCATCGCCCGCTCCGGCCATTACCTCGCATGGGAGCAGCACGACTATCAGAACGGCCAAGACACGACGGACCCGAAGACCGGCATTGGAGAAGAAAAGGTGTTCGCGGGACTGATGGTGAGACCTGATTATCGTCATTGGGAATCATCCTTTTTGTTATTCGGGGTGGCATCTGACATGTTTTGTTTGGTCGAACAAACAATGCGTTGGACTTGGTTTTGAGGCAATACGAAAAATTGCTTATCAGTCAATGAAAATTTAAGGTTTTACGGTGTTGTCGCCGCCAGCCGCCTTCTTCCGCCCCAGCGAAAAGTCGCGCAGTTCGGTGCGTATGATGCGCTTCTGGCCTTGCCGGTCCCGGTGCGGGGGAAGTCCTCGTGGATCTGGGCCACTTTCGGCACCTTGGAGCTGCCCGGCCACTGGCGGCGTGATGCTCCGGTTTCGCGAGCAGCACACGGGCTCGGGACATCGCGCGGACAGTGGTCCTTGACCGCTCTGGGGCGGCTCTTGTTCTTGCCTATCGAAGTTAAAGCAGGATAGGGTCTTGAGCAAGCGCTTGGTTGGGAAGCAACATAGGGCTTCTTCCTTGGGGGCGCCGTCGTTGGTGCGCTCGGGAGGGTGTGGGCGAGCAAAGATCGCCGTCTTTCCGGTGCGTTCGGGGCCTTGGCCACGCCCGATTACAATCGCGGGGCCTCCAGTGCGCTCAAAAATACTATTTTGTTCTGTCGACTGTTGCGGTTTCGAATACGCCATCCGACAGAAACCGCCAGAGAAAATCGACTGATTGAGGAGAGACAGATGCGTGGATTAATGATGGACCGGCCTTTGATGATTTCCCAGATCATCGAGTACGCGGCCGCCAGCTATCCAGAGCAGGAGATCGTGTCCCGGACTCCGGAAGGCGGCCTGCACCGTTACAACTACGAAGATGCGGCCAAGCGTAGCCGCCAGTTGGCCAACGCGCTCAAGTCGCTGGGCGTCCAGGCCGGGGATCGCATCGCGACGGTGGCCTGGAACACCTATCGGCACTTGGAGCTGTATTACGCGGTCTCCGGTATTGGGGCGATCTGTCACACAATCAATCCGCGTCTGCCGGTCGAGCAGTTCGGCTACATCGTCAATCACGCCAAGGATCAGTACATTTTCCTTGATCTGACCTTCGTTCCATTGCTGGAGAAGTTGCAAGGTCTGTTTGAAGGCGTGAAGGGCTATGTCGTCATGACCGACCGCGCTCATATGCCCGAAACCTCGCTGCCCAACGTGATGTGCTACGAGGAATTGGTCGGCGAGCAGTCCGATGAAATGGCCTGGCCGGAGTTCGACGAGCATACCGCTTCGTCGCTCTGCTATACCTCCGGCACCACCGGCAATCCCAAGGGGGTGTTGTACTCGCACCGCTCGACGCTGCTGCACGCCTTCTCGGTGTTGACCATCCCCGGAATGAATCTGGGCGAGGAGAGTGCCGTGCTGCCGGTGGTGCCGATGTTCCACGTTAACGCCTGGGGCGTCCCCTACTTCGCGCCAATGGTGGGCGCGAAGATCGTCTTCCCGGGGCCGAAGCTCGATGGCGAGAGCCTGGCCGAGCTGATCAATAACGAGGGCGTCACCGAGGCCTGGGGTGTGCCCACCGTGTGGCTCGGGCTTCTTGGTCATATGCGTAAGACCGAGCAGAAGTTCACCTCGCTCAAGCGTGTTCTTATCGGCGGCTCGGCCGCGCCACGGGCGATGATGCGCGAATTCCAGGAGAAGTACGGCGTCGAAGGCTTGCAGGGCTGGGGCATGACCGAGATGAGTCCGATCGGCACGGTTTCGATGATCCGTCCCAAGGACGCCGATTTGCCGCTTGATCGGCAGTTCGACATCAAGGCCAAGCAGGGGCGTGCGGTGTTCGGGGTGGAGATGAAGATCGTCAACGACGACGGTCAAGCGCTGCCGCGGGACGGCAAGTCCTTCGGTGAGCTGCTGGTGCGCGGCCCGGCGATCATCAGCGGCTACTACGAAAACCCTGAAGCCAGCGCCAAGGCCTTCGACAGCGAGGGCTGGTTCCGCACCGGCGATGTTTCCAAGATCGATCCCGAAGGCTACATGGAGATCGTCGACCGCACCAAGGACGTGATCAAGTCCGGAGGCGAGTGGATCAGTTCCATCGATCTTGAGAACGAAGCGGTGGGGCATCCCGAGATCGCCGAGGCAGCGGTCATAGCGGTGCATCATCCGAAATGGGACGAGCGGCCGCTTCTGGTGGTGGTGCGCGAGCCGGACAGCCAGCTCGGCAAGCAGGGCGTGATCGACTATCTGAGCCAGCGGGTCGCGAAATGGTGGCTGCCGGATGACGTGGTATTCGTCGACGAACTGCCGCACGGGGCGACCGGCAAGCTACAGAAGGCCAAATTGCGCGAGCAGTTCAAGGACTATTCGTTGCCAGAGGTTGGTGGTTAAAAAAGGCCTCGATCCGCGCCTCGTCGGCGGAGTGAGCTCGCGGTACGCCAACCGGCGTTGGCTCAGGTCTTTGAACACAGCTGGAGTAGTGGAATGAAAAGCGTGCAAATCTCCAACTATCCCCACCGGATGGGGGGGCACTGCGGCTCGGGCGCACTGCGCGACCTGTTGGAATGGGCCGGGCTTGGCTGGGACGGGCCGCCGGGCGAGGGGCTCGTGTTCGGCCTCGGCGGCGGGCTGTCCTTTATGTATATGAGAGTATCCGAGCTCACGCCTCCCATCTACCTGGTAGGGCGCAACGGTGACATGGAGCTCGACTTCTGCCACCGCCTCGGCATTGAAACCGAGCGTCGCCAAACCGACGATCCCGACGAGGGTTGGCGCTGGGTCGCCGACGAAATCGACGCCGGCCGTCCCGTGATGATCTGGGCTGACATCGCCGAGCTGCCGTATCTCAGGGTACGTTTATCCAACACCCGTCATGACATCGTCGTCATCGGCTACGACGAGAGGCGCGGCGTCGCCCGGGTGGTGGACAACGATCGCGAGGAGGTGCAGGAAGTCCCCCTAAAAGCTCTGGCGCGAGCTCGTGCCTCCCATGGCTTTCCCAATCCCAATCGCCACGCGACTTACCCGATACGCTTTCCTGATCGGCTGCCTGAGCTACTGCCGGTGGCGCGCGATGCAGCGGCAAGCGCGGCGCGCAATATGCGCGGCACGGATGCGACGCTGTTCGATCCGGCGGACCTGCCCGCCGATGGTGTGGTCGCCTCCGGCCTGAAGGGCGTCAATATCTTCGTCGACGATCTGGCCACCTGGGGAGATAGCCTGACTGATGACCAGCTTAACGCATCGCTAAGGGTCTTACCGGTCTTCGTCGAGAAAGCCGGCACAGGCGGTGGCTTGTTCCGCCGCCTCGAAGCGGAATTCTGCGCCGAGGTTGCCCGCCTCACGGGCGATCGATCCTTTGCCCGTGCCGCCGACGTCCTGCTCGACTGCGCCAACGCCTGGAGCCGTCTTGCTACATATGCCGCCGCCGATCAGCTTGACTGGCGGGCGCTCGTCGCCCATGCCGAACAACTCCCGTCATCCGAGCAACGCGCGGTGCAGGCGCTGGAGGAGGCGGCAAGCCCGTAGAGTCGGCGGTGAGCGCCGGCGAGACCCGACCCGCCGCTCGCGGATGCCGTCCATGAACCACAAGGCGAGCGAGCGCGGACTCGGTTGGGGCCAATAAGCTTGGAGGAATAGGGTAAATGATCTTACACGAACCTGAACTGATCGAGGAATACTCCGATAAAGGCTACTGGGGTGACAGAACCCTGCTGGATCGCTTTGCCGCCAATCGTGCCGCCTACCCGGACCGGGAAGCGGTGGTGGATCCCCCCAATCGTGACGAACTGGTCGGCACACCGCCCCAGCGGCTCAGCTGGGCCGAGTTTGGTCGGGCCGTGGACGCCACCGCCGCCGAGCTGGCACGCCGGGGCTTCGGCAAGGACGACCTACTGGTGGCGCAGTTGCCGAACATCTGGGAGCTGGCCATGCTCTATCTGGCGGCGGCCAAGGCCGGCGGTCTGCTTTCCGCGTTGCCCCTGCAATGGCGAAGCAAGGATGTGGGCTATGTGAAAGAGATCACCGGCGCCAGATTCTACGCCTCGGTGGAAAGCTTCCACGGCTTTGATTACCGGGCCCTGGGGCAGGAGCTGGGCTTCGAGCACTACATTGGTCTGGCGGCGCTGACCGATATCGCCCATGGAGATCCGGGCCGGGTCCCGGAGGTGCCGGTGGATGCCAATGACATCTTCACCCTGTGCTGGACTTCGGGCACTGAGTCAAACCCCAAGGGCTGCCCCATGAGCCACAACAACTGGGAGTACATGACCAACCTGGTGTTCACCACCTGTGGCCTGCGCGAGGGTGACCGCATTCTGTGTGTGGCACCGCTGGTGAACATGACGGCGGTAGGGGTGAACTACCTCCCCTGGCTGGCGGCGGGGGGCACCCTGGTGCTGCATCATCCGATTACGCCGGAAATCCTGTTGCGCCAGCTGACCGAGGAGCACATCGAGTACACGATTCTGGTACCGGCAATGCTGAACATGATTGTCAAGTTGCCCAACGTGGACCAGCTGGATCTCTCCAGCGTGCGGACCATCACCACCGGTTCGGCGCCCCCCTCGGCCTGGTCGATGCAGGAGTTCAAGCGCCGCTGGGGCATCGAGATCGTCAACATCTGGGGCCAGAACGAGGGCACCAGTCTGGTAGCCGGCCCGGCCGATGTGCCGGACCTGGAGATGCGGGTGGATCACCTGCCCTGGTGGGGCAAGGCAGGAGTCCAATGGCCTTCCGGCGTCAGCGGGGTCGAGCTGAAAATTCTCGGCGATGAGGATGAGGAGATAACCGAACCAGGTGGCATCGGCGAGCTTTGCTATCGCAGCCCGGGTGTGTTCGCGGGCTACTTTCAGCGCCCGGATATTACCGCGGCTTCGTTCACTTATGACGGCTTTTTCCGCACCGGCGACCTTTTCATCGTGCGGGATGACAGGCACCTAGGGTTCTATGACCGCAAGAAGGACATCGTGATTCGGGGTGGTTACAATATCTCCAGTGTGGAGGTGGAGAACGCGGTGCTGGGCTTCGGCAAGGTACGGGACGTCGCGGTCATACCCCAACCGGACGAGATCATGGGCGAGCGGATCTGTATTTGCGTGGTGCCTGTTGACGAGGATAACCCACCGATCCTGGAGGAAATCAACGACTACTTGAGGGAGCAGGGCATGAGTGTCTACAAGCTGCCGGAAAAGATGAAACTGATCAACGCCATTCCCCGCAATCCGGTGGGCAAGATTCTGAAGAAGGAATTGCGAGCCCTGTAGCCGGTTCGCCGTCATGCCTCTCATTGGGTGTCTCCAAATGACCCCGTATTGTCAAAAAATGACCTCGCTAGGCTGCTGTCACACAACCATGGTCGGGAACAAATGGTGCTGCTGAAACTTCCACCGTTGCATAGACAGCCGGCTGGCCTAATTGCAACTGCGCATCCTGTCGGAGGAACTTTTAAGCGTTTCGACAACACCGGAATCGTCGACGAGTTTGAACGGGTTGCGGTCCAGCTTCGCGCGCGTCCGGTTCGGTGGAAACCACGGAAACGGGCGGGTTACCAACCCCGTCTCGCGCCTGCCATAACAACATAACACCAGTCAGGAGATCTTCGAAATGTCCGCTATAGCCCAGCTGAAAGCAATGCCCGAGGCCCGTGCGGCCCTCAGGGAGATTTTAGGCCAGTTTGGTTGGGGCGCGTTGGCGATTGGTGGCGTCCGGGCCGCGTGGCGTAGCCGGCTTAAGCGACAGGAGCTTCCGCGGCAATTCTTGCTTGCTCTATGGGAGCATTGGGGAGATCGTGAGGCGATTGTCGACGGTGATCGTCGGGTCACCTTCGGTCAATTCAGGGATCGAGTTCTCCGCCTGGCCAATGGCCTGCACCGGCTGGGTATCGGCGAAGGCGAGGCGGTGGCCGAGGTGATGCACAACGGCGCGCCATGGTTCGAATTGATGCTGGCTTGTACGCTCAGGGACAATCCCATGCCGATGCTCAATTGGCATCTCCAGCCCAAGGAGTTGGCGGAATGTATCAACAAGGCCTCGCCAAAGGCTCTGGTATTGGGGGGCGCCTTTGTGGAAGCGGTACAGTCGGTTCGTGATCAGTTGGCCACCGTCGAACACTTCATCGTGGTTGATGCTGACGAGTTGCCCGAGGGTATGATCGCCTACGAGTCACTGATCCGGGACAGCCGGTCCATACTCCCAAGCGGCAAGCTGGGCATGGCCCCAAAGACCTACAGCGGCGGTACCACAGGGACGCCGAAATACATCAACATCGACCGGGACCGGCTGACATCGGATTCGGCCGAGGCGCGGCGGGGCGCCTCCAAGGAGGAGGTGACCCGGTTGGGGTTGATGCAGATATCGGCCTTTCATTTCTACAAGATCGGCAAAATCCGGGATCCGATCAGCAACAACATCCGCACGCTGATTCCGGGGCCGCTGTATCATGCCGGGGTACAGATCGCGGTGTTGCCGTTCTTTCTCGGCGGCACTGCGGTGCCCATGAGCAAGTTCGATCCCGAGCTCATGCTTAAACTTATTCAGGACGAGCGTATCAACTGGACCTTCGTCGCCCCGACCATGCTCGAGCGCATCCTGGCACTGCCCGAGGCTCTGAAGTCCCAATACGACCTTTCCAGCATGCGGGTAATCATTTGCGCGGCGGCGCCTTGTCCGCCCAAGGTCAAGCGCGAGATCAACGCACTGTTCCGCCGCCAGGGAGCGTCGGATGATGTCTTCCATGAATACTACGGCGCTTCGGAGAGCGGCCTGATCAGCGTTCTCGCCAGCGAGGACTACCAGAAGAACCCGAAGCGCTACGACAGCGTTGGCAAGCTGCGGGCGGCGGAATGCCGGATCTATGACGAGGAGACCGGCACCTGGACCCCACCCGGCAAGGAAGGGAAGGTGCTCGTGCGCTCCCCGATGGCCCTTGCGCTGAACTATGTCGGCCTCAGCGAAGAGAAGATGAAGGAGAATTACATCGGGGTCGAGGGCAAGCTCTGGTACGACGATGGTCTGATTGGTTATGTGGACGAGGATGGTTTTCTGTACCTGACTTCACGGATCAAGGAAATGATCATCTCCGGCGGGGTGAATCTTTTCCCCAATGAGATCGAGACGGTTATCAAGCGGCATCCGGCGGTTCTTGACGTTGCCGTGGTGCGGGCGCCGGACAAGGACCTGGGCGAGGTGCCGGCGGCGGTAATTGAGCTCAAAGAGCACCAGCAGGCCACTCGCAAGGAGATCATCGAGCACTGCAAGACGGAGGGGTTGTACGGTTTCAAGCTGCCGAAGATCGTGGACTTTGGCGAGCTGCCCCGCAACTTGGCCGGCAAGCTGCCGAAAAAGCAGCTTGAGGAGAAATACTGGAAAGGTGTCGCCCGGCACGGTTAGCGGGCTGTTGGAAATGCCTTGCGCGCTCTGGCTGTTACCGACCTGTCAATCTTGTATAGGATCCGGCCGGTTACCGGCTGATCATGGAGAACGTCAACCACGGGCGCATCTATCGCGAGGTGGGGTCAACGCCAGCGGCGGCGGCCCCGGGGACTGGCGATATCGCCATCCGGCTGACGGAAGCCCGGTGACGTGAATCGCATTCAATCGAGCCCCCGCGCAATCAGCTCCTTCATGATCTCGTTGGTGCCGCCGTAGATCTTCTGTACCCGGGCGTCGGCGTACAAGCGCGCGATGGGATACTCGAGCATGTAGCCGTAGCCGCCGAAGAATTGAAGGCACTCGTCGACGATCTCGCACTGCTTTTGTGTGCACCACCATTTGGCCATTGAGGCCGTCTCCGCGTCGAGTGCGCCGGCGATCAGGCGCTGGATGCAGTGGTCGATGAACACTTGGCCGAGAGTCACTTCGGTGCGCCGCTCGGCGAGCCGGAAGCGCGTGTTCTGGAAGTCGAGTAGGCGCTTGCCGAAGGCCTTGCGCTCGCGCACGTAGGCCAAGGTGTGCTCCAGGGCCGCCTCGGCGGCAGCGATGGCGCCGACGCCGATGATCAAGCGCTCTCGTGGCAGTTGGTTCATAAGTTGGTAGAAACCCTGGCCCTCTTCGCCGCCGAGTAGGTTCTCGGCCGGCACCCGCAGATCATCGAAGAACAACTCAGCGGTGTCCTGGCCTTTCTGGCCGATCTTGTGCAGAAGCCGGCCGCGGCGGAAGCCGGGCTGCTCGCCCGGCTGTTCGACGACCAGCAGCGAGACGCCCCTGGCGGCCTCGGCCGGATTGGTCTTGCAGACGACGATCAGCAGGCCGCAGTGATGGCCGTTGGAGATGAAGGTTTTCGACCCGTTGACCACATAGTTCTCGCCTTGGCGTTCGGCCCGCGTGCGCACGGCCTGTAGATCCGAGCCGGTGCCCGGCTCGGTCATGGCAATGGCCCCCACCCACTCGCCGGAGGCGAGCTTGGGAAGCCAGCGATGCTTCTGCTCCGGCGTGCCGCAGCTGACGATGTAGTGGCTGACGATCTCATGAACGCCCTTGGCCCAACTGGTATTGCCGGCACGGGCCTGCTCCTGGAGGATCACGGCCTCATGGGCGAAGCTTCCCCCCGCCCCGCCGTATTTCTCCGGCACGTCGGTGCACAGGAGGCCGGCGGCGCCTGCCCTTGTCCACAGCGTGCGCTCGACGTGCTGCTGGGAGTCCCAGTGTTCTTCGAAGGGGGTGATTTCGGTGGCGATGAACTTCCGGACGTTGTCGCGGAACAGCGTTAGTTCTTCGTCCATCCAGGGTGATTGATTAAACGTCATGGTGTCCATGGCCTCACATTGAGAACCCGCCGCCACAGAGCAGCGTCTGACCGCTGATGTAGTTCGACTCCGGAGTGCAAAACAGATAGACGGCCCCGGCGGCCTCGGCCGGCGTGCCGGCGCGACCGAGCGGCACCATGGCCTCCATGGTCTTGAGCAGATCGGGGTTGACGCCCACCTTGATCTTGCGGCCTTCCACATCGATGCTCGCATCAGAGCCTGCTTCCGCCTCTGTGAGGCGCGTTTTGATCAGTCCGAAGGCCACGCAGTTGACGTTCACCTTGAGCCTGCCCCATTCCTTGGACATCGCCTTGGTCAGGCCGATCACCGCCGCCTTGGCGGCCGAATAGTTGGCCTGTCCAGCGTTGCCGCCGGTGCCGGCGATCGAGGCGATGTTGACCACCTTACGGAATACCTCGCGCCCTCCGGCGGCTTCTTTCTTGGCCTGCACGCGAAAGTATTCGGAGGCCGCGCGCAGAATGCGAAAGGGCGCCGTGGCGTGCACGTCCATGATCGCCTGCCACTGCTCATCGCTCATTTTCTGAATCACGTTGTCCCAGGTGTAGCCGGCGTTGTTGACGATGATGTCCAGACCGCCCAGCTGTTCGATTGCCGTGTTCACAAAGCGTTCGGCAAAATCCTCCTGTGTCACGCTGCCGATGCAGGCCACGGCCCTGCCGCCGGCGTCCTTGATCGCCGCGACCGTTTCCTCCGCCGGGGCGGCATCAAGATCGTTGACTACCACGCTGGCGCCTTCGGCGGCGAGTTTGAGGGCGATTTCCCGGCCTATCCCGCGCCCTGAGCCGCTGACGATGGCCACTTTATCTTGAAGTTTCATACGCAGTCCTGCTTTGTTGGTGATGGAAAGGACGTGTTTCAGGCCAGCGCCACCAGGGCGTCGCCGGCGAGCTTGACTTCACCCTGTTTATCGACCACGCCGATCTCGAGCCGGGCCAGTGTTTCGTGGCCGTCCTCGGTGATTTCAACGATCTTGCCGGTGCAACTCAGCCGTGCGCCGACTGGCGTGATGGCGGCGAAGCGGACCGAGAACCGGCGCAGCCGGGTCTGCGGTGCCCACTGGGTCAGAAAGCGGCCCAAATAGGCCATCGGCAGCATGCCGTGCGCGAACACGTCCGGCATGCCAGAGGCCTTGGCAAAGTCGATGTCAATGTGGATCGGGTTGTGGTCACCCGAGGCGCCGGCGAACAGTGCCAGCGTCGCGCGCGTGATGGGCGGAAGCTCGAGTGGCGGAAGCGCCTGGCCGACCTTGACCTGGTCACGAGTGGGGGCGTTCATGCTGCGTTCTCCTGCGGGTTGCGGACGACGATCACGCTGCGTGCCTCGAGCACGGTCTCGCCAGTCGCGTCCTTGATCAGCGAATCCTTGACGATGAATTCGAGCGCACCGCTCTTCTTGCCGTAGATGTCGCTAATCTTTGACTCGACGCTGAGCACGTCGCCGGCACATACCGGCGCGTGATAGGTGAAGCTTTGCTCGCCGTGCAGGATGCGTCCGATCGGCACGTTCAGCGTTTCGAGCAACGTGGTCATGGTTCCGGCATCGAGGTCGGCGCCCATCAGAAAGGTTGGTGGTGCCGGCAGGCTACGGTAGCCGGCTGCCCGGGCCGCAGACTCGTCGAGGTACTCGGGCCGCGTTTCGCCGGTGGCTTTGGCGAAAAAACGTAACCGCCCCTTCTCGACCTCGAAGCTGACGGTCGGCAGGCGCAGCCCGATGTGTTTAGTGTCGATCATAGTTCGTCCTCTTCAGGTGGCCTGGTACATCGTCACCACGCAGGCGCCGCCCAGGCCGAGATTGTGTTGGAGCGCAATGCGCGCGCCTTCGACCTGGCGGTCCGCGGCCTGTCCTCGCAGCTGTTGGACCAGCTCGGTGCATTGCGCCAACCCGGTGGCGCCCAATGGATGACCCTTGGAAAGCAGCCCGCCCGAGGGGTTGGTAACCACGCGCCCACCGTGGGTGTTGTCGCCGTCCTCGACCATCTGCTCGCCGCCACCTTCCGGCGCCAGCCGTAGTGCTTCATAAGTCAGCAGCTCGTTGGTGGCGAAGCAGTCGTGCAGTTCCACGGCGTCGAGCTCCTCCGGACCGATGCCAGCGGTCTCGTAAACCTGATCGGCGGCGGTGCGCGTCATGTCATAGCCGACCAGTTGCATCATGTTGCGCGCCTCGAACGTGCTCGGTGTGTCGGTGGTCATCGCCTGCGCCAGGATGCGCACTCGGTGATCGAGAGCGTTGGCCCTGGCGAAGGCTTCGGAGCAGACGATGGCCGCCGCCGCGCCGCAGGTCGGCGGGCAGGCCATCAGGCGGGTCATTGGGCCGATCAACACCGGGGAGTCCATCACTTCCTCCACTGTCACTTTGTACTTCCCCCGCTTTAGTGGACACCTTCTCCTAACAAGAGGAGG
>CEWJ01037966.1_pt1 | contig 32843 bp, 28 predicted proteins | sample 350291 | NCBI WGS metagenome assembly CEWJ01 (sample SAMEA2622923, study PRJEB7988) | marine metagenome | isolation source: saline water (ENVO:00002010), including | reverse complement strand
CATTGTCGACTTCGATATTTAGGCCCGATAGTTCTGTTTAACGGCTATATGGCCCCAAGCCACCATTCAAGAGGTGAAGCGTCGGCGAGCAATCATGGCGAATACGCTGGAAGAGAGGCTTGAGAGAATCCTTCCGGGTGGGAGGGGCGTCTGGATACCAATGGATCACGGGGCCTCCAGCTTTCCTGTCGAAGGACTTACGGATACCGAATTTGTGGTTGATTCTGTTATCAGAGGCGGAGCCGATGCTATCGTATTGCAAAAGGGTCTTCTCAGCTATCACCATTCTAGGAATGGCTGGGATGGGTATGTTTGCCACATCTCAGTCTCCACCATTCACGGAGGTGAGAGATCGCAATACAAGGTTTCCGTGGCAACAGCTTCAGAAGCCCTCCTCAGGGGCGCGAATGGAGTATCAGCTCAAGTGAACTTGGGCGATAAGCACGAGCCGGAGATGATACAGAGGCTCGGCGAATTATCTAGGCAAGCATATTTGGAAGGATTACCAGTCCTTGGCATGGTATATCCGAGAGGGACGAATCTTGTTATCGAGGAGGGTGACTCAACAAGGGGGGTGGCTCACGCTGCAAGAATCGCATGGGAACTAGGATGCCATGTGGTAAAGGTCCCATGGACAGGTTCTCCCGAGTCCTTCTCCAATGTTGTCGAGGCAGTGCCTATCCCAGTTTTGTTGGCCGGCGGTGAGAATGAAGGCGATTTCAGCGAAACCCTGTCGATTGTCAGGGAGGCAATGGATGTTGGGTGCTCGGGTGTTTGCTTCGGTAGGCAGGTTTTCGGCTCAAAAGATCCAGAGTCGTGCGTAAAAGCCCTAAGGGAAATTGTTCACGCTGGCGAGAATACACGCTGATGAGGTGGTGTAATGGAGTTATGGTTGGATGCGGAGATGTATGGACGCCCCACCCAAGACCCAGATGGTGTACGAGTTTGGGATGGATCCAATCCGGATGTTGTGATGGTGGAGATAACGGATGCTAAAGCGCAAAAAGAAGCCATTTCCCTGATAGGGAGTGTCCCTTGGATATTGATTAGGTGTAAAGACTGGAAGATGATACCATTGGAGAATCTAGTGGCATCATCCAGAGGAAGCGGGACCAAACTGGCCATTGCAGTCTCAAAGAGAGTTGAATTGCAGGGGGTGGCATTCGCACTACAACATGGAGTCGATGCTGTGGCTCTCCCGCCAGAAAATAAATTCCCGGATATCTGGTCAGTTGCGAGGTCAATTGTGAGAGATAATGGGGATAGAAGCTCCGGTGTCGACCTCCCTTCTCTGTCTCATGCTAGAATTACATCTGTAACTGAAGGAGGAATAGGGGAAAGGGCCTGCGTCGACCTTACGGAAAGGCTAATGGAGGGCGAAGGTATCGTTGCTGGATCAACTTCTTCTTGTCTCAGTTTGATCCATGGAGAGACGATCCCCTCGCAGTATGTCCCAACCAGACCCTTCAGAATTAACGCGGGGGCTATACACTCGTATGTAATAATGGGCGATGGAACAACGAAGTACCTTAGCGAATTAGAATCTGGAGATCGAGTTTCTATCTTCTCTGTGGACGGCTCAATCAGAGAAGCTACTATTGGGAGGCTCAAAATCGAAAGAAGACCACTCCTAAAGATATCCTTTGAATCAGGGGAGTTTACCGGTCATGTGATGGTCCAGCAAGCCGAGACTGTACGCCTGATTTCGAGTGATTCGAAACCAATCTCAGTAACAGATATCTCTCAAGACGATGAAATCATTGTAGTCATTGACAACAGCATGCGTCACATAGGTAGTGCAGTATCAGGGGAGGTCAGAGAATTATGACAATTTTAGGTACAGGGGAGGCATTTGGAGCAATTTCAATCCTTCATGCGTTGGGTACAGGAAAGGGTTGCTCAATCCCTGTCAAACTGTCAATTAGAGTCAATATCCATGATGTTGAAATTACTAATGATGAGGATAAACATGGTATTTTGTCTATAATTTCATCTATTTGGGAAGAGAAGGGTTACCCGATTCCACCTGTCATAGGTTGGGAGGTGATTAGCGAAATCCCCATTGGCCAGGGACTAAAGTCCAGCTCAGCTCTTTCTTGTGCAGCAATCAGGGCTCTCGATAAGGCATCTTGGACATGCCTTTCAGATTATGAGATAGTTGACTTAGCTGTGGAGGCGCAGAGGAGATCAGGTTGCACAATTTCCGGAAGTATGGACGATACATGGGCCACGCTAACCTCTGGATGGAAAGCAGTGGACCCCTCAAAAACCCCTGAAAACTCGATTCTCTTTGAAGGAGATATAGAGCCTGGATTCTCAGTCCTAATTGGGCTAAGGGGTTTAAGGAAGATTGATATAAAAATCGAGTCTTTTCACAAAAATTCGCAGATTTTCGAAAGAGCGCTCGCATCATTGATCAACGGCTCCGTACTGGATTCATTATCCTCAAATGGAATGGCTGTGGCCTCATCTACCGATGATTTCGAAGCTCTGAGGATCAGTAATCTAATGATAGCCTCAGGCGCTGTAGCCGCTGGCATCAGTGGCTCAGGACCTGCGATTGCTGTAGTCTGCTATGCCTCGGACTCGGAATATATCAGGGCACAACTGTCCGAGCTATGCGATGAAGTAATATCAACTCAGTTTCTGCTATCCAAAGAGCTGGTCGAGGGGGCTTAACATGGGAATGGGTCTTGGTGAAAACCTCAAGGTTACAATTTTCGGCGAGAGTCATGGAAAGTGTGTGGGGGCATTGATTGAGGGGATACCCCCCGGGACTCCGGTAGATGTAGAAACTCTTCTTCAGGATCTGCAAAGGAGGAAGCCCGGTAGGAAGGGGATGTCTCAGCGTTCTGAGGATGATAGATGTGAGATTATGTCGGGAGTCTTTGACGGAAAGGCTACTGGTTGGCCAATATTGATGCTGACCATGAACTCAGATGCCAAATCGAAAGATTACTCATTCCTGCCTGATCATCCTCGCCCAGGGCATGCTGATTTGGTTGAGTCTGTTAGGTCCCGGGGTTCCGCTGATCTTAGAGGCGGGGGATCCCAGTCAGCCAGACTAACATTCGGTCTGGTTGCTGCGGGAAGCCAAGTCAGGTCCATTCTGGATAAGGTTGGATGGTCCTGTCATGCTCACTTGCATAGTGTCGGGAATATTCATTCAAAGCCACTTTTTGAATTAGACAGAGGTAATGAATTGGACCCCAGCTCAGATTCTGGGAGACTTAATTGTCGGGACCATGAAGCCGCAATTTTAATGTCCAGAGAGATCGAGAAAATCAGGAAAGAGAGAGATACCATAGGATCTGTGGTTGAGTTGTTGATAGAAGGTCTACCGATAGGGGTTGGAGAGCCGTGGTTTGATGGTATTGAACCGTCCTTGGCGAGAGCACTCATGGCCATACCAGGTGCAAGGGCAGTGGAATTTTCACATGGAGTAAAATCTTCTCAAATGAGGGGCAGTGAGCACAATGACTCTTGGTTACCCGGGACAAATTACCCTATTCTCGATGGCGCGTCCGAGGGAACTGCCGACGGCTCATTGGGAGGGCGCTCAACTGGTGCCCCAATCTCTGTAAAGGTCCATTTTAAGCCTCCAAGTAGCCTTCCCCGAAAGCAATTCACATTGCACCTACCCTCGAATCAACGCCAATACCTCAAAGTCGGAGGAAGGCATGATCCTGTGTTGGGCCCTAGGGCAGCACCTGTAGTAGAAGCAGTTTCCATGCTCGTTTTAGCAGATTTAGGACTAGCAGGCGGTTTCATTTCAAGCTAAGCGTTTCTTTCTCTCATCTGCTGAATCCTTAGGGGGAGGTTTACTCCGAACATTATCGCAATGATTAGGAAGACAATCGCAGTTCCTAGAGCTACTCCATACACACTCGTCAACTCAACCGATTCTCTGAGCCTCTCTGAAGCAACATCTGAACTGCCATCAAAGATATCGACAATTGCTGGAATTATGAGATTTATCAACAGAGTCATCAGAGCTACCACTCCCGCAATAACTGGAGCAATTGCAAGTGATGTATGGTACCTCCTGGTTATCTTATTTACACCCATTACGTATACCTCATTCATCCTGATTGAGGTATCCAACATAGAGAACCTGATTACCCCACTTGACAATTCGATGTACATTACTAGGAAGACCGCATACAAAATCAGGATGAACTTCTGAGCTATCTCGCCTTCCGGAAGGAAGTCGAATCTGAATTCTACTGTACTTCCCGCAAACCTTACTGTCACCAATATCAGAGCAACGTAAGAAATTAGCATAGCCCTCTTATCTCTCTGGAAAATACCATATGCCCCTCCAACTAGCCCTATGACTATCAAGGAGAGGTGGAATAGGCCAGCCAGTGAGGTGAATCCGATAATATTGGAGATCGCGAACCAAGCCGTCCCAGAGACTGGGGTTATAGCTAATGTGAGAAATGATAAAATCACCAAGGATGAAACAGCTCCCACCTGTAGTGATGAAACCATTCTGTCAGCAGGTAGGAACTTCTGTTTGGAAACGACCGGTCCTCCGAAGAAAGACTCAATAAAGCTCGGGACATGTATCTCAGGAATTGCATCCTTGGGTATCTCAGTGCTCGACTTCAGCCTACCCGCCGCCTTCTTTCTGCTAGGTGCTGAAGACCTCACGGTCTTTCCTTCGTAGAGGTGGGAAGTATCTCCTCCCCCATCTACCCTTACCTTATCAGCCATCTATCAGTCACCTCAGAATCCCCTTGCTCCTGCCAGCGCGGTATTCAACATCATATCTGGCTCCCAATCCATGACGAAGGCCCCAAGTCCCCGTAATTCGCTCATAAGGATATCACGCTCTGTCTTCAAAACCTCATAACCCGTCCTATCAAGCCTCTTGGCATCAAACTCGAACTCAAGGCTACTCGGAGAAAGGACAGTGACATCAAAGTTCCTCGCCCTAAGATCCCTGACAGCATCGACGATTGTCGAGTCATCCTCCAGGGGACTTAGGATGATGATTGGACTGCCCCTGTTTATGTGTGGCATGATTCTATTAGTGACTACCTTCAGGGGCGTATTCCCTTTCGCTATAGCCCCAGCTAGCTTCGTCAATAGGACATATAGTTGCTTTTTGCCTGTGTCCCTGTCTACGGAAACTATCTCATCACTGTAAACCACCAGGCCCACAGAGTCTCTTCTTGATAGGAAGTACTGAGACAAACTTGCGGCCGCCCTTGTGCTGTAGACCAAAGAGTTACGACTGACAGGGCCGGTCTCACTTACAGATCTGCTGTCAATTATTATGATGATGTCACTAACGGCATCTCTCTCGTACTCATTGACCATCATTTTCCCGCCACTCCTTGCAGTTGCAGCCCAGTTCACCTTTTTCATCGGATCACCAGGTATATACTCCCTTAGATTGTAGAAATTAGATCCCTCTCCGGGATTCCTAATGTTGACAGCTCCAGTGAAAATCTTCGGGACTCTACTTTTTATTAGTGCATCTTTGATATCTTCCATCTTGGGGAATACAAGGAAATCGTCATAGAGGTTAACCTCCCTCTCATTATGGAACAGCCCAAATGCATCCTGAATTCTGATGCATACCGGCCCTATCGTGTAGAATCCTCTAAGAGGGGTTTCTATTGTGTATCTGATGGTGGTCTCTCTTTGAGGTCCTAGTTCCATAAGTACGTAATTCGCACCCTTCTTGACTCTCATGACCTCAGGAACCCGGTCTCTTACCTCTACGATCTTTGGCAAATTGGATTTATTCTGCAATCTTAAGGTAACTTCAATCTCCCCATCTTCAAAAATTCTAGATGAAGAAATTTTTCTTAAAGCAACGATACTGTTTAATTGCACACCTTCATTTTTCCTCTCCTCTTCAGCTCTTCTTCCTGATGAGGAGACATCGGCATGGTTGGACATGAATGCCGCCCATGTAAGGAATGAAAGAAGCACCACTGCAACAGTAACCAATTGCTGGTTACGAAGGACTAAGCCAAGAAGGTAAAGAGCGATTGCCAACGATGCGAACATCGCTGACTTCCTGCTCCACGCCATGTCAAATCTCCTCTTTTACTCCAGTGAAGTCCTCAAGCCCTCAAACCGTTGGGACTGGTACTTGCCTCAGAATGTCGGAAACAACTTCCTCATTTTCCAATCCCTTAATTTGGTGTTCCGGTTTTAGGATAAGCCTGTGTGAGACTGCCAATACAGCGACGGATTTTACATCGTCTGGGGTGATAAAGTCTCTACCACTCATTGCAGCCGCTGCACGACTGGTCTTGAGCAAGGCCTGGGAACCACGAGGAGATGAACCGACAAGGACCCGCGGGTCTTCCCTTGTTCTGGTAACTATCTCGACCATGTACATTCTAACTGCCGGATCTACATAGACTTCCTCACAAGCTTCTTGCATAGCAACCACCCTTGCTGGGTCAGTTATTGTCTCAACTTCAACAGCGTCCTTCTTCCTTGCCACACGTCTTGCAAGAATCTCGTCCTCATCAGCTCTGTTGGGGTAACCGACACTCATCTTGAACATGAATCGGTCAAGTTGAGCCTCAGGCAGAGGATATGTTCCCTCTTGCTCCACTGGGTTTTGGGTGGCCATTGTCAGGAAAGGAGCCGGGAGCTTATGTGTGACGACTCCAATGGTAACCTGCTTCTCCTGCATAGCCTCTAGTAGAGCCGCCTGGGTCTTAGGCGGAGCTCTGTTAATCTCGTCAGAAAGAAGAAGATTACAGAATATAGGTCCTGGCTTGAATGTGAACTCTCCCTTCTTCGCATCATAGATGTTGGTCCCTGTGATATCCGCAGGCAACAAATCAGGGGTAAATTGAACTCTCTTGAAGTCACATCCAAGTGCGTCAGCGAAAGTATTAGTCATCAGAGTTTTTGCTAGACCCGGGTAATCTTCGAAGAGAAGATTTCCATTCGACAGTATATTGATGAGTACGTTATCGATCACATGGGATTTTCCAATAATCACCTTCTGTACTTCAGCGCTTATGGCCTCTCCAATCCTTCCGACAGCCTCTAGTTTTTCGTTTGTCTTCTTGGATCCTCTGGCCTTTGCAGCCTTCTCCTCGTACCCTTTCGATACTGCGTCTGCTGGCGGTGCTGGGGGTTTTTCTGCTGGCGGTGCTGCGTTCATACTATTATCTCCAGTTCATCATTACTTTTGTCTATTGCGTCTACGGTCAATTTCCGCCTCCCCAGCGTCTGATGGACTGCATCAGCTCTCTGAGCTCTTTTGGGGAGTATTTCCTTTCTTTGGAATAAGCCAGCTCCACAAGTCGGGGATTGCCAATCATTGATTGGATCTCAGCTGGTGGCTTGAGGGCCATTTGGTCTCTGGTAAGGTCATGGTGGACCCTAATTTTCGTGAACAGTGCTTGTTGAACCCTTCTTCTGTATTCACTTGGATTTAGCTTGTTAGGCCTCTCAGAGAATCTGGTCAAATCAAAAACATGCCTCCAGTTTTCCTTTTCTGGGACAATCATCATTGCGACTAAAAGCAGAAGTCCAACGTTTAGTACGACTAGCCACTTCAGGAATGTGTTGGAGGTAAGTAAAACGACGGTACTCATAGCTTCAACGAACGGAGCGGAGACAACTCCCGTGACGTGCCTACTTTCATCAAATACTACTTGGAAATTGGAGAAATCACTCTTCACTTCTCCTGACAATTCCAGATTATCGAACTCCATCATTGAGTAAATTAGAAGTCTGAAGTAGTCACCATTTCCATTCCATTGAGATCCATCAGAATCCTCGAATGCATCATTCCAACAACTCTGGTAAGCACCAACTACCTCACAAACTCTTGGAATTCCCTCTCCTTGAGCTACTTCATCCGTCCACAGCATGTTCGAGAAGGCCTCTGGGTCTGAAACGAAAACTATGCTCCCAGTCACCTCTATTTCGTCGGTATTGCCACCGACGATTGCCTGGCCTCCCCTGACTTTGTCATACACATCAATCCCAGGATAATCGGCCCTTATCATCAGTGCTAGATCTCCGGGGGCGGGATTTCTGAAGTCACTTGAATCTCCATTCCCAATTAAATCGATAAAGGCAGAGGGAGATGCCTTCGATATTACGGTCACCTCACGATGCCCCGGGTCTTCCCTATCTCTTTCGGTTTGCTCAAATTTCATTCCTGTGGGCTTTCTGAACATCACCGGAAGCGCACATGAGTCATCATATTGGTCGATCTCGAATGTCCCGCATCCATCATTTCCAAACTCTGTTGCCTCCTCTTCAAGAGTTCCGATCCCCCAAACGTTTTCCCATGAGTACTGACTAACCCCATCATCATTTTCAGTGACATAATATTGGTTTTCGTCTAATAGGGGGGAATCGAAATAAGTTACTCCAAATTTAGAGGCTAGCCTGTTCGCATTGGTTCCGTCAGCGGCTACAATGACCTTGCCACCCGACTCTGTAACGAAATCATAAATTGAATCCGCCTCGGTCTCATCAATCGGTTTCTCAGGAGCGATGACAAGTAGCATTGTCCTGTGGGGATATTTCCAGTCGTTTACTAGCATTGGAGTTGACATAGTGTTCGCGATAGAGTAACCATCATCCTCCTCCAAGCTATCCCTCATGTCCTTCAACTGAGCCAGTCCGTCATAGTCCCCTTCACTGGAATAAGCAGAATAATGAGTGGCCTTCCCAACAACGAAAATCATTGGAAGGATTAGAAGTAATGCGGTTGTGATCCCTAGGGACCAAGTGACGTATGTGCCAAATTCTCGGCCATCGTCGTTGTTATCCAAGGTAATCAACATCCTAACATAGGTTCAATCTAGCACCTACGGTGCTGCTCGGAGTGCGATTGTCCAATTATATGCTTCGGCAATAAAATTCTCATTTCTGTCCCGATATTAACTCAGTATGCCGATTTAGACACTTACTTGTGGGGCGAACTAGTCACCTCTATCTGTCTTGATTGATGCTGAAATGAGAATCATTAATATCGTAAGAAAAACTCCTGTATTTGGCAGGTTAGAACTTACCACCTCATCAATCATATCGTCCTCATTTCCTCCTTGATCATCCGGTTCCTCTTCGTTCACTGGAGGGGGTTCAACAGTAACTCTGACACTATCACTGGCTCTCACAGAACCGCCAGAGTTCGTGGCACCGTTCGATGAGATTTCAACTTCCACCTCACAGTTTCTTTGAGGGTGGCTTTGAGACGCAGTTATCACCAAAGGTGAGGAAATTCCACTCTGTATATCACGACTAGTGAGTTCGTCTAGGGAGCTAGTTGTCAGCAATGGGCAATTGTCAGATATTTCCACAGATCCAACCCTATCTACTGCGTTACCTAGATTCCCAACCAACACCTGGAGTGTCATTTCCGAGCCCGAATTCATCGGGCCAACTGGTTCGGATATGCTGATTTCCAAATCATATATGGTTGGAATCAACAGATCACCTGTGCCACTTCTTGAGTCTGGAATTGGTTGAGGTACTGAACCCCTCGACACCAAAAGACCTGTGATACTGAACTCCTCAGTAGTTTCGGCGGGATTATCCCTGACATTAATGCCTGATATTGCGAGGGTGAATGTTTTATTATTGCCAGCACCTATAGTCTCAGACTCTGGACCGTCATGTTCGCCCTCAAAGGGTATTTCATATTCGAAATCCACGGTGATTGGTAACAGCTCATTATTCGAAACGAAGAATGATACACTCACCGTCCCAGTTGAACTCAATTTGAAGGGATTATCTTCGTCCTCTTGGGGGTATTCAATTCCTAGTTCCCAACCCGGTGGCTCAGGCTGCTGCGAGGACACTATTGGTGAAAGCATGCAAAGTAAAGCAATGGAAGTGACAATAACTCCGACCTTCAAACTCAGCCCTCCAGTAGGGCACTACATGCTCTTCTGGTTAGAACTTTGACCATTTTTTTCCTGTATGAGGGCGGATACCAAGTGTTTAGAACAGGCTTCACGGACCTCCTAACCGACTCAGACAACTTAGTCACGCTATCTTTACCATCCCATCCTGCCAAAGCCTGCATGGCCTGTTCAGTGTGCAGCACGGGAATGGACTCTAGACCAGTTGTGGCGACACGCAAATCCTCGATAACGCCCCCTTCTCTTTTCCATGTCACCGCAACTCCCGCCTCTGGGAAATCCCAGCTTTCTCTCTGCCTTAGTTTCTGATAATCTCCTTCCCATTCGAATAGGTCCTCAGGGAATGTGATGTGTGTAACTATCTCACCGTTCTTTAGTACATTTCTGGTCATTCCATCAAGTCTGAAGAACTCATTAATTGGCATCGATCTCGATTCATCGTGTGATGAAAGATGTATGGTTGCACCAAGGCACATCAGAACGGGAGCCAGATCAGCTTGGTATGTTGCAACACATAGGTCGTTCTGATTAGGAATTACTCTGCAGTCCGCCCCAGTTCCACAGTCACATTTGTGACACCAATCTATAGACTCTCGCCATTCCTCAGTTTGATTAAACCAGAAGCACCTAGTATCGAGGCAGATATTTCCTCCTAATGTCGCGGACCTCCTAATCATCACACTAGCTATCTTGCCGGCCGCTTGGGAGATCAAAGGATGAACAGAATCCGACTCAACTATTTCTTGAAGGCTTACCATGGCTCCTATTCTAAGCGGTGTCATTACATACAACTCATCTATTCCAGATAATGAGATTACATCCTTCTTGGTATTGATATGCCATTTGTAATTTGGAATAAGATCGGTACCTCCTGAAATCCAGTCATAATCCTTTCCTGCTGATGATAATTCTGAGGCTTTTGATAGTGCTTCATCCAATGTACTTGGGACGTGCAAGTTGAACGGTGGCATCCTCACTCCACATCACTCCTATGCCTTCTCTCTGTGTGCTTCCATGCACTTCCAGCTAGACCTGGGTCTTCTAAATAATCATCCGGGGGTATTACTACAGCAGCCCATCTAGAGTCTTGTTCGTCTCCTGGAATCTCAGGGTCTAGTCCGAAAAGAGCACCATTGTGATAGGGGGATGGACTATCTGTAAGCCTTCTTTCCTTATCCCTTCTGGAGTGATTAATTGCCCTGCTTTGCAGAATTTCCTGTAGGGCTGTGAGCTCCAGCCTAGGGGGTTCCAAGTCTAGAGGTTCTTTGACCCCCTCAGATCTGCACCTTTTCTCAATCGCCTTGTACAGTCTGTCTGGTGTGATTGGAAGCTCACTAACCCTTACCCCGATTGCATCGTAAACGGCGTTAACAACCGCTGGAAGTATAGGAAGTAGAGGCCCCTCTCCTGCTTCTTTGGCTCCAAACGGACCTTCGGGATCATTGGACTCAACGATTATCGGAGTGACCTCTGGCATCTCATGAACCGTAGGTATCTTGTAATCCAAGAAATCAGGATTCAGAAGATGCCCCGTCCTACCATACTTCATTTCTTCACTGAGGACTTGCCCCATTCCCATGTGGCACGAACCAATAATCTGTCCCTCAACAGCCAACGGGTTGAGTGCCTTACCGCAGTCATGAGCCGCCCAGACCTTCTCAACCTTAGTCTGGCCCGTCTCTATATCCACATCAACCTCTGCGACATAGGCAGAAAATGAGTATGCGGGAGCAAGTCCGGCGGCTGCCCCTTTGTGTGCCCTTCCCATCGGGGGTGTACGATACGAACCCGAAGAAACCAATGCCCCTCTGTCTTCCTGGGCCTTATGCAAGGCTTCCAAGTAAGAAACACCGACTGCAGGATCTCTCTTATTGAAAATTCGGCGATCACCGATTACTAGACCCTCGATATTCGATCCTGTAATTTCGCTTGTCGCCTCCAATAACTCGTTTCTTATCTCCATTGCAGCGGAAATAGCCGCATTGGCATTCATGAAAGTGACTCTCGATGAGTAGGAGCCTAGATCGACTGGAGATGTGTCACTTTCCCTGCTCCTGACTCTAATCATGTCTAGGGGAAGTCCCAGAACTTCAGCCACCGATTGAGCTACTACAGTATCAGATCCTTGGCCTATATCGGCAGCACCAGTGTGGACCGTGACTCCTCCGTCCATATCGATCTTCAAGTGAACTGTGGCATGAGGGAACTTGTTTGGATCCCAATGGATCGGGAGCCCACTTCCTGATATGAAAAACCCACAACCTATTCCTATGCCCTTCCCGAGAGGCATCTTCCTGAATTTTTCATCCCACCCGGACTCTTCCTTCACCCTTTCAAGACACTCCCTCATGCCTATACTTGTAACTCTAAATCCAGTAATTGTGGCACTGTGAGGAGGCAGTAGATTTGCAAGCCTGAAGTCAATCGGATCAACCCCAAGCTGCTCAGCCAAATCATCAATCCCAGTTTCAACAGCGCACCTCGAATTAACCGCGCCATGGCCCCTCATGGCACCACTTGCCGGCTTATTTGTCCATACTCTGGCGCCAGTGTAATGGAAAGCTCCAATCTCATAGGGCGCGGTATGGAGGACTCCGTTGTAGTAAGTAGTCACGTGTCCGAACGATGCAAAGGCACCTCCATCAATCAGGGCATCCGTCTCTATACCGCAGAGTCGCCCCTCCGAGTCTGCATGCAAAGACATTGAAATCTTCGAAGGATGCCTACCTCTGTTTACCCAGAAAACCTCCTCTCTATCAAAATTAATTCTGACAGGCCTACCTGTCTTCCTAGCTAGAATAGCTGCGCACATTTCGTGAGGAAAAGGATCCGACTTCCCGCCAAATCCTCCTCCGACAAATGTCCTGTACACGTTTATTTGATGCATAGGGATGTCCAATACATCAGCAAGAGCTCTATGCAAGTAGTGGGGTACCTGTTGAGGAGTGTACAGCGTCAATCTGCCAGAGGGGTCCCAATGAGCCACAACTGCGTGTGGCTCTGTGAATCCATGATTTACTCCGGTGAAGGTCCAGTCGGAATCATGAGATGCTACTGAACTATCTTTCATTTCAGAAATATTTCCGAACTGCTGGAAAACTCTCTTCTGAACGTTCGACTCACCGATATGGTACTTCCCTCTGTCATGAATCGGATTTTCGGAATCTTCCAGACCTTGCTTGATATCATGTATGGAATCGAGAACCTCGTACTCTACCTCAATTAATCTACATGCCTCTCTAGCTGTAGGCTCATCAATAGCCGCGACACATGCCACTAGGTCGCCAACATGTCTGACTTTCTCTACAGCCATGGCATGCTCGTCTTTGGTAACTGGAAGGACTCCGAACTTTCCCGGTGCGTCGTCTCCGGTGGCTATTCCCAATACCCCGGGCAAGTCGAGCGCTTTGCTGATATCGATAGACAATACCCTAGCATAATGGTGAGGGCTCCTGAGGATTCTCCCGATTACCTCTCCCGGGAGCCTGATATCATCTCCATATTTTGCTTGACCAGTTACTTTCCAGTTACTGTCTACTAGGGATGTAGACTTCCCGATTACTTGGCCACTGATCAAATCATCATGTCTGTGTGCTCCCCATGGCTGTTCTAAAGAACCCCCCTGTGATTTAGGAATCCTAGAATAATCAGTCGGTTTTGAGAAACGATTCTTACCTCCTGAACCAGGCTTCGAGAACGGTAGCTTGCCTGGTTGTTGTCGATATCCGACAATCTCAGATTCCTTTACGACATCAGTAGTTATTTTTTCCTTTTCGATATCGCCTACTACATCCTCGGAGTCTACGTAAATGTCAGCCTCAACGTTTTCTAAAGAATGCTCTAAGCTCTCGTGCAGCACTCCTTCTGAATCATCCATATCACTCATGACAATCCACCTGAAAAACCCGGATGTGGGTCACTCTTAGATGAAGTAGAATCATCAATCCCCTTTCCTGAAACCAATATTTCAGAGGCCTTGGAAATCGACTCAACTATCTGTTGATACCCCGTACATCTACATAGATTTCCCTCGATAGCGGTTTTTATCTCCGCCTTTGTTGGAGATGGGTTCCTCTCCAGCAAGGCCGCTGAAACAACTAGAAAGCCAGGAGTGCAAAAACCACATTGGCTCCCACCGCATTCAGCAAATGTCTGCTGAATTGGATGTAAATAGTGACCTGAAGACAATCCTTCCACAGTAGTGATTGAACTACCCCTCGCTTCTTGTGCCAATACTAGACAGGAAAGTTTCGGGGTACCATTTATCATCACACTACAGCAACCACATGTTCCCATATCACACCCTCTTTTTGTGCCGAGACTTCCGCCTTGATCCCTCAATACGTCTAGAAGAATCGCATTGCTATCGATGAAGAAATCTACGTTCACGCCATTCACAGTTGCGTTCCATCTGACCTTGTCGGGCCCGGGAACCATTGGTAGGCTATACTGCACCACATACTTACCGGAACAATCAACGACTTGAGTATTTTGTTCATTCATCTACTATCAAAGAAGGTCTTCTGACACCTTCTTCATAATCTCAAACTCCGCTCTCTTCATATGCTCACCTAGTGTACTCCTAGCCATGCCAAGTCCCTCGGCGATATCTTTGAGCTTGATATCTGAGTCGGGGTCGAAATAACCTACATCAATGGCGTAAGAGAGTACTTCCTTCTGTTTATCAGTCAGTCCGTCGGTCCAACCATTTCTTTCTTCCTTCCTGAAAGAATTCACACTAATTTTATCTGGCGGAAGTACCACTCTAAGAAGGGCTACGAACCTACTAACAGAGCCAGAAAGTCCTGATAGCCTAAGCTCCATTCCTCTTGTCGAATCTATCCCGTACGGGGGGTATACTTGTATGTTCGATAGCTCGATAGCGGATTTAGCAAAGGGATGGCTACAAAGAATACTCACTACCAATAGATCCCCATCTTCCTCCAGAACCTCAATAACCTCCAGCCAACTGATTTCTGATAAATCGGTAATCTCTCTTCCTTCCTTCAGTCGTATCTCGGCTAGTTGAACAACTCCCTTTTCGCTGACAGAAAGATGACTCAGAACCTCTATACTTTCTGCGATCTTCAAGATGTTTGATATGTCACTAGAGCCGTGCAGAGATGAGATATTCCATCGCAGGTTTACTCTTCTCATACAATTCTTAACGACTTTCTCTTATTGAAACCAACGGTGTGAGAATTTTTATGGAAAATACAATTTATGTCCAATAAGCCTCTCTGATTGCTTGATTTGCCTCCATACACATTACTACGTCAGATGGCCTCTCACTCATCTGAGGGCCACCACTCAGGTGATCGATAATTGGCTCCACGTTGCTTTCGTTGACGACCCCCCATCCAACCTGAGTGCATGGCGCTATGGGGGAAATAGGCATTGTCCCTGAAGATGGGTCCCAGGTTGAATAAGAGGGATACCAAGCAGACAAATTCAGAGCATCTCTCAAGTCATCATTCGTTACATTGAGTCCTTCCCCAGAAACTAGTAGGCCCATTCTCGTTATTGGATCGGCTCCGGAAGAATAGTCCCCAAACTCAGACCTCAATGTCAGTATGACCTTAGATAGCAGTCCTGCAGTCCTGGGCGTAGCAAATGATGTTCCTGAAGTTTCATGGTATCCGTCGATATCATCATGATTAGGCAGTATCTGGGTCCAATCGGCGGCAATATCGGGGTAAGAACCACTCATTGTTTCCTTCTGATCATCCCCCTCCTCGGCATAACCAGAAATTCCAATGCTCCATGGGGGGCCAGCAGTTGAGTCTTGAACGGCTGGAGAAGGGGAGTTGTCAGCAGCGCCAGCATGAATCTTCTTATTTTCCACTACAGCCACCCTCGTTGCATCTTCTATCCCAGGAACAGGGACAGATCCAATCGGTCCAAAACTGGTGGTAATTATGTCAACGAGAGGTTGGTTTGCGGCGGCAAGGACAGCAGCATCACTGAACCCTTCAACGAAAAATATCACTGCATCGGGATTCGCGTCCAGAACTGCCCCGGTAACCGCCGTTCCGTGACCATCTTGAGGATCGTCAAGTATTGGGATATCAGTGTTATCGTCGGGGGAAGTTCCGATTATCCTTGTGCCTCTAAACCAGACAATATCGGAGGAGGTAATCTTGTCCCAGCAACTTTCCTTGTCGGCGTCGTATCTTTCTTGCCACGTTCCTTCGGTACTGATGTCACAGATCATTGTAACATTTAATCCCTCGAGAAGTGAGACGGGAAACGATTCATTCATAATGAAGTGGTTGTGATAAACGTTGATTCCGGTATCAATTGGGGCGACAACGGTGTATGATTCCAAATCAGGCTTTTCATCTGGCACCGGGATTGCATCCCCCTCCTCTTCCCAAAGTATACAACCGCTCAATAAAGGTACAAAAAAAATCAGCACAATGCCCATTGCAGTGTATCTCATGCGCCTCGGTGTTGGGGGTATAATTTCATATTTCGGCTACCCCGTCCTTCTTTCAAATGACAGAATCTCAGCGCATATCGCCAATGCAATCTCTTCTGGGGTATCGGCTCCGATATCGAGACCAATCGGACATCTAGCCGGAGACAGCTTTTCTTCAGTCAATCCAGATTCAATTGCCGCCTTTCTGAAACCATTCCACTTTGTAGTCGAACCAATAACGCCTACACGAGGAACAATATCTATGATTTCGAGTAGTCCTATGAGTAGTTCTTGGTCGACGGACCAATCGTGACCCATAACCAATATATCAGAGAATCTTCTAATTGACGATACAGTCTCATTCTCCAGAAATTCATCAACTGAACTGCATAAGATATCAGACGCTTTGGGATACCTTTCGAGATTAGAGTATTCGCTTCTGACGTCAAAAACACTATATTTCCAGCCAAGGGTCTCGCACACTATCGATACAGACATGCCTACATGGCCCCCTCCGGCAATCAATATGTGAGGGACAGGCTCAATCACTTCCAATGACACCTTCAACTGACCCCCGCAAAGGCTGTCAAGGGCAACGGCCTCTTTTCCCTTCCCCTCTTTGTGCAAAATGTAAGTCTCAATTTTACCCCCAGTCTTCCTCATTTTGGATTTATCGTCTGACAGCATTTCAATCAAGTTTCTCTCGATTTTCATCTCAAGCCCAGCGCCACCAACAGTGCCGAATTTTTCCCCAGTAGATGATATAGCTAGCTTTGCCCCAGGTTTTCCTGGAACGCTCCCCCTAGCCTCGATAACTGAGGCTAAGGCAACCCTCTCTCCGTGATCCAATCTCTCGACGACCCAAGATAGCACGGCACGTGACATGGTAAGGGGAAAGTGATGGTACACTTTGGATTTCCGCTAAGTAGTCCTATGGGAAGATTAGATTCACATTACCTCATTCGCTCAATCTTCATCCTCGATAATGATGATTTCATCATCTATAATTTGATATCCAAACAATCATCCGTTGACACATGTCGTCAGGTGTCACTCTTGACGAAGCTTTCGAAATTATCGTAATTTCGATGAGGGATGCATTTCTGGCAGTAACCGTATTCGTCGCAGCGATGGTTCTTTTATTCAGCTGGCTTCAATACATCTCAGCTGGGAAATTCGTACTTTGGATTAGAGAAAATAGGCGTATCCAGCCTCTTATTGGTGCGATAATGGGACTAACTCCGGGTTGTGGGGGCGCAATAATAATCATGCCCATGTACACGAAAGGATATGTCACCTACGGGACTGTGATAGCTACACTTATTGCCACTCTAGGTGATGCGGCCTTTGTTTTGATTGGAGCGGTATTTCAGGATAGCTCATTTCTAGCGCCCGTTATTGCTGTACACTTAATCTCCTTTATCGTGGCAGTAATTTGGGGATTTGCAGTCGATAGACTGGCAGTTACTCCTGCATCTCCATTGGGAATACTATGGAAAAAAGCCGATTATGAATCCCACAAAATAGAATATAACTCTGATTTACTCAAAGAGGGAGAGATAATTTCTGATATGCCTAGAGAGGCACAAGATGGGTTCGGGTACAGAATTCTCCATCAGGGGTACAGAATATGGTGGATAGTGACAATCGTTGGTTTTTTGTTGGCGGTCCTTCTTCTAATTTGGTACGCACAAGATCCGGAGTATTCTCCCAATCTGGTCTGGGACCCATCCACTCGTGACGGCCTGATAACTTGGGTAGGGTTTACAGGGACCTTGCTTTCTGTAATACTCTACATCTCGTCAAAGAATTTCATACGTGACGACACAGAGGCCACAATAGGGGACAAGCTGAACTCATTGGATGAAACCCTAGTCCACGCTGCCTCCGAGACTGCATTCGTTACATTTTGGGTGGTTTTGGCATATCTAATTTTTGAGTTTGGCATGATATTCTCAGGAATTTCTGAAGCAGACCTAAGAGAAAGGGGAGCTGGAGCGGAGGCAGTTGCGATTGCCGCCATGATTGGACTGATTCCAGGTTGTGGCCCACAGATAATTGCAATTTCTGCGTACGTAGAGGGGATAGTTTCCTTCCCAGCACTGGTATCCAACGCAATATCACAGGATGGGGATGCGCTATTCCCCCTTCTAGTAAGGCACAAGACAGCTTCAATCTGGGCAACGATTCATACCACGTTTCCTGCTTTAATAGTGGGATTAGTAGTCATGTGGATTCTTGATGAATATCACTTTCTCACAGAAATTCTACAGCCCTGAGAAACCTATCAACATCCTCTTCCGTGTCTACGTTTAGGTGTAGATATCTATCCTCAACGGGGATTCTTTGAGGGTAAATGACTTTGTTAAGTGGGACATCTGACGAAACCTTCAGGATTGTATTGCAATCCTCTTCTGAAACCAAAAGCGGATGCCCCCCCCTTCCCTCAAATGTGGGGCATGTGCTGGAAACTTTACTCATTAGAAACTCGACAGTAGATTGTGAGAATCCTGGCCTATCAACCGGTACGATTAGAATTCTGGACGGTCCTCCAGATCCTACCATGAGGAATTTCATGCCTTCTTTGACTGTACCCGTCCTCCCCGACTCAGGAGAGTAATTAACGATGACATCCACGTCGCCAACTGAATCCTTGACTTTTTGATAAAGCTCATTTCTGGTCACGATGACCGGCGATAGTCCTAGCTCTGTCAATCTTCTCGAGACCCACGAAACTAACGTCTCCCCTCCTACTTCTATCAGAGCCTTTGGATGCCCGAGCCTACTGCTCTCTCCCGCAGCAAGGACTATACAACCAATTTCCGAATTAATTACTTTCACGAAGCATCTCTCTTCCAATAATCAGCCTCTGAATTTGGCTTGATCCTTCAAAAATCTGAACGACCTTCGCACCCCTCATCCTTCTAGCTACTGGGTACTCCTCTGAGTATCCATATCCCCCAAAAATCTGAACGGCATCAGTTGTGACTTCCATTGCCATGTCTGCTGCAAACCTCTTGGCGTGTGCAGCTTCCAATGTATTCCTATGTCCTGAGTCACACTTCAGGGCCGCTCTCCAAGTCAGGAGTCTAGCCGCATCAATCTTCGTTGCCATATCTGCCAGCATGAATGATACAGCCTGATGTTTGGAGATAGGTTTGCCAAAAGTACTCCTATCCGTCGAGTACGCAACAGCTTCCTCAAGGGCACCCCTTGCATTCCCCACCGCATGGGCAGAAATAGTAGGTCTCGAGAAGTCAAAGGCTTTCATGGCGTTCATCCAACCTCCATTTTCCTCCTCTCCGACGAGATTTCCCACAGGCACCCTGACATCATTGAATGTCACAGAGCGCGTGTCTGAACATCGTTGACCCATATTTTCCTCCTTCTTTCCAAGTTCTATCCCAGGAGAATCAGCATCAACGATGAAACCGCTCATTCCTTTGTAGCCAGCACTCTTGTCAGTGTACGCTAGAACGAAAAACCAATCTGCATATCCCGCCCCAGTTATCCACATCTTGCTACCATTGATTATGTACTCGTCACCATCCTTTACGGCCTCGGTTTTAATCGATTGAACATCACTCCCCGCACCTGGTTCTGTAACGCAGTATGACGCAATACATCCTTCAGTAACCTTGGTCATGTAACGCTCCTTCTGATCTTCTGTACCTCCGGTCAGAATAGGGTAAGAAGCAAGCATCGTACTTCCACATGCAGTGGCGAATCCTGGATCGCCAGCCCCGAACTCTTCGCAAACCAGGACCTCCTCAAAGGAGCCCATACCCCCGCCACCGTATTTTTCGGGGATTTTCAGAGTTAGAAGTCCGAAATCATTGGCTTTCTTTATTGCCTGTCTGGGGAATTCGCTCGTACTATCCCATTTACCAGCATTTGGCTTCACTTCCTCTTCAGCAAAATCTCTGGCAAGTTGCTGAAGCATGCGTTGTTCCTCGCTCAAAACAAAGTCGACCATGAGCATTGGAACGGGTACTCAGTCTTAGAGGTAGAGGTATGCCATGTAGAAAATATATCCAGCAACCATGGCAAAACCCGTCCTTCGTCCGATTTCCCTATCGTTCAAAAGCATCGCAGCAACTGCACCTGACGTAAGAAGCATGACCCATATATCCCTCTCTGCAAAATCAGGGTTAATCGAGATGCCTCCTCCTATTACCGCGGTAGCTCCTAAAATCCCTAAGATATTCATCATGTTGGATCCAAGTACGTTACCTACTGCAACACCCCCTTGTCCCCTAATTCCTGCAACGATAGTTACCGCCAATTCAGGTAGCGAGGTCCCCAGTGCCACGACCGATAGTCCAATCACAGCTTCCGATATTCCCATATCCGAAGCAATTCCTGTTGCACCTTGAATCAGGAACTCAGCCCCCTTCCAGATAAAAAATCCGCCAACTATGGTCACTATCGTCGCTAATGATATCTTATTCGGCACCCAACTTTCCTCCATTTCGACATCATCATCCGACTTGAGGTATGAATAGCCGTAGTATCCAACCAAACAAACTAACATCGAAGCACCAAATATTTGACCGATAGAGCCCAAAAAAACGGCGCCTAGGAGGGCAAAAGAGGCCATCATCATGGCCTTTGCATCTCTCCTTACGCCAATCCCCGGGTCACTAGCCGCTCCGAGCATCGATGCCGTGCCCAGAACTAACATTACATTAGCGACGTTAGATCCCATCACCCCTCCAACGGCCAGATCAGGTCGACCTCCTGCCACAGCTTCGAGTGAGACCGCTAATTCTGGAAGGGATGTCCCGACAGCTACGATGGTGAATCCGATAAGCAAGGGGGGGACTCTCATCCTTCCGGCAATCACTACTGCACCCTGAACAATGATCTCTCCCCCCGCCATCAGCAGAACGAATCCCACTACTACTAGTAGCCAGTCCATGTTTGTCGGGTAGTAATTCTCCTCATGACCGTTTCCGATTATTTATTACTTAATTGCACGATCTTACAATGTGGCGGTAGACTAAATCTGGAGTGGGGATAGTATGGTCCTCCAGGGTCGGAGAAAATGGAACAGGAGTATCTAGGGCGCCAAGTACAACTGGTGTAGACTCCAAACTCCAGAACGACTCCTCAATTACCCTGCTGCTTATGGTATGTCCAAGTCCGCCTGTCCACTGGGCCTCTTGCAGGACTATCATCCTGCCCGTCCTTTTCACAGAGTCAATGCAAGTTTTTTCATCAAAAGGTTGTATAGTCCTCAAGTCTATTACCTCTACCTCAAATCCATTTTTCGAAGCCATTCTTGAGGCCTCCATTGCCACATGAACCATAGCTCCCCAGGAAATAATAGTCAGATCTTTACCTCCTCTAACTATTCGCGCCTTACCAATCGAAAGGTTACCTGAGGATATCCTTTCTTTCACGGACTCAGTATCTACTATCTGATTTATCGAGGCCCCCCATCCTGTCTTTCCTCCTCTGAGCCCGTAAAGTCCTATATGTTCCAAGAAAAGGACCGGATCGGGAACTGAATGCCCCTCTACCAGCAAGTCATAGGCGTCCTGGGGATTGCTTGGGAAGGCGATAACTAGTCCAGGGTCATTTGTGAACCATGATTCAATCATATTCGCGTGAAATGGCCCACTCCTGGTCTTCGCTCCCAATGGAATCCTAACAGTGAGCGGTACGTCAGCCCCCCACCTCCATCGTAGCTGAGCGGCATTGTTGATCAATGGATTCATGGCTAGTGCGGCGAAACCTCCAAACTGAATTTCAGCCATTGGCTTCATTCCTCCCAGTGCGGCCCCTGTGGCAGAATGAATGATTATGGCTTCCGAAAGTGGCATATCCAGAAGTTTTGATTGGTGCCCTCTAGCCTTTAGTGGAAGATTCATCCCGAAAGCACCAGCAATTTCCATATCCTCTCCCATGAATACTACCTCGTCCCCGTAAATTTCAGCTATCTCAACCATCGCATTTTGGATAGACCTACTGAATGTCCAAGAATTGGGAGCATCTGAGAAAACCAACGCCTCTTCACCAGGTTCCAAGAGAGATTCTCTACCGCTCCTATCGCTGTTCAAATCAGTAATCTGTTGCGAGTGACTTCGAGCATTTATCAGACTAGTTACACCTTCCCCTACAGAATGCCCTTCGGGCCATGGCATAGACTCCATATCATCCCTACAAGACTTCACCATTTCCCTTTCCTCCTCCTCGATTGAAGAGATGACTTTCTCACTGCATCCCTTCCGGATTAACAACTCTCTATGATTCGGAAGAGGGTCTTTATCTGCCCAATAACTTAGCAATTCCTTGTCTGCATATCCCGGGGGATTTCCAGTTATAGATCCAAGGTAGAGATCGTCATGATGGTGAGCATGCCCACACCCTCTCATAGTCTCGACATGAATCAATGTCGAGCCTCCTCCAGAGAGGGCAATCTCTCTCGCGACGGACGTGGATGCGTAGAATTGAGCTGGGTCGGATCCATCTATTGTCCATGAAGGAATTCCCATTGAGATGCCTTTATCTCCAAAAGTTTCAGCTCCCGATTGCCCCAAAACAAATGTATCCAGGGCTATCTGATTATTCTGAATCATGTAGCAGATTGGGAGGCCACGGGTACCTGCCAAATTCATAGCCTCCCAAAACTCACCGCTACTGCTGCAACCCTCGCCAACCGGTGCCAGATGAAATCTGGATTTGCCCAATCTTTGGGCAGCTAGAGCAATACCGGTCGTGGTAGCACTCGCTGTGGGGAGGGGGGCAGTGGGAGGGAGGACCCTTTTTCCCCAGTTCCCAATATGTAAATCCCGTCCTCCAGACCCTGGGTTACCACCATCCATGTATGACTCCGCCTTCCCCATCTGCGCCGCAAACACTTCGGTAGGAGTTTGTCCCATAGCCATTGCCAAACCAGTGTCTCTAATCATTGGCGCAATGACATCTGCACTATCAATTTCTGACTCCGGTAAATCTATCGCTCTGGACATAGCAGAGGCACAAGCCACGACCCCCTCTTGCCATGTAGATCTAAACCCCTTGCCTGTGAATCTCCCGCCATCAGGAGTCTCAATTCCATTCGTAAAAAGGTCTTTCAAGTGTTCATCTACAATCCTTGTTCTGGTCATCCACCTTTGCCAGATTATTCTTTGGTCAAGGGTAACCGAGTGATAATGCGCAATTCTACGCAAGCAAATTCTCAGGTCAACCATAAGTCTGGTAATTCTCCTTGAGATGTGGGAAGATCCAATCCTTCTAGGGATAATTTCTATTTCCTGAATCCCAATTAATTGTGGCTCCAACAATCTCTGAGATAGGATGTCCGCCATTTTTTCTTCGAATCTAAAACTAAATGAGTGGTAAGAATCACCGTCGAAAAGTTCGGGAGGTGACAAAGACTCCCAGCACATCGCAACCGTATCTAGGTACCCATCATTTCTCTCAGATACGAATCTTAGCAATTCAGTACGAACCTTCTCGGAGGCTATTTTACTTGGAAATTTTAAACTCTCTTCAGGCCTCCAATAGTTTGCGAATATTGGCACAAGTCCAGATTGCCCCTCGCCCGCAATCTCGCCAGTTTTACCTGTAATCGTGTTTAAATCAGACCCGTCTCTAATCAGTACCTCTTTCATCAGGGCATCTTCATCAAGCTTGATCGACCTTTCCCAGATATCGACGGAGCCCCTCCTGCCTTTACCGGTAGGGGACCTGTCCAATGTCGCCCTTATCCTCTCCCCACAATTTATGCAACTTCTATCAAGCTTGGAAGTAGAGGCACTCCTAACCTTCCAAATCTGGTGCTTCCCACAGTTCGGACATTTCCACAAACCCTGACGTCCCATGTTATACTCCTAAATAGTCATAGTACAACAATTATTCGCATTACTATGTCTAATTATACCACTATTGTTATCAATTTTCAATATTATTGATAATAAATATTAAAAATTGCCTAAAAAACCATAATTAAACGTTATACTGAGTATATATTTACCATTTTAATATTTAATTACAGAAGAATCAACACTATCTGACCATAGGTGAATTCCTCCTTCCAAATTATATACCCGATTGAGACTCCAACCATTTTGCGTCAGATACCTAACAACCGCTCCCGATCTGCCTCCAGTTCTGCAGTAAACCACTATGTCCATATCATTAGGGATTTCATTAATTCTATCTGGGACAGAAGTATGAGTGATTCTTAGGTCCGTCCCTTCCAATGAGACAATCGCCTCCTCTGACTCTGATCTAACATCTAGGAGGAAAAACTCCCATCCTCCATTCTTACGCTCTATGAATTCAATTGGAGTAACTGTCTTCACCTGTATCCCTTCCTTCCCTATTTCAGAGACGCGCGGTCTCCCGGGAATAGAGTCGAATGACAGGACCCTAGTAATCATTGTCAGTGAATCTACCGTCAATAGCTTACCTCTCAGAACCTCCCCCACTCCTAGAATCACCTTTATCGCCTCTGTAGCTTGAATTGTTCCTACAATTCCAGGAAGGATTCCGAGAACACCGGCTTCTGAACAATTTGGCGCCAATTCAGGAGGAGGGGGAACAGGAAATAGGTCTCTGTAATTCGGGCCTCCTTCAAAGTTGAAAGTTGATACTTGACCCTCAAATCTGTGTATACTGCCAAAAACCCAAGGCTTACCCAATTTTTCACATACATCTCCAATTAGGTATCGTGAGGAGAAATTATCAGTTCCATCAATCACTATGTCGTATTTTTCGATAGTAGAATCAGCATTCTCTATATCCAGTCTTGATACATAGACATCAACTTCAACCTGAGGATTCAATTCATTCAATCTTTTCTTCGCAGATAGAGCCTTAGACTCGCCAACTGAGGATGTTGAGTGAATTATCTGTCTTTGCAGATTCGAGGATTCGACGACATCATCGTCAATAACTCCAATCCTTCCTACACCGGCCGCTGCGAGATACATCATTGCGGGAGAACCAAGACCGCCAGCTCCCACCACTAATACGGAGGACTCTAGGAGCTTGATTTGACCCTCCTCGCCAACTTGCGGGAGAACAATGTGCCTGGCATATCTCAGACGTTCGTTATCCGAGAGCCCCTCTGACACAAACCTCCCCTGGAGAACTAGGACATTGTACTTATCCCGTATACTAATGCTGGTCTTCCAACCATTTTTCTGCGTCTATAGCAGCCTGGCATCCCATTCCGGCGGCAGTTATGGCCTGCCTGTATCTAGTGTCAACTACATCTCCTGCCGCGAACACTCCTTCAACGCTAGTCATAGTATTTTTCTTGTGAAGAATGTACCCGTTGTCATCAGTTTCGACTTGAGACTCGAGGAAATTGGTAATTGGTTTATGTCCTATGGCAATGAATGCTCCAGTGCACTCCACAGTTTCAGTACTATTATCCCTAGGATCTTCCAGAACTGCCCCTGTAAGTCCATTGTCATCCGATAGCCAAGATTTGACTATTCGATGAGTCTTAATCTCGATTTTAGGATGATTAACCGCTCTTTCATACATTACTTTTGATGCTCTGAAAACATCTCTCCGGTGAACTATAGTGACTTTTTTGGCGAATCTCGTCAGGAAAGTTGCCTCCTCCATTGCAGAGTCGCCACCGCCAACCACAATGACCTCCTCATCTCTGAAGAACGCTCCATCGCACGTTGCACATGTAGAAATCCCCCTTCCTTTCTGAGCATCCTCTCCTTCCACGCCGAGCCAAATTGATTCTGCACCTGTGCAAATTATGATCGACTCTGACCTGAACTCCTTGCCTTCCACCCAGACCCTGTAAGGCCTTTCGGAAAAATCCACCCTCTCGACATTTTTGTCCTGTACTTCAAGGCCAAATCTCTCAGCTTGTTCACGTAGCTCTAACATCATCTCTGGACCGCCTATGCCATTTGGATAACCGGGGAAATTTTCAATGTCCGAAGTCAGCATTAGTTGCCCACCAGACATGTAACCAGCAAACATCAGTGGCTTGAGAAGAGCTCTAGCCGAATATAGTCCAGCAGTATAGCCTGCAGGACCTGAACCGATTATTATTACATTGCGCACTTCTTCTTCCACATAGTCGCCAACGCAGGGACGTCCTTCAACATACTCTATGCTGGTTCACTAAAGCATTGACGCAACAGCCGCTATGGAAGCGCGCGCATGAGGCTCAAGTCGAGGCTCGATATGCGCCGGTTCCGCCCCCGGTCCAATAATCCCAAGACCCACCGGTTTTTCATGAACTAGCTGGAGCTCTATGATGGATTTGATGACAGCCTGCCCCATTGCCAGACCGTGCTGAGTCTGTCCCTTCTCGATTATCCCAAGACATGCAGCACCCTCAATATCATCCCTACTCAGCAATCTATCCAAGGCCAATGGCACTTCCATTGCACCTGGGACCCATAAAATATCCTCAACGATTAGATTGAGTTTTACAGCTTCATCTGATGACCACTTGAGCATCCTCTCAACTTCTGACTCATGGAACGATCCACAAACAATTCCAATCTTCCTGCCGGGGTCTTCATGATTCATCTTCACGCACCTCGACTTTCCATCAGTCTCTTAGTAGTCTCGACGACTGCCTGGGTCATCGCATCGATTTCAATGTTGACATGCTCTCCAACGGACTTGGTACCTAATGTCGTCAACCTCAAGGTTTCAGGTATGATATGGATTGCAAAACAACCCTTGCCATCGGTATCGCCAATAGTCAGTGAGATTCCATCCACTGCAATGTACCCCTTCTCTTGTATATAGTCCCCCATTCCAGAAGGACACTGGATAATGTAGTCTTGATTTTCTACGGAGACGATTTCACCTTTGCCCATTATGTGGCCACTCAGTAAGTGTCCGCCCAGCTCATCACCAAACTTCAGGGCACGCTCGACATTGACTTGGGAACCAGACTTTAGCGAACCCAGAGTGGTCCTCTCTAGTGTTTCTGGAATTATGTCAAATGAGACTGTATTCCCCACAGAAGTTGCAGTCAGGCATACTCCATCAATCGATACAGAACCACCTATTTTGAGGCCCTCTGTGGAGGGAATTTCGATTTCCATGGTCACGATTGAATCGCCTGTGACTGACTTGACATAGCCAGTTCCTTGAACGATTCCGGTGAACATGTCAGTCCTCCTCGTAGGGCCCGCCTTCTGAGTTAGGCCAAAGGTCCAGTATACGGGAAATTATCTTACGAGTCCCGTCCAAGTCATCCGAAAGACCCTCAACTCTCGTAAGTCTTACTTCAGAGAACCCATGTTTGTCGAGGCCACTCCTAATTGAGTCAATAGAATGCTTCTGATCATAGCCTAAGGCAATAAGGTCAGGCTTTACAACTTTAAGGATATCGAAAATTGGGGTTCCTGGTGAGTTACCAATTATGGCCATATCTACTGGTTTAAGCCCATTAACCATCCTACACCTTAGATCTTGACTAGTAACAGGCTCGTGCTTTTGTGTACGGACGGTGTCATCATGTGCAACAACTACCACCAGTTCATCACCCAGAGACTTTGCCTGTTCCAGATAATGTAGATGACCGGCATGAAGCAAATCGAATACCCCAACTGCCATGACTCTAACCATCTTTTTTCCTCCTTCAAAGCTATTTATCTAGATTAATTGAATCAAGAATGTCCTTTCCCGTAATCATCGGTATCCCATGCTTCTCAGCGTATTTTCTCGACTCTTTCAGAGACAATGCGCCATCTCCATTTGGATCCAGCATTTCTGCCCCAATCGTACATGGGACATTGCCTGAAAGCCTAGCTATCGAAACTGCCAGCTCTGTATGTCCTTGCCTGTTACTTAGGCCTCCGGGCGACTCCCTGCACAATGGAATATGACCGGGGGTTCTAAATTCGTCACCCAATGCTTTCATGGCTTCGAATTTGGAGGCATCTGCCATTTCACCGGCAAGCTCTCCGAATCTTCTAGTTGTGAGGGCTCTGTCTCTATCAGTGATTCCGGTGTAGGTTTTCCTATGATTTAGAGACAGCGTGAAGGCAGATCTGGAGTCGTACTGTAAATCATCAGTTATGAGGTGCCCTAGAACTGGATTTTTGTTTACAAGGGATGAATCAGAGTGAATATCTTGTAGCCACGGAAGGCCGAATTTCTCACCAACTTCGTTCCCTATTGCAAGGAAAAGTAAGCCCCCGCAATCCTTCCTCAGCCTCCTCATTATCTGAGGTGTGGCGGCAGTAGCTGGCCAAAGAAGATCCGTTTCTTTCTCTCTGAAATCAGAATCGAAAATCATCACAGGTTCGCCCTTAGCAAAGGCCTCAATCGCCTCGGCGATGCTTCCGCTCATGTATTCCGGAGGGGCCATACCTACCACTTATTTTCGGTCATACTGTCTACTATGTTAATCTTTGATTAACACCATCTTTTATGTGCAGATAAATAATTGTGGGGGCCAAATCTTGAATTGACTAGTCCGAAGCCCTAAACGTTACCAGCATCAGCCAGAGCCATGGCGGGACGCAGGGCGACAGTGGCATCATTGATTGTTCTACTAATGTTAGTCCCGATGGCGTCCTCGAATCTTCATCCTGCTCTTGACAGGAAAGGAGGCTCCGACGCGGACGGCGTTTGGACATCTAGCGTAGAGTCAGATCTCCATTCCGGGTGGTGGGAGCATTGGAGTAGGGACAAAGATAGAGACTCCCTTGATGATAGACTGGAGTGGATCCTTGAACAGCAAGAGGACTTCCAGAGAGATTGGTGGAAGAGAGCTGATTACGGTTTCGCAAGAGTAATTGTCGACTATGATCACCACCCATCTGATGCGGATGTTTCGAAGCTCGAAGAATTAGGTGTAGATGTCACATTTCGCCCCAAATATTTGGACTCATTAATGGCAACAGCTCCCTTCCAATCAATCACTTCCTCAGACGGCATTCGTTCGCTTACTGGGGTTGTAATGATAGAGGATTTGGGATTAGCAGAACCCCACATGGCCGAAGCCATCCCCAACATGGGGGTGGATCTAGTGTGGAACGATTTCGGTTATGATGGAACCGGCTCCGTAGTAGCTGTCTTGGACACGGGAGTCAGAGGAGACCATGAGGGCTTGAACGACATGGATGACGAGCCGTTTACAACCGGTTGCGAGCAACCTAGCCCGGATCCTATGGACCCGAACCCGATCTTCGTCGATTGCGATCCAAAGATTATCGCGTTCTATGACGCGGTCTTAATGGACGCAGAACAAGATCCATCGTCATCTTATGATTCTGGCACTCATGGAACCCACGTAGCCGGGATTGCTGCAGGAACTGGAGGAGGGCAAGCAGACCCTACGACCGGTCAGAGGCATATTGGAGCTGCTCCCGGGGCTTTTTTGATTAATATCTTGGCGTGTTGTGACGGAGATATCGAGGATGTAATTCAAGGCGCGCAATGGGCAATCGAAAACAAAGATAAGTATGGGATCGACATATTGACCTCATCTCTCGGGGAACAACAATTAGAAGTCCATTTTGACAATGATGGAAACTCGGCATGGAGTAGGCAAATGGATGCAGTAGTAGAGGCAGGGATAATTACAACTCTGTCTGCAGGTAATGAGTTTGGGGGCGCCACTTTTGCCGGTTGCAATACAATAGACAGCCCTGGTGATGCTCAGCTTCCGGTTACTGTTGCCAGCCTGGACAAGGACTTAGGGCTTGCAATATACAGTAGTAGAGGATACACTTCTGATGGAAGGGTGAAGCCCGATGTGGCTACAATCGGATCGAACATAATGGCTCCTGATGCCGCGACCAGTGATGGATACACGTCAAAGTCCGGAACTAGCATGGCAACCCCCCTGATGGCAGGAATTGCTGCGCTGATGGTTGAAGCCAATCCTGATATCACTCCTGCTGAGTTCAAAGATATCATCTCTGCACATTCAATAGAGAGAGACCTACAACTCTTGGATGATCCGGGTTTTAATGACTGCAGTCTTTTGGAGACTCGTCCAGATAACGAGTTCGGATACGGGCAGGCAGACCCAATTGCATTCGTCGAGGCAGCAGGAAGCATTGACAGGTCACTAAACGTCAGTATGGACGTAGAAACCCTACAGCAAATAGGAAACGAGTCCTATATCTCAGGAACTGCGTCAGGGGTGGCTCCGGGAATGGGACTAGTGGAGGTCCGAGTCGGAGGTGGTACCTGGAAGGGTGCGGCGGATCTTACGGGTGATTGGAGTAAGTGGAGAGTGAAGTTAGATCCACACGATAAGTCAGGCAACTCCACTATCTACGCTCGACTACTTGTGTCCGAGGATAGCATATCACCAATCGACTCAAGACGAGTCATTCTCGTTGACGGCGTAGTTTCAGGAGGTCCCTTGGGGGATCTCAAGAACATTCCGTCAACTGTATTCTGGATTCCATTCCTAGTTTCGATTGCAATTATAGGGATTGTTTCGGTAAAGGAACGATGGATTACGAAAATTAGAGGTGAAGATGGAGGACGTATCGTACCTGAGGATATTGGCATCTACACGATTACCAGTAAAATCTCCTCGGTAGTTGATCCTCGTCTGATTCCTGGCAGGCTAAATTCTGCCATAGAGTCTTGGAAGGATGGAGAGACATTGATAGAGAACCAATTCAGAAGGTACGTTTCACTTTCAATACTATACACCGCTCAAGGGCTTCCAGCCGGATTCGCCTCGGTCACATTCGTTGCATTCCTGGTTGCTAACGGGGCGTCGCCTGAACAAATCGCAGCACTGTTCGCGACCGTAGCCCTCCCTTGGACATTCAAGTTCATCTGGGGCCCAGTGGTTGATGCAGTGCAAATGCCGTCTTACGGTCTTAGGAGGCCTTGGATCCTCTTTTCTCAAACCGGTATGATAGTGACTCTTGGAGCGTTGTTGTTCGTTCCAGATTTAAATGCATCAATAGAGCTCGTGACTCTGATTCTCTTCGTCCATAACCTGTTCTCGTCACTCCAAGACGTGAGTGTGGACGCACTAGCAGTTGATGTCCTGCAACCCAACGAGGTAGCCAAGGCTAACGGCTTCATGTTCGCCGCTAAGAGAGGGGGCGTCATCATTGGTGGAGCGGTGGTTGGAATGCTCGTAGTGGACTTTGGAATAAAGGCCGCAATAATAGTCCAACTCCCTCTCCTTGCTTTGATAATGTGCTTGCCTCTTTTCCTGAGGGAAAGACCCGGAGACCGTCTTTTCCCATGGCAGAGTTCCTCCACTAGAAAGAGCCTTTGGGAGGAGCCAGAATCAGAAGAGGAAGAGTCAATTCAGATGGATGATGAATTGCCATGGGAGGAGGATCTAGAGGATGATTTCAGAGTCGCTACTTGGGTCTCTCGGAATCTTTACGGAGAGCAGATTCAGGGTGTCGCAGCTCTTCTATGGGCCAGTATAGTAGTTATGTTAATCGGCGGTGCACTAGGGATAATTCATCTAGTCTCGAATGAGGAAGTGTTCAACACCCTCGCATCACCGCTCAAGAGTATTGGATGGTACGCTTTCCTTCTTTCTTTGACAGGAATTTTGGCAGGTAGGTTTCTTTTACCAGCAATCTCAGAATTCAAAATCCCGAATCCATTCAGAGAATCTTCCAGGGCCGGGCTTGCAGTTCCGGCCTACAACATAGTCAAGGGATTCTCCCTGAAATCATCATTCCTGCTCATTTTCCTCTGCCTCCTATCGGAGATGTACGTCTTCGTGGATCCAATCGTGGTTGATATCTTCATCAATGAGGCTGGTTGGTCGCAGACTAAGTACAATGGAATCATGGGAGGGGTAGTCATCCTTTTCTTGATGGGAGGACAGATCCTAGGGGGATTCCTTGGGGACAAGTTTGGTGTTCGGGAGGTCGCTATGGTTGGCTTCAGCCTACTTGCCCTAGGTAACGCCGGACTCGCCATGCTAAATCCCTATTGGGGCAATACCACTATCATGACTGTCTACCTGTGTCTCAGGGCTATTGTCACAGGAGTTGCGTGGATATGCATCATCTCCGTATCCATGAGGCTAACATACAGCAAGGCAGGTGGAACTCAGTTTACTGCTTACATGTCGATGTTCAACCTATCAGCAGTCATCGCATACCAATTCACAGGAACGATGGTCGAGATAATTGATTACATCTCAGCACTTTATCTTGGGGCTGGTTTGACTCTAATTACGGTCTGGTTCTTGGTCTTCATAGACCCAGATGAATGTGATAGGGTTTTGGAAGGTAGACTAGGTGATGATGAAGAAGAGGATTACGGAGGAGACTTAGGAGAAGCTTCTGAGGTATGGTGGGAGGAAGGCGAACCAGATGTCGTCCCTGCTTGAACACCTAGGGTCCGCAAATACGGACTTTCTATTCTTTAGTCAGACAATTTGTCCATATTGTACCAGGGCTGCTCGAACCCTTGAAGCAAACAACCTAACATACACCGAGATTAATTTGGACCACTATGAGGGCCTTAGACAGAAGATCATTTCCGAGACAGGCCACAGAACGGTCCCGGTAGTTTTTGATTTAAGGCAGGATTCGCCGATATTTGTCGGGGGCTCCGATCATCTGATTGACTATCTATGAGATTTTTTT